>Ga0074195_1002528_pt1 | contig 20105 bp, 18 predicted proteins | sample EPASupsiteHSE623_FD_64525 | JGI IMG/M metagenome (GOLD analysis project Ga0074195, IMG submission 64525) | Bioremediated contaminated groundwater from EPA Superfund site, New Mexico - Sample HSE6-23 | ecosystem: Environmental > Aquatic > Deep subsurface > Groundwater > Contaminated ...
GGGGGGGGGGGGGGGGGGGAAGGGGGGCGGGTTTGTTGATGAACAACGCCGGCATTGGCATCGCCTCGCACCGGCATGACATCTCCGGCAAGAAGGCGCAGCCGGGGGACGCGGTCATCGTCTCCGGCACCCTGGCCGACCACGGCATCACCATCATGAGTCGCCAGGCCGGGATCGACATCAGCGGCGATATCGAAAGCGATACCCAGCCCCTGCACCGGCTGGTGGGGACCCTGCTTGAAGGCGATGCCAGCCTGGTCCATGTTCTGCGCGACCCGACCCGGGGCGGTCTGGCCACCACGCTGTGCGAGATTGCCAGCGCCTCAAAGGTTGATATCGCGATCGAAGAAGAGCGGTTGCCGATCCGGCCGGCGGTCAATACCGCCTGCGAACTGATCGGACTGGACCCCCTCTACCTGGCCAACGAGGGCAAGTGCATCATTGTGTGCGACCGGGACGGGGCCGAGGAAATCCTGCAGACGATCCGGCGCATGCCCGAGGGGTGCGACGCCGCCCTGATCGGCTGGGTGGGAGAAGGCCGGTCCGGGGGACGGGTCAGCCTGACCACCCGCATTGGCGGTTCCCGCCTGCTTGAACCGCTCACCGGCCAGCCGCTGCCAAGAATCTGCTGACAGATGCCGTCGATCTGCCCAAAAGGAGCACCATGCATGAATTGTCCCTGGCCCAGAGCCTGATCGGCCAGATTCTCGCCCTTGCAGGGGAGCACAAGGCCCGGCGGGTCAACCGGGTGGTGGTCACCCTAGGGCCGTTTTCCGGGGTGGTCCGCGACTCCTTCGAGTTTGGTTTTAACATTCTCAAGCAGGAGCAAGAGGCTGTCCGGGAGGCAGTCCTTGAACTGGAAACGCCGGACCCGGAATATGTCTGCCTGGAGTGCGCCAAACGGGCGGTGATCCCCTTTCCCCGGCAGAGTGACCGGCTGGAGCTGGCCTGCTGCGGTCTGGCGGCGAAAAAATGTCCCTGGTGCGGTTCGACCCGGCTCTCTCCCAAGGGCGGGACCGAACTGATCCTCAATCAACTGGAAATGGAGTAGCGTCATGTGCGATACCTGTGGCTGTCAACTGCACGACCATCATCATCACGATGCCAAGGTGGTCGAAGTCAACCGGAGTCTCTTGGAGGCCAACCAGAGACAGGCGGATTCGAACCGGCACCATGTCGAACAGATGGGCGCCGTGGCCATCAATCTGATCTCCAGCCCCGGTTCGGGCAAGACCACACTGCTGGAGCGGACCATCGAAGCCCTGAAGGATACCGTCAAAATCGGCGTGATCGAGGGCGATATCGAAACCGAACGCGACGCCGACCGCATTCGCGCCAAGGGGATACCGGCGGTACAACTGACCACCGGCGGGGCCTGTCACCTCGACGCGCCCATGGTCCACGGCGGCCTCCATGTGCTCGAACATTTTGCCAAGGGTGGCGGCTATGACCTGATCTTCATCGAAAATGTCGGCAATCTGGTCTGCCCGGCCACCTTCGACCTCGGCGAACACCGGCGGGTGGTGCTGCTGTCGACGCCCGAGGGCTCGGACAAGCCAGCCAAATATCCGGCCACCTTCAAGAGCGCCGACCTGGTGCTGATCACCAAGACCGACTTGCTGCCCTATTTCGATTTTTCAGTCGAAGAGGCAACCAGGGAGGCGCGCCTGCTCAAGCCCGATCTGGACATCCTGACCCTCTCCGCGACCACCGGCGACGGTTTTGATCGCTGGATCGAGTACATTCAAGAGCTGATCAAGCACGAGAGCTGATTAGAAATCGGTATATTCCCAGGGTACAGTGCAGTTTTTACTCTTTTCTTTGTGCATCCCAGAGATCTATGCGATTTTGACTGTATCGGAATGATTCGGAGTGCCACAATGTAACATTATTACCTTGCATTGAGCATATAACCCCCTCCTTTCAAAAGGTTTTTCCTTGACATTTTTTTTATTAATAGTTTTCTTCTCCCTCGTTTATGGGGGATAATTGAACATTAACAAGAAGGAGGAATTTAATGATGAAACGGTTGGTGCTCACTCTTTGTGCTGTTTTCCTATCCACTCTCCTGCTCAGTCCGGCCTTTGGCGCATGGGAAAAACCTGAGCTGCTCTACAGCGTGGAGCAAGCGGAAAAGGTTGTTGGCGACGCGAAATGGATCATCTTGGATTGTCGCGGGCAGGAATCGTATGAAAAAGGACACATCCCAGGGGCGCTTGTTCTCAACAAGAAAAGCGCAAAAAGTTTTCTAAGAGATGGAACCTCCAGGGTCTTTCAGGACGTCTCGAAGTATGAAAAAATGCTAGGCGCGGCTGGAATTGGGAATGATATTAATATCCTCGTCTACAGTGACATGAAACACAAGTTGATGGACGATGCGTTCATTACCTTTTGGCTTCTGGAATACCTTGGTCATACAAAAGTGTATCTGCTCGATGGTGGCCTTGATGCCTGGATCAATGCGGGCAAGAAAGTAGAAACCGACCTAGTCAAAGGAACTCCCGCAACTTTCAAAGTAAAATTGAATAAATCTGCTCTTGCCACCTCGGATGAACTCTTTACCCTTGCACAAGGTAAAGCAAAGAGCAGCCAACTTGTGGATTGCCGGACCAAGGAGGAATACGAGGGGTACGACATTCGGGCGTTACGTGGTGGTCATATTCCCAACACCATGAAAAACGCTTCGCATGTCACCTATTTTGTGCAGAAAAAGGATGAAAAAACAGGGAAAGATGTGCCCACCGGCATTCTGTCCGAGCAGGGGGCACTGACCGCCTTGGAAGGCTTGGATAAAAATAAGCGCGTTATCTTTCTCTGCCACACTGGCGGTCGATCAACCTATGGATATTTCATCGCCAGGCTCATGGGATTTGCCAATGCGGCAAACTTTGATGATGGATGGACCGTTTGGGGCTCCAATTATCAGAAGAATTATCCGGTTGAAGGTGAACAGTGGATTGATTTGGCACGGATAGACGATGCGGAGAAGAAAATCAAAGCACTCGAAGAAAAACTAAAAAATTTTGAAGAGAAACTTAAGACATCCGAGGAGAAAAAATAACACAGCCACAGACAAGGGGGGCAACGGGTCCCCCTTGTCTGTTTTCCCCTGTAGTCGATTTTGGATACTGCCCTCCTAATGACACGTCTTTGTGTGCTGCTTAGTTCCTGAGTTTGACACACCCTTCACAACGGTCATAGCCGCACAATCAATGGCGGTATGACCTCTCTCTTTCTTGGTTTGCGCCCCTGGGCTACATCAGCTAAACGGTGCGCCTTTAACCATGTCTGCTTGAGTCCCGATATGATAACTTTTGTTTGCAATTATATGTAAACTTGCATTATCATTCGCCAACTTCATGCAGCAGCTTGCCTTGAATAAAAATTCATAACTTATTAATATCTCAATTTTATTTTTTTTGAACCAAGACGGCACAGCTCTTGAAGCCGGTCCAAGAAAGGGATCGGAAGAGGCTCTGGCTTTCTTGGTTTTTTTGTGGTGCGCCGGACTTAGTCACGCCGACGGCGGTCTTGTCATCCTTGCCCCCTTTCCTCGTCCCAGTTGTCGACGTGACCGCCAGCTGGGCGAACCGGAAACCGTATGCACCTTTTTAAATCACAGAGAATACAGACAAAATTTATTACCGGCCTCCTGTTGGCCGCCATGTTGCTTGGCGGCGCGTTTTCTCTCGGGTTCTACGTTCACATGCGCAACCTTCTGGAAGAAGAGGTGCGGGACAAGGCCAAGCTCATCCTCACCCATGTCGATTCGGTGCAGCACTATGTACGCGACGTGCTGCGGCCGGCGATGTATGAGCGGTTGCCCGCCGCCTTTGTCATTCAGGCCATGTCGTCGTCCTACATCTCGCGGAAAATCATGGCCTCGGTCAATGCGCCGCACGATGGCACCATTTTTCGCCGGGTGGCAATGGATGCCCGCAATCCCGATTTTGAGGCCAATAATCATGAACGCGAATTAATTCAGTATTTTCGTGCGAACATGCAGCAGGAACTGTGGCAGGGGTACAAAAGTATCAACGGAGAGCAATACTATCTCATGGTGCGGCCGGTCCGTTTTGAGCAGGGGTGCATGTATTGCCATGGCCGCCCCCAGGATGCGCCGGCAGAATTGCTGAAACTCTATGGTGAGCGCGGTTTCGGCAAACACCCCGGAGACGTTGCCGGCGTTGATTTTGTCGGCATCTCCGTCCATGGCAGCGTCGGCCGGGTGGAGCAGACCATTCTCCATTATTTCGCTTTTTTTGCCCTGGCGGTGCTGCTGGTATTTTTCAGCGCCAATTTTCTGTTCAAGGTGCTGGTGGTCAATAATCTCAAACGGCTCAATGCCGTCTTTCGCCGCCAGGTCACCGATGCCGAGGGCTCCGCCTTGCTCCATAAGCTTGAGCAGGGTGACGAGATCGAAGAGCTGGTGGACGGCATGGAGCAGATGGGCGAGCATTTGTTCGAGGCCAGGAGCCAGTTGCAGAACTACGCCGAGAACCTGCGCCGGATGGTCGACGAACGCACCGACGCCCTCAGCAGCGAGGTGGAGGCGCGGCGGGCGGATGTGCGCCTGTTTGTCCGCCTGCTGGAGGACATGTATAAAAGCAGGTCCCGCGCCGAACTGTGGCGCCAGTCCCTGCCGCAGATCTGTAAGCGCTTCGCGGCGGAGCGGATCGCCTATATCTGCACCATGGGGTCGCAGAGTTCCTTTACCTGGCCGGAAACGGAGCCCATGCCCGAATTACCCGCGAACTTTGTCGAGGTGCTGACCGGCAGCGCCTGCGTGGCCATGGACAGCCGTATCTTTGTGCCGGTGGAGTCGAGCACCGGCAATGCGGAAGGGCTGCTGGTGCTGCAATGGCTGACCGAAGCCGAGGCTGCGCGGCACGACCGGGACGTGCTGCAGGCCCTGGGCCGGCAACTGGGGATCGCGGCCGAGAATCTGACCGCCATCGACAGCCTGTTCCGGCAGATGAACATTTTGGAGACCATCGTCGAAGGCATCTCCGACCCGCTGGTGCTCATGGACGGCGGCTGCGCCGTGCTCACCGCCAACCAGGCGGCGCGGGCGCTTGCCCTGGAATTGACCCGCGGCGAGCGCACCGACGGCAATATCCTGGCTCTGTTTTTTGACCTTTTTTCGGCGCAATGTCCCATGCGGGAGACAATCAGCCGCGGCGTTCCCGACCTGCGCGAGGTCAGCCTGGAGGGCGGGCGGACCTTTGCCCTTTCCTTATATCCGGTGCGCGGACGTGACGGCCTTGCCGATCAGGTTGTTGTCTATCTGCGGGAGACGACCATGGAAAAACGGATGCGGATGCAGGTCTGGCAGTCGGAGCGGATGGCCACCGTTGGCAAGCTAACCGCCGGTCTGGCCCATGAGATCAATAACCCCCTGGGGGTGATCCTCTGCTATGCCGGCCTGCTGCGTCAGTCAATCACCAGCGCGCAGCAGCTCACCGACCTGGAGATCATCGAACGCCACACCCGTCAAGCTCAGCGGGTGTTGCAGGATCTGCTCAATTTTGCCCGGCCCAAGGCGGCCGGGTCGGGGACGGCCGACGCCTGCGCGGTCGCCGCGTCGATGACCGAGGTCTTTTCGGTCCAGGCGGCGAAGAAGGGTGTCCGCATGTCCCTGGACTGCCCGGCGGCGGCGCAGATGGTCCGCATGGGGATCGGCGAGTTGGAACAGGTGATCAGCAACCTAATGATCAACGCGCTGGATGCGGTTGCCGCGCAGACTGGCGTGATCCGCGTTTGCGTCGACGATACGGAAAAGAGCCTGGTGATCATCGAGGTCGAGGACAACGGACCGGGCGTATCCGCCGAGGATGCGGCGCATATTTTTGATCCCTTTTTCTCCAGCAAGGAGATCGGCGCCGGGACCGGTCTCGGGTTGACGGTGGTCTACGGCATGGTAGCCGATGTCGGCGGCACGGTCGAGGTCGAGCGGTCCAGCGAATTCGGCGGGGCCCGGTTCATCGTTTCCCTGCCCCGCGCCGCTGATAAGGGTTCAAGGAACACGATCACACCGGAGGCGGAAGCATGAGCACTCTTACCGCATCGCCCGTGAATGCTCAGGATAGCAGGGTCAGGATCGTCATTGTTGACGACGAGCAGGATTTTGCCCGCGGACTGGTCCGGCTGGTGGCCGGCCATTTTGCCGGTGCCCAGGTGGAGGCCGCCCTGAGCGGCAGAGAGGCCTTGCGGCTCCTCGCCGAGGACAGGGTGCATCTGATGATCACCGATCTGCGCATGCCGGAGATGAGCGGGATGCAGCTTTTGGCCGAGGCCCTCAAAATGCAGCCGGACGTGAGCATGGTGGTGCTCAGCGCCTACGGCAGCATCGAAACCGCGGTGGAGGCCCTGCATGCCGGAGCCTATGATTTCCTCACCAAGCCCATCGAGCCGGAGCAGCTGTTTAGGGTGGTGGCCAAAGGGCTGGAACGCAGCCGGCTGCTGGAGGAAAACAACCGGCTGCGGCAGATCCTCTCCCGGCAGGATGCCCAGGGGGAGCTGGTGGGCGAGGGGCCGGCCATGCGCAAACTGCGGCAGACGGTCGCCGCCGTGGCCCAGTCCGATTACACGGTGCTGATCCGGGGCGAATCGGGCACCGGCAAGGAGCTGGTCGCCCGGCTGATCCACCGGCTTGGGCCGCGGTCGGCGCGGCCATTCCTGGCGGTGAATTGCCCTTCCATTCCGGAAAACCTGCTGGAGAGCGAACTGTTCGGCTATGTCAAGGGTGCCTTTACCGGGGCGGACAAGGAGCGCCAGGGACTTTTCGCGGCAGCCGATTCCGGCACCCTCCACCTGGACGAGATCGGCGATATCAGCCCCGTCGTGCAGACCAAATTGCTGCGGTGCCTGCAAAACGGCGAGATCCGGCCGGTCGGCGCCAATGGCTCCCGCAACGTGGATGTACGGGTCATCGCCTCCACCAACCAGGATCTTGAAGCCTGCCTGCACAACAAGACCTTCCGCGAGGACCTCTATTACCGGCTCAACGTCCTGACCCTGACCCTGCCGCCCCTGCGGGAACGTCCCGAAGATATACCCCTCCTTGCCCGGCATTTTTTACATACGGCCTGCGGCGAGATGGGGGTGGCGGAAAAGGAGATGGATGCGGAGGTGCTGCAATGGCTGGCGGCCTGCAGCTGGCCGGGCAATGTGCGGGAGTTGCAGAATTTTGTCCGCCGGATGACCGTCTTTTCCATCGGAGAACGGATGGACATGGGACTGGTTCGCGCGGTGCTCGCCGGGAGCGGGCGGCCGGAACAGCAGCGGGGCCGGGTCGACCGGCCGGAGGGTCCCCTGATGGCCTACAAGGAGGCCAAGACCGAGGTGGTGAACGCCTTTACCTTGGATTACGTGAAGGAGTTGCTGACTCAGACCAAGGGCAATGTCTCCGAGGCGGCACGGATATCCGGCCTGTCGCGGGTGGCGTTGCAGAAGATCCTGGCGCGGATGGGCCAAAATGCCGCCACCTTCCGCGTCCGGATCAATGCATGACCCTTTTGATGTATGTGGCCCTGGTGTGCAAGAAAGGAAGATGAAACAGGTTAACTTTGTGAAGCCACAGCCGGTTTCACGACATTGTAACTGAACCAAAAAAAGGAGGTTGTATGGAGCAGGAGAGCACGCACCACAAAACGGGGGAAGGAGGAGGCTGGATTGGCGAGGATTGGCTGTCGTTGATTCTGGGTCTCGTTATTTTCGGGCTCAGTCTGGGATCGTTCCAGGGAATGGATATCCTCGGCTGGGGCGCAAAAACATCTGTCTGGATCGATCCGGGCAAGGCGATCAGCACCATTTCCGCCAAGTATCAGGGAGTGGCGGGCGAGATCACCAAGATCGATGGCCAAAAGGTCACGGTGAAAAAGAAAGACGGCAAGGAGGCGACCGTTACCGAGGAAGGTGACGTTTCCAAGCTACAGATCGGTCAGAAATACGAAAAGTTGGGCATGTCTGCCCTCATGTCGGTCACCTTCACCTACCTCTTCGCCCTGGCGATCATGACCCTGGGCGCGGTCGCCCTGGGGGCCAACGTGCCGAAGTTCATGTTCGGCTTCACCCTGGCCTTCTGGCTCAGCTACCTCTGCTGGTTCATGGGCCATTTCGCCTATATCGCCGCCACCAAGGATCAGGCCGCCAAGTTCGGCATCCCCTGGGCGATGAGCATGAGCGGCGAGTTCGGCTTCATCTTTGCCCTGATTCTCGGCCTAATCATCGGCAACTTCTTCCCCGGCCTGGCCAACATGATGAAAGAGGCGGCCCGGCCCGAACTGTATATCAAAACCGGTATCGTCATCATGGGCGCCGGCCTGGGCATCAAGGCCGCCGAGTCCTTCGGTTTGGCCTCGAACATCATGTTCCGGGGCTTCTGCGCCATTGTCGAGGCCTACTTGATCTACTGGGCGGTGGTCTACTACATCTCCCGCAAATATTTTAAGTTCAGCCGTGAATGGTCGGCCCCGCTGGCCTCGGGCATCTCCATCTGCGGCGTGTCCGCCTCCATCGCCACCGGCGGCGCCATTCGCGCCCGGCCCATCGTGCCGATCATGGTTTCATCCCTGGTCGTTATCTTTGTGGCCGTGGAGATGGTCATCTTGCCCTTCCTGGCCAAATATTTTCTGTGGACAGAACCCCTGGTCGCCGGCGCCTGGATGGGGCTGGCAGTTAAATCCGACGGTGGCGCCATTGCCAGCGGCGCCATCACCGATGCCCTGATCCGCGCCCAGGCCCTGGACATGGCAGGTATCAGCTACGCCGAGGGCTGGGTCACCATGACCGCCACCACGGTGAAAATGTTCATCGATATTTTCATCGGCGTCTGGGCCTTTATCCTGGCCTATATCTGGTGCGCCAAGATCGATGTCAAGCCGGGGCAGAAGGTTGATGCCGGCGAGATCTGGCATCGCTTCCCCAAATTCGTCATCGGCTATGTGATGACCTTCGTCATTCTTGTGGTGATGTGCTGGCCGTCCGCCAAAGTCATGGGCCCGGCCGAGAAGGAAGCAGCCGAGTTGAAGGCCGCGACGACCTCCATTGAAGCCAAGATGAAGGCGACCACCGACGCCACCGTGTTGGCCGGTCTCAAGACCGAACTGGACGGCGTCAAGGCCAAGCAAAAGGCTGTCAACGAAACCATGAAGGAACCCAAGAGCTTCCTCAGCAAAGCAAAAGCTTCCAGCAGTCAGGGAGATGTTTTCAGAGGACTTTTCTTTCTCCTCTGCTTCTTTACCATCGGTCTGGTGTCCAACTTCAAGAAACTGATGGAAGAGGGGCTCGGCAAGCTGGCGGCGGTCTACTGCATCAGCCTGTTCGGCTTCATTATCTGGGTCGGCCTTTTCATCTCATGGCTCTTTTTCCATGGCGTCAAGCCGCCAACCATTTAGCAAGGAGATACTAACATGGAACAGCAACAGCAGCCCAAACTGGCTGAAGAAATGAAAAAGATGGAGTACGAACCCCTGCTGCCGGTCGAATTGTCGCTGGTCCGCTGGAGCATCGGCATCGGCGTGGGATCGCTCTTTTTCCTGTACTATCTGAGCCAATGGCTCTTCCCGGGAGGGCATTGATCGGAATGCATGAACTAAAACCGTGAGGCCGAGATCCGCATCATGGCCAAGGCCTTCCGGTATTCCTCGAGGCGCTGCTCCCACACGGGCAGCGCCTCGACGTCGTCTTGCCACTTCGCCAGTTCCTTTGCCGTGATGACCAATCGCCCCGCGGCGAAGGCCTCTTTTGCCTCGGCATAGGCCATGCCGAACTTCCGCTGCCGTTCGTCCAGCATTTTCTCTATTTTTTTCACCACCTGTTGGTGATGGTTCAGTTCACGGGCGATGGAGATTTCGTATTCGTCGGTGTGCATGGTCGTTTTCCTTTGTTGTCTGAACACGCGGGGCAAACAGCCCTGTTTCTCAAGCTAGCAGGACCAGCCCGGCCAGCAGGCCCATGGCAGGATCGCTGCCTGGTTCCTCCTTGTTGATGTCGATTCGGGCGAATTGCCAGCCGACACTGTTGGCCAGGGCGGCAAAATCCACCCCCACGGCGGAGATCGACGGCCGGGCCTGGTCAGGATGCAGGCAGGGCTTTTGCTTGTGCAGCACCACGCACTCCGCTTCCTCCGCACAAAACAATTCCTTGCAGGAGCCGGCGGCCAGTCCCAGGGCCCGGTCGAAACCCCGGCCGCGGGCAGCCCGTTCCAGGGTCGCTGCGACCCGGTGAACGGCGCGGGCAATGGGCAAACGCTTTTCCCCCATCAGGTCGGCAGCAGGGGCATCGATCTTGAAGACCAGAATATGGCGATAGGTGCGCACCTGTTTCCGGAAGACCGCAGGCGGCATGGCATGGGGCGGGCAACCCGGCGCCAGCCCGTAGCTGGGGCAGCGGTGAGGCGCGGCGCACAGGGCGGCGAACCGGTCCTCCACCACCAGGGTCTCGGCCGGGATGATCACCGCCGCCGTGGCCCCGAGGGTACGGGCTAGGGCCGTCAGTTCCTTCATGCTGCTCGTCACCAGCTTCAGATTCCGCTCCACGGACCTCAATCACCCCGGGCCACAACCTGCCTGCACGCCGCCTTGTTCCTCGTTTCCCAGGGATGGCTGGCACAGTAGGCGTCACGGTTGCGCTGAACGGCAAGCAGATGCTGCCCGATGGTGGTCACGTTCAATTCGGCCCCGAACTCTCCGGGCTGCGCGCCGGCTCGTGGCGACATCAGCCGCTCCAGAATCATTTGTCCCACCTCGCTGCGATAATGGGAATGCTCCCAGTAGTGCTGCATCGAATCCTTGCCGGTTATTTGGGGCACAGGTTCGGTGGTGATCGCGTTGTATCCGGAAAAATCCAACAGGCGAATATCGCACCCTTCGCGGCGGCGCGCGTCGGCCAGGCGCACCAGGGCCTCTTTCCAGCGATCCAGATCCTGCCAGTTGGTCTCCCAGTAGGAGAGCTCGGCCAGGGCATGCACCGGATGGAAAAAGAAGCGGAAGGCGGTGCCCTGGGCGCAATAGTCGCGGGTCACCGTTTCCAGCAGGTGGAGAGCGGCCTCGACATCCGCCGGTTCTGCCTGGCGGTCTCCCCGGTTGATGATCTTGTCAAAGGCCGTGGGCGTACCGCCCTCGTCGGCCATGATGTACTCCAGGCACCGCTCCGGTTTTTGTCCGTAGGTGGCCAGGATCGGTTCGCATTTCTGCCAGGAGGGGTCAAAAAGGATTTTGTAGGCATCCATGGCCGCGGCCAGGGACATCGACCGCTTGACGTTGAGCAAAAACCGCTTGATAGGGGGCGCCCCCACCAGTTCCCGGTTCAGATCGGTGTTACCTGCTTTTTCCCGGAACTGCCAGCCGTAATCGAGCCCCCAGAAAACCATTTCTGGACGATGGAACCCGCTGGCGTGGTTGAGCATGTTGATCGCATCTCCCAGCGAGGCGCCACTGATGGCAAGATTGAGCACCCGTTTCCCCTGAAACAGGTCCGTTTGCGGGGGCAGGCCGATTTCCGAGCGCGAACTGCCCAGGAACACGACCTCGGGCCGGTAGCGGGCGGCGGCATAGGTTTTTGCCCAGGGCACAATTTTCTGCTGCGGCGGGCTCGGCCGGTGCAGCATGGGAGTGTCCCATTGGTGGGTGTAGTAGGGATCGACCAGATAATTAAAGGCCGTCGTTGCGGCCACGACAAGAAATGCTGCCAGGAAAACAACCAGAAAATAAAAACGGAGACATGTCGTCTTGGATGGCTGGATCATACCTGCTCAGAATAGTTGTCCTCGCCAGAAGCCGCGAGAACAATGGTCAACACTTTGGAACGCACTGTTTTTGTGTGGCATGGGGCTTCGTCGCAAGGATTAATGCGAGGTTTCTGGAAACGATGGTTTGGCAAAGAACGGGAAAATGCCTTTACAGACAGTTTGAACGCAGCGAGAAATCTCTGAAGAACAAGGGAAAACTCGTCGTTCTGCTCCTCGAAATGTCAACATTGGACCTCTTACGATTCCATCAAAATTGGGCATAGATAAAATCTTGCGGCTTGTCCATGCTCAAAAGACAGAGGGCAAGAAGAACACCTGTCGCCACACCCCAGCGGATGCTGGACGACCACTGCGTGTTGACCAGCGAGAAGGAGGCCGGTTTGTTGGCAAACCGGCTTTCCAGGTGCAGGATCATCTCATTGGTGTTGGGCAGAAAAAAGGCGATGCCGGCGGCGATGCCCAGCATGCAGAGGCCGAAGGGATCGGCGGTGACCGGGGAAAATCCGTTGCCACCGGCCATGCCGGCCAGCAGGTTCAGGGCCGAGGGGACATCGGCGGCCCGAAAGAAGCACCAGGCCACCAGGATTGCCAGGAAGGTCAACCCCCTGTTGAAGAAACCCCTCAGCATGCCAGGTGGTTCGGCCGTCGTTTCGCCCCGCCGCCAGCCCCGCCAGCCGTGCTGGACGCACAGATAGAGGCCGTGGAGGCCGCCCCAGATGACAAAGGTCCAGTTGGCCCCGTGCCACAGTCCGCCCAGGAGCATGGTCAGCATCAGGTTACGGTAGCGTGCCATCTGGCCACTCCGGTTGCCGCCCAGGGGAATGTAGAGATAGTTGCGGAGAAAACGGGAGAGGGAGATGTGCCAGCGCAGCCAGAATTCGCTGACGCTCGCCGCCTTGTAGGGCGAATTGAAGTTGAACGGGATCTGAAAACCGAAAAGGCGCGAGACGCCGAGTGCCATATCTGAATAGCCTGAGAAATCGAAGTAGAGCTGGAAACTGTACGCCAAGACCCCCAGCCAAGCCTGAACCAGATGGGGCTGGTCGCTGCCGAAGGCTGCATTGACCAAGGGCACGAGATTGTCGGCGATCAGCAGTTTTTTAGCGAGGCCAAAGGTGAAAAGGGTGGCGCCCACGGCGAAATTGTTGCCGTGCACCCGGTAATTAACCGGGTCGGCGAACTGCGGCAGCATCTCCTGATGATGGAGGACCGGTCCGGCAACGATGTAGGGAAAATAGGCGGTGAACAGGGCATAGTGAAGGGGATCGATCGTTTTTAACTTGCCGTGATAGGCGTCCACCAAAAGTGATATCTGGGTGAAGGTGAAAAAGGAAATGCCAATGGGCAGGATGATGGTGAGCAGTTCGATATTCTGGGAAGTGATGCCGTTGATCGTGGCAAGAAAGAAGTTCGCATATTTAAAGTATCCCAGCAGGGCAAGGTTGAAGACAACCGCAGCGGTCAGCCATCTTTTTTTGCTCGACTGCTGGCCGGAAAGGAGGCGGCCGCACATCCAATAATTGCCGCCCATCGAGAGGAGCAGGATCGGCAGGAAGCGCACATCCCAGGAACAATAAAACACCAGGGAAGCCAACAGCAGCCACAGCGCGGCCCCCTTCTGTGTGGTCCGCCCGAGGAGGTAAAACCCTGCCAGGGTGACCGGAAGAAAGAGGAAGAGAAACGAATAGGAATTGAAAATCATCAGGTTGGCTCAGGACCTACTCACTGTCTTTACGGAGCGGCAAAAAAAAATCGGCAGCCGCGCCCATGAATCGAACGAACATCTCACCGATCAGTGCTGTATAGCATACCGGTGCAACCGTTGCACACGAATGTCGTCCCGATTGAGTTGTTCAGTTGAGGCTTTTGCGCTCTGCGGGCATGGCACTGCTGTGAAGCTCAAGGGCGGCTTGATTGTCTGGCACAACAGGCTTTCTGCGGGTAGAATAAACAACCAAGTTGGAGTGTCGCGGGAAGGAACGGGGCCTGCAAGATAGCCATGCCCCTTGATCCGAAAATCAGAAAAGGACCTCAAGACAATGGAACATATGGGCGTGAACAAGTCGAAAATGCGAAGAGAGAGAAGGAAGACGACGAAATCGCAAGCACAAGCGCCGGTGCCAGGCCAGGGGCGGCCCATAAAGCCATGGGTGATGCGGCTGATCATGATGGTTCCGCCGGTGCTGTATGCCTGTTATCTCGCCTGGGACCTCAACAGGCAATGACGGGGATCATCGGCTCTTCCCATCGAGGTGGAATCGTCCAAGGAGACGACTCCTGCCATTTCGCACCTTGGGTGAAGGTAACCAGGGGTTATTGCGTCCGGTTCTATGCTTTTGCGCGCCGGACATGGATGGATAAAAACCGGTCTAATTGATTGGCAAACGTTTGTTTGTCTTTCTGGCTGAACACGGCAGGACCTCCTGTTTCTACGCCTGTTGCGCGTAGGCTGTCCATGAAGTCACGCATGCTAAGCCGTTCGTGGATATTGTCTGCCGTGTATAATTCTCCTCTGGGATTAAGCGCGAATCCTCCCTTGGCAATAACCAATGCCGCCAGCGGAATATCTGCGGTAATCACCAGATCTCCGGCATTCAACCTCTTTACAATTTCATTATCCGCCACGTCAAAACCTGAAGCAACCCGCAATGAATGCATGTTCTTCAACCGCGGGATGGCCAGCGGCTGATTTGCCACCAAAGTCATAAAAATTCCTTCCCGTGCGGCGACACGAAAGAGGATCTCTTTAATGACCCTAGGGCATGCATCAGCATCTACCCAAATACGCATTATGCACATCTTCTGGTGAAGATGTTATTTCTTGTTTTCATGGTCCCTTTGCGCATTAACGGCGACGCGACCCGCCTAATATGCCGCCCAGCACGCCGCGCAAGATCTGCCTGCCGATCTGGCTGCCGACGGTTCGCGCGGCCTGTTTGGCCAACGCTTCCACCATGCCCTGGCGCTGCTTGGTACCCCACAGCAACTCGCCAATCATTCCTCCGCGTTCGGACGGCTTCTCTGTCTTATCATCATTGTACTTCGACTCGGCTGCTTCTTTCTCCTCGGTCCGCCGATTCAGGATCTCGTAGGCCGACTCACGGTTCACTGGCGAGTCATACTTGCCGCCTACCGGACTTCGCGCCATCACGGTCATCCGCTCCTCTGGCGTGACCGCCCCTATCCGGCAGCGTGGCGGACAGATAAGCGTGCGTTCCACCGGCATCGGCACGCCCTTCTCCTGAAGCGTGGATACCAGAGCCTCGCCAACACCGAGCTGGGAGATAACCTCGGCGACGTCAAGTTTCGGGTTCGCCACGAAGGTCTCGGCAGCGGTTTTAACTGCCTTCTGGTCGCGCGGCGTGTAAGTCCGCAGTGCATGCTGGATGCGGTTCCCGAGTTGGCCCAGGATATCGTTCGGCACGTCATCCGGGAATTGTGAGCAGAAGTACACACCAACGCCCTTGGATCGGATGAGCCGGACGACCTGTTCCACCCGCTGGCGCAACATCGGGGGGGCGCCGTCAAATAACAGGTGGGCCTCATCGAAGAAGAACACCAGCTTGGGCTTGTCAAGGTCGCCCACTTCGGGCAGGTTCTCGAACAGCTCTGAAAGGAGCCATAAGAGAAAGCTTGCGTACAATCGCGGCTTCAGGATGAGCTGGTCCGCGACAAGGATGTTGATGATGCCGCGGCCGCTGAGGTCGGTGCGCAGCAAGTCATTAAGGTCCAGGGCGGGCTCGCCGAACAAAGCATCCCCTCCTTCTCGCTCCAGTGCCAACAGAGAGCGCTGAATGGCTGACACGGATTGCGCGCTAACCAGACCATATTGCGTTGATATCTCTTTGCGATTGTCCGCAACGAAACCGAGCAGGGCGCGCAGGTCGTCAAGGTCAAGCAACAGCAGACCTTGTTCGTCCGCCAGCTTGAAGGCGATTTCAAGCATCCCGGCCTGGGTATCATTAATCTCGAGGATCCGGCCTAGCAGGCTTGGGCCGATTTCGCTGATCGTGGTGCGTATTGGATGGCCAGCCTTGCCGAGCACGTCCCAGAATAATACGGGGTTCGCCTCATTGGCGTAGCCCTCGATACCGATTTGGGCAACACGCTGCTGGATCTTGTCATTGGCAATACCAGCCAGCGCCAAGCCGGAGACGTCGCCTTTTACGTCAGCCATGAACACCGGCACGCCCAACCGCGAGAAGCCCTCTGCCAACACCTGGAGAGAAATAGTCTTACCTGTACCGGTGGCTCCCGCGATCAGACCATGGCGGTTGCCGTACTTGGCGAGCAAGTGAACGGGTTGTTCGCCCTTGCCAATAAGTATCTGGTTCATGCACTAACTCCTCTTTGACGGTAAGAATCATGTCGTCACACCCGGCATGATGCGGTGTCGACTGACCCAGATATGGATCGCCTTGTGCGCGTATCTTCTTGTCGCTTCCTCAATTATCTCTAGCGTCACCTTATTTCAAATAGATGGAGTCAATATTTTATCAATTCAATTCTTGTTATAACAGTTTTTGTCGAAACTCTGGGCGCATTGGCAAGATTCCAAATGGTATAAAGTTCTGGAAAGAGAGATTCTGCGGACAATCCATCGACCGGGACGATCACGTTCATTCCCCGCAAAGCAGCACCACTTGCAGTATAAAGTACGGCACCATGTGCGGCCGTACCAACAACAATAACCGTCTCTATATTTTTTTCTTTCAAGATCTTCTCAAGATCGGTGGCTAAGAATTTATCAGGCCCGGATGACACCACTGGCTCTCCATTCAATGGCGCAAGTTCCTCTGCAATATTTTTCACCTCGGCCCCAGGAGAGAGGCTATACACGATTGAAACACCTTGTGCGCGCGCTTTGGTGAGCAATTGTTTTACGGCAGGGATTGATTCTATGCAGCGAGGCCGATTTTTCAGGTTGCATGTCTGTGAGTTGAAATCCAGCAAAAGTAATGCTGTCGTCGCCGGCTTGATAGTGACTTGTTTCAATTCAGGTGGTGGTGGAATCTTAACTTCATTCCATTCGTCAATGACTGTTTTTGCTTGGGCGACATGAACTCCAGCGACAGCGACAAGCATCAATAAAATAACGGCAATTTTTTTCATTGGGAGCTCCTTTGGTGTGAAGGGTTTCTCTGTTTGCAGGTACACAACATCCAGATGCCAGAGGGGGAATAAATTATTTTATCAGGCCTCCCCGGAAATGCGCGCAATTTACTTGATCAGCCGGCGGCGCATGGAGGTCAGGCCGAGGACGAGAAAACAAAGGCCAAACACCACGAGAAAAGCGATGCTGACAAGCGGGTTGACCTCCACCAGACCCAGGCAGCAATACCGGGTCAGCTCCACCAAGTGGTAAAGCGGAAAGATAAGGGCTACCGATTGCGCCCAGTCCGGCAGCCCGCTGACTGGAAAAAAGGTGCCGCTGAACAGGAACATGGGGGTGATAAACAAAAAAATCGGCAGGTTAAACATGTCGATCGACGGGGTGATGCCGGTGAAGAACATGCCCACCGCGCCGAAGGCCAAGCCGCCGAGGAAGGCTAGGGGGATGATCAGCAGTCCCTGGGGAAAGGTGACGAAACCGAACAAGCCCAGGACCAGGGTCATGATCAGGGCGGCGGCCGTGGCCTTGGTGGCGCTCCAGACGATTTCCGCCAAGATGATCTCCTCCAGCGACAGCGGCGTGGTCATCATGCCGTCGAAGGTTTTTTGATAATACATGCGCACGAACGAGGCGTAGGTGGTTTCAAAGAACGAATTGTACATGATCGAGATCGCGATCAGGGCCGGAGCCATGAACCGGGTATAGGTGAGCGGCTGGCCGGCGTAGGCAAGGCCATCGACCAACCCCTGGAAACCGAGGCCGAAGGCGAGGATGTAGAAGGCCGGCTCCAGAAGCGGGACCAGAAAATTGACCTTCCAGATCTTGCGGTAGACGATCAGGTTCCGGTGCCAGACACTCAGAAAGCGCCAGGAAATGTTGCTCGGCCGGATCATTCGCGCAACTCCCGGCCGGTGAGGCGAAGAAAGACATCCTCCAGGGTGGCCGTGCGGAAAGTGCACTGACGGGGGTGGAACCCGGTGCGGAGGGTCTGTTCGATCTCGGTGTTGCCATTGCTGTAAATGACCAGCCGTTCGGCCATCTCGTCGAAGGCCACGTTCCGTTCGCCTAGAAATTGTTTGAGTTCTTCCTGATTTGCACCTCTGATCTCGATGATCGAGTGGCCCACATGCGCCTCGATCAACCCATCCGGCGTGCCCTCCACTAGAATTTTGCCATTATCCATGATCACCAGCCGGTCGCACAACTGAGCCGCCTCTTCCATGTAATGAGTGGTCAGGATAAAGGTCTTTCCCCTGGCGCGCAGGGCGTGCAATCGTTCCCAGAGAAGGTGGCGGGATTGGGGGTCAAGCCCGGTGGTCGGCTCGTCGAGGACGATCAGCTCCGGATCGTTGATCAGGGCGCGGGCCAGGGTCAGCCGCCGGGCCAGGCCGCCGGAAAGCTCGCCCACCTTGGCCTCCCGTTTCTTTTCCAGGGCGAAGAAATGCAGCAGCTCATCGGCCCGCTCGCCGGCCAGGCGCCGGGGAATGCGGAAGTAGCCGGCAAAGACCAGCAGGTTCTGGAAAACCGAGAGGTCGGGATCGAGGGTGTTGTCCTGCTGGCAGACGCCGATCCGGGAGCGGATGCGGCGCCAGTCGGTGGCGACATCGAGGCCGAAGACCCGCAGGCTGCCCGAACCGGGCGGAGAAAAGCCGTAGATCATCCGGATGATCGAGGTCTTGCCCGCACCGTTGGGGCCGAGCAGGCCAAAGCACTCCCTGGCCCGTACCTCGAAGGAAACAGCGTCCACCGCGGTCAGAGTGTTGAATCGCTTGCCTAGATTATCAACCCGAAGGATAGGTTCCCCGGCTGCCGCTGTTTGCCCCCGTCCCATGCCGGCGCTCGCTCAAATCAGATCCCGGTGGCGCAGCAGGGTATGCAGGCTGCGGCGTGCCGCCAAATAGCTGGCGTCTTCGGCGTAGGTGGTCGGGTGGACCGTCGGCACCGGGAGATGACGCAGGTCGCCATCGACATTGGCAAAGGTGAAGAGGCAGGAGTTGGACAGGGCCTTGGCGTTGCGGTCCCGGCTGATCCGTTCAATGCCCGCTTCGACGCATACAAAGCTGTTGTCGGTGTAGACCACCCGCGAGGTGAAGTGCAGTTTGTCGCCCATGCGCACCGGGTGAAAGAAATTGATCCGGTTGACGCCGGCGATGATCGAGCGGTTGGGAGCCGCCAGTTCGGAGCAGATCGAGGACAGCTCGAAGGCCCGGCGGATCAGGTAGCCGCCAAAAATGGTGAAGGGCACGTTTTCCTGGTCCGGATAGGTCCGTTCCCAGGCGTCAGCGGTCAGGCGGCGGCAGAGCAGACCGGAAAATCCCGGCTCGTCCTGGGCCTGGTGGAGCGCGGCCAGCAGCTCGTACTCCTCCCGGCTGGGCGGCTCATGCCGGGCTGCCTGCTGATGGCGATATTCCTCGCGCCGGGCCAGGGCCTTGCCGTACCGCCTTTTTTCCACCGGCTCCACATAGTCGAGCGGCGGCAGGACCACGCTGGACACGTCCTCGCCATAGCCGGAGCGGGCCACCATGGTAAAATAACAAGAGGCAATGTGGCGAATGGGGTCGCCAGGCTGTTCCATCCGGATGCCGATCTCCAGCGAACTGCGGCCGATATGGTTGATGGTGGCGGCAAAGGTCAGGTCCCGGGTCACATCCACGGCATTCCGGACGACGATATTGTCGATGGCGGCGGTGACCACCCGGGCGGTGGGATGAAATTGGTTGACATAGCGCAGGGCTGCCTCTTCGGCGACCTTGTCGAGGATTTCGAGCAAGAGACCAAAGCGCATGTTGCCCTGGAGCGGTTCATCCACCACCAGATAGCGGCGGCGCAGGGTAGGATCGCTGCCCAGGGACAGGGTACGGTGGAAGACGGTTTCGCGCGGTTGAGTCATGGGATGTCCTTGGGCAAAGAGGTGGGAGACTATCTGTTAGCTCACTGGAAAAATACAGATTATGTCAGTATTTTGCAAGAGGCGGGAGCTTGGGGCGAGGTGGTGTCCTGTTGCCTGCTGCCGCGGAAAAATGACATGGGGAACAAATTGATCGTTCCCCATGCTGTGACTCCCTAACTTCGTTGCCGCGCGCTGGCGGCAAGGGGATGTGTGTGCGGCTCAGGCGGCGTACCGTTTCACCCAGGCCACATACCGGTCCATCCAGGACTGGAGGAAGGAGGCGCTGTCCGGGCCGATGGCGCCGTCGGTTTCGAACATCCCCTCTTTGAATTGTAAAAAAGCCTCGGGCT
>Ga0074195_1002529_pt1 | contig 20103 bp, 14 predicted proteins | sample EPASupsiteHSE623_FD_64525 | JGI IMG/M metagenome (GOLD analysis project Ga0074195, IMG submission 64525) | Bioremediated contaminated groundwater from EPA Superfund site, New Mexico - Sample HSE6-23 | ecosystem: Environmental > Aquatic > Deep subsurface > Groundwater > Contaminated ...
CGGTCCTTTCTGGTTAAAACAGCGACTTGTGCCAGATCTTTCCTTTGGTGAGAGAAATACAGGCCAGCCGGAGCCAAATTTGACGAAAGTTACAAATCTACCCGGCTAAAGCGGGTGCAGCTGGTGAACAATGTGACTCTTTAAAAAAAACATAGGGTCATGACTAGAACAGCGTGCTAAAAAAGTATGCTAACATTAAGCAATGACATTAAAAAACAAGACGGGGTATCCACTTAGCGCAAGTTACCTCTAGGTATTGTGTTGTCGAGTAACTATCTGTCGATACGAGGACGGAGCGGTTATCACAGCCTGTTCGATGAGACGATAAAAAAGCAAGCCCCGTGAACGAGATGTACGCCGGTTAAAACGAAACGTGTATTCATCCAGATAATAATCGAGATGCTTCCCACTCACAGAACCCTGATGGGTACTCAACAGCCAGCGTTTCAGCAAAGCGGAAATTCGATGAACGCCAGGCATGCTGACATGGGCCGGATCTCCAGTATCCGACAAGACTATTTTTTGATGCTGGTAACCGTGCTTCGACAATTCATTGCAGCCACCCCACCCATCGGTAAGAATACAGGAGCCCTTTTCAACAACCTCATCGACGAAAGAAACAAGGCTATTGCCGGATACGTCGGGAATCCTGCGCATCCGAACTCGTCCGAACCCTTTGGGCGAGAGAACTTCCACAGCGATAACCACAATCTCTTTGCTTCCGCTCCCCCGTCCTCGTTTGCCACCAAGGTCGCTGCCGCCAATATAGGTCTCATCAACCTCAATCCGGCCACCAAGTTGCTCTCTGTCGGGGCGCACCATTGCATTTCTGAGCTTGTGCAACCATGTCCATGCAGTCTGGTAACTCCCCAGACCGAGAACGCGCTTCAACCCCAAAGCACTCGCGCCGTCCTTTTGGCTAATCACAAACCAGATGGCGGCAAACCACATTCTCAACGGCATTCGGGTTCGTTCAAATATGGTTCCTGCAGTTACAGAAACTTCGCTTCCGCATTGCCGACAATGAAGATACCCTCGAGCGGTTGTCCAAGGTTCGCTTTTGCCGCCACATTGGGCGCATTCGAATCCATCAGGCCAACGGCAACGGGCAAGATATTGGCGACATGCCGATTCATCGGCGAACCAGTCAAGAAACTCCTGATAGGTGCGGGGGTAGTCTTTCCCCCCTGTCGGGTGCGGCCGGTTGTTCATGCGGCCAGATACTACTGGTGGGGGCCACTTGCGTCAAGTGGATACCCCCTAAAACAAGTATGCGAATTGTTCAAAAAATTCAGAGGCCAAATTCCGAGAACTAGTCAGGCTGTTTGCCCTCAATCTGGAATACGCGAACGGTTGGCTGAATTTTGCGAGCAACAATCTACTTTTTCTGGAGAAATAGAAGTTGACGAATCGTTTTTCGGAGCACGTCGCATCAAAGGTAAACAAGGACGCGGCGCTTCCGGTAAAGCCATTGCTTTTGGCGTCTTCAAACGTAACGGTAAAGTCTATACTGAAATTGTACCCGATTGTTCAAAAACCACGCTACAAGCCATAATCCGAGGCAAAGTGGAACCGGTAAGCATCATTTATTCAGATGGATGGCGCGGTTATAATGGCCTGGTTGATGTCGGGTACGGTAAACACCTCCAAGTCGATCATGGCCGTAATGAATTCGCCGGGGGTAAGGCTCATATCAACGGTATAAAAGGCTCCTGGGGGGGCTAAATCGCGTCTTGCTCGCTTCAGAGGCGCATGAACAAGGAAACCTTCTTCTTGCACCTCAAAGAGTCCGAGTTTAGGTTGAATCACAGAGAACAAAATCTGTATAAAATGATCCTCAAAATCGTCAGGCAAAATCCGCTGTTCCTGTTCTAGCCATGACCCAAAACATATTCAGCCATCACGGTAATTGCCCGATTTGCGAAAAAGTCGTGACGTTCAGTGCAAAAGAACCTTGGTTCCGCGACCATCTATTCTGCTCGTTTTGCGGCTCTATACCGCGTGAGCGCGCATTAATGAAGGTAATTTCAGACTATTATCCAAACTGGCGTGACCTAGATATTCATGAATCATCTCCAGGCGGGCGTGGTGCCAGCATCAAAATGCGCAATGAGTGCAAAGGATATACAGCATCCCAACTCTACCCGGATATCACCCCAGGTCACATTCATCAAAAAAGTGGATATCGTTGCGAGAATCTTGAAAAACTGACATTTCTAGACAATTCATTCGACTTGTTTATCACGCAGGATGTGATGGAGCACATTTTCGATCCTGAGGCAGCTTTCAAGGAAATTGCGCGTGTACTAAAGCCGGGGGGGGCACACATCTTTACCGTCCCATTGATAAACAAAAACAGAATCACTGAGATATGGGCTTCACATGATGAAAAAGGGCAAATTATTTATCACCATGAGCCCGAGTGGCACGGTAACCCGGTGGACGCAAAAGGGGCGCTCGTAACAATGCATTGGGGCTATGATCTAGCCGGATTTATTCTTGAAAAAGCAAAAATGCCAACTGTGATTATCGCTATCGACAATATCGATCTCGGCATCCGTGCCGAATATATTGATGTGCTTCTAAGTGCAAAATATGAGAACTACTGGACAGGTCACGGTTTTATGAAACTCAAATCCGTGTTCTCCTATTTATTCCGTTTTATGAACTCAGAGCGCTCCAGCAATAGCTCTCATGGCGGCTGAGGTGAGGATATTAATGCAAGGGGCGAGACATGGATGCAGTGGCCATCGCAGTTGCAGGAACATTTGGTGGTGCATGGGTAACTGCTTGGGCACAGCGAGAGGCCAAGAAGACTGCCGCTCTGGAAAAGCGAATTCAACGATACCGGAACGAGGTCCGAACTCGGCTGACAGAGGAGGATGTAGTGGCCGATTGGCTGGCGGAACTGGGCGCAGCAAATTCGGCGCGCGCTGCGAAAACCTTACTTCGCGATCATGCCGAGGAGCGGCGCGGACTGAATCCAGGCATTGGGCCGTCGGAGGTTCGTGATGCATAGCTACGGCGTGTTTTTTCTGCGTGCTTCCGCAGCAACCCGTTGGCGATTGGGTGACAGAGCTTGAGTCTGGGAAATTGCTTTTTAATTGACATAAACGGTGCCGTGTCTCGCGTTGCTTCTGTTGTTCCTAATGCATGGCAAAAGGTTACTGTCATCATCGTCAATTGGAACGGTGAGCATTTTCTTGAGCGATGCCTGGATGCTTTGATGGCGCAGTCCGTGAAGCCACACGAGATCGTTCTGGTTGATAACGCGAGTTTTGATGGGTCGGCAGAGATTGCGCAGCGGTTTTCGGGTGTGCGAGTCATCGCGCTGGATGAGAACACGGGTTTTGCGCGCGGCAACAATCTGGCAATCAAGGCGGCTTCTGTGGAGTCGGAATGGATCGCGCTCATTAACCCCGATGCGTTTGCTGAGCCGCGTTGGCTTGAGGCACTGTTGACGGCGGCGGAAACCAACCCGCGATTCGATGTGTTTGGCAGCAAGTTGGTCAATGCAGCCGATCTCGCTTTACTGGATGGAACTGGCGATGCCTTTCACATCAGCGGTCTGGTGTGGCGCATGGCGCGTGACGTTTCTGTTTCTGCACAGGGTGCAAGCGAGTGCGAGATATTTTCTCCCTGTGCGGCCGCTGCGCTCTATCGTCGCAGTGCGCTTGAGAATGCAGGCGGCTTCGACGAGGATTTTTTCTGTTACGTTGAAGATGTCGATCTCGGCTTTCGCTTGCGCTTGGCGGGTTATCGTTGCCTGTATGTGCCGCAATCGGTGGCGCTTCATGTCGGTTCGGGCACGACGGGCGGGCAGCACAGCGATTTCTCAGTGTATCACGGGCATCGCAACCTGGTTTGGGCGTTTGTGAAAAACATGCCGGGCGCGTTGTTCTGGTTGTTGCTGCCCTTGCACGTGGTATTGAATCTCGTGAGCGTAGTCTGGTTTGCTTTTCGCGACCAGGGAGCGGTAATTTTGCGAGCCAAGCGGGATGCCTTGTTGGGCTTGCCAAAGATGTGGCGCAAGCGGCAGCGAATACAAAAAACGCGGGTTGCTTCAAGCGGCGACATCTGGCGGGTGCTGGATAAGCGATTGATCCCCGTAAGGAGAAAATTATGAGCCACACCGTTTCCACCATCATCGTCAATTACAACTCCAGCTTTTTGCTGCGCGGTTGCGTCGTTTTTTTGTTGACCTGACGACCTGCCCCGTGGGCATCGATTTGAACCCGGGACCGGGTTGTGTCACGACGTCCGGTTGTCTCGATGATTGAGTCCAAATAGAGCATCATGATTGCGGTTTCGATTGTGAGCCATGGCCATGGCATTCTGCTTAAAAATTTGATTACGGTTTTATTGACCTGCCCGGAGGTTAGTCAAATCATTCTCACATGGAATATCCCTGAGTTGGTGGATATTCCACAAGATAATCGCATTGTCATCGTCGACAATCAGTATCCCAAAGGCTTCGGTGCCAATCACAATGCAGCATTTGCTTTATGCAACCAGCCTTTTTTTTGTCCGCTTAATCCAGATATCGAAATTCTTGAGAATCCGTTTCCTGGTCTCGTGCAATCCCTTTCTGTGAGCGGTGCCGCATTGGCGGCGCCGTTGGTTCTTGCGCCTAACGGAGGCATCGAGGACAGTATTCGGTATTTCCCGACGCCGTGTATATTGCTGATCAAAGCTTTTGGTGTGCCGAGTGGGCGTTTTGCCGTGCAACTTGGACAACCGGATTTTTGTCCGGAATGGGTTGCTGGAATGTTCATGCTGTTTCGTGCCGAGGCTTTTGCACAGCTCCAAGGCTTTGATGAGGCTTATTTTCTCTATTACGAAGACGTGGATATTTGTGTGCGAGCATGGCAGCAGGGATTGAAGATAGTGGCCTGCCCAAGTGTGAGCGTGATTCATGATGCTCGCCGTGAAAGCCGGCGCAGTCTGCAGTATGGTCGTTGGCATTTGATGAGTTTGGGGCGCTATCTGTGGAAACATTGGGGACGATTGCCGAACATTCCAGATTTCCAGGAAAAGAAATGATCGCCGTTGTCGGTTGTACTGGGTTTATTGGCATACGTCTGGGGCAATGTTTGTCCAAGGCAGGGATTTCCTGGCAGGGATTGTCTCGTCGCACCGTGTCGTTGTCAAGTGGTAACAGTATGGACCTCGGTGATGTTTCTGCCTTAATTCAAGCATGTTTCGGGATCAGGACGTTGTTCCACTGTGCAGGTCATGTCCACGCTTTTTCTTCATTATCTGATCAAGATGCCGAGCAGCATTGGCGAGTCAATTTCAAGGGGACATGTAATCTGTTGGAAGCGGCTAGGCAAGCCGGGGTACGGCGTTTTGTATTTCTGTCCAGTGTTAAGGCCATGGCTGAGCCAGGTGATGTCTGTGCAGATGAGGATTTTCCCGGTCAGCCAACAACCGCCTATGGTCAGTCAAAACGGGCTGCGGAAGAGGCAGTTTTGGAGGTCGGCCGTCGATACGGCATGCATGTGGTGAATTTGCGACTTGCCATGGTTTACGGTTCCGGAGGTCGGGGCAATCTCGAACGTATGGGCAGGTTGGTACGCCGAGGATGGTTTCCGCCCTTGCCGGAAACCGGCAACCACCGTTCGCTGGTGCATGTCGACGATGTGGTTGCCGCCATGCAGCTAGTGGCCGATGACGACCGGGCGAATGGGCGAACCTATATCGTTGCCGGCTCGGAAGCACCTTCGGGGCGGGAGTTGTACGACACCATGCGCGAGGTACTTCGAATGCCGCGTTGTCGGTGGTCGGTCCCTGAGATCGTCTTGCGGGTGGCGGCACGATGTGGTGATGGACTCGAAACCCTATTCAAACGACGTGCTCCGCTTGACAGTGAGATTTTGGATCGCTTGCTAGGCTCAGCATGGTATTCTTCCGCACGGATTACACAGGAATTGGGCTGGCAGGCCAAGATTTCACTGCGCGAGGGTTTGCGGGAGATGTTTGGGTGCTGAAGCGCTGTTTCGATGTGATGTTGGTTGTGGTCGCCCTCATCATTTTGGCTCTCCCCTTGGCAGTGGTCGCGTTGCTAGTGCGATTCACCTCACCGGGTCCGGTACTGTATTGGTCGGATCGGGTTGGTCGTAACAATACGATCTTCAAAATGCCCAAGTTCCGGAGCATGCGGGTGGGCACGCCAACGGTCGCCACCCATTTGCTGGACTATCCAGATCGCTATCTGACTCCGATCGGAACTTTGCTGAGGACCACTAGCTTGGATGAGTTGCCGCAATTATGGAGCATTCTCAAGGGGGACATGAGCTTTGTCGGCCCACGTCCGGCTCTCTTTAATCAGGACGACCTGATTGCTCTGCGGACGGAGCAGGGAGTGCATCGGCTCGTCCCTGGCGTGACTGGTTGGGCACAGATCAACGGCCGCGACGAACTCCCCATTCCGGAGAAAATAAAATTGGATGTAGAGTACTTGCGTCGACAATCCTTCTGGTTCGACGTGCGCATCCTTTGGCTGACACTGATTCGGGTCAGTCGACGCGATGGAGTTTCCCACTGACAGGCCTGCCGCAATCTGAAAAGGCTATCGATGGTTGCACTGCAAGTACATCTTGGGTGATGAGAATGGTCAGTTGTTGTTATCATAATCTGCCACATTATCTTTGTTGCAAGGTTATTTTTGTGTAAGCTCAATACCCTTGCTAATGCAAAAAGGTAACTAAAAGGTTTGGACAGATCGTTACTTTTACTGAATTACTTGGAATTGCTTTAAAAAATGAATTCTATTTTGGCATGCGAATTGCTCGTAGATAGCAAAGGCCCACATTGAATCATTCAACCTATTTATCGCGTAAGAAATTATGATTCGCACAATCCTACGAGCGCTTGTTGTCCTTATCTGTCACTTGCCGGCCATCGCCTCTGCTGCAACCAATGTCACCATTCAAGCTGAATGGCAGGCGTATACAGCTCCTAGTGGGTATACCGTAAGCGGTTTTAATCTCTACCAGGAAAATCAGCTTGCCTGTCAAACGCAGGGCGCCAGCGCAACCTCGATGGAGTGCATGGTGTCTCTGAAAGCAGACAGCACTAACTTCGCAATGACAGCTGTGTTTGCAAACGGCACAGAGAGTCCAAAATCGGCATCTTTCACTTTCGCAACACCTAGTGGAAGCGGGACATCACAGCCAACTTCTTCTCCGCCCACAGCGGTTATTTCCACATCAACGGCTGCCGGAAAAGCTCCTCTGGCGGTTTCTTTCAATGCTAATCAATCAACGAGTGTGACTGGAACCACTATCGCCTCCTATGTGTGGAATTTTGGCGACAACTCCTCTGGGGCTGGCGTGAGCACCTCGCACACCTACACCACCCCTGGAACGTATAGCGCTTCTTTAACCGTTACTGATAGTGCGGGTTTGAAAAGTACAGTGAGTACGCCGATTGTGATCACTGCTTCTACATCCACCGGCACAACAACCCCAGTGCCAGTAACAACGGGCTCAGAAGGGAACCTGTTATGGATGAATACTTCTGGCGTCGCCTCGATTTGGACACTAGATAGCTCCAACAATCGCACAGCCAGTAAAGAATATGGTCCCTATAGCGGCTGGTCGCCAGTTAGCTACAGTCAAAATAGCAATGGCACCCGAACCCTTCTGTGGGCTCACACTTCTGGCGTCGCCTCGATTTGGACCCTGGATAGCTCCAACAATCGTACAGCCGGCAAAGAATATGGCCCCTACAGTGGCTGGTCGCCAGTTAGCTACAGTCAAAATAGCAACGGCACCCGAACCCTTCTATGGGCTAACACGGCAGGCACTGCCTCGATTTGGACCCTGGATAGCTCCAACAATCGTACAGCCGGCAAAGAATATGGTCCCAGCGGTTGGTCACCAGTTAGCTACAGTCAAAATAGCAACGGCACCCGAACCCTTCTATGGACTCATACGGCAGGTGCTGCCTCGATTTGGACCCTGGATAGCTCCAACAATCGTATAGCAAGTAAAGAGCATGGTCCTTATAGCGGCTGGATTCCAATTAATTACCAGTCGGCACCTTAAAATAAGAGCATATACATAGTCGACCTTGAAAAAGCCTTTTTTCATTGCGCCAGAGCAGATACCCCTGCACCGTTTATCTGCCAGTCGGAGCAGCACCAGCAAGCCAAAAGCAATTCGACAAAAAGAAGCAGCAACTTTTCCCTCAACTTCTTGAGGATCAGGCGGATATTGTGCCCTGCGCCACAGAGCAGGGCGTTGATTCTATCGCCCAACTCGCCCAGCAGGTAATTGCTTCTTCGGCTGCATCGTAAATCACCAGAAATTGAAGGGAAAAAGTGCAATATCTTGCAATTTACAATGCTATATTTTTCAATTTTTATCTATATATTTCAGGGTATTGAGTGTTTTTCATGGGCGACTACATAGAACCAAGTTTTGAATGACGGGCGGAGCTTTTCCGCCCGTTTACTTTAGCTGCACCACCGATAAGCGTTCTGGAACATCCGCATCCAAGGGCTGACCGATAGCTTGCTCAGCTCCTTCGGCAGCCAGTGGCACTGCCAGGGGAGAAAGGCCCGCTCGGGATGCGGCATCATCGCCAGATGGCGGCCGTCGGGGGAGCAGATGCCGGTGAGGCCGCCGGGTGAGCCGTTGGGATTGAAGGGATAGCTCTCGGTGGCCTGGCCCTGATCGTCGACGAAGACCACGGCGGCCATACCCTCGTTCCACACCTGCTTGCGGATCGTCTCATCCGGAAAATGCAAATACCCCTCGCCATGATCGACATGGATGCCGAAGACCAGCTCCTCCATGCCGGCCAGCATGATCGACTTGCTCGGTAACACCTTAACCGTGGTCCAGCGCGATTCGAAGCGGCCGCTGAGGTTGTGGATGAAGCGCGGCTGGCGTTCGGCCTCGATCCCTTCCCAAGGCACCCAGCCCAATAACCCGAACAACTGGCAACCGTTGCAGATACCGAGGGTGAAGGTATCCGGCCGGTTGTAAAACTCGTGGAACTGGCCCTGGAGCCGTTCATTGAAGCGAATGGTCGCGGCCCAGCCCTTGGCGCTCTCCGGGACATCGGCGTAGGAGAAGCCACCCACCGCCGCAATGCCCCGGAAATCGGCCAGATTGACCCGCCCGGCCAGGAGGTCGGTCATGGTCACGTCCCAAGGCTCAAATCCGGCGCTGTAGAAGGCGGAACTCATCTCTCTATCCGAGTTGGAGCCTTCGTCGCGGAGGATAATTACCTTGGGCTTGTCCTTTTTCTGCAGGATCGCAGGAGCCGTGGCCTCGGGCTGGAAGCTCAACCGGTACTCCGGCCCCTGGCGGTCAAAAATGGCAAAGCGTTCCTCCTCGGCGCAGTCGGGATTCATTTGCAGCCGCTCCAGCTGATAGCTGGTCTCCTCCCACCACTGGCGCAGCACGACCATGGAGTCGTCGAGCACCAGATTGCCGTTGTACTGCATGGTGATCGCCTGCTTGACCGTGCTCGAACCAAGCACCATACGCCCCACCTTGGCCTGCTCCAGCCGCTGTTTGATCTCGGCCAGATGACCCCACTGGCATTCGACAACCAAGCCTAACTCTTCGGCAAACAAGGTTTCCAACGCCGAACCCTCGCCGCTCAACGCCAAGTTGAGGCCGCAGTTGCCGGCAAAAGCCATCTCCAGCACCGTTGCGATCAGGCCGCCGTCGCTGCGGTCGTGACCGGAGAGAATCCAGCCTTTGTCGAGCAGGTATTGTACCGCACCAAAGGCCCTCTTGACCAGGGCCGGGTCGTCCATGTCCGGGACTTCGTTGCCGATCTGGCCGCAGGTTTGCGCCAGGGCGCTACCGCCCAGCCGGGTCTTGCCGCCGGAGAGATCGATCAGCAGCAGAGCCGAGCCGGGCTCCTTGATGTCCGGGGTGACCTTCTTGCGGATGTCGGCCATCGCCGCGTAGAGGGAGATCACCAGTTGGCGCGGCGATTTGACCACCTCATCATTCACCTTGGCGGCCATGGACAGGCTGTCCTTGCCACCATCCACCGCAATGCCGATGGCGATCATCGCCTCAGCCATGGCTTCGGCCGCGTCGCGTAGGGCCGCGCCTTCGCCTTCAAGCTTCGGCGCCCACATCCAGTTGGCCGAGCATTTGACCTCTTGCAGATCCTTGATCCGCGCCCACACGAGATTAGTCAGGGCCTCACCCACAGCCATCCGTGCGCCGGCAGCCGGGTCGACCAGCATCTTGATCGGTTGTTCACCGATGGCCGTGGCGATGCCGGTCAAGCCGAAATGGCTCTGGGCCACCACCGCCACGTCGCCGACGGTCAGTTGCAGCGGGCCGCAGCACTGCTGCTGGGCAATCAGGCCGGTGACCGCCCGGTCGACCTTGTTGGTGAGAAAACGCTTGGAACCTACGGATACCAGCCGTAGCACCCGGTTCAGGGCCTCGCGCACGTCCAAATTCTTGGGCGGGACAAAGGCGGACAGGGTGGGACAAACCCGGTTGTCGACGAAAGTCTTTTGCGGGATCTTGCCCAGCAGCTCGGGAATTTCGATATCCACCGGGGTAGTGTTGTCCTGGTTGTCGTGGACAACAAAGCGCAGGTCGCCGGTGACCTCGCCCAGCACCTCGCAGGCCACCTTCTCTCGCGCGCAGATCGCCTGGAAACGCTCGATATTTTCCGGGCTGATCAACAGACCGACCCGCTCCTGGTATTCGGCCACATAGATTTCCAACACCGACATGGTCGGGTCGCCGACCCGAATGTTGCGGATCTCGACCCGGCCGCCGGCATGTTCGACCAATTCCTTGAGCACGTTGGCCGGACCGCCGGCACCCTGGTCGTGGATGACGTCAATCAGGCTCAGGTCGCCCATCTCGTTGCAGGCGCGGATAACCCGGTTCATTTTCTGCTCCATCTCGGCGTCGCCGCGTTGCACGGCGTCGAAGTCGAGCTTGGATTCGTTCTCGCCCTGCATCATCGACGAGGCAGCGCCGCCCCCGAAACCGACCCGGTAAGCCGGGCCGCCCACCTGAACGATCAGCATGCCTTTGAGCGGTTGCTTCTTCTCGGTGTGGCGGTCGTCGATCTGGCCGATGCCACCGGTGAACATGATCGGCTTGAGGAAGCCCCAACGCTCACCGGATTCCAGGCGGAGGTCGTAACTGCGAGTGAAACCCTGGATCAGCGGCTCGCCGAACTTGTTGCCGTAGTCCGAGGCGCCATTGCTGGCCTCGATCTCGATTGTCAGTGCCGACGCCAAAGTGTCCGGACAGGCGTACTTGTTTTCCCAGGCCAGTTCGTAACCGGGAATGTGGAGGTTGGCCACACAGTAGCCGGCGGTGCCGGCCATGACCAGACCGCCCCGGCCAGTGCCTTGGACGTCGCGAATGCGGCCGCCGGTGCCGGTCTCGGCTCCAGGGAAGGGCGCGACACCGGTGGGGAAGTTATGGGTCTCGGCGGTGAGTAGCGGATGGTAGCAGACTGTGGCCTCATGCAACGGCGAAGGCTCGCCCGGCCGCGCGGGGAGAAGCGTATTCAGGGTGTAGCCCTCGATGACACTGGAGTTATCCTTGAAGGCCACCTTGCTGCCCTTGGGATTGGCGGCCAGGGTGTCGGTGACCACCTGAAAGAGGGTCCGGTCGTTGTTCTGGCCGTCGATCACCTGCTTGCCGCGGAAAAAGCCGTGCCGCGAGTGCTCGGAGTTGGCGTTGTTGAGATCCATGATCTCGACGATGGTCGGGTTGCGGCCGCAGCGCTTGACGAAATAGTCGTAATACAGCTCTCGGTCCCACTGGTCCATGGAGATGCCGGGGATGTCGAGCAGGCCGTCCGGGCCCTTGCTCTTGAGATCGACCTCGTAGACCGGCTCGGGGGTTACGCCGGTCTCGAAGGTGGTCAGTGTCGCCGGATAGAGACACTCGGTCATCCGGTCGTGGTGGGCGACGACGAAGGCGTCGATCGCTTCGCCCTCGGGCACGAGGTAGCGGCGGGAGCGCTCCACTCGGCTAACCATGTCCAGGCCCACAGCTCGGCAGATGGAGACCATGTTCGACGACCAAGCGGTGGCGAAGTTCATCCGCGGGCCGATCTCGATTACTCGCTCGCCGACAAGCTGCGGCGCAAAGGTGACGGTGTCGAGGAGAAAGCCGTCGGCCAGGATCAGCCGCAGCCGCTCGATCTCCTGTTCCGTTAGTTGACGGCTGGATTCGATATTGAAACAGTAGGCGAAGTCCGCCTTGACCTGACGATGGAGTTGAATGACGGGAGATGGCATGGGTGCTCGCTTATTTTGATGAATTGGAATGCAAAAGAAGTGGACTGTTATAACGGTAAAGCTAGGGGCGGCTGAAGCGGAGTGAAGAGAACTCGACCGTAGGTCGTGCCGTCCCTCTTAAACATAGACCTATTACTCAGCTTTTATATTTTTTTGTTTTTATTCTGTAATTAACAACTTTGAAAGTCCGAATCTTTGCCTCTTTTACTGTTTCGTATTCGAATCTTCCCCCGAAATTTGCCACAACCTTACCAACGACAGTTAGATTTTTCCGCCTGAAACGTCTGCTCCCTCAACATTTTTTTACGATTCTCGCCGCCTGTTCACGGGAATTGCCAGCGAAGAACGCTGCATGGTTGGATGTAAAAAATGGCGGATCACGGCGGAGAATGGCGGCTATCTCCGGCTGGCGCTTGAATTCGCGGTCGAGAAAGGTGCGGACTGAGCGGCGGTCCCAGCCCCTGGGGTGGATGAAATCCAGGTAGAGCGACAGGTCGCCCGCTGAAAAGGTAGCGCCGGGAAGATTTTGTGCCTCGGCGCTGGTGGCAGGCATGTTGAAGATGGCCAGGTTGAGAAAGGCGATCGCCTGGTGATGGCGCTGGACAAAGGCCATGGTTTGCCGGGCCTCGTCAATGGATTCGGTCGGCGTGCCAAAGAGTAGATAGACATAGGTGGCGATGCCGGCCTTGTGCAGGGCCGCGAAGACCCGCTCCGCAAGTTCCAGCCGTATACCCTTGTCCATGGCGTCCAGCACCCTCTGGCTGCCCGATTCCAACCCAAGTTTGAGCAGTACGCAGCCGGAGGCCCGCAACCGACAGCAGAAGTCGACATTGGCCAGGTGTTCGTGGAAGCGGACAAAGCCGTACCAGGGCGGGCCGGGCGGCTGATCGGCCAGCGCCTGGAGCAGCGCCGGGCTCAGCGCATTGTCGAGCAGGTGGATCAGGGCGGGCTGCATGTTTGCGCTAAGTTGGGCGAGTTGGCTGATGACCGTCTGCGTCGCGATAGGCTGATAATGGTTATGTTCGGCGGTCTCCGGGCAGAAAGTGCAGCGGTTCCAGTAGCAGCCACGCGAGGCGGCATAGGGCAGGATCGGGCCGGGGGCGAGGTAGTCGGCCAGCGGCAGGTCGCTGTAGTCGGGGGCAGTGTCCTCCACAGGCCCATCATAACCCAGGAGGCGCAGCAGCGGTGTTTCGCCGGGCCCTTGGATGCAGTAGTCGACCAGATCGGCAAAGGGATCGTTCCAGCCGGGATGGCTCATCCAGGAGCTGAGCAGGCCACCGCCGAGCACGAGTTTGATATCGGGCCAGCGCTGTTTGATGTAGCCTAAGAGGGCAAAGGTGCAGATCGCTTGGCTGAGATAGCAGAGCGAAATCCCTATCCATTCAGGTTGCATCTCCTCCAGCAGGGCAGGCAGGCGAGCTTCAATCCAGGGGAAAAATGGGCTCTGCTCGGGATGCGCGGCCGCTTGCAACAGATCGTCGCTGGCGAGCGGGTTGCATTCGTCCTGGTAGTTGCTTAAGGACAGACTGATAGCCGGTCGGCGACGCGCCAGCAACTCCAGCGCCCGGTTGAGGTCGCGCACCGCCCGTTGGTAGCGGTCGATGGCGCGGTACAGGTCCGGGCGGCGCAGGGCGACGAGGTTGTCGGCGCGATGCTTGAGGGCACGTTTGGACCAGGTATCGCTGACCGCCGTTGCCTCGGCCTGCTCCAGCAGGTACAAAAATCCTTCGAGATTGGCATCCAACTGGGCGCAGGTGATGCCGTGCCGGCGCAGGCAACCGGCTAGGGCGGCGATGGAGGGCGGCGGTTCGCTGGGTTTGGCCGCCGGGGGGTGGATGAGCAGGATTGCGGTCACGATGCCAAGAACTCAGTGTATGATCGGTGAGCGTCCAGACCTGCGTACCCACGCTGACGCCTGGGAACGATCATCGCTTGTCGCCATTTCGAACGAATCCGTAGGTTGGGGTAAGAGACGAACCCCACCACCATGTCCTCGGGCCTGCAACAATTGGCTGAGACCTAAGGTGTTCGATCATCCCCGCGTACCGGCGTTCCTTTTGGTTATATATGGTACCCATGCACGGGCCTCCTGCCCACCCCAAACGATGACAACGGAAAAAGGTTGATTGCCATTACCATACGTTGGGGGTTCGTGCTTCACCCCAACCTACACTGGTCGATGAACCAGAGGGTGTGCATAACCTCCAAGGTCAGCGACAACTTGAGACATGCCCATCACACCGATTCCCTGGTTTTGTCGAAGACCACCTCGGGGAAGAGATCCTGGGTGTGGGCCAGTCGCCAACTGCCCTCGGCCAGGTAGGTGAGGTGGCCTTCGGCGTCGAAGGCCAAGTTGAACTGGTTTTTCTTCTCGAATTCGCGCATCTGCTGCTTGTTGTCGCAGCGCACCCAGCGGGCCAGGGTGTAACTGAGCGGCTCGTAGGTGGCGTCCACCCCGTACTCGTCCTTGAGCCGGGTCATGGTCACCTCGAACTGGAGCACACCCACCGCGCCGAGGATGTAGTCGTTGCCGACGATGGGTCGGAAGACCTGGACCGCACCCTCCTCCGCCATCTGCAAGAGACCCTTTTGCAGTTGCTTCATCTTGAGCGGATTTTGCAGCACCACTCTCCGGAAGTGCTCGGGCGCGAAGTTGGGTATGCCGGTGAACTTGAGTTCTTCCTTGTCGGTGAAGGTGTCGCCGATCTTGATGGTGCCATGGTTGTGAATGCCGATGATGTCGCCGGGGTAAGCCTCGTCGACATGCGAGCGCTCCTGGGCCATGAACACGGTGGCGTTGCTTAAGCTCACCTCCTTGCCCAACCGGTGGTGCATCACCTTCATCCCCCGGGTGAATTTGCCCGAGCAGATGCGGAAAAAGGCGATGCGGTCGCGGTGGGCCGGATCCATGTTCGCCTGGATCTTGAAGGTAAAGCCGCTGAAGGCCTCCTCCTCGGGGTGAACCATGCGGGTGGCGGTGGCGCGCGGACCGGGCGCGGGCGAGAGTTCGACAAAGGCGTCAAGCAGTTCGCGCACCCCGAAGTTGTTGATGGCGCTGCCGAAAAAGACCGGGGTCTGCGCCGCCTTGAGGTAGTGCTCGTATTCGAAGGGGTTGGCCGCGCCGTGGAGCAGTTCGATGTCCTCGCGCAGCTTGTCGGCGGCATAGTTGCCCAGCAACTGTTCGAGCTGCGGGTCGGCAAGGTCCTTGACCACGATGCAGTCCTCGGGCCGGGTATCCTGGCTGGGGGTGAACAGGGTGATCTGCTTGCGGTGCAGGTCGTAGACGCCCTTGAAGCCCTTGCCCATGCCGATCGGCCAGCTGAGCGGCGCGCACTCGATCTGCAGCTTGTCCTCGATGTCCGAGAGGATGTCGAGCGGCTCCATGCCCTCGCGGTCGAGCTTGTTGATGAAGGTGATGATCGGGGTGTTGCGCATCCGGCAGACCTCCATCAGTTTGGTGGTCTGGGTTTCGACGCCCTTGGCCGAATCGATCACCATCAGGGCCGAGTCCACCGCGGTCAGCACCCGGTAGGTGTCCTCGGAGAAGTCCTGGTGGCCGGGGGTGTCGAGTAGGTTGATCTCATAGTCGCGGTAATTGAACTTCATCACCGAGGTGGTCACCGAGATGCCGCGCTCCTTTTCGATGGCCATCCAGTCGCTGGTGGCGTGCTGTGCGGTTTTGCGCGACTTGACCGCCCCGGCCATCTGGATGGCGCCGCCGAACAGCAGGAGCTTTTCGGTGAGGGTGGTCTTGCCGGCGTCGGGGTGGCTGATGATGCCGAAGGTTCGGCGTTTCTGGATTTCCTTGAGGTGTTGGCTGCTCACGTTGCTCCGCTTCGGACTGATAACTCGATGTGCCGGCCAGTGGACGGCGTACAAAAAAAAATTGGGCCGGAATCCGGCCCAATCGCGGAAAATCATTTCCTATATACAAGATATGCCGCCATTTGTCCAATTGAGAATGCGGCATATTCCAGACGATGCAACGGACCTGCGCACAGAGAGCGGGACGGGCCCCTTCAACCCGCAGTCGGTTGCGGATTCAGCAGGGGCTCGGCGGGAGCGGTTCGGACGATCAGGTTTTGCATGCTCAGGATCAGCATGCGGCTGGACTGGGTGAGATAGCGGTTAATCATCAGCAGGGCGGTGACATCCTGTTCCCGGATGGCGCGTTTGGCCACCGAACCGGCACAGGCGCGCAGAAAATGTTTGTCGGTCTCTTCGACGTTCTGGAACAGGGCGCGCAACGCTTCCTCCTGACCCTCGGGACGGGGTTCGGCCGCTGCCTGCTCGACTCCGTGCCACAGACGAGTGAGACGGTCTTGGAATTCGGCATGTGCCTGTTGCAGGAAGGCATTGTCTTCCCTGCCGATGTCCTCGATCTCGGCGCGCAGCTCGTACAGGTTTCGCACCGCATTCATGACGCTGCGGCTGGAGCGGATGATCGGTTCCAATTGGAGGGCTTCCTGGGCATCGATGGCCACGGCCTGTATCTGGGCGTAAAAAGTGAAGATTTCGGCGTGGAGTTGTTCGAGGTCGCCATGGGTGAGCGGTGTGGTGTCCGCATCGGTGGTGTCCTCCGCCGATGCGCGAGCCGTGCCGATCTGCAGGCCGTAGCGTGCCCCGATGTAACGGATCGACAAGAGCAGTTGATGGCGTACCTCGTTGCGCAGAGCGGCAAGGGCCGCCTCGGGGACCTCGGGCGAGGTATTGTGGATGTATCGGGTGAGCACCAGCCGTTTTTCGGGAAAGAAGCGGTGCAGCAGGCGCACGAGCAGCGGAATCCAGGGGAAGAAGAGGAGCACGCCAAGGAGATTGAACAGGGTGTGGAACAGGGCGACACTCAGAACGGGATTGTCGCCGAGATCAAACAGGTCATGCGCGATCCACGACATCAACGGCAGCAGGGGGAGAGCGGCCGCACCGGTGACCACGTTGAAGATGAGCGAACTGACCGCGGTCTGCTTCTTGGCCGGCATGCCGTCGAGGGCTCCCAGCATGACGGTGACCGTGGTGCCGATGTTGGCGCCGATCACCATGGCCGCACCCTCGCGAAAATCGACGATACCGGAAAAAAGGGCGGTGAGGATGATGGCGATGGTGGCGGAGCTGGACTGCATCACCGCCGTCAGGACAATGCCGACCGCCACATAGACCCACAGGCCGAGATCGGGCAGGAAGGACAGGTCGACCGCAGCGGCAAAGGTTTCGACGCTGGTTTTCATGAAATCCAGGCCGTGGAAGAGGAAGCCGAAGGAGACCAGCAGTTTGGAAACATTGGTGTAGCGCTTGGAGCCGGAGAAAAAAATCAGCCCCAGGCCGCCGATGCCGATCAGCGGCAGGGCGAAGACGTCGATCTTGAACTGAAAACCGACTAGGGCCACGATCCAGGCGGTGCAGGTGGTGCCGACATTGGCGCCCATGAGCACCGCCACCGCATTGGCGAGGGTCATCAAACCCGCCCCGACAAAAGCGAGCACCATCAGGGAGACCGCGGAACTGGACTGGAGGACGGCGGTGGCGGCAAAGCCGGTCAGGAGTCCCTTGAGGCGGGTGTCGGTGAAGCGGCGGATCAGGGTTTTGAACGACCGGCCGGCCAGGACCTTGATGGATTCCTCCATCATGAACATGCCGAACAGAAAGATCCCCAGTCCGGCGAGGAACTTCCAGCCATCAAACATGGCCCACATGGCAAATCTCCTGGAACGAATCAGTGGAATGCTCTGAAGAACCGAGCGAAAGCATCGAACTCCGGCGCATTGGCCTCTCCGGATGTGGGCATGTCAGGGTATCGTGGGTGCAATCCCTGGCAATCTTGGCTGTCGGAGCAAAATATTGCCCAGGTCGGCAGTCAGACATGGCTTGATGGTCGCGCTAGCCCCAGCCGTTGCCACAGAAAGGACACATCGAAAGGAGCTCCCCCGGCTTGTTTGGCTCTGCGGATCTCGAGTTGCTCGATAGATTTGAGCAGCTCAACCACCGCTGGACGAAGCCGCTCGTCCTTCACCGCCTCCAGCGGCGATTTTCCCTCCAAAGCCGGCAGCGCTATTTCCGGCCAGGTTTCGTAGTGTTTGGCAAAGAATTGATGCAAGACCTGCTGCTGAATCTCTTGGGGGATTTCCTCCTGCGGTCGGTTCGATGCGGCGCGGCGCGCTTTTTCCGATCGAGGATCGACCACTTCGCGGATAGTATAAGTGAGCAGATCGCCGGCAATGGTTTCCAGCCACCGCCGCGCCTCATCGGCGAGCTGCGGTGTCCGGCAGAAGACCTCCAGCATGTCTGATTTCTGCCCTATCAAGGAAGCCTGGGAACGAAACTGGTCATTGCCCAATTCGGTAAACCTGTTCCACCCCTCTTCCCGGTCCCCTTCGACATCGTCTTGCGCCTCGAGAATCCGTTCCAATGCCGACCAGTCCTTCACGCGGTAGCGATCGGTGGTCAGGAGAACGGGGTCGCCGGTGGCGGCATCCACCACCTCGGGAATTCGCTCGTCCTGGTCGGTCACCAGACCCTTCAGCCAGGTGTCGGCGATGGCTGTGGAGATCAGCTTCCTGCGATCCTGGTCGTTGGGTCGATAAGAGTCGATCGTCGCCCGGATGCGGTCTCGGCAGTCAAGCCCTTCCTGCCGGTCGAACAGGTAGAGGGCTCCAGTCAGCACCCAGGTGTCTTCTCTGCGGGCCAGGCGGGTGCCAAGGATATCCCAGGGCACCAACGATTTCGATGCGCTTCGTTCCTGCACCCACACCGGGGAGGCTTTCGGATCGAGCAGATCGAGCATCTGCATCCCTTCGCCCGGTCGGGATTCCAGGACCTCGTAGAGGCTCAGCGGGTATTCCGCCAGCGATTTGAGCCATGCTCGTCCGCGAGCGGGCAACAGGGGGCCGCCTGCGGCCAGCAGCAGTTCGCGCACGGGCTTCGGCGTACCATCTATGGTCGGAATGCCGTCGGCCAGCAGCCATTCGCCGCTGTTGATGTTGAACAAATTGATCAGCCACGGGGGCAACTCGTCCAGTCTTTCGATTTCCTCTTCAGACAGTCGACCAAGATAGTCGGTATTGACAGCCGCGGTCGTTTCATCCGGATAGGTTGCTATCAGCCAGGAAAGCGCAATATCGACGGCCTGTTCTTCGTCCCGGCGGAGGGCGGCCGCCTCTTCTTCCTTGGCCCGGCAACATTTCTTGTATTTTTTGCCGCTGCCGCATGGGCAGGGATCGTTGCGACCTGCTATGCTCATACGCTGTGTCTCTCCATACGAAAAGGGTTTCGGCGGCCTCGGCTCGCGAGAGATGGCTCCGTGCGTGGGCAGTCGAACGGTGAATGGATGGCGCTGTTCCGGATGATCCTAGACGGCTTGGCCGCGGATGTCAATCGTCGGAAAAGGGCGAGAGGGCGGCAGGAGACGGGCGTTGATGGGCCGATGGTAATCAGATAAAAAAAGCCCCTTCCCGAAAGGAAAGAGGCTTTTTGTCATATTGGCTCCCCGGGAGGGACTCGAACCCCCGACAAGGCGGTTAACAGCCGCCTGCTCTACCAACTGAGCTACCGAGGAATGGCGCTCGCTAAAAAACGGCGGCGATTGCAGCAATCGCCGCCATTTCGAGATTGGCTAATTAGCATAGAGTCTCGGACCCGTCAAGCAAAAGTTGCGGCTCACCCGCTGCCCTTCCCCTGGTTGTCCGTGGCGTTTGTTGCGGTTGCCGCCGGTTCCTCCCGAACCGGCAGCTCGATCTCGACCACTAGGCCGTCACGGTCCGGAGCATTGGTAAAGGTGAGCGAACCGCCATGTTGCAGAATGGCTTGCCGGGCGATGGCCAGCCCCAGGCCGACACCGCCGCTGGTTCGGT
>Ga0074195_1002530_pt1 | contig 20090 bp, 17 predicted proteins | sample EPASupsiteHSE623_FD_64525 | JGI IMG/M metagenome (GOLD analysis project Ga0074195, IMG submission 64525) | Bioremediated contaminated groundwater from EPA Superfund site, New Mexico - Sample HSE6-23 | ecosystem: Environmental > Aquatic > Deep subsurface > Groundwater > Contaminated ...
CGATTGTGATGATACAAATGGCTCAAAATTCAGAACGGTTGCGGGTTACCGAGATGGTGATTATGACGGATATGGATATGGATCATACCAGACTTGCGTAGGTGATTGGGTTTCGTATGTTGCAAATAATACTGATTGTTATGACTCAAATTCAAGTGCTCGTCCAAACCAAACACAGTGTTTTTCTTCTCATCGGGGGGATGGAAGTTTTGATTATAACTGCGATGGTAGTTCATCACTTATGTATAATCATCCAGTTCTTGGATGTACCGCATTTGGTGGAATGACATGGCGTGCAGAAATACGAAATGAGACTACAGGAGGAACATGTGTTGCAAATTCCACAACTTGTGGTGCGGGGACTGCGTTGGGGTATTGGAAATCGGGGGGTTCATGTATTTGTTCTCCGAATACGGTATGTTATTCAGGCTCCCCTTCGGCGGGACAATGGGGTTACCCAGTAAGTGCATATGGAGCCAGTGATTGCGGAACACAAAGTGGGACATATGAAAGTAATGGTCCAGCTGGAATGTGGCGTGGCGATTCTTCATGTTTACCGGGCAATGAAACTGCAGGAAGTTTTGGTGGTCCAACTACTCCCGTTTCTTTAATTTGTAGATAAACTTTATGCAATATAACAAAAAAACAATTTACATTATTTTAGTAGTTCTTTTTATTTTGATCTGTATTTTTTTTCTTTTTTTTCAAAAAGATAAAGAAAATAAAGTGGAGCCTAATAAAGAAATAGAATCGTATAAAATACTTTCCAAAAAAATGAAGGAGGGGAAGTTGAATAGTGAAGAACTCAATCTCCTTTCAAAAAAAGAGACTGAACTTGTTGAACTTCAAAAAAGGGGTATTGAGGCTATTGCCACAAAAGATTTTGTTTTGGCGATAGATATATTTTCGGAGTTGACTATGTGGAATGAAGGAAGTCCTCTTCCCCACACGCAATTAGGTTGGATCTATGAATTACAAAATAATTCCGAAGGTGCACTCAAGGAATATAAAAAAGCGATAGAATTAAATGAAGTCGAAAAGTTAACTTCTCCATATTTAGGACTTGCACGGTTATATGTGGAAGAAGGAAAATTTACTGAAGCGGAAACGGTTTTAAAAAAAGGAATTGAAATAGATCCCATGTATTCCGATTTTTATCTAAAATTGAGTGAAACTTATGGGAAAATGGGAGAGTCAGAAAAAAAGAATGAATATATCAAAAAATATGAATCTTCACTTAAATCTTCTCAGTTAATCACTAATTCGACCTCTACAGACATGGGTAAAACCCCTGAATTTTATCTTGAACTAGCGCGCGAAGCATTAACCAATGAAAGGGCATGGGAAGCTGAAGCAATGGTAAAACTTGGTTTAGAGATTGACCAGAATTATGCCGAGTTTTATAATATTTTAAGAATTGTCTATGAAAAATATCATAATTCTGAAAAAGCGAAAGAATATGCGGCAAGATATGAAGAATTACGGATAAAATAGTAGTCCAAAAATATTTATTTTTCCCCATAGCAATCGCTATGGGGTTTTCTTTTTCTCTCGCTATTTATATTTGATAAAGTTTAGTATAATGGAAGTTATATTATAAATAATACATATGAAAATATCACACATCGTACATAAGGTCCGTTCTTTAAGAAAAGAGAGACAAAATAAAGAAAATCAAGGACAGGAGAAGCGAGCTATTTTTGTGAGCGGGTTAATTATTGTTGCTGCCGCTGTTATTGCGGTTGGTATCCTCACAAAATGGACATTTTTCCTCGGTTCTTCGCTCAGTACTGATACAGTAAAAGCGAAAACAGAGCAGTTTATTTTTTCTTCGAATCTTTCAGGAGGGAAGAAGGTTGAAATAAAAGAAATTTCAGACGCGGGAACGGGAATATATAAAATTATGGTGCAACTTGAAGGAGCGCCGAGCCTTATTGAATCCTATATAACAAAAGATGGAAAATTATTTTTTCCAAACGTAATGAAGATGGATCCAACTGATGCAAATAAATTGCCTCAGACTTCAAAAAACGTTCCCAAATCGGATAAACCGAATGTAGAACTTTTTGTGATGAGTTATTGTCCATTTGGTACGCAAATTGAGAAGGGAATTATTCCTGCACTTGAAACGTTGGGAAATTTAGTAAATTTTCAATTGAAATTTGTAGATTATACACTTCACGGAAAGAAAGAATTTGATGAAAATACAAAACAATACTGTATTCAAAAAGAATATCCAAAGAATCTCATTGGATATTTAAAGTGTTTTAATGGAGAAAATAGTAATACATGTCTTACAGAGAATGCTATAAGTGCAGCAAAAATTAATGAGTGTATTTCAGTGACGAATACAAAATACAAACTTGCCGAGCTGTATAATAATGAATCTCCGAAACGTGAGGGAAATGCGTCATTTCCAATTTATGAAAGTGAGAATAAGACATATGGGGTGAAAGGATCTCCCGCACTTGTCATCAATGGGGTGACTATTGATTCTGCTCGTGATAGTGCGAGTCTTCTTGATTCGATGTGTGGTGCATTTAATGACCAACCAGAGACATGTAAGACAAAACTTTCAAATACTCCTCCAGGAGCAGGATTTGGAAATACCCCCACTTCGGGGAGTAATGCGAATTGCAATTAATAATGATTTCCAATAGAAAATTAAGTTTTTAGGTAGAATAAAAAGTGGTTTTTTTATCCACATACTAATTTCTTGTTTTGTAGTATAATATAAAGACAATAAAACGGTCGAAATAATTTTTAAGTATTTAATATATATGACTAGAATAAATAAATGGCTTTTGTGGGTGATTATCGTGCTTGTCGTGTTGCTTCTTATTTTGGTGGTATGGCAGGGATTTTTTGCGAAATCGCAATATTCTGCAGTATATCTCCGAACTGGGGAAGTATATTTCGGAAAACTCGTCCGTTTTCCGTATTTTGGATTGAAGAATGTATATTCAATTCAAGCGACCGGAGATCAACAGAATCCGCTTCGGATTCAGAGATTTGCCGACTCATTCTGGGGTCCCGAAGATCATATAAAGATCAATCGTGATGAAGTGGTCTGGTATACAGAACTAAAGAGTGAGAGTCAGTTGAATCAGCTGTTTGCAACAAATCCAAATCTTGTTCCGCAACAGCAGAATCAACAGCAACTTCAGCAGCAAGTTCCACAACAGCAGCAATCCGCTCCTGTAGTGACACCAGAAAAAACAAAATAGAATTGATTGAAACTTAAAAAAGAACTCCTCACGAGTTCTTTTTTAGTTACTATATCAAATTCGCTCTTATTTAACGATCGTGAGATAAGAGCGAATTTGATATAATAAAAAGATGAGGGGGAGGATTCTTTTTTCTGTTTTAAAACACATTGGGGAAAGTACGGGGGATATAGTTGATTTATTTGATGTATTTTTAGAGGCGGGATATGGATCATCTTCGAAAAAGATTGATTTTCTTTTTGAAAAGAGAAAAAGGGATCGAGAAGGAGCAAAAAGACGGGCATATGAACGAGAACGATATCGGAGATTTTTTTATAAATTAAAACAAGATGGATTAATTCAGGAAAAAGAGATAAATGATAAACACATGATTTTTCTTACAAAAAAAGGAAGGGAAAAATATAAAAAGATTTCGAGTAAAAAAGAAGAATATGGACTTTCATTACGTCAATACAAAAAAATTCTAAATAAAAGAAATATTATCGTTGTTTTTGATATTCCAGAGTATCAAAAATCGAAAAGAAGTTGGTTGAGGGGTGTATTGAAAAATCTTGATTTTTCTCTTGTTCAAAAAAGTGTATGGATCGGAAGAAATAAAATTCCCGAGGATTTTTTAGAAGATCTTCGTAGACTAGAACTTGTTTCTTATGTGCAGATATTTGAGGTTGTTAAATTGGGAAGTTTAAAACAAGAAGAAGTAAAATAAAAATTTATCTTCATATATTCCGCTCCTAATTTACGATCGTAAATTAGGAGCGGAATATTGTATACTACTCTAAGAAAATTATGGATATAAACACGTGGACTTTCATTTATATTTAATTTCTTCGTTCAAAGGAACTACGAAGAGTTTCTTCATCAGTGAATTCAACTTGTCCACCAGTGGGGATGCCACGTCCAATACGTGTAATTCGTTCCGCCATTCCTTTGAATGCCTGTTTAATAACGCTGGCCACAAAATCGCTAAATGTATTTGGACCAAGTGCAATAATTATTTCGGTGATATATCCATTATAGTCCGTTTCGATTCGTTTTTTCAATGATTCAAGTTTTTTTCTTTGTTCTATTTCAAGAGTTCCATCACGTTTTAGTTCACCGAGAATGAGATATATTCCATTATATCCTCCCGCTTTTTCGATGGTGAATACATCTGTCTGTTTTTCCACTACCGCAATGGTTTTTTTGTCTCTTGTTTTACTTTCGCAAATTTCACATAGTATTTTTTTTGATTCAGTAATGCCAAAACATTGAGTGCATACTCCCAATTCTACAATTCCAGAAAGTGCCGATATAAATTTATCCAATGCATTTTTATCCAGTTCAGCCAAATAAAATGCAAGCCGCGTCGCCATGCGTGGACCAATTGAAGGAAGTTTTGAAAACGCGTCAATAAAATTCTGTATTTGTTTGGGGAACATATATAAGTTTATAAAGTTAAAAGTTTGTGATGTTCATAAAGTGCGGAGAAAAACATATGTTTATAAAGTATACAATAAAAATTAGAAGATAGGGAATTAAAAGTTCATAATGTCTATAAAATTAGATTTACAGGGTTTCTCGAATTTTTTTAATAAAACCAGAAAGCATCATTGATATTTCAGTTGTGTTTTTTGAAATTTCTTCGGCCGTCTTTATATCAATATAGTTCAATTTTCTTGCAATATATGTCATAGAACGAACTTCAGCACATGATCCCTTTGCAATAAAGAGAAAGTTTTTAAGTTCTTTATTTGTTCCACGTTCAAATCCTTCGGCAATATTATTTGAAATAGAAATTACCGCTCGTTGTATTTGGTCTCGAAAACTAAAATCTTTGCAATCTTTAAAATTTGTATAAACAGACTCAGCAAGTTGTATTGCCTTTTGCCATGCAATAATATCTTCAAATTTTTTTATATTCACTTCTTTCTTTATGAACTTTATAGACTTTATAACTTTAAAAACTTCTCTTATTGCTGCTTGTGTACGGTATCGATATTATGAAAACTTACTTTTTCGGGATCAAAACGGAGTTGGACACTTCCCACGGGGCCATTTCGGTGTTTTGCAACAATGATTTCAACAAGATTTTGTTCTTCCTCCGGAAGATCAATTCGTTCTCGATCTTTTCGATAGATAAACATAACCACGTCGGCATCTTGTTCAAGGGAGCCGGATTCACGAAGGTCGGAAAGACGCGGGATCTTTATATCTCGTGAATCTACTGCCCGAGAAAGTTGAGAGAGAGCAAGAACGGGAATATTGAGTTCACGCGCGAGTGCCTTTAGTTCTCGGGAGATTTCGGTTACCTGTTGGACCATATTTTCGCTTGACGTACGTGGCCGTATAAGTTGAAGGTAGTCGATAATCAATAAATCGAGTCCCTGTTCCATTTGTAGGCGTCGTGCCGACGATCTCATTTGAAGCATGGTTGGCGATGGGGTGTCGTCAATATAGAGGACCGCTTTTGAAAGCTCATCAAGTGCTTGTTGTACGAGAGAAAATTCCATATCGTTGTTTAATTTTCCCGTACGGAGACGCCACAAAGGAATTTTTGCCTGTGCGGCAATAAAACGATCAATGATTTGTTCTCGAGACATTTCAATTGAGAATATACCCACTGCTTTCCCGTGTATCGCGGCTTGGCGTGCAATATCAAGTGCAAGTGCTGTTTTTCCGAATGAGGGACGGGCACCAAGAATGATAAGATCTGATTTCTGGAATCCTGAGAGCATATTGTCGAGTTGGTGAAAATGAGAGGGGACACCACGAAGTGAACCATCACCACGATGAAGTTGTTCCAATCGTTCATATGCACCGGAAAGTTCGTCTTTAATAAGCACAAATTTTTGTGGGCGGGATTTTTGTGAAATGTTAAAGATTTTCTTTTCGACATCATCAAGTAATTCTTCAAAATCAGCACCCTCGAATGCCCCTTCGTTTATCTGTGATGAGGCATGAATAAGGTCTCTTCGTACACTCTTTTCTTTTACTATATTTGCATAGTGTTCAATATGTGCAGCGGTAGGAACACTATTAATGAGTTGGGCGAGATAATCACTCCCTCCCACTTCTTTAAATTTTTTATCTTTTTTTAATTCCGACGAAACAGTGAGAATATCTATTGGTTGTCCTTTTTCAAAAAGCGAAATAATTGTTTCAAAAATAAGTTGGTGGAGTGGATGATAGAAATCGTTCGATGTCAAAATATCCGTCACTTTTATAATGGCGAATTTATCAATCATAAGGGAACCAAGCACTGAAACCTCAGCATCAATATCTTGCGGAGGAAGTTTGATGTTTTTTGTTTGCATAAAATTACTACTTTATTTTTTTCACAAGAGGTCCAAGTGGTGTATCCTCTACTTCATATCCTAGCTCCTCTATTTCTTTTCTCAAGGTATCTGCGTGCGCAAACTGTTTATGAGCTCTGGATAACTCGCGCTCGTTCATAATATGGCTTACGCGTTCTGGTATTGTGTAGCGGGGGATGGAGATTCCAATGATATGAAGGCACTTTTCCGCAGCATGGATAAACAAATCAATGTCTTTTTTACTCAGTGAGAATGTATGTGGAGATATTCGGTTCATTTCTGAGAATAATGTTCCAATGGCAAGTGGGGTATTAAAATCGTCTCTCATTGCATCAAGAAAGTCTTGTTCCATTTTTTCTCCATTCACAATATTACTTTCATTTTTTCCGGTATTTTCTCTCTTTTTTATAAATTCCAATTTTGTGACGAATTCAGTAAGAGAGGATACGCGTACACGTGCTTGTTCAAACAACTCCGATGAGAAATTCATAGGTGACCGATAATGGTGACTTGCCACAAGCATGCGAAATATATTTTTTGTTACATCATTATCACTTCCGCTTTTTCTGAAAAATTCTGCAACGGAGATAAAATTTTTCTTACTTTTTGACATCTTCTGCCCGTCAATCGAAACAAATCCCGCATGAAGCCAAAATCTTACGAATGGCTTTTTTCCAGAGGCCGCTTCTTGTTGTGCAATCTCAGCTTCGTGGTGGGGGAATTTTAAATCAAGTCCTCCTCCATGCAAATCATATTGTGGACCAAAATACTTTTCCGTAATTGCGGTGTCTTCAATATGCCATCCCGGTCGACCCCATCCAAATGGCGAGTTCCACGCAGGTTCGCCATTTACCAAAATATATTCAGATGTATTTTTTATGTCGCGTACATCAACAAATTTCCACAAACAAAAATCTCCCTTATTTATTTTTTCTATTCCCTCGTCAATACGTGATATGGAATCTTCTGCTTGTAGCGCGGTACGTTTTGAAAGTTTTCCATAATCTTCGAATTTTTTAATATCGAAATAATATCCGTCTCCTTCAATACGATATGCATATTCCTTTTGTATAAGTGTTTGTACTTGTTTTATCACTTCTGGGATATGATCACTCGCTCGAGCGTAGTTGGTGACGGAATCGACTCCCAGCATTTTCATGGCATTCATATAGGCAATTTCAAATCGTTCGGCGAGTGCAAAAGGATTTTCATCATTTTCTTTTGCACGGTTAATGATTTTATCGTCAATATTAGTGATGTTTTGGAGGTAATTGAGAGAGAACCCTTCGGTGCGTAGAAATCGAGCGATAATATCAAAAGAAACGGTTGTTCGTGCGTGGCCAATATGGGGCTCGTCATATACCGTTGGACCGCACACGAAAAGTTTTAACTCTTTTCCCGAGAGGGGTACCGAAAGTTTTTCTTTTTTTCCTGATAGAGAATTGTATATATACATATAAATTTCTAAATTCTAATGTCTAAATAAATCTTAAATCATAAATTCAAATAACAAAATTTTTTAGGGTTTAGAAATTAGTTATTAGGATTTAGGATTTCAATTTTTATGGAAATAAAAATTGTTTATGGGTTCCAGTTAAGAATTATATCATCAATTTCAGGTGTTTGTGTTTGTATAAGATCGCTTGTGAGACGTACTTTATAACGGATGTATCGATAATTTACAAAATCACTTTTATTTACGCAGATTGATGTATTTGTCGATGCGCATCCCGTTCCACCAAATGGGTTACTTGCACATGGGGCACCATAATAGGATGTGGCATCTCCCGATGGTCCCTTATAATTCCATGGTCCGGAAGAATTGTTTGATCCCGCAAATTGGAAATCGACACACGTGTCGGTAGGACTGAATCCTTGCCAGATAACACTGTTTAACAATGCACCCCCCGTCGATTGAGTATCGAATATTGAAGATTCAAGATATCCGATGGTACTGGTAGAACGCCACCCCGTATTTACTTTATAACTTGATACTCCGCACGAACTATTGTTCGCACAATTAAAACTAATCCATCCAATTACATCATTCCATGCATATCCGTGAAAATCTCCCGCGCCATCGATATATACTCCATAATCACCAACGCCGGTGCCGCGATGACTACACGTAGGATTGTGATTTGTACAACTAAAACTAATCCATCCAATTGTATCATTCCACGCATATCCGGAGAGATCTCCGTATGCATCACCATCAGTACACGTTCCGTCGGTGTTGTGCGTAGCGGTCAATCCGTTACAGATTCCATAATTTGAACTTTCACAAATACTTCCAATTGATGTGTTTGCGCAATTGAAAGAAATTTCACCGACTGTTGAACTCGCATATCCATCTATTCTACTTCCCCAGACATATACGGAATTTGTTGAATAAAAATCCCACCATCCATCAACATCGTCCCACGCGTAATAACTGGTGGTTGTTGCGCTGATATTTGTATCTGCATGTATTGGTGTCAACAAAAGATAGTGTGCACCGAATGTTCCACATATCAAAAAAAACAAGACAAAAAAGACTTTTTTCGGTTCCATATACATTTATAGTATACTATAAGAAAGGTATGGCGGATATGCAGGAAAAAGAGAATTCCGGCGTATATAAGAAGAAAATTCTCATTTTTGGCGCTGTGTTTTTATGCGCCATTTTTATTACATGGATTGCATTTATGGGAGTCCCAGAAATAAGATCATTTGGGGCAAAATTTATTTCAATTGCGGAAAAATCGTTTGGTACAGAAGAAAAAGAATTGGGAGTGGTATCGCTCCATGAGAAAATAAGTAACGGGGAAAACATAACTACCTCCATTGTTCCAGGTTGTATATTTGAAACACTTGAAACTCCAAAGAGGAAGTTGGTGGTGATAAATGAAGTTGCATGGATGGGAGGGATTTCTGGAGCGGATGCCGAATGGATTGAACTTAAAAATATATCTGAGAATCAAATTGACCTTCGTGGATGGGAAATTATAGATAAAGACGAGCAGATAAAAATAAAAATAGGAGATGTTACTGTACTTCCAAATAATTTCTTTCTTACCGTGAGAAGATCAAGTGAACAAAAATTAAAAGGCGACGCGATATATGAAGGCGCACTTCGAAATATAAATGAGGGGATTCGTTTATTTAACAATGAGTGTGGTTTGGAAGATGAGGTGATTGCGACGAAGTGGTCAGCGGGAGACAATAAAACAAAAAAGACAATGGAAAGAAATAGTGATTGGAACGGGTGGCACACATCATCACTTCCAGGAGGGACACCCAATGCAGAAAACTCCAATTTTCAACCCGTCCGAATGGATATTCATCCGGGCGGATTTTCAACTTCCAAACAAACTCAAAAAATCGAAAACAAAGAAGTACAGAAAATTTTTGTTGCACCAACAAGTAGTGTAGCGACAACGACAGTAATAAATAATTCAACTTCTACACAAATCATTCCTGCTTCTTCAACCACAAAAACGGAAGTGGCGCCGTATGTAGGAAATTCGGTTTTGATAAGTGAGGTGTGTGTGGGCACGGAAGAAAACGCAAAGTATGAATTTGTTGAATTGTATAATGGTTCAAACTCAGTAGTTGATTTGACTGGGTGGACAATAAAAAAGAAAAGTTCGACGGGGAATGAAACCGCTCTTGTTTCCGCGTCACGTCTTCAAGGAAAAATAATACCCGCACAAAGTTATTTTCTGATTGGGAACGAAAGCGGGTATAAAGGAAGTCCGACGCCACAAGTGATGTGGGCTGGGTCGTATACACTTGCATACTCAAAAAATTCGGTGGTTTTATATAAAGGAAATGAAAGGATTGATGAGGTACATTGGGAGGAAATTCCAAAGGGAAAAAGTATAAAACGCATTTCGTGGGGGAGTAGTAATTTTTCTGTGTCTAATCCAAGTCCTGGGAGGGAATAAATATATTGATTTTATTGGATATTGCCCTATATTGAAGACAGTAAATAGTCTTTATTAACAAGCGTGGAGTATATAATGGCTAAGATGATCCCAGTGAATAGGAAAGATCTCAACAATTTAGGTATTTCTGGATTAGATTTTTCAAAAGGACATCCAGATGCATTTTTAGTTATTCCCAATGCGGAGGAGATTAAAAATGAGCCTCCGCTTGTACAGGCGGTTATCTCCGAATTAGGTGGAGTAGAGATTATTCCCTATATGAGTATAGGAGTGAAGGAAACTTTTGAGATAAAAAGTTAATTTTAAAAACAAACCCCAACAATACTGGGGTTTTTTCATATGAGTGATATACACTATAATAAACAAATGATAGCGATACTTCATAATATTCGGAGCACACACAATGTGGGATCAATGTTTCGCACCGCGGATGCTGCGGGAGTTGAAAAACTATATCTTTCGGGAGTTACCCCAATTCCACTTGATCGGTTTGGGAAAGTGCGTCCGGATATTGCAAAAGTTGCACTCGGTGCAGAGAGTTCGGTTCCATGGGAGCACGTTTCATCAACGGTACGGGTAATAAAAAAATTAAAAAAGGAGGAATATATTGTGGTTTCACTTGAACAAGCAAAGAATTCAACGTTGTTCAATAAAATAAAAATACCAAAAAATAAAAAGATTGCACTTATGGTGGGAAACGAGGTGATGGGACTTTCAAAAAATATACTAAAACTCTCAGACATAATCATGGAAATCCCAATGAGGGGGAGTAAGGAATCATTAAACGTATCAGTGGCGTTTGGTATTGCGGTGTATGCATTGGCAAGTAAATAGTAATGAGGAATAAGTAATTAGTAATAAAGAATAGAAGACTAAAAGATATGAGTAAAAACAAAAAGATTATTTTCATTTTTTTCGCAATACTGGTTGTTGGAATTATTTTTATTTTTGAAAGAGGGGGAGATCCAATTGTGGAGCGACCATATGTAGAAATAAAGGGAGAAAAGATTTTTGTTGAACTTGCGGATACAGAAGAAAAACGGGAAAAGGGGTTATCAGGACGAGATTCAATTGGAGAGAACGAAGGAATGTTGTTTTTATTTCCCCAAAAGGGAGGATATGGATTTTGGATGAAGGAAATGAAATTTCCAATTGATATTGTATGGATTAATACAGGGAAAGTTATGTGGATAGAAAAAAATGTAGATCCACAAATTGGAGTACCCGACGAAAAACTTCGGGTATATTCATTTTCTGGTGATGTGGATACGGTGTTAGAAATAAAGGCGGGAAAAGCCGAATCTCTGGGTGTAAAAGAGGGGGATGTTGTCAAAAGAGTTCTATATTATAATTAAGATATGAAAAATATTGCAATAAATGGATTTGGAAGAATTGGACGGCTTTTCTTTCGAGAAGTATTTGATAATAAAAAAATGAATATTGTGGCAATCAATGATTTAGGTGACGCAACAAATCTTGCGTATCTTTTGAAATTTGATTCGGTATATGGGAAATTTGCACACGATGTTCGTGTGGAAGAGAAAAATGGAAGTAGATATTTGGTTGTCGGAAAAAAAGAAGTTTTGTTCTTACAAGAAAAGGATCCATTAAAACTTCCGTGGAAAAATTTGGATATTGATGTGGTAGTTGAATCAACGGGGGTGTTTGAATCATATGAAAAAGCAAATGTGCATATTAATGCGGGTGCGAAGCGCGTGGTGATTACCGCTCCAGCAAAAGATGTCGATGGAGTATTGGGGGAAACGGTGCTTATGGGAATCAATGATGAAGAAATGAAAAAGTTTGCGATTACTTCAAACGCATCGTGTACCACCAATGCAACGTCTCCTGTCATACAAATTCTTCATGAAACAATCGGAGTAGAGAAGGCGGCACTCAGCACGGTACATGCATATACTGCGACACAAACAATTGTTGATGGGCCGGTCAAGGGAAATGATTTTCGTCGAGGACGGGCAGCGGCACAAAATATTGCACCATCAACAACGGGTGCGGCAATTGCAGTCACGCGCACACTTCCGGAACTTGAAGGAAGATTTGATGGGATCGCCATGCGCGTTCCTGTAGTGAGTGGATCGCTGGTTGACCTTACGCTTGTCATGAAGCGAAAAACAACGGTGGAGGAAATAAACAATATATTTTCAAAAGCGGCAAAAGATTCACGATGGGAGGGAATTTTTACTGTGACGAATGAGCAAGTTGTGTCATCTGATATTGTGGGGGAGCCATATGGTGCAATTGTCGATCTAATGTTCACAAAAGTGATTGATGGCGATCTCGTGAAAGTGCTTTCATGGTATGACAATGAGGCGGGATATGTGGCGACATTACTAAGGCATGTACTGTTATCTTGTGAATGTGCCGATTAAATAAATAACAATGAACGAAGAAAAGAAAAGGAAGGGGACACAAGAATATCCGCGTTCTCATGTTTTTATTTTTGTCACTCTCGGCATTCTCGTTATTGTTATGGGTGCCGGTTTTTTCTATCTTTGGAATCTCAACACAGAGCTAAAAAATATTAAGTCTGTGGAACCAATTGTGTTTTATTCCACACCAAAAGAAAATCTTTTTTTGGATGCAATGGGATCAGTGGGAACCGACGCGGGAGAAATTTTTGAAACCGAAAAAAAACGACTTCTTGGGGCAAAGGGAGATTTTATTGAGGTAAATTTAAAAACAATGGATTTTTTTGTGTATGAAAAAGGAGAAGTAAAAATGCATTTTCCCGTGAAAGCAAAAGGAAAACCGGGGAGTTGGTGGGAGACCACAACGGGGGTATATTCGGTTGGAACAAAGACCGCAAAACATTTTTCTTCTATTAGTAAAGTGTGGATGCCCTATGGAATACAATTTTATGGAAACTTTTTTATTCATGGGTGGCCATATTATTCAGATGGAACACTTCTTCCATTCTCAAATTCTGGAGGATGTATTCGTCTTCTTACGGATGATGCAAAAAAGGTATATGAATTTGCGAAGTTTGACATGCCGATCCTGGTGTATGATGAGAAACCACAAATGGCAATTTACCAAGCACTTCGTCCAAAAGATGAATCAATTATTCCCGATATTTCTGCACCGAATGCAGTTGTTGCTGATTTAGACACTGGGGAAATTCTTATAGGAAAAAACATTGATACGGTGGAGCCGATATATGGAATTACAAAACTCATTACCGCGCTTACTGCGAGTGAAGTGATAAATCTTGACCAATATGTCACAGTACACGAATATATGGTGAGTGATTCGGAAAAATTGATTCAGCCAAATGAACGATATCGCGGATTTGATATGCTCTACCCACTACTTATTAATTCATCTGACAGCGCCGCACGCGTACTTTCATCATTTATTGGTGAATCCGGTCTTATAGAGCAGATGAATAAAAAAATACAAGCACTTGGTATGACAAAAACTCGCGTGGTGGACACCGAGGGATTATCAAAGAAAAATGTGAGTACTCCACTCGATCTCATAAAACTTTCAAAATATATCATTGGGAAGAGAAGTTTTCTTTTTGGAGTGAGTCGAGCCGCATATTATCCGGAGGAAAAAAATGTTGCATTTGAAGGAATAATAAAAAAGACAAGTCCATTTATGGATGACAACGGATTTATTGGTGAAATAGCCGAAGAAAAGGAATATGGAGGAGGACTTCTCTCGGTGTGGCGATTTCAGACGGAGCGGGGAGTGTGGCGACGTGTTGGTATTTTTGTTTCAGGAGGGGAAAAAATAGTGGAAGATACGACATCAATAGTGAGTTGGTTTCGAAGTAATTTTCCCTTGAAATAGTGAATTGTATTAATATTTTCACCAAAAATCTTTAATTTTTGGTGTTTTTTATTCTAAGTAAATTTATTACTTATTTAGACGAACTATTTGTGGTAGAATACGTATATAAAGGTTCGCACCAAATTTAAAAATATGAAAAAAATATTTGTTTTTCTCTTTTGCTCTCTGTTGGTATTAGGGAGTATGTTTTCAATCGCCGAAGCACGCACTGCGCTTGCACCGAGTGAAGTCGATTATTCTGATTTACAGCGTCAGCTAAATGCTTTGCAAGATCAGATTAACGCATTTCAGTGGGGACAAGCCACCGGAATGAGTACAACCAATACGTCAGGAGGAAGCACTGGTTCTTCGGGGGCGGGAGTAAGTCCAAATTATTGGGTTCCTAAAATAACATCAAATGATGCGGTAAGTGGGGTATTAGGAGATGATACATCAGTATCAAATCTCATTTCTATACTTTCTCCAAATGGAGGAGAAACGTGGAATGGGGAGGGTCCGGTAAAAACTATTACATGGTCCCAATCATCTTCTCTTTCGCTATCAAATAGAGCAGTTCAAATTCTCTCTCTTTTAAAAGGGAATTCAACGGTATGTTCGATTGCAAGAATTTCTGGAAATGTAAAAAGCTACTCTTTTAATCTTGAATCGCTTTGTCCGAATCTTTTGAGTGGATCGGATTATAGAGTTCGCGTTGAGCTTTTTGATGATGGAATAGACACCGAGGATACAAGTAATGGAGTATTTTCTCTTTCTTCAGACACTTCTCCTTTAAATCCTCCCTCATCGTCCAATCCCGCTTCTTCATCAAAAATTGAGACCCCGAAACTTTTGTTTAGTGATATTTCAAAAAATCAAGTAAAGATTTCTTGGAATAGGGTGGGAAATGCGAATAAATATATTGTGACAAAAATTACAAACGATTCAACGGTATATGAGGGCTCTGCGCAATCATTTGTTGATAGAAATTTATCTTGTAATACATTATTGAAATACACTATTCAGGCATTTGGTGCGAATAATACAAGTTCAAATGAATCATCAATATATTCGGTGAAAACACTTTCATGTACAATCGCAGATCCAGTACAAAAATCTCTCACTCTTATTGCTCCTGATGACTTCTCATACAAAGCAGGTTCAGGTGCGAATGTATATATCAAATGGATGTCGTCAGGAATCACAGGAACTCTTACTGCAAACCTCTATAAAGGAAGCACGCTCTTGAGACCAATTGGTACAACTCTCCCAACAGATCAAAAATCATACAATTGGACACTCCCGAACGATCTCAGCACGGGAGATTATCGTATTGAGTTGAAGGACAATATTACGGGAATAAAAAGTTCTGGAGATGAGGGGTTATTTAAAATTATCCCATCAGATCCACTCCCAACACCAAAAATCACTGTTCTTTCACCGAAAGGAGGGGAGGTATATAAAGTTGGAAGCGTAGTTACAGTAAAATGGGAGGCAAAAAACTTATCGACGAAAGTAAATAATTCATTTTCTGTTGGTTTTAAGAGAATAGAAAATGGAAAAGTTGTTGAAGAATCTGGAGTTATATCCGTAAAGAATAATAGTGAATACAAATGGACAATCCCGTCTTCAATGAAATTAGGATTATATAAAGTAAAAGTTTTTCCAGATTGTGCTGTATATGGGAATAATCCCGCACAAGAATGTTCTGTGTCTGGTGAAAGTGATAAGACATTTGAAATAATAGCAAATACATATACAGGAAAGCCGGTAAGCGTGACAACTCCCAAAGGAGGGGAGAAATGGGAGATTGGAAAGAAATATAATATTGTGTGGAATAAAGGATCGTTCAAGCAAGATGCCGATGTGCAGATTCGACTTGTAAATGTAAGAGCGAATACGGAGGTGGTTATTGCAGATACAAAAAATAAAGGAAGTTATAGTTGGACCGTGCCACTTACTCTCAACACAATGAGTCTCGCTGAAACTTCCGATCCAATTTATAAGGTTCTCGTCTATATCGGTAATAGCGAAGTACATGATAGTGCAATGAGCACAAAAGAATTTTCGATTATTGATGCGAGAGTAAAGAATATAAAAGTTTCACTTTCTAAGGACACACCAAAAAGCCGTAATGTAAAACTTGGAGAAACCAATACCGATTTTCTTAAATTTGATGTTAAAAATAGTGGAAAAGAAGATATTGTTATTACGGGAATAAAATTAAATGGAACATTTGACTCAACCAATGTGCAGAATATTTCTGTGTACGACGGTACAACGTTGGTGGGGGGGAGGATGGTTGCCAGTAACATTAGTGGATTGGAGTTGACCATTACTCCAACAGTTACCGTTGGTGTGGGCTCATCGAAAGTGCTTACCGTAAAAGCGGATATTGGGATAGACGTGGGAAGTGTAAAACAAAAAATAAATATTGGTGTTGAAAAATTGAATTTCAAAATAGGAGAAAAGAATTTTGAGGTAACGAGTAATGTAAAGGGAAATAAAATGACGATTGTGAATAGTGAAACCTCTTCTGATACAGGTAATGTAATTGTTTTTGAAGAAAAAAATAAATTTGATATTCTTAAGCCACTCGATAACAGTAATCGATGGTATGTCGATGAAAATAATTTTTTAAAACAGTTCTATCAAGACTATGGAGATGATTATGATTTTATAGTTTTACTTCCCACTAAGGCACTACGATCTAATTATTCACAAGTGATGAATAGGAATATTAAGGGCATAGGAAGTTGGGATATGACAAATTCTGAAACAAAAAAATTAAGCGCTCTCACTGTAGTCGATTTTTATCCCACATGGGAGGTTGATAAAAGTTTTAAGGACTTTCTTTTAGAACAGGTAATAATTCATGAGATTGGCCACTATTGGCTTTCTTACATAAAGGGTTTTCCTGATAATGGAGATGGTTTTCACTGGGCCTATAATTTAGATTTATTTAATGGTGATTCACGATATGTAGATCTTATGGGTTACTATCAGTGGTTTATTAAAGATACTAAAGAAATTTGTGTCAGTAATGCGTTGGGTAGTTCAACTCCTAAATTTTCCAACTTATCTTTATATCTAATGGGTTTTATTCCTTCAAGCCAGGTTTCTCCAGTTTCTGCTCTTGAGTTTGAGAAAAAGACTGGCGATGAGCATTATAATATGTGGGGTCCAAATTGTAATGAAGCACATAAGTTTACAGGAACTAAAACTGTAACCATACAGGATATTATCAATATAAATGGAGAAAGAATTCCTTCTTATGGGGAGAGTCAAAAGAATTTTCGGGTGGCGTTTGTTATATTGACGGATAAAGGAACATCTGTACCAACCGATTTTGTTGGATATGTGCGTAAATATGCAGATGCATTGCCAAAGACATGGGGTCAATTAACCAATGGAAAATCACAAATGTCCATTGTTAGGCCATTGAAAAAATCCTCCATAAAGGATGGAAACACAACTCCATCAATTAAAATAATTTCACCGAATGGGGGAGAGACGTTCAAAATGGAAGATATTATGCATATACAGTGGAATATCAATAATGCAAGTTCATTTAATGATTCAATGATTGAACTTATGGTGGGAGATACCCTCGTTTGTACACTTGCAAAGCCAACAATGAAAAATGGGAGTAATGTGTACGATTGGAAAGTTTCATCTTCAAATTGTTCTTATGTTGGACCGGGACCAGGATATAAAATGCGCGTTTCGTTCATGAATGGATCGTCGGCATTAAGTGATACGAGTGACATATCATTTTCTATTGCTCCCTCAGTAAATGCCCCAACATTAAAAGTTTTATCTCCAAATGGAGGAGAGAAATTTGAAAGAGAAAAAACGATGGATATTAAATGGAATGCTTCAAATTATACAGGGAATGTGACACTTACCCTTGTTGATGCAAACCGATATCCGGTTATGGAAATTAAAAGTGGTATTCCAGCATCAGGTGGTTCATACACGTGGACAATTCCAAAAGCGGGGATTTACGAAACAAATTATAGGATTCTTATCCAGGGAGGATTAGTGCAAAATTATCAGGCGCCATTGGATTATAGTGATAATACATTTTTCATTTCTGTTCCGACTACTACAAGTGGTGCGCTTGCAAAGCCAACAAATTTGATTTTCCTCGGATATGAGATGAGTGGAACTATAGCGGTATCAAAGTTCGAATATACAGATAATGCAGTTGGAGAGACTGGGTATTATATGTATTGGGATGATGGAATGAAGGGATCTATTGGACCTAGCGTTCCTGACACCGGTAAAAAGAATATATATATTGGAAGAAATTTTGATTGTACAAAACTACCGAAATCGGTGTATATAAAGGCATATAAAGATGTAGATCTTTCAGAGCAATCAAACACAGTGAGTCTCTCTATTCCCCCCGTTTGCCCCTCCTCAAGTATTCAGGGAAACATGAATTCAAACTTACTTGGGACCGTACAAACTCAATTGGAGGAATTAAAACAAATGCTTTTGAAATTACGATAGATTTGTCTTTCGTCCCGCCCCTCAAAAGGGGCGGGATTTGTATATAAAAAGGTATAATAAATTATATGGAAGAACATCGCCCAAGGCGTCGTTGGATATATGGTGTGTATGCACTTATCGCACTTATCGCTTTTTCTTTTTTTCTTTCCTATGTACGCACCGAGGTACAAAAAAGTATTTTTATCTCAATACAGGGATCGTTGCGGTTGAGGGATGTCTCAGATCAGCTCCATCGGTCGATATATAAAAAGATTCAAAAACGAATTGAGGATTCTGAAATAGTTCGTTTTGTTTTTGTAGGAGATATTATGCTTTCTCGTGGTATTGATTTTACCATGAGGAAAAAGGGTGATTATACATTTCCATTTTTGAATATTGCGAGTACTACACTCAGTGCAGATATTACTTTTGGAAATTTAGAAGGGCCAATTTCCACTCGGGGGAAAAACCAGGGAAGCATATACTCGTTTCGGGCGAATCCAAGTGCAGTGAGGGGACTTTTGTTCGCCGGATTTGATATTGTATCTCTCGCAAATAATCATATGTGGGATTGGGGAGGTGATGCGCTTACCGATACGATCGATATATTGAAACAAAATAATATTCTCACGATTGGTGCCGGAAAAAATGAAACAGAAGCAAATTCTCCCGTGTTTATCATGAAAGGAAATCAGAGAATTGTATTTTTTGCATATACCAATCTTTATCCGCAAAGTTTATATGCGACGGGAGAAAATCCAGGAATAAGCAGATTTAATGAGGAAGAAATAATTCGTTCAATTAAAGAAGAAACGAAACCGGAAGATATTGTTATTATTTCACTTCATTGGGGTGACGAATATAAAACGGAATCAAATGACTTTCAGAAAAGATTAGGGAGGGCACTTATTGATGCGGGAGTCGATATGGTGATTGGCCATCACCCCCACGTTGTGGAAGAGGTGGAACAATATAAGGGCGGATGGATTGTATATAGCTTGGGAAATTTTGTATTTGATCAGAATTTTTCTGAAGACACATCAAAAGGATTATTACTTGAAGTGACCACAAAAAGTGGGGTAGTGGAAAAACTTGAGCAAAAAGAAGTGAAAATGAATAAGGATTTTCAACCAACTCTATAGGGCAAACCACGTTAGAGAATCCACACGGGATATTAGGCTATATCTTTATAAAGAAAAATACACACTATGATAAGCTGTGATTTATTCTCTAACGGGGTAAAATTTAGTGTATAATACATATATCTATGATTATTTACATTGGGGCGGATCATCGGGGATTTAATTTAAAAGAAGCGATAAAAAACTTTCTTCGTGATCGGGGATATCAAG
>Ga0074195_1002531_pt1 | contig 20089 bp, 24 predicted proteins | sample EPASupsiteHSE623_FD_64525 | JGI IMG/M metagenome (GOLD analysis project Ga0074195, IMG submission 64525) | Bioremediated contaminated groundwater from EPA Superfund site, New Mexico - Sample HSE6-23 | ecosystem: Environmental > Aquatic > Deep subsurface > Groundwater > Contaminated ...
GGTTGTTCTCAAGATGGGATTCAATACAAGTATCCTGGCGGACGGGCCATTTTTAGCGCGCGGTACGGCAGCAGAACCTGTGGTTATCACAGCGATCAATGACGACAGCTACGGCGGCAATCTCAACGGCGGCGCGTCGACGACCCCCACGATCCATGAGTGGGATATGATACGTGTGCGCGGGCCATCCTCGGAACTTGTGCTCGACCATGCGATTGTGCGGTGGGGTGGGCGTACAACTTCGCCATATGTGTCTGTGTGGGCAGACAGCTATCTTCGCGGTGTCACAATACTCGATTCGGTGTTTGAATCCATCGGATATTATCTCGTGACGACGGGTGAAACCACACATGTTCGCGTCGAGCGGTCGGAGTTTAATAACATATCAAATGGCACTGGGCTTGCGGTACATAGTGCGTCCACAACGATCATTCGCGACAATCTGTTTCATGGCAACAAGATCTCGATCAGGACCACGAACACCGTACTGACACTGACCGGGAATAGAGTGGACGATAGCGTGTCGGACGCCATATCGATCGGGTCGTTGCTCGACGGCTCTTACGTCGCGGGCAATGTCGGAACAAACAATCGGTGGAACGGTATTGTGTTGGATAGTGTGATTGTGAGAAAAGGAACGACGACGTTTGGAGTTAATCCATATTTTCCATATTTTATGCGGAGCGACGCGCGAGTTCCGACGGGTACGGCGCTTGTGATGGAACCGGGTACGATGCTTAAACTTCAGGCGACGCCGATACAGTTTGATATTATGGGTCGGCTGGAATTGCGAGGGACGGAGGCGAATCCCGTGGTCATCACGTCGACGGAAGACGACAGCGACGGCAACGATCTCGAAAACAACGGCCCTCATGTTCCGATGTTGCGGGACGGACATTATCTTGGTGTCCGTGGAAGTGGCTCGGCGCTTATAGAGCATGTAAACATTCGATATCTTGCGACCGGACTCTCGTATTTTGATTCGACGCCGATCGATATTTCACATTTCATGCTTTCAAATCTTACCTACGGAATCATCGCGTCCTCGCCCTATACGCTCATCCGTGCCGAGAATATCACATGCGAAAATGTGACCCGTTTGTGTGCGAGTCCAGCGAGCCTGATTTCGACGTCGTCGCTACAATAAACTTACCGTGTGATTCTGTTTCGTAGCGCGTGTTCGAGGGTTTCGGAGTCGGAGTATTCGATCTCGGTGCCGGTGGAGAGACCGCGGCCGAGTACGGAGATGGTGATCTCGGAGCCTGAGAGAAGTGGTTCGAGTGAATCGCGAAGCGAGATACCGGTGTAGTCACCTTCGTGGTTTGCGGGAAGTGCGAAGATGATCTCTTTGATCGTCGATTTTGCCGTGTCGACGTGATGAACAAGCTCGCGAAGTTTGACCCGTGTTTCGGGAGATTTTTCGAGTGGAGAAAGTAATCCGCCGAGCACAAAATATCTGCCTGTGTAGGTGCGGCTTCGTTCGACAGCTTCGAGGTCGGCGTCGCGCGCAAGGATCATGAGAAGCGCGTCGTCACGCATCGAAGAGGCGCACAGTTCACATGTGCCGGCGTGCGTGCGTGACGCAAAGCGAAAGCAGGAGGGGCACTGTACCATCTCGTCGGTGAGGCGAAGTAAAAGCTCTGAAAGCTCGCGAAGCGCGGCACGGTTTTGTGAAGCGAGAAAAAAGACAAAACGTTTAGCCTGTTTGGGCCCGATACCGGGGAATCGTATAAACCAGTCGATAAGTCTGCGGGGTGTGTCGGTCATATACGAGTGAGCGTATTAGAACTCGCCGAAGCCGGCAGCCTTTTCGATCGAGGAGAAGCTGACGCGAGCCTCGTCAAAGAAGAGCTCTGCCATGCCGGTAGGACCGTTGCGATGTTTGGCGATGATAATTTTTGCGATACCGGGGCGGTCGGATTGGCCTTCTTTCTGATATTTATCTTCACGGGGGATGAAAAGTACGACGTCGGCGTCTTGTTCGATAGATCCCGAATCGCGAAGGTCGGAGAGGCGAGGTTCGCCGCCGCGTTGCTCCACTGCGCGCGAGAGCTGCGAGAGTGCGAGGACCGGCACATCGAGCTCACGGGCGAGACCCTTGAGCGAACGAGAAATCTCCGTGACCATCTGCACGGTCGAGTCGGTTGACTTGAGAGGCTGCATGAGCTGGAGGTAGTCGACAACGATAAGTCCGAGGCCGTGCTCGGCCTTGAGACGACGCGCCGTCGCTTTCATGCGCACGACGTTGTTGCCCGCTTCGTCGTCGATATAGATCGGCGCTTGCGAGAGACGGTCGAGCGAATCGCGAATCATGGAAAACTCCATGTCGGTCGAAAGCTTGCCGGTGCGCAATTTCCACGAGTCGACGCGGGACTCCGCGGCGAGCATACGGTCTACGAGTTGCGCCGATGACATTTCAAGCGAAAAGATACCGACGGGCGTTTTGTATTGTGTCGCGGCGTGTCTCGCGATATCGAGCGCGAGCGATGTTTTTCCCATCGAAGGTCGTGCGGCGAGGATGATGAGATCGGATCGTTGCAGGCCCGCGAGTTTGTTGTCGAGTTCACCGAAACCGGTACGCACGCCGCGAATCTCATCTTTTGATTTGTTGAGTCTGTCGAGACGTTCCCACGCTTCGGAAAGTTCGTCTTTGATCGAGACGAATCGCTGGCTCGCGGAAAAGTTGGCGAGCGCAAAGATTTTTTGTTCCGCTTCGTCGATCGCAGCCTCGATGCTCTTCGTTTCCGAATATCCGATATGGGAAATGTGTTCGGCGGCTTCGATAAGTCCGCGAAGCACATGTTTGTTGCGGACGAGCGTTGCGTAGTACGAAAGATTTGCAGAAGTTGGCACGATGCCGACAAGTTCTGAAAGATACGACGCGCCTCCGACATCCTGAAGGCGTTTTTTGTCTTTCAGCTTTGACGAGACAGACAAAAGGTCGATCGGTTCGTTGGCGAGATAGAGCTCGAGTATCGCCGAATAGATGAGACGATGTTTTTCGGCGTAGAAAGAATCGGGACTGATCGAGTCGGCGATTTCACCCAGTCCGATGGGAGACAACATGACAGAACCGAGCAACGCTTTCTCTGCGTCGACATCCTGCGGTGGTACACGAAGTCCTTGGTCCATAGGCATAGAATACCACGGCGGATGAAAACCTCGCTACTTGACGAAATGACGATATAAAAGGGAAACACCACCGCTTTAGGCGATGGTGTTCGATATGGCCTGGGCGACACTGACACAGGGTCAGCGATGCCTCTTGTGGCCGTTGAGTGGGAGATGGGTCGGGGCGACATAGTCGCTCCTTTCTGCCCTGAGGGCATAGGTGCCGAGATGTTTGAGCTTTTCGTTGTTCGCGTCTTCGATGGTTTGCACCTCGTCGACGAGATCAGCGTAGCTCTTTGTCTCAATACCTAGATGTCGTTCGGCGTACTCGAGCACGTGAAGCGCTTTGTCGGAGAACAGGATGTCTCCTGACGTGGCAACTGCTCGCAGGTTGCTGAGTTGAGTTTCGATCTGCATCGATACTCTCTCAGTTTTTGTCATGCTTCGTTCGTCGCGCGGTTCTGAAAAAAACACGCAGACGGCGAACAAAGAAAAACAGAACGCATCGATCGTTTTCAAAGAAGTGATCCCCCTGTGGATCTCTACTCCGCACTCGTACTACTGACTCAATAATACCAGGAATGTGAAGTTTCGTCGAGAGGTTGACAAACATACCTGTGGATAGCAGTATTTTGACCAGAAGGAGGTGCGCAGTGAAGTTTGTGCAGTACATCGTGGGATTTTCGAAGCTGGAAAAACCATTACTCAACGTCATTCAGATGAGGTTCGACAGTTATGTGCTCAACTGTGAACACAGGTGGGAGATTCTCGACTGGGGAACACGCGGAGTGCTCGAAAGGTGTCTCCGTTGCAAGGTTCGCCGTGTGACCGAACGTGGAGTCGGCTTTCCGTGCAAAGGGTGTGGAATGCCTCGCGTCGACAGTCGACTCGACAACTTTCCGCACGAGGTGCCGCCCGACGATGTCGTGAGTACGTACGTGTGCGTCAACGATCGCTGCCCGGACAAACATGCTCCAGGCGCGATCCAGTACAAGTTACTCGATATACCATAACTATCTTCAGAACGAAGAAAACCGCCCATCACGTGGGCGGCTCTCTTTTTATAGAGCGATATTTTATACCGACTTGTCTTGTACGGTGTGACCGAGTGCGGTGAGTCTGTCGCGAAGCTCGTCCGCGCGCGCGAAGTCTCGTGCAACGCGGGCCACTTCTCGTTCGGCGATCAGTTTTCGTACCTCGTCGCTTTGTGTTTCCGACTTTGAAAGTGCAAGTCCGAAAAGTGTACTCACGGTGGCAAAGAACTCGAGAAGCTTTTCCGTATTGATTGGTTCTTTGTTGTCGAGTGCTGTATTGACCTCGGACATGGTTTCAAACACAACCTTGAGTGCCACCGACACGTTGAGGTCGTCTGCGAGCACTTCGAGAAAGCGGTCGCGAGCTGCGAAACCGATACCTTCAGATGAGGGACGCGCGTCTTTGATACGAGCCACGCACGCTCGCATTCGATCGATGTTTTTTTGCGCTTGATGGAGGATGTCTTCCGAATAGTCCGATGGCGCGCGGTAGTGGGGGAGAAGAAGCGCGAGACGGATTGCTTCGGGGGAGTGGGTTGTGAGTGCTTGCTTGATCGTCGTAAAATTGCCAAGTGACTTTGACATTTTTTGGCCTCCGACCGTCAAGACTCCGATATGAATCCAGTGTTCCACAAACGGTGACACACCGCTCACCGCTTCAGCTTGAGCAACCTCAGCCTCGTGGTGCGGGAAGATCAGTTCATTTGCCCCGCCGTGCAACTCGTAGGGAAACCCAAAAATCTTTTCAGCGATCGCGGTGTCTTCGACGTGCCAGCCTGGTCGTCCCGCACCCCACGGAGAGTTCCATGACGGTTCGCCTTCTTTCGATGCTTTCCATAATACAAAATCGTGCGGCGATTTTTTGTCCGGGTTGTTTTCGGTCCTTTCAGCCGAGCCGAGGTCTTCGACGTGCTGATGTGAAAGTGCGCCGTATGCTGGGAAACTTGCGACAGAAAAATAGACGCTACCATGCGCGGCATAGGCGTGGCCTTTTTCGATGAGTCGTTGGATCTGCGAAATTATTTCGAGTATGTGGTCAGTGGCACGAGGGTATTTGTCGACGCTGTCGACGTCGAGTGAACGCATGTCCGCCATGTATGATTCTTCGAACATTTTCGCAGCCTCTGCTGGAGGAATCCCGAGCTTGGCACCCGCGGTGATGATTTTGTCGTCGATGTCGGTGATGTTTTGGATGTACTCGACGGAATAGCCGATCGTGCGCAGGTATTTTACAAAAAAATCAAAGAACACCGCGAGTCGTGCGTGACCGAGATGCGCGTGGTTGTTGACAGTCGGACCGCACACAAAAAGCCGAAGCGTGCGTGATGTGTCTCGAAGCTGTTCTGCGTGCCCGACGCGCGTGTTGTAGATTTTTGGGATTACAGCCATTTGCGATATTTGAATACGCCAAAAAGAATAGCAGTGAGTGCGGCCATGAGTCCAATGATCACCCAAAAGTCGTTTTGCATGCCGCGGATTGGTGTGTGTTCCGTGCCCATAGAGAAGATGCCGGCGATGAGCGTGAGCGGGAAGGTGACAAACGCCATCATGGTGAGGTGTACCATTGTTTCGTTGGTTTTTGTCGTGAGGAGTGAGTCGTTGGTCGAACGCAGCTCCGTGAGGATTTCGTGGTTGTTATGAAGCTTTGTCGCGAGCTTCATGTAGCTGCTGCTGATCGACGTGAGATAAAAACCAAACTTCGCGCCGAACATATCTCGTCCACCTGCCTCGAATGATTTCCAAAGCTCTTCATGTGAACGTAACGCGATGCGTTGGTCGAGGATGCGTCGGTTGATTTGCGAGAGGACGCTGACCATCTGTTTTTCACGTCCGCGAAAGACCTGTCGCTCAGCGTTGCGTAGATCGGCGACGATAAACTCAACCTGTTTTTCGAGTGTTTCGTAACAATACTGCACCATGAGATAAAAAAGGTAGCCGGCGTGCGGACCGATCGGACTTTTGTCGAGGAGCGAGTTGACCTCCATCATTTTTCCGAACTCGTAGAGCGCATTGATCGATTCGTAATGTACGGTTATCAGATATTTTTTGCCGAGCACGAAATCAATCTCGACGAGCTCGCCGGTTGAGTGCTGCTGGTCCATGACGGGAAAATGCATCACGAGATACATCGAGTCGTCACGCGGTTCGACTTTTTGTCGTTCGCTTGGCGAAATGAGCTCGGCTGCGACCGCCGGATGAAGATCAAACTCCTTGGTAATATCGGCGATTTCATCGTTCGTGGGCGATTCGAGGTCGACCCATGTGATGTCGCGCAAGGTGTGACGAGTTAACATTGAAAAAGTATAACGGTTATCTACATTGACCGCAACGATTTCGAATGCGAAAATGGTCTGACTATGGAAGAACGATCATCGTTGTTTGGGCGAATTGGAGCCGCCCTGGGAGGACTTGTACTCCTGGGTTTTGTGTTTACCGCCGGATTTTATTTCGGATCGGGCCATCGTTCACCGATCGACACTGTCACAACGCTTTTCAACAAAGAGCCGGCTGTCATGCCCGATGTCGATTTTTCTCCATTCTGGCTTGCGTGGACGACTATCAATGACAAGTTTGTCCCTGTTGCGTCATCGACTCCTCGAAAGGTTTCTGACCAGGAAAAAGTATACGGCGCGATTGCGGGCCTTACGAGGTCACTTGGTGATCCGTACACCATATTTTTTGATCCTGAAGAAGAAAAGATTTTCCAGAGTGAGGTGAACAACGAGTTTGAAGGTGTTGGTATGGAGATCGGTATCAAGAACAACATCATCACGGTCGTCGCACCGCTCAAGGACACTCCCGCATTTCGGGCAGGGATGAAGGCCGGTGATAAGATTTTGAAGATTGATGGTACGTCGACCGAAAATATGGGTACTGACCAGGCGGTGCAAAAGATTCGCGGCAAAAAAGGAACACCGGTCGAGCTCCAGGTGTATCGTGAAGGGGAGGGGGAGAAGACGGTGACGATCGTACGCGATACGATCAAACTTCCGACGATCGAAATTAAGAAGGACGCGGCGACGGGCAAGGCGGTGCTCAAAAAAGGTGAGTCAGGCACAGGACTGCGCCCTGACGGTATCTTTATCATTCGCCTCTACAATTTCGGCGGAAACTCGGCGGAGATGTTTCAGGAGGCGCTCCAGGCGTTTGTTGATTCGGGATCAAACAAGCTGATTCTCGACCTGCGAGGCAATCCCGGTGGCTATCTTGAGTCGGCAGTCGATATGGCGAGCTGGTTTTTACCGAAGGACAAAGTGGTTGTACGCGAGAACTCGGGAGGCCGCAAACCGGATCTCACGTATTTCAGCAAGGGGTATGATATCTTCAATGCGAATCTCAAGATGATCGTTATGGTTGACCAGGGTTCGGCATCAGCATCGGAGATTCTCGCAGGGGCTCTCTCGGAGCATGGGATCGCGAAACTTGTCGGACAGCGTTCGTTTGGTAAGGGTTCTGTGCAGGAACTCGTGAAGCTCACCGACAACACGTCGATGAAGATCACGATTGCGCGCTGGTTTACGCCAAACGGTATTTCGATTTCCGACGGAGGTCTCAAGCCGGACTATGAAATAGTCGCGACAAAGGACAATACCGCCGGTGGCAAAGACCCGCAGCTTGACAAGGCGGTCTCGCTCCTCCTAAAGTAAGGGGTGTCATTCCCGCGAAGGCGGGAATCCAGGTTGAGTTTGAGATTAGAAGTAACGCACGAAACACCATGAAAGTCATTTTGCTGAAAGACGTTCCGAAAGTCGGACGAAAATATGAAATCAAAAACGTAGCAGACGGCTACGGACGCAATTTCTTGATTGGCCGCGGCCTCGCTACTCTTGCGACTCCCGAAAGTGAGAAACGTATGGTTGAAAAGAAAAATCTTGCAGAGGCAGAGCGCGTCGTAAACGAAGATTTGCTTGAGAAGAATCTTGAGGGTGTGTCAGCGGCTCGCGTACTTTTCGTCCGCAAGGCCAACGAAGAAGGTCACCTTTTTGCGGGTATCAAAAAAGAGGAGATTGTTGCTGAACTCAAGAAACAGGCACACATTGAGCTTGCCGAGGAGTATATTGTGCTCGATCATCCGATAAAAGAACTTGGGGAACACAAAATCGCCGTATCAGTACGCGGCAAATCCGCAGAGTTTACCCTCGAGGTAAAAGGGGAATAGCGTGGTGAATAAATACGAACGAGTCCCTGATGAAATCATCGACCTTCACGGCTATACGCGGCATGAAGCCGAAGAGTTTTTGCGCGTGCTTTTTCGTGAGCGAAGAGGTCAACATATCCGTTTGATAACAGGCAAGGCACTGTTCCGCGACAAGGGTCCCGTGCTCAAAAACTTCGTTACCGATTTTCTTACTGCTCGAAAAACAAAGTTCGCCCAGGCTAAACTTGCGAATGGCGGTGAAGGAGCCCTGGAGGTGTATTTGTAGAGTCATTGTGTTGCGGGGGGGGATTATCCTCCACGTGTCTGCTGTATCCACATGAATGTCGGCGGTTGTGTGATATTATGCGTACACAATGGCGCTTCCTATGGAATACGCACGAAGTGCACGTAGCAGTAATCGTGGTGTGCTTAAAAACGACCCGGAGAATAAACGGTTGGCGTGGATTACTGTACCGAAAACCGTGTGGCGTTTTTTGGACGGCAATAAGGCGCGGTTTGCTTTTTTCAATTCGTTACTTTTTCTTTGCTTTTTCTATGACCTCGTACCGCCATATGTAGTTGGAAAAATCGTCGATTTTTTCTCGATGTATCAGCGGGGAGCACCGTTGGATACGTTTTATAATTATGTCGGGTTCCTCACTATTACGTATGCGATCGTGGCGCTTGTACGTCTTACCGGAAAGAACCAAATGTCACACGTCGCAATCGTAGTGCGGTCCCGCGTTAAAGTGGTGGGATTTGAGAGGCTTACTGACGCATCGCTTGCCTGGCATGCCGAAGAAAATACGGGCAACAAGGTGCAACGTATATGTCACTGCAGAGGACTGTCCTCCGAATGTCATCTGTCACCACACTCGGTGGGATTTACTTTGATTCCTAATAGAACCTGTTGTGGATTTTGAGGGTTGGCGAACACGGGAACATTGTGGGTAGTAGTATTGGTGACTACCGTCACCGTGTCATCGGTTTTGCTGTGAGTGAGAGCACGACGTAGGGATTCCATAGTATCGATCGGGCTGTTGTTGACTGCCGTAATTACTTCTCCAACTACCAATCCCGCTTGTATAGCCGATGGAGCTGTCACTTCCAATATTTGTAGGCCGCACAATTGTTCATGTGTTGTTCGTGTACTTTCTACTATTTTTGAGATCACAAAAGACAATGTGAGAGGATTGAGAATGAATATAAAAAACAAAGACATCACGAGGCGTTGTCTTGTTGCCTTTTCTTTTTTGGTAACGATTTTAAAAACATAGACCAATCCGCAGGCTAGGGGATAGTACACAACAAGACAAAAAAACAGATTACTAACAAGGTAGAGAATCTGCCCGGACAATGCTTTACCTAAAAAAACAGCTTGAAACCCAAGAGAGGGAACTGTTAGGGATAGTACAATGAGTGCCAGTGAGACGACACAAGAAGCAAGAATATTTTCCTTTGCTGGTTTGAGGATAGAACTCATAGAATATATAGTATGCAAATAGGTGCTGATACGCAATGTATCAGAAAATCATGTGGGTGATATACTATACTCATATGAAAATACTTTTACATTGGGTTGTGTCAGCGCTTGCGATACTTGTATCAGCGTTTGTGCTGCCGGGAGTGCATGTGGCGGGGTTTGTGACCGCTCTGTTGCTTGCGGTTGCGCTCGGCGCAATCAATGTCGTTGTTCGACCGGTGCTTGTGCTCCTCACGCTGCCGATTACGGTCGTCACGTTTGGTTTGTTTTTGCTCGTGATCAACACGCTCATGATTATGCTCGCGTCGTGGATTGTGCCGGGGTTTACGATCGATGGTTTCTGGTGGGCACTTGTCTTTGGTGTCGTGCTCTCTGTGGTGAGTTCGTTGCTTGATTCAATGGTTTTGGGTAAGGAACATATTGCGTAGTTTTGTACGCATAATCTCGAGATTTACGATTGAGGAGAAAACGGTGACGCTCAAAAATGGTTATTCGATGACGCTCACTGTCTTTTTGATTTGACGAGTGCCGTCGAAACGGAGCTTGCGAGCAGTGCCAAACTTAACCTTGCCGTCTTTTACGGCGAAGATCGTATGGTCTTTGCCCATCATCACGTTGGTGCCCGGGAGGATTACCGTACCGCGTTGGCGGATGATAATATTACCGACTTTTGCAGTCTGTCCATCGGCAATCTTTGTGCCCAGATATTGTGGATTTGAATCTCGCTGGTTTTTGGCTGAACCACCGGCTTTTTTATGTGCCATTTCGTTTGCCTGTTATACTATATTTGTGAGGGAAAGAATACCAGAATTGTTCAATAAAGGCAAGGCGTGGGTGCTTCGTCTCGGTGACGAGGGTAATCCGTGGTGGGTGACCGGCGTGGTTGTGTCTGTGTCGATTATTTCGTTCTGTCTTGGCAGAATGTCTAAACTGGAGGACATACGACCACCGCTCACGATCGAACGAGCGGCGCTCATCAGTACCACGGTAGGGGAGCGTAGTCAAGTTTTGCCACGTGAGACGGGAAGCGGTTCTGTGTCGAGTGGGGCCTTTGTCGCCTCCGACGGCGGTACCAAATACTATCCCGTTGGATGCAGTGGCGCCAAGCGGATTACAGCCGCCCACAGGATCTATTTTGAGTCGGCACAAGCTGCGGTGGCCGCCGGTTATTCTCTTGCTGCGACGTGTGTTCCCAAGTGACCTTCAGTCTGGTATCATTTTTGTAATGCAAAAATTACTTGAGGTGCACAACCTCGGAGTGGGCATCCGCGGAAAGCAGGTGCTCTCTGATATTACGTTTGACCTGGAGCGTGACGACACGCTCGTTATTATCGGTCCAAATGGCTCCGGCAAGACACTGCTCGTCAAGACACTGCTGGGTCTCATGCCGAAGCTGCGTGGTACGTATGTGTGGGACACGAAGGTGAAGATCGGTTATGTGCCGCAAAAGTTTGCGATTGATAAAAATGTTCCGATTACCGTAGGGGAGTTTTTGGCGCTCAAAAACAAGGCGACGTCCGCCCGAATCCTTGAAACTCTAAAGCAGGTCGGTTTGCCTGAAAAGGTGGTCTCATGGCCAATGAAGTCACTTTCAGGAGGACAGTTTCAGCGTGTGGTGGTCGCGTGGTCAATCATCGATGAACCGGATGTCCTGATCTTTGATGAACCAACCGAAAGTATCGATGTGGCAGGACAGGTGTGTGTTTACGAGCTTATCGAAGACCTGAAGGCAAAGAAGCACATCGCTGTCATTTTAATCACGCATGATCTCGATGTTGTGTATTCACATGCAAACAAGGTTGTATGTCTCAAGGGTGGGACAATGGTGATGCCATGTGAACATACGACGACCTTTGACAAACATCTTATTGAAACAGTTTATGGGCTAAGCACACATCATCATCATGAATCCTGAAATATATACAATCGCTGCGGGTGTACTTACCGGTGCCGCTGGTGCAACAGTCGGCAACTATCTCTTGATGCGAAAGATGCCACTGATCTCTGACTCGATGCCACACATCGCGTTGCCGGGCATTGCGCTCGGTCTCATATTTGGATTCAATCCGGTAATCGGCGCGTTTCTTTTTCTTGCACTCGCGGTGCTGATCGTGTGGTACACGGAGAACACAACAAAGCTACCGATTGATTCGATCGTCGGCGTGCTGTTTGTAACGGCACTCGCCGTGGGAAGTGTGATGGTCAGCGAAGAGGAGCTGCTCGAATCGTTCTTTGGAAACATCGAAAAGATTTCACAGAACGACGCGATTGTCGGGATTGTCGCGGCGTCGGCTGTGCTTGCAGTTGCACTGTCACTCAAGCGTCGATTTACGCTTGCGTCGATCGCACCCGAGCTCGCCGAATCTGTGGGAGTCAATCAGAAACATACAGAGCTCTGGTTTCTGATGCTTGTCGCGGCGACGGTGGCACTCGGGATCAACTTCGTCGGCGTGTTGCTTATGTCTGCGCTTTTGATAACACCTTCAGTAGCTGCTCGGAACTTTGCAGGGGGGAGTGTCAAAAACTTTTTTGCGTTGTCGGTTTTGATCGGAGTTGTATCGATGGCGGGGGGACTGACGATGCATACATATGTAGGAGTACCGGCAGGGATTCTCGTCGTACTTATTTCTACGGCAATCTTTGTGGTAAGCGTAGGGAAGTCGATTGTGAGTGATAAATAGATCGAAATGTGCGTGGGTGCGAAATGTTAGAGCATTCCTAGCGCCTTCCAAATAGCATCTTCACTTATTCCATGATCGAGCATTGTCTTAAATATCTTCTCGTTAGAGTCTTTTCTTGTTGTATGGCAAACGGTTACAATGAGGCTTCTAATATCTGAGCGATCGTATTCAGAAGACCGAATCGCGAAATGTGATGAACCTCCCTTTGGCTGTGTCACGTTAAGACCAAGCTTTTGTGCTGCATGAATCCAAACATCGCCTTTCTTAATGTTTGGTAGTGACCGCCATAGCTCTTTATGAACGATTCGTTCACTGACCATATGTCTTTTTAGGCCAGTGATAATTCCTGTCGATAACACAGTTCAATTGGAAATGGGGATGGGACAGGATGTGAGCCGAGGACCTGGTTTATGTTTGGAATATCAAACGCAGTTTTGAGGGCGTCGACGATGTTCTTGAAAACATCGGCTCGGCTCGGCTCGGATTGCTCTCCGCCGGTAATTATTCCAGGAAACTCATTGCATACTGCAGTCCACCCGTCCGGACCGGTAGTCATCGTAAAATGCAGAGAACCCCCTTTGTCATTGATGGCAGATGAAATACGATGCAGACCTGAAATTACATCGGAAGTAGGTTTGTCTGCACTTTTACGGAATCCAAATATTTTGTTAAACATATTCAGTATTATAGCTGATTGATAATACTTTTTCAGTGATAGTTGTCAACTTGTCAACAGGGAAGCAGGAAGTTGAATTGAAATAAGTTAAAACGTATGGAAGGAACAGTAAAAAAGATAGCCATGTCGCACAATATAGATTTTGCGACACGTACATATAGAATAGATACTGAAAACTAAAAAGCGGCCATCTGGCCGCTTTGTTTGTTCCACTTCCCTATGCTCCAAACTTTTGAATCGGTTCTATAATCAGAACCTGGAAAAGCTCTATAAGCTTCATGACGATCTCTTTCCCTATCTGGACGACATGTCCTACGTCAACTCTCATGACAATAAGAAACACGATCACAATAACGACAACAATGAGCGTATTCGTGAATCCTGCGTCGCGAATACGATGTAGTGGATTTCTCATGTGATAAGTATACCAGACGTCTACAACTGTGGCAGGTACTGTAGTGGATTAAGATATGAGTTGAGTGCGGCACGAGGCACACGGTAGGTTCCACAGCCGACAACTCGTGACTTCATTGATGTGATCTGCATGCCTTGTGTCGCGTAGAGCGTAAAGTGGAGATGAGGCCCTGTTGAATACCCGGTGTTTCCCGAATATCCGATAATACCACCGGTGGTGACCTTGTCCCCTTCGGAAACTTTTTGAAGCGATAGGTGAGCGTAGAGCGTCGAAAGTCCGTTTGGGTGTTCGATAAGAATCCATTTACCATACGACGCGCTCATGCACGTGACATCGGTGTCCCCTACACCTCGGATAATTCCGTCTCGAGCTGCCCGTACAGGAGTGCCGATGCTCGCGTCAAAATCGACACCATTGTGACCCTGTCCGTTGTACACGGCACTTCCCGCCGCGGTTCTTGAAAAGACAGTATTGCCGAAGCCTTGTGACACAACTATCCGCGACAAGGGCCACCTGAGGATTCCTTTTTGTGCCGAGGGAAATGCACTGCGGTCGAGAATGACTCGAAGGTCTGCCTCGTATTGTAGGAGCTCTTGGTCCACAGCATCACGTTTCACTATACGGTCAGCCATGAGTTTTCGGTAGGAGGAATCCTTGCTTTTTGTTTGAGATAGAAGTGTATTTTTTTCCGATCGAGCGGCGGCCGCGATCTTTTTTTGATCCGCCAGTTTGGACGTGTATGCCTTGAGCTTGCTTTGTTCAGCGATGACCTGCTCTCGAGTGTTTTCAAGATATTCTTTTGCTGCTTTTTGATCTGTTACGACGTCGCGAATCGTGTCACTAAACTCGAGCAGCGAGACAGCGTCAGTCCATGCGTTTGAGTATGAATCGTTGGCGAGGCCGATTTCGATAAGAGATTCGTCGTCTGTTTCGTTGACGATCTGAAGTGTTTCGCGCAACGCAATCCTGTTGTTTGCAATCTTGTTCCCGGTGGCGGTAATAGAAAGAGAGAGCTCCTTGAGGCGAAGCTCGCTTGCGCTTATTTTGGTTTCCGTAACCCGACGCTCGGTGTCGAGTTTCTTTATCGTTGTATCGATCGTTTTTACGGCAGATGAAATAGACGAGATATCCTTACTCGTTTTTACAATCTCATTTTGATAGGCGGTGATCTCGGCTTCGAGTGCTTTCACTGTTGCTTCCCGCTCGGAGATTTTTTGTCGCAATTCATCAGCAGATTGTGCAAACACATTTCCTTCCGCAGAACAAAGCAGTATCAAAACAAGAACTATAAGACTAGGAAAGAGATATCGCATGGTGGAGACGTGAGAGTGTCTCCATTTTCCCAAGAATCGCCGCAACGGTAAAGGGGTCGGGGGACTTTTCTTTTCCGGTGAGAGCGATACGCATTGGCCACAAAACAACCCCTCTCCCCTTCTCGGTCGCGAAATCCCATGTTGCCGCTTTGATCGACTCGGCCATGAAGGACGTTTCAGAAAGTTTCGACAGAAGTTCGACGACGTGCGGGAGGTGTTCGGTTGTTTTGAGTAGCTCTACGGTTGGTGCAGGCGCATCGAAAAAGTAATCAAGGTCTCCCGTTTCCACGAGGGTTGTGACGTCCGCGAATGTCGCAATGCGTTCAATGATTGACGGGACGATTGAATCGAACCGTTCCGTGCTCCATTGTTGCATCACACGGATTCTTTCCGGTATGCGTTCGATGATCCTTGCGCGAAGCGTGTCGGTCGGAAGTCGTTTGACATGCTCGCGATTGAGCCACTGCAGTTTTTCAACGTTGAAGACACCGGGACTTTTTTGTACGCGCTCAAGTGAGAATGCGGCAATAAGTTCTTCTTTGGTAAACAGTTCTTTTTCACCACCGGGGTTCCATCCGATAAACGACATGAAGTTGAGAAGTGCTTCGGGAAGATATCCTTGTTCGCGGTATTCGGTTGCAGAGACAGCGCCGTGACGTTTGGAGAGTTTTGTTTTGTCCGGAGCAAGAATCAGAGGAATGTGTGCGTATTGAGGACGCGTAAAATCGAGCGCGGCCTGGAGCAACAACTGACGCGGTGTATTGCTTACATGCTCCTGTCCGCGAATAACGTGAGTGATTCCCATGTCGTTGTCGTCGACGACAACCGCAAGGTGGTACAGCGGAGTTTCCAGATCTTTTGCAATGACAAAATCACCGAGATCTGTTGTGTCGACGGAAACGGTGCCGAGAATCAGGTCGTCCCACGATACTATCGAGTTGGGGTTTTTGAAGCGAATCACCTCATCGCGATCACCAGCCTCCTTTGGAGTTTCCTTTGACACGTAGGCGGCACCAGAGTCGATAAGGCGCTGTAGGTGGCTTGTATACAGCTGTGTACGTTCACTTTGACGATAAAGGGCGTCCCACTCAAGCCCGAGCCATGTGAGTGCGTCGAGTATGTTGTCTTCAAAAGCCTTAGTTGAACGCTCTTTGTCGGTATCTTCAATGCGGAGAATAAACGTGCCGCCGTGCTTTCGGGCAAAAAGGTAGTTAAAAAGCGCTGTTCGTATACCGCCGACATGAAGAAACCCTGTAGGAGACGGTGCAAACCGTGTGACAATCTTTGTGTCCATATGCTGATATTACTGATGTGACAGTGTTATCGCAAGGAGTTCTTCGGCGATGATTTTTGCGGCATCAGGAGTTGCAAAATGTAGCGCAGCGTTTTTCATTCTTTCACGATCAGCGTCGCGCGTAAGTATGCGGTCAATTTCACTGTATAGAATGTTGGGGGTGAGATTTCTCTCTTCGATGACGACACCTCCGCCTGTGCGCGCATAGCTATACGCATTCTTTCGTTGATGGTCACCGTTTGATTCCGTGATCGGAATGATGATCGATGGCAGTCCCCATTGCGCTGTTTCAAATATGCTCGTAGCTCCCGCACGGATGATTGCAAGGTCGGCGGCGCCGGCAGACATTCGAAGTGCTGACTCGTTGAGATAATCAAAAAGACGGTAACGACTGCGGTTGGGATTGTCTCGAAGGATTACATCAGCTCGGCCGCGGAGTTCGTCGTAGTTTGCATTGCCACATTGGTGAATAACCTGATACTTTTCTACAAGACGAGGCAAGACATCGAGGATTGCGTTGTTGACAAGCTGCGCGCCTAGTGACCCGCCGGTGATCATGATGGTCGGTATGGCAGAATCGAGATGGAGAAACTCATGTGCTCCCTGTCGAACAGGATTGAGCATGTCCCGTCTGATCGGCATACCGACAAGCGCTGTTTTGTTTTTTGGAAATGAAGCGGCAGCTTCCGCAAACGCAATCGCTACTTTTGCGGCAAACTTTCCAGCCCATGAGTTGGCACGTCCCGGTACCGTGTCGGATTCGTGAACGAGGATCGGTATACGGAAAAGACGCGCCGCGAGGACGACAGGGACCGATGGATATCCACCCTTGCTGAACACAACGTCCGGAAACAGTCGGAATATTTTTATTATCGCGCGAATGCTACCGAAGGCAGTTTTGAAAAGGTCAGTGACATTGAGCAGTGAATGGTAGATGCGTACTTTTCCGGCTTCGACTTTGGAAAATGTGATACTGTTTTCGAAAAGAACCCGAGCATCGTACGGATCGTTGGACATGTAGTGAAGTTGTACGCCAACGATTTTTTGGTCGTCGATGAGTTTGTTGAGCTCTTGTGCTACCGCGATAATGGGATAGAAATGGCCACCCGAACCTCCGCCCGTAAAGAGAATTTTCATATATCTACTATACCAGACTCTTTCGAGCCTTTGAAATATTCATAATAATTCCCACCTCGGCGAGCGCCATTGCGTACGCGGTACCTCCGTGACTAATGAAAAGAAGGGGTACTCCGGTGAGTGGGATAATGCCGATCATGGCTGCGATGTTCACGAAAGATTGCGACGCGATAAGCGTGACAAAACCGACGACAAGCAGGCGACCAAAAGGGTCGTGTGTGCGAAGTGCAATGTGATATCCTCGCAGCGCGAAGAGCGCAAAGAGAATGACGATCGCGACTGAACCAAAGAAACCAAACTCTTCCGCAGCGACAGCAAAGATTGAATCGCTGGTTGGTTCGGGAAGGAAGTTGAACTTTTGGAGGCTTTGACCAAAACCTCGCCCGAAAACTTTTCCTGATCCGATTGCGAGTAGCGCTTGTCGTGCGTGAAATGACTGGCCCTGCGGATCTGATTTTGGATTGAAAAAGGTTTCAATACGGTCGATGACGTGTGGTTTGGTATATATGTAGGCGCTGAGGACGAAGGTCACGACTATGCCCAAGAGCGCGAGATGTCGCCATCTGCCTCCTGCGGCAATAAAGAGCGCGGTACACGTCGCGAGGAATATCATAAATGTACCGGTGTCCGGTTGCGCGAGGATGAGAAGCGCAATACCTCCGATAAAACCTGCAAATGGGAGTAGTCCGGTTTTGATCGACGCCAGGCGGTTTTTTGATGCGGATAGCCATGCGGCGCAGTAGATGACATATCCGAACTTGAGAAACTCTGATGGTTGGATGGTGGTAAAACCGAGAGGCAGCCATCGTCGTGCGCCGTTTAATGATATGCCAATGCTCGGAATGAGGACGAGGGCGGTAAGTATGATTGTGATAACAAATATAGGCATTGAGACGGCTTGCCATGTTTTGTACTGCATTCGGGATGTTGTGTAGTACAACAGCGTTCCCCCGCCGAGACCGACAATGATTTGTTTGAATGACCCTGCGTCGATGGTGTCACCTTGTCGCGTAATGAGTCCGAGTGATGCAGATGCGTACACAAACACACCGATAATAATCAGTGCTACGACAATGAAAAAGAATATTTTATCGCCGCCGGATCTCCGCATGTTAGCCGACGAGGGCTATGACCATACCGGCAAGAGCAGAGATAATACCAACCATCCAGAATCGCATCGTCACTCGATACGACGGCCACCCCAGTGCCTCAAAGTGGTGATGGATCGGAGCAACTAAAAATACTTTTTTACCGCGAACTTTTTTGGAAAATACCTGTATGATGTCGGACCCGGATTCGATGAATAAAGGAAGCGCGATAATGAGAAGTTCGACGACGTGTTGCGTGAGAAATGCAACAACGGCGAGGGCCGCAGTGAGCCCGAGCATACCGCTTTCGCCCATGTAGAAAATAGCGGGAGGAATATTGAACCAGAGGAACGCGAGCGTGGCGCCGGAGATGACCGCGCAGAACGTTGCGAGGTCATATTGCGACTGGAAAAATGAGATACCTGCATATGAGGCAAAAATTGCCGCCATGACACCGCCCGAAAGTCCGTCGATACCATCGATAACTCCACCCGAGAAAAGCGCGAGCATGACAAGCATGTACAGCGGCACAACCCATACGCCAATATCGTATGGCGCAAAAAACGGTACGTTCAAAACAAAGTTTCCCAGCTTGAGAAACCATGCGCCGCCGACCGCACCTATGAGAAGAACGAGGAGTATGCGTGTGGTGAGCGAAAGACCGCCTGAGTGTCCTCTCCCTCCACCATAGACTTGAAGGAGGTCGTCAGCAAGACCGACAAGTGACGCGGCAATGAGTGTGAAGAACGGGAGCCACGTTTGGTTGCGACTGAGAAAGTCGAGTTTAATCGCAAGGAGACTTCCCGTAGCAATGTGAGGTTGTATCCAAAAAAGGAGCGTCGTAAATATGACCGAGAGCCAGATAATGATACCGCCCACGCGGGGTGTTCCGGTGTCTTTGTTTTTGTGTAGTTCGTTGAAAATAGGCGTGTCACTTCCGTCCATTCCCACCTTGCCTGCCTTCTTTTTCCAGAGCTTGTGGCGGTGCATGATGCGGACAAGCGGGGTTGTTGCAACTACGCCGAAAACGAACGCAATAATGGCCGGACTGAAGACTTTGAGAATCGTATCTATCGTCATTGTGGCTAGTATATACCCTTTAATTACTTCGTTCGAGTGGACAATGTGGCGGCTATCATCCGGTCGAGAATCAGCGCATCATCGAATCTTTCGGCTTCTCCGCTTTGAAAAAGGACGATTGCGTATAGTACGCCGCTTCGACGAGCGAGAATCGCGAGGTTTCCTCCCGTAAGACGAGTTGTGCCTGTTTTTGAGCCGAGGAGCGTGTCGAAGTCAGTAATACGTGTGTTGGTGTTGTCGACTGTGACACTGCGACCTGTCGCAGATGTGACGACTGAACGCATGCGTGTCGAGGGGATAAAAACTTCAGGATAGTCGGTGTAGGTGATAAGCATGAGTCGAGCAATGTCGCGAGGTGTACCGTATGCGCCACCGACGATACCAAGATGTATGTCGAGGCCCGTGGGGTTGGTGACATAGACCGAGGCGAGTCCGAGTGAACGAGCCGTGCGATTTAGTAACTCGACACATTTTTGTGTTGCTTCGGAATATGGAAGTCTTTCTATCCCGGTTTCATTTTGTCCGAGTTCGAAACAGAGTGAGTTCGCGGCTTCGTTTGATGATGCGACGAGTGCCATTGTGATGAGGTCGCCGACAGTCCAATGCTCGCCCGGCTGCACAAGTGACAAGGGTCCCGAT
>Ga0074195_1002533_pt1 | contig 20062 bp, 23 predicted proteins | sample EPASupsiteHSE623_FD_64525 | JGI IMG/M metagenome (GOLD analysis project Ga0074195, IMG submission 64525) | Bioremediated contaminated groundwater from EPA Superfund site, New Mexico - Sample HSE6-23 | ecosystem: Environmental > Aquatic > Deep subsurface > Groundwater > Contaminated ...
ATATCTCAAGAAAGAGGAGCGGATAGATGCCATCTCTATGATTATGGTTCTTGCTCTATTGATTTACTCCATCGCAGAATGGTTGCTCAGAAAGCGATTGAAAGAAACCGGTCAAACTGTATTAAATCAGCTCGGAAAACCTACTGCAAGACCTACTCTAAAATGGATATTCCAAAGGCTTAGAAATATAAATGAGGCAATTATCGAGTCAAGGGGAACTATTCATCGTGAAATTATAAATATCGATGAGGAGCAAGACCGTATTATTAGGTTGTTTGGCGCAAAATGCGAAAAATACTACAGCTAAAAGAGGACGTGCGGGATGTGGGGTATAACGAACCTTAGAAAGAATCTCTCTCGAGAGAATGGAATACCATTATTCCGATTACTAAATCAGAACAAAAGGAATAAATAGAAAGAGTTATATAATCAGAGTTTGCCCCGAAAGCATTATATCTGAATAATAATCCCGTTAAGCCAGGAAAAAGGAGGCTATTGAATGATTCAGATCGATTCCGCTATGATTTTTCATCGAGTTATGAAGCAGGTCGAAAACGATCAGGCCACAAAGGAAATGGCGGAGGAGTTCCAGAGGGTTTACGGCACGTTAAATGATGACGATCTGAAAAAAATCTATACGATATAGATCACATGGCCGACTTCGATGGACTTGTCGCTCCATTTGAGAAAACTAGATTAGAGCACCCAGAGTTAATGGGAAGAAGTCGACATGTAGACTACATTCTAGGCTACTTAGCGGAGATTAATGCTCAAACATATGTTTTTGAAAAGGATTATATAGATAAGGACTTCACCATCGATTACCAAAAATTTTATTGCCGGTCCTTTAAAGAACCTAAGAATAAAAACACAAAGCGCTTCCATTTTTTTAACAAGCCATTTGATTTAGACTTTTTTTTGAGTGCTATTTCAAATGGAAATACCGATGAATTACAGAAATCATACCTTGGGTTTGCAGTCATTAGACCTATCAATGATGCACTCGGGCAACCGCTTGTTGGAAAGACTGTATTGACTACATACCCAGAGGAAGAGGGTGAATCAATTAAGCGAATTTTTATAAAAAGCGACGAATTCGCTTCACTTTTTGGAATTCCAATGATAATAAAATCCGTACCATTTCAGGCACAAGATCGAGGGGTTAGCGCATGTGCTACAGTTGCTTTATGGTCTGGCACTCATCCACTGAAAGATATATTTGGAACAACTAACTTTTCTCCTGCGGAGATAACCGAAATGGCCACGTCCTTACCAAGTTTTCATCGCAGATTTCCTACGACTGGCCTAACTAAGGAACAAATAATCAATTTTGTCAAATTACTGGGCTTAGATGTTGAAATAATAAAACCCAAGACAAGCGACGCAATTCCCATAATTGTAAAAGCATATATTAATGCGGGTCTCCCAATTTTAGCATCACTTACGTTGAAAAAGAAACAACAAGAACCCCCAAGTAATGGAGAATCAGAGACGTTGTTCCAGGAGATACTGCTGCAACTAGAAGATGATATCGACCAACGACATGCAGTTCTTATTACAGGCTATCAAACTGACCACAACGGAACTATTAAAAAATTATATGTCCACGACGATGAAATTGGTCCCTACTGTAAAGTCGAACCCATCGAAGATTTCTTTTCATGGAATTATGAATGGTCTATTCGGCATGAAGTAAAGCTAGAAGACTTTGAAGTTCCAATTTATCCAAAAGTTAGGACAACATTTCCGCGCATATTGGCAGAATATCAGAGCGCAAAGCATAAAAATGAAAAAGCATTGAAAAAAGAATATGAAAGCCAACTAAGAACGCATTTTAGCAGAAAATTCAAGGAAGTAAACGAGGAAAGAATAAAAGAAACCGTATCCCTCTTGGTATCAATGCACGACTACGAGATATTATTAACTTCAGTAAAAAAATACAAAGCCGAGCTTTTAGAAAAACCAATAGACAATAAGATAGAAATTTTAATGAAACCTATGCCAAAATATCTATGGATATTGCGAAAGACAAAAAAGAGAAAACCTGAAATCGACTTCATTTATGACACAACCACGGTATATGCTACACAGATCGGTGAAGTTAAATACAGAGATAATAACACATAAAGCTCTTCAGCCCTTTCCCGACAAGAATTAGTGGTGTGTTCTGCTTCGCGATACGCAGTTTCTTTGATATCGGCATCCTTGTCAAATCCCCAACTGCCGATGCATGCGAGAGAGACTTCTTCCAGCTCCTTCAAGTCTATATGATCATAGATATCAATAGCATCTTTCCTGCTATCCCCTCGCAACTCCTTGACGAACTCGCATCTATTCCCCGCCATATCAGTTGTGTTGTGAACCAATGCCGCAGCAGTGAGGACTGACAAATCCGAGTTCGAGAAGATGGAGTCGGCCCACGCACTACAGCGTTTTTTTTTGTTTAGGACCTCTCTGACCCGAGCCATCACTTAAGAATCCACGACGCAATCCATAACAGATTACATGGCGATAACCCAGATCCGAAACACTAATGTACCACACATTTATATCGTCGAACGTCGATTAGGAATCGGGCAAAAGTCGGCTATGACCATCCTTTATCCTCCTACCTGTTTCGATATCGACTTTGCCCTTCCTTCCTACTTTCCCTTTTCTCCTACTTTCCGGCTCCAATTTGAGACACCAGACAAAATTGCACAAGCCCGATGCCGGCGAGACCCGGATTTTTTGTACCACCTTTTTTTATGGTCGAACGGCAAATGCATTTTTTGCAGGGTGAAGTCGAAAATCGCGCATATCCTCACTAGTGCTTCTACCTCGGCTTTGCCCTTGCTTCCTTGAACTTAGGAATTCTCAAGTCGTGAATTGATACGCAATCGTGTTTGCCTGAATATTGTTGGGCATGGTTGCGCTCTTGTATTTGTTTATGGCCGGAACGGGCCTCATTTGGTTGTTTATCTCTACAGCACCGGTTTGATTTGTGCTGTTCGTGCTGTTTGTGCTATTGGTTTGGTTCAAAATATTATTCTGATCCACAATTCCCTTGTTCATGCTCCCCAAGAGGAGCATTTTGCCGCTTGAGCCGCCTAGCTGCGCAGAGACTGCGGTTCCAGCAATAAAGATGATGAGCATGAGACAGACTAACAGCTTCATAAATCCTAACCTCTAAAGGCCTATCAGCCGCTTTTAAGGGAAATAGATTTGGGTCAGAGCGCGAGCGAAGCCGGGACAGGATAAGAGCCATGCTTTGCCTGCCATCAGCTCTCAGCCCACCCCGGCTCTTTTTTATAAAATTTTCCAAAAGAATTATTCCAATTATTCCAGGAATCCCAATTGCTGCCAGCAAAACTCATACAGCAGATTTTCCGGCAAATCCGCCGGACAAAAAACACTAAAACCCCAGCCGGGATTGCAGGGGCACGTTAACATTGCCGAGAACCTTCAGGCGGTAATCCTGTTGCAACGTGGCCTTGAGCTTGCCGGGATAAACGCTCAAAGTGATCTCCTTGGTGCGACCGTATCTGCCTTTGCTGACCACGATGGTGTGCAAAATGCCCAGCATGTCCAGCTCCGCGATGAGGTCGGTGATTCTGCGGTGCGTCAGATAGTCGGTCTCAACCACGGGACAGAGCTGCTTGTACATGTTGTAGACGGCACTGGTGGTGATGTTCCTGGTGCCCAGCTCCTCCAGCAGGACTATGCTGTAGAGCACCAGCTTGGACTGAGTGGGCAAGGTCTTGATGACCTCCTCGACCCTGTCCTGCTCGATCTTTTCTCGGGCGGAGCGCACGTGATCCTCGGAAACGATCGTTGAGCGTGACCTTTCCGCCAGCTCTCCGGAGATGCGCAAGAGGTCCAGGGCTCTGCGGGCGTCTCCATGCTCTTGAGCCGCAAAGGCTGCGCACAAAGGAATGACGCCTTCTTGCAGTGTTCCGGGACGGAAAGCCAGCTTTGCTCTTTGCTCCAGGATTTCTCGGATCTGTTCGGCATTATAGGGCGGGAAGATGATTTCATCCTCTCCAAGGGAACTCTTGACTCTCGGGTCCAGGAACTCGGTAAATTTCAGGTCGTTGGATATGCCGATGATGCTCACTCTGGAGCGGAGCAGATCCGAGTTGACCCTTGATAAATTGTAGAGGACATCGTCTCCTTTGCGCACCAGCTTGTCCACTTCGTCCAGCATTATCACGACAACTCTTTTTTCGTCGTCCAGAGCATTTCTGAACTCGGCATAGACCTGATCCGTAGGCCAGCCGGTCATGGGGATTTCCTTGTCGAAATGCCTTGCCAGATGGGCCAGGATTCTATACTGCGTGTCCACGACTTCACAATTGATGTAGATGACCGTGCACTTCATGTCGCCAAGCCCGGCTTCCTCAAGCTCTTTGCCTACATACTTGGCAACAGCCGTTTTTCCTGTGCCGGTCTTTCCGTAGATGAGGACATTGGAAGGAGTCTCTCCTCTCAATGCCGGAACTAAAACAGATGCCAAGCTGTTGATCTGCTCTCCTCTGTGAGGCAGCTCGCTAGGCGTATAAGTAGGGCGCAAAACGTCTCTTGTTTGGAATATGCCTCCTTGCGCCAATAAGTCGGCAAATAACCCTCCTGACATAGATACCAAGATAATTCCCCTCGAACATCTTTTCTTCACCTTGAGGGATATTAAGAGTTATGGTGAACTCCCCTTTATTTCCACTGGAACTTTGGCCCCTCACCCCATGATTTCCACTGGAGACGAAATAAAATTTACAGCGTTTTCTCTTGATTGATAATGAAATAAAATTAGTCGTTGGTAGCTATCTTTTTACTTGTATTTAAGTCTTGTCGTTAGCAAATTTTGACTATAAGAACACGACATTTTTATTTAAACAAATCCAAAGCATACGCATAAATAACAAAAAAATGAGAATTAATTTAGCCCATTGTGAGAGCTTTTGTATTAATCATGGTGGGAGTAGTCGCGAAACTATAAAAAATAATTTTTGATGTATTGCGTTAAATTTAATAAAATGTTATTGAAAAATTAAATAATTTTACTTGTATTTTGTGGTTAATAAAATTTTTGGTATATTAAAAAGTGTTTGGTTAATTTGCACTACCGATTTGATTGAGTTCGGATTGCTTGAGATATTCATGGGTAAGGAATAGCAGCCAGGCAACGGAACAAAGTTCTATGCTGAAATCGGATTCGAAACCTGAATCCAGGTCTGAATTCTGACCTATGTTCAGATTTGATAACCGGATTCGATCCTTAGATTTGGCACCTGGGATTTGATATCCGGATTCGGAAATCAGGTTAAAATTCGAGTTTGAGTTGATGGCATCCGAAGGCATAAATATCGGCTAAGATCGGGATGCTCAGGATGCGAAATCCAAAAAACCAATGCAAAAGTCTTTTCCATAATTTTTTGATCTGAGTAGCCTGCAAATGCGTGTGTCGTTGCACATCGCACTAAAATCTCCAGTGGAAACCATACGGTCTCTCTTTGATCTCATGTTCGTGTCCGGGGCCTTGCCACTAACTCCTGCCGTTTTTCCTCATGCGAAAAAGACGTCGCATTGGTTTGGTGCAAGCTGATCATGCGATTCTTTCTGAGTTCTTTTGCGGTCTTTTTTCAGTGCCCTTGCGGCCTTTTCCTAAGCAGCCAAGACTACGTAGGTTGTCGCTTGAAGATCTTGGCTTTTAAATTGTAGCTCTGGTTTTAGGATGGGCCCATTGGCTTTTGCATAGCTCGAGCCGGTCTCGTGATCAAGGATTTCGCCAAAATACAAGAGCGTGTTCGCAACCGATAATATAAAAGCCAGTTGGCTTTAGGCCACGGGGATGGTCTCAAGCTGGCTGGCCACGTTCCAGATCAAAGTTCTGGTATGAAGAGGAATATTTGGGTCGTTGCTGATTTCATCAAGTATCGATATGGCGGAAGCAGCTTTTACTGCCTCGCTTTCTTTTCCGTCCATGAGGATAGCCTTAACGCCCTCTGCTGAGCGCCGGATATTCCTTGGGACAGCATCATCACTCATGATGCGTTCTAAAACTTCAACGCATTGGTTAAGGACTTTCTCAGCTGTCATAGAATCTCCACCTTCATTTGTGGTAAAAAGGTTAATGACGATGTCCGTCTTAATCAGTTAAGCAGTGATGGTATGGTTGTTGTATTTAAACGTATGTGGAGCCAGGTGAAAGGAGATGGATGAAGACGAGGTTTTAGAGAAGATTACCAGGCTCTTGGAGCGGGGCTGCACAATGCTGGCCACTCACCATGACTGCGGTGCGCCGCTCTTTCGCTGCCAGGGAGAGGTTGTATGTCCTGTTTGCTCATTTGCAGATAGCGAGCCTATCACAGCGTCGAGGCAGGAGAGAGCGAAAACGCTCCGGTCGAGCGGGCCGGCTGGCTTGGAAGAGAGTGAGCCAGGTCAAGAGCTTGCGGGATTTGAGGCCGCCAAAGAGCCGGGAATGCAGCGGCAGGTGTCACCGTCTATTCCGCCTGCGGCAGGAAGCGCGCTGCAAATCGGTCGGCAAGCCGGGCTTGACCTTGGCCGGGCCGAGGAAGATCTGCGTGCGGCATTGCTTCGCAAGCTGGCCTCTCTCACCAGGGGTCTGGAAGAGGAGCAGGACCTGGATAAGCTGAAGAAGCAGTTGGACTGCGTGGAAGGGTTGCTCAGGGTATTTCGATCCCTTTCATGAGAAACGTTTTATGAGATCATGGTATGAATAATATTTTATGAAATCAAATCTAATGAGATCGCCTTTGGCAAGTCCATTTTTGGCGAGATCATATTTCATAAAATCATAGGATGAATTGTAATTCAAACCGTATCTGAGTCCCGATTACAAAATCTCCACTGGAAATAAAGGGGTTGTCCAATTGGTAATAAATTTTTTTAGAAAGTGTGGAATATCTGCATTTTTATGTGCTGTCGCTCTTATTTTTCTTGCCATGTCGGGCTGCATCGAAAAGCCTGGGCAGCTTGATTCATCCTCTTCTATCGTTCCAGAAAACGGGTTTTTAGAAGGCCAGGAATTGGGGGATCAAGCGACAAAAGGAATAGCGGAAGGTCGGTCCGAGCCGCTTGGGGAGCACAGCGGGCGAAGGAGCGCCCTATCGCCTTCTCGCTTGCTGGTCGATTTCAATTCGCAGGTGCAAAGCGATCTCTTTCGCGTCACAGGCAACTTGGCGTTTGCATGCAACAGCACAGTACCCTATCTTCTGCTCAATGCCACTCTACTGCAAAGCGGCAGAGCCGTCGCCGGCACAAAATACCTCTTCCTTGGGGTTGAGCCGGATCAGGATCACGGCTTTGAGATCTCGAAGAACATGAGAATCCGCAAAGGGAGCTATGATTGCAGACTTGACATCACCGGCTCGCAAGGTCTCCTGTACTCCGAGACCAGAGGATGCAGCCTCGCTTCCGTCTGGGAGGAAAAGGCTCTCGCCTCTGCCTCGCCTCCGCCGGAGCGAACAGTTGAGAAGACAGCCACGCAAAAGCAGCAAGAAGAAAAACTTTCGCAGGAAAAGGCTGAAGATGTGAAAGATCGCCAAGAGCCGACTGAGAAGAAGGAGGAGAGCGTGAAACCAAGTGCCTCCGACGGTAAGCTTTCCGTGAATGAGCCAAAGCCCAAATCTGAGAATGAAGCTTCAAGCTCTCGGGAGAATTCCGAGCCAAGAGAAGCTGCGGCAAAGGAAGGTCCGGAGCGGGATGAAAAGGCGGTTCAGGAATCCGTCTCCGGTAATTACTCTGTCTCCGGCAATAGCGCATTGGGCAACAACAGTTCATCCTCACAGGCCGGCACGTCTCTTGCTCTTAACGCATCTTCGGGCCAGACGGGGGAAGGAGGGTCTCGGCTGGTGGGAAGCAAGACCTCCAAGAAGTACCACCGGCCCGATTGCCGCTATGCCTTGAAGATCAAGCCGGAAAACAGGATTTACTTTGCCGGCATTGAGGAGGCGCAAAAACAGGGATACATTCCCTGCAAGACTTGCAGTCCGTGAGCCCTCCTGCGGCTTTTTCTTTTTTATCCGTGGAACTTTCGCATGAAACAAAATCTCAAGCAAAGCCGCGGATGCGAGCGAAGTCGGGCAAGCGTGTGTCCGGATTCCCGCTAAAAATCTCCGATAAAGATGCAGGAGAGGCCGGGTGCCCGGGGCGGCGAGGCCGTGCTCCCCCGGCTGATCTTTTCCTGCGGGTAGCCGAGGTCCGTCAGGGCGGCCACGCTCCGGGAAAGCCCGCGCGATTCCAGATGGCGGCAGAGCCCTTCCAGGTCGGTCTTCTCGTCCGATATCAGGAAGACGCTCTTTCCCCTTTCCAGCTCGAAGGCAATCGCTTCAGGGTCCATCTTGCGGCCATGCACGGTGATGGGCACAACCTTCAACTGGCTCACCTTCAGGCGGGCGCAGGCCACTTGCATACTGGAAATTCCGGGAACGACCCTTCCTTCCAGGTATCCGAGGCCGGAGAGCATGGGGTCGCCCGTGCTCAGGACCAGTGCGTCCTCGGGAAGCGTGCGCAGTTTCTTGTAGTCCTCGATGACCAGAACGCTGCAGCCGGGCGAGACGTGCTCCTTGATGAGATCTATGGACCTCTCTGAGCCATAGATGAGGCGGGCGTCCCGGATGGCCGAAATCGCTTCTTCAGTCAGCATGCCGGGTCCTGCGCCGACTCCCACGATGATCATTAGTTGCACAACTCCTTGAAGCTAAGGCACGTCTCTGAGAATGCTTCCGTCCTTTCTCAGAAGCACTATGCGGGTATTCGGCAATTTTTTCTTGACCTTTTCCAGCGCCAGTGTGATATTTTTATGCTCGGGCTCCAATTCCACCATCTCGGCCACGGTCCCGTAGCCCGTTCCTTCCAGAACCCACGGCCAGGCCCACTTGAGAATGAGCGCGGGCAGGCCGCAAAGGATGCTCTCCTGCTCTTCGCCGAAGGCCAGTCGATCGAGCTGGCTGCCCATGAGCACGGCTTTGTGATCGGGGAACAGGATGCGGCTGAACTTGAGGCCGACCCTTCCCGTGGTTACGACCACCTTTCCCGCGCCCCGCAGCTCCTCCGCCCGTTCATCGATGAGGTGATCGTTCCAGGGCTCCACAAAGCCGGTTGAGCCCAGGATGGAGATGCCGCCCACGATGCCGAGGCGCAAATTAAGGGTCTTTTCGGCCAGCTCCTCGCCGCGGGGAATGCCCAGTTCAACCCAGACCGCATCAAAGCCCGTTTCCTTCAGTGCGCCCTCAATTGCTGCCATTATCTGCCGGCGCGCCGATTGGCTGATGGCCGGCTTCCCCATCTCGTCGCACAGGCCCGGTGCCGTGATGCGGCCTATGCCTTTTCCAATTGCCAGCTCCACTCTGTCCGCCGGTCTTGCCTGTGCTGCAATCTCCACTCCTCTGGTGATGTCGAACTGATGGTCGCCTCCATCCTTCACCGCGATGCAATAGCCATTCCTGCCCACGACGGGCAGCGAGACATCGATCCTTGCAGGTGTCGTGACGCTTACCGAATCGATGGGATTTTTCAAAGAGAGAATCGCTCCCTTGCAGGCTGCGGCGGCGGTGGTGCCTGTGGTCAGGCCGCGCCGGATCAGTTCGCCGTTGGAGAGCAGAACAAAGCGTCCGCTCCGGATCTTTTGCAGAGCCCCGGGGTCGGCGCATTGCTCGATCCACGATAAGGGAATGGGAAAGAGTGTGACGGGATCAGTGACTGTTTCTGGCATAGGTGTTTATGATCTCATTTAGGGCCGCGACGGCGATGGGCGTCCCGCCGCGGGTTCCCACTACGGATATGGCGGGCACATCGATCTTGCGCAGCCGTTCATGGCTCTCGGCGGCATTGACGAAGCCCACCGGCGCGCCGATAACTAGCTCCGGCAAGACCTCGCCGGACTCCATCAGGTCGCAGAGGGTCAGCAGAGCGGATGGCGCGTTTCCGATGGCGATTATGGAGCCGGACAACTTCTCTTTCAGCGCCAGAACTCCTGCCGAGGAGCGGGTGATTCCTCTTGCTTCCGCCTGTTCGTCGCCCTGGCCGATCATGACGACAACATCGCTCTGGTGGCCTTTTTTTACCACTCCTGCTTGCATCATTTTGATGTCCACGTAGATCGGCGCACCCTTTTGCAGGGCTCGCAGGCCGGCCTCGACGGGATTATGCTGGAAGCTGAGAATATAGGCAACAGCCGGGTCTCCGGTGGCGATGACGCAGCGCTGCCGGATCCGATCCTCTATCGATTTATCCCCGATCAGCTCGGAGATAAGCTTGCGGCTCTTGGTGCTGATCTGCATGGCCTCCGCCGTGGTGGCCCCGATGTCCGTGTAATTTTCGATCATGGGAATCCAACTCAAAATTTAGTAGCTGTACTTTGTCTGATATCCTCTTTTGGTGATTATTCTTCCGTCCTTGATGCAGGAATTGGCGGAGGCTACCAGTAGCGTGAAGCGGAAGCCGCCGGGATTTGCGGCCACTAGGTCCTCCGCCGTCAATATCATCATCTCCTCCCCTGTCCTCGCCACATCTCTGGCCAGGACGCAGGGACGCGCCGGGTCGATGTCACGCAGGAGGGATGCGATCTCATGCCCCTTCACGTTGTAGGCGACAACGGCGTAGCCGGCGGCGGCAAGCAGTGCCACTCTTGCCGGATCTCCCGGCTCGGAGAGGAGAGCAAAGTCGTTGACCAGTGGCGCTCCCGCCCTGGCGGCCACGGAGGAAAAGGCGCTGACTCCTGGTGAAATATGGACGGGAACCGCAGGGAGCGCAGCCTGTGCCTGTTCCATGATCCTCCAGCCGGAACTGAAGATGCTGGGGTCTCCGCCCGTGAGGATGGAGGCCTTCTGACTCGTTTCGGCCAGTGCCGTCGCCTCGCGGAAGCGGGCGGCCATTCTTTCCGGACAGGGGCCGGTATGATTGACCTTCTCAGCCGGGGAAAGGTCGGATATCTGCTCAAGATACCTCTGTGCGCCGAAGATCCTGGCGGAGCTTTTCAAGATGCTCTCCGCCTCATGAGTCAGGTGTCTTCGATCACCGGGTCCGATGCCCACCACGTTCATCATCGCCTCGGATCCGGCAGCTCCACAAAATGCGCCCTTGCCGCAGAGGATGACGAGGGTGGTCATATCGATCTTCTCGCGCAGGGCTTCGTTCTCGATCAACTCACGCGATGATGTCCAGAACAGCTCTTGCTCCTTGCGGCCCACGTCCTTTGCAACCAGTACTTTTCTATTGCCGCAGAGGTCCAGGGCGCGGATGAGCTGCCAGTCGCGCCTCTTGCTGCGGGGATTGTAGAGGGCTACCGGCATTTCGAATTCTGCTGACAGGCGCAGGCGGTCCTCGATGTCGCGCCAGGGCGTGAGCAGATCGCTGAGGCTGACGGCGGCCACCGTCTCCCGAAAAGCGAGACCGGCAAGGCTTGCCGCAGCGGTGAAGGATGTGACGCCGGGGACGACCTCCACTTCCGCGGGTCGCGGTGCCATCTCCAGGCCAAGCCCGGCCATGCCGTAGACGTTGGGGTCTCCGCTGCTCACCAGAGCCACGGAGCCCTCCTCCAGGAGTTCGACGGCGGCCTTGACCCTGTCCACCTCTTTTCCCATGCTGCTGGGTATTACCTTCTTCCCGTCCAGCAGGTCGCGAATGAGGTCGAGGTAAAGCCTGTGGCCGACCACATAGTCTGCATTGCGAACGGCCTCCTCGGCGGCAAAGGTTCGCAGGCTCCGGGAGCCCGGGCCGATGCCGACGATGTAGAATCTGTTTTTGGAATCGTCCCCGGCGCTGTTGCTCCGCAAGTTACTCTCCGATGGCAACCGTAACCCTCCCGTAGACTTTCTTGGGCAGGATCAACTTCTCTGCCAGCGCCAGCACGGCAGGCTCGGCAACGCCTGTCAGCCCCAGGTCGGAGGCTCGGGACGGAGTGCTGGGACATTGAGAATTGAGCACTTCTTCGGAGAGGCAGGTCATCTTGCAGCCCAATATTTTAGCGGCTTCAATCATGCCTTCTTCGTCTTTCTTCAGATAAGCCGTGGCAAAGATTCCCACCTCTTCTCTCTTCCTCTCAGCCTCGGCCAGAGCGGCGTCTACCGCCTCCAGAACCTCGGCGCAAGAAACGCCCTTCCTCGCGCCCACGCCCACCACGATGCCGACTCTCTTCAGGACCGCCACATCCTCGTCCACCAGAACGATCTTCGGCCCCTTCAATCTCAGGACCGGCACGTCTTCCTTGAGAAAGGCAAGGTTGACGGCTTTTGAGGAGTCCCGGTTGGCAATTCTTGCTCCCAGGCTTGCGGCTGCGCTCTCCAGGCACGGCCTGCCGGAAGAGTCCGTAGCGGTGGTGATGGCCGGGAAAAGCCCCAGCCTCTTTGCCAGGCACTCGGCCAGCTCGTTGGCTCCGTGGTGGCCTCCGACGATGGGAACGGCGCAGCGCAGGCATGAGTCGACGGCCACCACGGGCCTGTCCGACCATTTGTCGTGCAGGTGGCCGCAAAGGCTTCGTACCACGATCCCCACGGCCATGACCGCCACCACGTGATCATAGCGTGCCAAAACATCCGCCAGCTTCTCTTTATCCCAGAAGAGCAGCGTCGGGTGGTAGCTCTCCTCCAGGGCCTGCACGATCCTCTCGCCCTTATCCTCGTCTCTGGGGAAGACCAGAATGGCGACCGATCCCTGCTTTATCTGGCGCGGTATAGGTGAGACCTCCCAAATCCGGTTCTTGATATTACGCCCCCCACCAAAATGAGGGCGCTGCGGGAAAAGCCCGCGGCTTTGACCTTATCTGCGATGTCGGCCAGTGTTCCTATCAGGATCTCCTGATCCGGCCAGGAGGCATGATAGACCACAGCGACGGGCGTGTCCGCCGGTCGGTCCAGGGACTTGACAATGTCCTCGATCTTGTCGATGCCGAGGAAGACGGCTAAAGTTGTCCCGTGCCGGCTCAAGGCCGCCAGTTCATCCTTTTCCAGGGTCGTTCCGGCGGGCCGGGTGATGATGAGTGACTCGGATACGCCTTTGAGCGTGAGCTGCGTCTTCAAGGCCGCAGCCGAGGCAAAGAGGGACGAGACACCGGGCACGACCTCCACTTCCACTCCTGCCTCTTCCAGGGGCTGCATCTGCTCCAGAATTGCGCCGTAAAGCGACGGGTCGCCGCTGTGCAGCCGCACAACCTTTTTTCCATCTTGCAGGGCTTCCAGCATCCTGGCGTTGGTGGCCTCCAGGGATGCGCCGTTGCTGTCCATCAGATCGGCCTTGAGCCCCGTCAGGAGATCGGGATTGACCAGCGATCCTGCGTAAACCACCAGATCCGCTTCATCAAGCAGCCTTTTGCCCTTAACCGTTATAAGGTCCGCGTCTCCGGGACCTGCGCCCACGAAGCAGACCTTCATCTCCGCCTCCGCGCCAAGAGGACGCTGAAGTAGTCGCTCCTTTCCGGCAGCTCTCCCCGAATTATTTTTTCCTGGGGAGTGCAGAGCCTCGTTCCCAGAATGAACTCGTCAAAGCCCCTGGACCTCAGCTCCTCGGCCAGCTTCCTTGGTCTTGTGGCCTTCATGCGGATGACCGATTCCACAGGCGAGCCGTCCGAGACCTCGAAGGACTTCTCCAATGCGACGCCAAAGCGCGCGGCAAGAGCCGGAACGACGCCGACGCCGGGAACGGTCTCGACCTCGATCTTGGGGTGGCTCCGCCCGATCACTCTCTTGAGATGGCTGAAGGTGGAGAAGGTGTTGACGTCACCGATGCAGGCGAAGCCCGCCGTTCCGCCGGCAGCGGAAGCGGCCACCGTGTCCGCATTCTTCTGCCAGATCCTCTCCAGCTCATCCTTGTCCTCGATCATGGGAAATTCCAGGATCTGCGGGACCGAGTAAGGCCGGGCCAGCTCTGCCGCCATCTCTCCCGGAACGAAGACACAGTCGCATCTCTTGAGGGCCGCTGCAGCTTTGAAGGTCATAAGCTCCGGGTCGCCGGGGCCGAGACTGATGCCGATTAACATTTGCCGATCACCATGAAGATGGGGTTCACAGGTCGAAGGGCGATGTCCCCCGCCAGCTCGTAGCCCCTTGAGATCTGAATCTGAATAAGCTCCTGAAAGATGCCGGCCTCTTTCATCATCGCCGCCACCCGGGCGGCAATGCCGATTCTGGCCAGGTCGACCACGATCACGCAGCCGGGCGCGGCCTTCTCCAGGAGTTTGGGAAAGAACCGATCGATGTGGCGCGTGCCGCCGATGAAGCACCTATCGATTCCGGACGGATCGATGCCTGGCAGAGCAGCCAGGATCTCCGCGGCGTCTCCCAGGAAGAATTCGCCTTTTGCAACCAGTGTCCTGGAGGCCTGCACAGCCTCCGCGCGCACGTCGATGCCGTAAATTCTGTCCGTAAAACGGGAGGCTGCCAGGGATACCGCCCCTGAGCCGCAGCCGATGTCCAAAAAGACACTGCCCGGCTGGATATTCAGCTTTCCCATGGCGATGTGGATGTTCTCTTCTTGTGTCGCCGTGCCCGGAAGCTTCATGGCTGTGTGGAGAATCGGGCTGGAATAAAAGGTTAATCCAAGTTGACTTGCCTGAAGTTAAATCAAGTAACACTTTCTCTAATCATCTAGGGGCATGTCCGCTTCCAGCGAATCGTCCGCCCCGGCCAGGTCGTAGTATCCCGAGATTCGCACGATGTCAAGCCTGGAGATCTTGTACTCTCCACCCTTCCTCTCCAGCGGCGGGTTGGCCTCTATCTCCTGGCGCGTGATCCCCAGGAGGCCGTCTTCGAAGCTTCGGAAGGCCAGGCCCCAGGGCAGCAGGTGCGCCGTCCTCGGCTGGCCGGGTCCGTGGCGCAGCTCCACTGCCAGGATGCCCTGCCTTCCCGAGCGGGTGATGAAGTCCGTCTCCCGCGACATCTGATGCGCTCCTGCGGCCTTGCTGAAGTGCTGCTTGAAGTAGAGGGTCTTGGTCTTGCGGGCATCCACGCTCTTGCACTCGATGGCCAGGTAGTACTCGGGGTTCCTCGAATCTACCAGGATGTCCACAAGTTGCGAGGCAAAGCGCGACTGCTTGAGCCGGTAGGCTATGGCGGCGATGCCGTCTCTCTCGAAAAAGGAGTTCAGGGCGTTTACAAGAGCCCATTCAAAGTCGCCCATTTCAGGTCATGTTGATGGCATCTTTTAAAATATGTTTTCCTCTGATTACTTTCGCCCCGCGCACAGCTTCATTTTATTGCCTATGCAGGATAACCAAAGGCGATTGGCGCTTTGGCCGGGCAGTCTTTGCTCTAAATTCCGAGGATGGCAAGAATGGTCGTGGGGAGAACGCTGTGGGATTTCATATTCGAGGCTCTGCAAACGCCGGGCCTGAGGGTCTATCTCGTAGCCCTGCTCATCCTTTTAGAGGTTCTGCTGATCATCTTGCTTTTGCTGGTTCATAGCGGCCTGATCGGCGTTAAGATCAGCTTCGGTGGCCTTGGGATCGAGCTTGATCATCTTGGATTTCTGCAAAGCTGATCTCTCGAAAATTCCAAAAAAGCAAGGATCCCAAAAAAACTTAAGTAGCCGGGCGGCAAAAAGCAAGCTCTATGGACGCCGAGGAAATCGCCAGGAAGTTCAGCATGAGAGAGCTTCGTCCCATCGCCAAGAAATACGGCATCGCCACCCGATGTGTGAAGAAGATCGACATCGTAAAGGCCTTTTCGCCCGAGGCCATCGCCGAGTTGGAAGCATCAAAGGGGCCGCAGATCAAATCGGGAATGGCGTAATGGCGACGATAGCGACCTTATGATGATATGATGGGAAACGATTCAATAAGCAAAATGGCAACAATTCCATTCATCCGTTCCTGATTCAACATGGCTAAACTTGGCAGATTCATCCGGGGCCGGACCATCGCCGATGCCTGGCACCGCGGCCTGTACCTCATCTGGCGGCAGGGGCAAGAGATATGCGATGAGCGCGGCACCAGGATCAAAGAGCTGCTCTCGCTGCAGATAGTGGTGGAAGATCCCTACCATGACATGATCCCGGTCGAGTATTCCTGGAATGAAGAGCGGTTGGAGGAGTACGCCCTGCAGCTTCAGAGCGGCACAAATCCCGGCTTCGAGTACACCTACGGCGAGCGGCTGCGGGCCTGGTCCATGCCCGGCGAGCGTGCACCGTTGCAGCCGCAGCCCATCGACCAGATCGAGCAGGCCATCCAGCGCCTAAAAGCCTCCACTGTCACCCGCCGGGCCACGGCGGTGACCTGGATCGCACCCATCGACTGCGCCAAGGAGGAGGTCCCCTGCATGATCGTGGACGACTTCAAGCTGCGCGATGGCCGCCTCAATCTCTCCGTCTTCTTCCGCAGCCACGACTTCGCGGGAGCCTATCCCGCCAACCTCTACGGCCTGGCCAGGTTGCTGGAGTACGTTGCCGCAGAGGTGGGGGCTGAGCCCGGCTCCATCTCTACCACCAGCAGCTCGGCGCATGTCTACGAGCACGACTGGGACTGGGTGGGAAAAATGGTCCTGGGAAAGGCCCGGGAGGGATGATGCTCCCATGAGCCACAAAGAGACGATCACCAAAAGAGATATCTGCATTCATCGATAACCTAGAACGCTTATGGTCGATAGCCTTTTGATGATCAAAGCCGAGGAGATACTGGCCAAGATCGAGGAGGGCAAACCCGTTGAGTATGAGAATATCATCATCTACGGAGACCTGGATCTGCACCGCCTGGATCTGCCCCAGAGCAAAAATAAGCGAAAGGCAATAAAATCAATTATTAAAATCGAATATTCCATCATCAAAGGGGATGTGTTCTTCGACCACTCCTCCTTCTCTCAACTGGTCGACTTCGACGGCACGGTCTTCACCAAGGCCGCCAACTTCTCCGATTCCCATTTCCAGGAGGATGCGGGCTTCTCCGAGTCCCAGTTTCAGGGCGAGGCCAATTTCTCCCGCGCTCACTTCAGCACGGAGGCCAACTTCTCGCGGGCAAGATTCAACGACGCCGATTTTGGCCGGGCGAGGTTCGACAAGAACCTGCACCTCTCCAATGCCAAGATCTACACCCTGAAGTTGTCGGATGCGCAATTCACGGACGGGTCCAGCATCTACCTCAAGGACTTCAACTTCAATCGCATCGTGGTTCGCTGGAACACGGTCAAGGATCATCTTCCCTTCAACGGCTCGGTTTACCTGACACTGGTCAAGAACTTCAGGAACCTGGAGCAGTTCAAGGATGAGGACGACTGCTACTACCAATACCGCAAGGAGAAGCAGGCCCGCACCAAGAAGCCGATCTCCAGGGCAGCCGACGGTCTGATGTGGCTTGCCTGCGGCTATGGCGTTCGTCCGGCTCATACAGTTTTGCTCAGCATTTCCATCATCATTCTCTTCACCGGCATCTACTGGGCGGGGCATGCTTTGGAGTTTGAGGGCCTGGACCAGAATTCTCGTCTGGCCGCGAGCGCCGATGTGTCCCTGGGCCATGCTCTTTACTTCAGCAGCATGGAATTTTTAGGCAGAACTCCGCAGAATTTGGACATCAGTGACGGATTCGAGTACCTGACCGTGATCGAGACGCTGATGGGCTGGCTGCTGATGGCCCTGTTCCTGGTTACGTTGAGCAAGGTTATGCTAAGGTAGAATGCATCGCACGGGGCTGGCAGGAAGATCAATTGACCGAAGATGATTTCGCGTCTTTTAATGACGAGCATATTGCCGGCCCGGTTTTATCTCGTCTCGATGGCAGGCCCGTTGGCTGGCCGGACCGATGAACTCTCCCTTTAAGCAGCGAGGTTCTTGAGTGATCACTAGCTTCGTAACTCGTATCATGATCTTCTTCAGATCATTATGGGCCTTATACTGTGTTCGCTCTCTATAATCATTATTCTGGCTTCGTTAATCTCTTTATAGGTCCGCCAATTTATTCTAGCTACATGCTGAAATTGTTGTTGCTCCTCCTGTTCCTCTTGCCCATCACATGGGGGCAAGATGCTGAATTTTGCTCTGCAGGGCGATGCCCTACCGATCCTGATACCGGCCTTCCTAAATGCCCGTCCCCAAACCCGTCTTTGCCAGTTGAACAGTTTCCCTCTGATTTAGACGACATACCAATGCCAGAGCGTATCATCGTGCCGCCTATTGATTATAATAGTTCAGTTAGAATAAATTGTACCCTTCCAATAGATATTGTATTCAATAATACAACGTTTGAGCATTGGTGCTAACTTCAGGTTATCCATACTATCTTATCCAACTCACCTCAATCGGCCCAAATCTCCTTCTGCCCAACTCAATATTCCGATATACTATGGAATGATTCATCGACAATTGCCCGATACCGTATTTTCACGATCAGTAAGAACAGAAAACCACTGCATAGGCCGGAGCGCAACATCAGGGTTCTACGCGCTAGTTTCATGATTAGCATGCGGAAATAATATTCTAGAAGGCCAATACAAATAAACTTGGCTGGAACTTATTTTATTCGGAAAAGATTATATAAAAATACTTAAATTTAAGGCAGTCTGCTCTAGGGCAGCAGCATATACAAGTGTGCTTGGGCAGTGTCAATAAAAAATATTTCCATAGATAACTAAATGTCAACGAGATTTCATGGGAGCAAGGCAGTACATGGCCCAACCCATAGATTGGCGTAGGAACTGCAAATAATCATCCTGGTCAGTACGAAAATGCTTGAATACCTGTTCATAGTCAGTGTGGGTGGGATTTTCTTCGAGCCAACGTATCAGTCCATACCAATTATCCGATATGTACCTGTCCCAGTCGTCGTAGCTGGCACGAATGATGTATTCGAGTTCAAAGCCTTCATCCCGGGTAAATTGAGCTAGTTCCGTTTCTGTATGGGTGGTTGTCTGTTTTTGGGCGTATACCGGATGTACCTGATTGCTAAGCCAGTGGGTTTCACCGATACCAAGGCGTCCATTCTGATGAACAGCTCGCTTCAGTGCTTGGAGTGTCTGCTGGAAGCCGCCAAAAATAAACGTTGACCCAATACATGTTGCGGCATCGAAAACCCCTTCTTCGAATATGTAATCAGCCCCATTGGAGCAAACGATTTCAATTCGGTCCGATAAACCTTTCGATGCCAGTTTTTGCCTAGCCCTGTTGCAGAAATCCTCGGATATATCTATCCCAATACCAGTAATACCGAATTCCTCAGCCCAGAAAGCAAGGGGTTCGGCACAACCACAGCCGAAGTCAATGACCCGTTTTCCTTTTTTCAATTTGAGTAATTTGCCAAGTTTAATGATCTTTTCAGGCGTGGAAGGGTCTAGTATCTCCATATAGCGGTGTGAGATGCTCATAATGTCAAGGAATTCCATATTTCAAGCCTCCTTCTGGAAATATGCAGCTTGATTAATAAAGATGTTGGGAGACCTAATGCAAATCTCGTTGATAATGTGGTGATGACAGCCTCAAATTTTTCCCCAATTATAAACATCTTAGACTTCTGCGTGAAAAGAAGCAAGTAGTTCTAGGCCATAACACTAACATTGCATATACATTGGCACGACGACCACGTACGCTTGAATTCCACCATTGCCGAATGCTTTCAACGGCGAATTCTGCCGTGTTATGGCTCTTGTCCGCATTATCGCAATGAACTGACGGCTGCAAGTATTCTGTTCCTTCAGCCTTCAATTCTTACTTTTTCCACGTCTCGGACAAGAACATCAGGATGACAGGGAGAACCTCCAGTCGGCCTATGTACATACAGAAGATGCCGAGAATCCGTCCCAGTTGAGAAACACTGCTGAAGTCCAGGGCCACCACACCAAACCCCGGGCCAACAACTCCTAGGCAACTCGCGGCTGCAGAGATGGCAGAGATGGCGTTGAATTGAGGATTCTCGGACTCAATCATGGAAAAGGCGAGGGTTGCACCAAAGAAGATCAATAGATAGAGTTGCACAAAAAGCATCACTGATTTGATAACATCCTCATTTAGACTATTTTTCCCTAGACGCACTGTTATGACGGCCTTAGGATGCAGACTGCGAATCAACTCTCTGTATGTGTACTTCAAGACGATTAAAACACGTCCCACCTTTATTCCGCCTCCGGTCGATCCTGTACAGCCTCCAATCAGC
>Ga0074195_1002534_pt1 | contig 20032 bp, 19 predicted proteins | sample EPASupsiteHSE623_FD_64525 | JGI IMG/M metagenome (GOLD analysis project Ga0074195, IMG submission 64525) | Bioremediated contaminated groundwater from EPA Superfund site, New Mexico - Sample HSE6-23 | ecosystem: Environmental > Aquatic > Deep subsurface > Groundwater > Contaminated ...
AGAAGAGTAGGGAAAGGGGAGGGGGGGGAAGAAGGGAAGGGGGGGGGAGCCGGGGGGGGCGGGGCGGGGCTTGGGGGCCGCCGAGCGGGTTTTTGCGGGGCGGGGGGCCGCTTGTTGGGGCCCCGTCGAAACCCTCGATGGCCCCGCGCTCGAATCCCAAACCATGCCGCCCATCCGCGCGACCGCCGAGCTCCCCGCGAGGACCATGGCGAGCCCCGCCCCCGGCCGCTTCGTTTTCGATTTCGGCCAGAATTTCGCGGGCGTCGTCCGCCTGCGCGCCCGGGGTCCCCGCGGCACTCGGATTTCGCTGCGCTTTTCCGAACTCCTCACCCCCGAAGGGAACCTCCATCTCGGCACCAACCGCGAAAGCCAGTCCTCCGACAGCTTCATCCTGAAAGGCGAGGGCGACGAGGTCTTCGAGCCCCGTTTCACCTACCACGGTTTCCGCTATGTCGAAGTGAGTGGCTATCCCGGCACCCCGACGATCGAGGCCGCGCGCGGGATCGTCATCCACACCGATGTTCCGAGCGCCGGCTCCTTCGTCTGTTCCGACGCCCTCGTGAACGCCATCCATTCGAACATCCTCTGGGGCCAGCGCTCCAATCTGATGAGCGCGCCCACCGATTGCCCTCAGCGCGGCGAGCGCATGGGCTGGCTGGGCGACGCCCAGCTCGCTTCCGAGGAAGCCTGCTGCAATTTCGATATGGGCGGCTTCTACCGAAAATACCTGGACGACATCGCGCTCGCGCAGAAGGCTGACGGCAGCCTCTCCGATGTCGTGCCGCCCTACTGGCCCCTCTACCCGGCCGATCCCGCCTGGTCGGCCGCCTATCCCGCCCTCGCCTGGGCGACCTACTGGAATTACGGCGACAAGGTGGTGCTCGAGCGACATTACGATGGATTGAGGCGCTATGTGGACTTTCTCGACGCTTCGGCCGAGGGCCACATCCTGAGCGCCCTCGGAAGCTATGGGGATTGGTGCCCTCCGGGAACCATCTACCCGAAGAAGACGCCCATGGAGTTCACCTCCACCTGGTACCTCTACCACGACACGGCCCTTTTCGCCCGGATCGCCGAGGTCCTGGGCAGGGGCGAGGACGCCGCCGCCTACGCGGCGCGGGCGCGCGACATAGCCCGCGCCTTCAACGAGAAATTTCTCCTGGACGAGGGAAAATACGCCACCCTGCGCATGAGCCCCATTGACCGAAGCGTGGGGCAGACGACCCAGGCCCTCCCCCTCTTCGCGGGCATCGTTCCCGCCGAGGCGCGCGACCGCGCGGTGAAGCGGCTCCTCGACGCGGTGGTCACCAACGCCGACAGCCACATCGACGCGGGCATCGTGGGCACCCGCTATCTCTTCGAAGTGCTGAGGGACGCGGGCTTCGCCGACGTCGCCTGGGACGTGATCACGCAAAAATCCTATCCCGGCTGGGGCTACATGGTCGCCGAGGGCGCCACGACGCTGTGGGAGCGCTGGGAAAAGCTCGCCGGCATGGGGATGAACAGCCACAACCACATCATGTTCGGCAGCGTGGACGCCTGGTTCTACCGGAGCCTGGGTGGGATCATCCCGCTTGAGCCGGGCTGGACGAAGGTACGGATCGCGCCCAAGACGCCGGGAAAATTGACCCATGCCTCAGCGACCCAGGCGACGCTCCGCGGCGAGATTTCCGTGTCCTGGAGCAGAAGCCCCTGGTTGCGCGGCGACGGGGCCGCCCGCCATGCGTCGGAAACGCCCGGAAGCGGCGAATTCCGGCTCTGGGTTTCGATTCCCGATGGGGTGTCGGCCAGCATCGAGTTGCCCTACGCCGATTTCGGGCGCGAGCTAAGGGAGGGCGGGGCTATCGTCTGGGCAGCCGACGAGAGCGGCGCGGCGGGAACCCGCCGCGCCGTCGCCCGATCCGAGCCTTGCGAAGGCTGCGAAAGCATCATCAAGCGCGGCGAGGTCCTCGCGATCGAAGCGGGATCCGGCGATTACGCGTTCTCGTTCACCTGGTAATCCTTGGAGGATGACGATGGAACATTTGGCGAGATTCGGCGGCAAAGTCGCCGTGGTCACGGGAGCCTCGAGGGGAATAGGCCGCGGCATAGCCCTGCGCTTCGCGAGCGAAGGCGCCGCCGTCGTCGTCAGCGCGAACGAGGCGTCTTGCGCCGACGTTGCCGGGGAAATCCGCGATGCGGGCGGCAAAGCCTCCTCCATGGTGGTCGATGTCACCGATAAGGCCCAGGTGGAAGCCCTCTACGATCACGCCATCGCGACCTTCGGGCGGCTCGACATTTCCGTGCAGAACGCCGGCGTCATCACGATCGCCCGCCTCGAGGAGCTCGCCGAGAAGGCCTGGGACTGGGTGATGGCGGTGAATACCAAGGGCGTGTTCCTCTGCTGCCAGGCCGCGGCCGCGCGGATGACTGGCCCCGGCCGCCTCATCAACACCGCCTCGGGCCAAGCCAGGCAGGGTTTCATCTACACGCCGCACTACGCGGCCAGCAAGATGGGCGTCGTCGGCATCACGCAGAGCCTCGCCAAGGAACTCGCTCCCCGCGGGATCACGGTGAACGCCTTCTGTCCCGGCATCATCGGCACCGACATGTGGACCTACAACGATCGGGAGTGGGGCAAGCTCCTGGGCGACTACAAGCCCGGCGAACTCATGCGGGAATGGGTTGACGCCATTCCCATGAAGCGGGCGGGAACCCCCGAGGACGTGGCCGCCCTCGTCACCTTCCTCGCCTCGGAAGACGCCGCCTACATCACCGGGCAGACCATCAACATCGACGGCGGACAGTTCATGAGCTGAATGCCGCCGCCCATCGGGCGGCGACTCAATCGCTGATAGAGAAAGAATACGGAGGTGTCCTGTGAAAAGAAAATTTTCTAGAACGCTGATCGCCGTCCTCGCGATGGCGATCCTGCTGCCGCTCTCGATGGGCGCGCAGACCAAGGGCGTGACGCTGACCATGGTGGTCCAGAACACGACCAACACGGCCGCGTACGAAGCGATCTTCGCGGCCTTCAAAGCCAAGACCGGCAACTCGGTCGAAATCCAGGCCCTTCCCGCCGGCGAAGAGTACGGACGGCTGATGCAAACCCGCTTTGCCACGAAGGACTATCCCGACCTCTTCGAGATGGACCCCGGCACCAAGCAGTACATCAAATTCCGGGCCGACGAAACCCTCTACGACTGGACCAACGATCCGATCATCGGCCGCATCGCCGCCAGCACGGTCGATTTCCAAACCCTGGACGCCAAGATATACGGCATCCCCTGGGGCTCCACCGGTTCCTACGGCGTCTACTACAACAAGGCCGTCTTCAAGGCTCTCGGAAAGACCGTCCCGAACAACTGGGCCGATTTCGTCGCCATCGCCAAGGCGGCCAAAGCCGCGGGCTATATCCCCCTCTATGAGGCGGTGAAGACCGGCTGGCCCCTTCAGGTTTTCTCCCTCGCGGGCTGGACTACCTTCGTCGACCCCGCCATCGGGGACGCCGGCGTTCGCAAGCTGGAGAAGAACGAGCTCAGGCTGAACGCGATTCCCGCCTTCGCCGACGTGCTCAAACGGCAGTATGACCTCATGAAGGCCGGTTACACCCAAGACAATGTCCTTTCCGGAACCTATGAGGAACAGCAGGAACTCTTCGGCCAGGGCAAGATCGCCATGGTCACCGAAATCCCCGCCTTCATGTCCGCCATCGAGCAGAAATTCGGCAAGCAGTTCGTCGTTGACAACATCGGCTGGTTCCCCCTGCCCTCCGACAAGGACAAGGGTATCGCCATGCTCTCCCCCGCGGGCCAAATCCTCGTTCCTCGCCTCACCAAGAACTACAAGGTGGCGGTCGACCTCGTCCGCTTCATGACCGAGAAGGCCAATGTCGACACCCTGTACAAGGTGCTGCCGGGCATCCCCGTCTACTCCGAAGCCACTTCCTCCCTCTACCCGGCCCAGGCCGACGTGCTGGCCTTCGTGAAAGCGGGCAAGGCGAAGATCAATATCCAGAATCGCCTGTCCTCCTCCTTCATCGACTATCCGAAGATCCTGCAGGCGCTCTTCATCGACGGCAACGTCACCGCCGCGCTCAACCAGCTGGATGAGAACTATCGCAAGACTGGCCAGGCCAGGGCTCTGCCCGGATTCTGATCCGGAACGTTCGCGCAAGGTTAAACTGGATCATTCGCCCCGGGAGTCCGCTCCCGGGGTGGGCGGTCCCCATCGAGGGGAACAAGGTGACCAATATCCAGAGGCAGAATTATCCCTACTGGTTTCTTTTTCCGGCTTTCGCGGTTTTCGGGCTGCTTTTCCTCCTGCCCACCGGCACCGGCCTTTACTATAGTCTCACCGACTGGAACATCAACACGACGGCGATCCACTTCGTCGGCCTGAAGAATTTCAGGGATCTCTTCGCCGACAAGAAGCTCACGGCCGCGCTCGCCCACACCCTCGTCTACGCCTTTTCGGTAACCATACTGAGAAACGCCATCGGCCTCGGGCTGGCGCTCATGCTGAATACCAAAATGAGGCTTCGGGGATTTTTCCGCACGGTGTTTTTCCTGCCCTATGTCATCTCCCCAATCATCATCGGCTACCTGTTCACGGCGATCTACCATCCCGCCCATGGCCTTCTCAACGAAGGGCTCAAGCTGGTAGGTCTCCGTTTCATGGCCGTGGACTGGCTCAACGACCCCAAGTTCGCCCTGCTTTCGACGATTCTGGTGGACGTGTGGCGCACCTCGGGGTTCACCATGGTTATCTACCTCGCCGGCCTTCAGCTGATTCCCACCGAGCTCTTCGAGAGCGCCGCCCTCGATGGCGCCCGCTATCCCCAGACGTTCCGCTATATCATGTTCCCCCTAATCGCGCCTTCGCTCACCGTGAATCTGACCCTTTCGCTCATCGGCACGATGAAGGTGTTCGTGATGATCCTCGTCCTCACGAATGGGGGTCCGGGATATACGACCGAGGTGATCAATACCTACGTCATGACCGCGTTCAGTCTGGGGCTCTACGGCCAAGGCACGGCGGCCAATCTTCTCCTCACGGCCCTGATCATCCTGATCGGCGCCCCCGTGCTCGTGCTGCTCAGGAAGAGGGAGGTGGCGCTATGAAAACATCCCGGGTTTCCCACGCGCTGTTGTTTGTCGCCTGCGCCTTCCTCGGCTTCATCGTCCTCACGCCCTTCGCCATGATCCTCGTGAATTCCCTTAAAAACTCGCGGGAATCGGCCCTTTTCGGGCTCAATCTCCCGAAGGAATTCGTCTGGAAGAATTACGCCTTCGTGCTCTCCAAGCCGGCGGTGATACGCAGTTTCCTGAACACGATCCTCATCGGCGTATTCACCGTCGTCTGCACCAACATTTTCGCGGCGATGGCCGCCTATGTAATCCAGCGAAGGCCGGGGAAGCTTACCAAGACCGCCTATTACGTTTTCCTCCTGGGGCTGATCATCCCCGTGTCGATTATCCCGACAATACGCTTGATGATGAATCTGGGCATCCACAACACCTACCAAGGCATCATTCTCTACTACATCGCCGTCAATCTGCCCTTCTCCATCTTCCTCTTCACGGGCTTCATGAGCTCCGTGCCCAGGGAAATGGACGAGGCCGCGATGCTCGAGGGCTGCGGCAGGCTAAGGCTGTTCTTCAGCATAATTTTGCCCTTGATCTCGACGGTCTTCGTGACTTCCACCATCGTCGTCTCCATCGCCGTATGGGATGATTTTATCGGCCCGTTCTACCTGATATCGGATTACAAGAAATGGACGATCGTCTTGAACATTTACTCCTTCGTATCGCAGTACGAGACGAACTGGGGCGTGGTCTTCGCCTTCCTGATGCTGGTGATGTCGCCCATCCTCATCTTATATTTCACGCTTCAGCGCTATATAATCTCGGGAGTGACCGCCGGCTCGGTGAAGGGCTGAAAAGCGGCGCGCCCGCTGAAAACTGGAAGGAAAGCATGGCTAAAGAAGACGTCGGAAAGGAATTGCTCGCCGTACAGCGCAGGGAAAGGATCCTCGAGCTCATCCAGGAGGAAGGAAGCGCGAGGGTGAGGATCCTGAGTTCGCTCTTCAAGGTCTCCGAGCCCACGATCCGCCAGGATCTCGAAAAGCTGGAGGGCGACGGTTTCGTTACCCGGGAGCACGGGGGGGCTTTCTTAAGGACCATGCCGCAGCAGGTGGGTTCCCTCACGCTCCAGCACATGGAAAACCTCGACAAGAAGATCCTCATCGCCAAGAAGGCGTCGCAGTTCGTCTCGCCCGGAAACCGCATCATCCTCGATTCGGGTTCAACCATTAGCGAACTCGCGAAATGTCTCGTGAGCGTGGAAAACCTCACCGTCATCACGAACGCCCTGAATATCGCCCTCACGATCGGGACGAATCCCACCTGCCAGCTCCTGGTGACGGGCGGCGAGTTCAAGGCGCCAACCTTGTCGCTTACGGGGGAAAAGGCAGCCTTCTTTTTCAGGAATCTCTACGTCGACAAGCTTTTCCTGGCCACGGGAGGCATCTCGCCCACCTTCGAGCTGACCTATCCTGGCTTCAGCGACATTGTCGTCAAAAATTCCATGATCGAAGTGGCGCGGGAAACGTATTTGCTGGCCGACTCGACGAAATTCGGCAAGGCTTCCTTCGCCTCGCTCGGCTCGATTCGTTGCGTGAATTATCTCATCACCGATGACGGCATCGATCCCGCGATCGCCAAGGCTATCGCCGCGATGGGCGTCAAGGTCATTATCGCCTGAGGGTGTCTTTCGAATTTTTCCGTATTTTCCCTTTCGATTCCATTCGAATTGTTTTGACTTTTTTCTTTTTTTGCGTATAATGCAGGGTATACTCGATCGATCATCTTCCCAAGGGAGGAATTTTGGAATCAATTGAAAGCCTGCGGCGAACCTCCATCGACATCCGGAGGCAAGTGATCAAGATGATCTACGCGGCCCGCCAGGGGCATACCGGCGGCTCGCTCTCCTCGGTGGATATCCTCGTCGCTCTGTATTTTCACGCGATGCGCTATAACGCGGCCAACCCGGCCGATCCCGGGCGGGACCGCTTCATTCTCAGCAAGGGGCATAGCGTCGAAGGCCTCTACGCCATCCTCGCGCGGGCCGGATTCTTTCCCGAGTCGAAACTGTTGGAGTATGGTTCCTTCGGCACCATGCTGTTCGGGCACCCCACGCTCAAGGTCCCCGGCGTCGAGATTCCTTCGGGATCCCTGGGCCATGGGCTTTCGGTGGGCACGGGCATGGCTCTCGCCGCCAAGCGGGACGCTTCGCCTTTCCGCGTTTTCGTGCTGATGGGCGACGGCGAGCAAGCCGAGGGAAGCGTGTGGGAGGCGGCGATGGCCGCGGCCCACTATAGCCTGGACAATCTCGTCGCCATCGTGGACAACAACAAGCTGCAGATTTCCGGTCCCGTCGAGCGCGTCATGAACTCGGCTCCCTTGAAGGCCAAATACGAGAGTTTCGGCTGGGAGGTGCGCGAGGTGGACGGCCACGATTTCGCTGAGCTCACCGCGGCTTTCGACGCCGTGCCGTGGAAGGCGGGAAAACCCAACATGATTATAGCGCACACGATAAAGGGAAGGGGCTTCTCCTTCATGGAGAACAACGCCTCCTGGCATCACAAGACGCCTTCCCAGGATGAATACAGGCGGGCGCTGCTGGAACTGGAGCAGGAAGCCGCGGCGTACCCCGAGGTTGAGGGAGGCGCTTTATGAGCCAGGCTGACGGAAGCTGCAGGCACGCTTTTTCGGCCGCCCTTCTCGACGCGGCGCGCGGGAACAGGCAAATCTACGCGGTATGTTCCGATTCCAAGGGTTCGGCCGCCATGGGCGATTTCGAGACGGCCCTGCCGGGGCAATTCGTTGAAGTCGGGATAGCCGAACAGGATGCCATCGGCATCGCCGCCGGCCTTTCTCGCTGCGGGAAGACGGTTTTCGTCTGCGGACCGGCGAGTTTCTACGCGGCGCGGAGCTTGGACCAGGTCAAGGTTGATGTCGCCTACGCCCGATCGGACGTCAAGGTCGTCGGGATTTCGGGCGGCGTGAGCTATGGCGCCTTGGGAAGCACGCACCATTCACTGCACGATATCGCCGTGATGCGGGCCTTCCCCGGCCTCGAGGTTTTCCTGCCCTGCGACGCCGCCTCCACGGCGGCGGTGACGGACTACATGGCGGGCAGCGGAAGGCCCGCCTACATGCGCATCGGCCGGGAAGCGGTGCCCGCGGTCTACGACGCGGCGGACCCTCCCGAATTCCAGCCCGGCCGAGCGCGCGTCCTGCGCTTTGGCGACGATTGCTCCATCATCGCGGCGGGGGAAATGGTCAAACCCGCCCTCGACGCGGCCGATCTCCTTCTTCGGCAAGGCATCAGGGCCAGAGTCCTGGACTGTTGGTCCATAAAGCCCATCGACGAAGCGGCCATCGAGGCGGCGGCCCGGGAAACGCGCTTCATCATCACCGTGGAGGAACATAGCATCCATGGCGGCCTCGGCGCCGCCGTCGCCGAGATCGTCGTTCAGACCTCCCCCCTTCCCATGAAGATCCTGGGCTTTCCCGATGAATGGGCCCCCGCCGGTTCCTCGGCCGAGCTTTTCGCGCACTACGGGCTGACCGCTAAGCGCATCGCCTCGGTCGCCGCGGATCTCGACGCCTGGACGAGGAGGCGGTGAGGCGATGGGCGCTTACCTTCTCGCGATCGACCAGAGCACTCAGTCGACAAAAGCGTTTGTGTTCGACAGGAAGGGCGAGATCCTCGCCAAAACCTCGCGGCCGCATCGCCAGATCTACCCCGCCGGCGGCCTCGTCGAGCACGATCCCATCGAAATCCTGCGGAACACCCTCGACGGGATCGCCGCCGTCGTGCGGGAAGCCGGGATCGCGCCCTCGGAACTCGTATCGCTTTCCATCACCAATCAGCGCGAGACTATCGTGGCCTGGGATCGAGTCTCCGGGCTTCCCGTCCACAATGCCCTCGTATGGCAGGATGAACGCGGCGGGGGAATCTGCCGTGAGCTCGAGTCGCGCGGCGCCGCCGCCGGGCTGAGGGCGCGCACCGGTCTCAAACTCGATCCTTACTTTTCCGCGAGCAAGTTATCGTGGCTCGCGAGGCATTGCCCCGCCGCTCGCGAAGCCTTGACTGCCGGCAGGCTGATGGCGGGCACGATCGACGCCTGGCTGATCTGGAACCTGACGGGGCGAAACGTCTTCGCCACCGACTACTCCAACGCCTCGCGAACGATGCTCTTCAACATCGGCGAGCTTGCTTGGGACAAAGAACTCCTTCGCCTTTTCGGCCTCGAGGGACTCATCCTGCCCGAACCCCGCTGCTCGGACGAAGATTTCGGCCAGGCGCGAATCCCCGAACTCGGGCTGACTTTGCCGATCCGCGGCGTCATGGGCGATTCCCACGCGGCGCTTTTCGGCCATTGTGGCTGGAATCAGGGGGACGCCAAGGCCACCTACGGCACCGGATCCTCCCTTATGTCGAACATTGGCCCTTCCATGCGCACGCCTCCCGAAGGCATTGTCCTTTCCCTCGCCTGGGGATTCAGGGGCGCGCCTTCCTATGTTTTCGAAGGGAACATCCACGCGACGGGCTACACGCTCAAATGGCTCAAGGACAACCTCGGCCTCTTTTCCTCGGACGAGGAAGCCGAACGCCTCGCGGCCGAAATCCCCGACAACGGCGGCGTCTATATCGTTCCAGCCTTTTCCGGCTTGGGCGCGCCCTACTGGGAACACGGCATCAGGGCTTCGATCACCGGCCTCTCCCACGGAAGCGACAAGCGCCATCTCATACGCGCCGGCTTGGAATCCATCGCCTACCAGATCATGGACCTGGTGGCGGCCATGGACGCGGGCGCGCCCGCCCCCCTCGCGGCCCTCCACGTGGACGGCGGCCCCTCGCGGAACGCCCTCCTCATGCAGTTTCAGGCCGACATGCTCGGCATTCCCGTGATCGCCCCGCCCCGGGAGGAACTCTCGGCCCTGGGCGTCGCCTCTATGGGCGGCCTGGGTGGCGGCTTCTGGACCTCGCTCGGCGAGCTGGAAGCCCTCCAAACCGGCTCCCGGCGCTACGATCCATCGATGGCGGAAGCATCCCGCGTCGTTCTTGTCGCCGGATGGAGATCGGCCCTCGCGCAGGCTATATCGCGCAAAGTAGAATGAACGAAAGCCCGCGGCGCCTCGGCCACCGATCCTGAGGCGCTTCCGGGACGCGATCCGGGCGAGGCCCGACGCATCGACAAGGAGCGACCCATGCCAAAGAAGACATCCACGGTGGACAAAGCCCTCAGCTTCGGCGTTATCGTCAGCTCGCGGCTTTTCTTCAACGCGGCTCATGCCATAGGCGCGCGTTCCGCCGTTCTGGCGGCGCTTTCGGCCCAAGGCCACAAAGCCGTGATCGGCGATCCCGCCCTCACTTCCGACGGCGCCGTCGCCAGCCTCGAGGACGCGAAAAAATACGCCGCTCTTTTCGAGAAGGCGCGGGACAGGATCGATGGCATTATCGTCGTCCTGGCCAACTTCGGCGACGAGATCGGCGTGGTAGAGACGATACGCCGCGCCGCCCTCGGCGTGCCCATCCTCGTGCAGGCATGTCCCGACTCCCTCTCAGAGCTCGGCGTCAAGGGTCGCAGGGACGCCTACTGCGGCAAGATCTCCGTCTGCAACAATCTTTATCAATACGGCATCCCCTGGACCGACACCGCGAGCCACACCGTCGATCCCGCGAGCGAGGAATTCGCCCGCGACCTCGATTTCTTCGCCCGCGTCTGCAGGACGGTGAAGGGGCTCAAAACGGCGCGCGTCGGCGCGATCGGCGTCAGGCCGGGAGCCTTCCAGACGGTGCGCTATAGCGAAAAGCTCCTCCAGCGCTCCGGGATCACCGTCGTTCCCGTCGATCTCTCCGAGATTTTCGCCGAGGCCGAGTCGCTGGGCGACGAGGATCCCGCGGTCATGGCCAAGGTGGAATCGATACTCGGGTACGGCCGCGTGCCCTCCAGCATCCCGCCCGCCAAGGTGATCCGCCAGGCGAAATTCTCGGTGGTGACCGAGCGCTGGCTGGAAGCGAACGAATGCGACGCGAGCGCGGTGCAATGCTGGAATTCCATCGAGAAGAACTATGGCTGCGCGAGCTGCCTCACGATGAGCATGTCGGGCGAGGCGCTCCGCCCGAGCGCCTGCGAGGTGGATGTTACGGGCGCCGTCTCGATGTACGCGCTTTCGCTCGCCTCGGGCGAGCCAGCCGCCCTCCTCGACTGGAACAACAACTACGACGGCAGGTCCGACCTCGTCGTCGGCACCCACTGCTCCAACTTCCCTAAAAGCTTCATGGGCGCCCCGATCGAGATATCCAATCTTGATCTTCTCGGCGAAACCTTCGGCGCCGAGCGCTGCTTCGGGGCTATCAAAGGCCATGTCGCCCCGGGCGAGTTCACGTTTTTCAGGGTTTCCACGGACGACGGCAAGGGCCTCGTCAAATGCTACGCGGGCGAAGGCGAATTTACCGCCGATCCCTTCCCGATGGACGGCGGCATAGCGGTGTGCCGGATTCCCGAAGTCCGCGCCCTCATGGGCCACGTCACGAGGGAAGGATTCGAGCATCACGTCGCCATGGCTCGCGGCCGGACCGCGGCCGTGCTGCGGGAGGCCGCCGAACGGTACTTGGGCTGGAGTTTCCACCCGCATGGATGAGCGGCAAAGAGCATAAGCCGGGACTTTCCGGCCAGGAGCGAGCAATGGAATTCCGGACGATTCCCCACACGGGGCTAAGAGTATCGCGCCTCATCGCCGGCTGCATGGGCTTGGGCGGCGGCTGGGAGAAGGATGCCATTCTCGGCGAGTCACATGCCCTCCAGGCTGAAGCTTTTCTCTCGAAGGCATTGGATCTCGGCATCAATTTCTTCGACCACGCCGACATCTACGCCTGGGGCAAGGCCGAGGAAATCTTCGGCAGGACGCTCGCGCTTCATCCCGGCCTGCGGGAAAAGATTGTCATCCAATCCAAATGCGGAATCCGCTGGGCCGACGAGGCGCGCGGCGCCCCCCATCGCTTCGATTTCAGCAAGGAACACATCCTGGAAGCGGTCGAAGGCTCTTTGCGCCGCCTTCACACCGATTACCTCGACATTCTCCTCCTCCACAGGCCCGACGTTTTGTGGGAAGGCGAGGAAATCGCCGAAGCCTTCGCCACCCTCAAGGCGGCGGGCAAGGTGCGGTATTTCGGCGTCTCCAATCAAAATCGCGCCATGATGGAATATCTCCAGCATTTTCTCCCCGATCCCCTCGTCGCCAATCAGCTTCAGATGAGTCTCCTCCATCACGACTTCGCGGAAACCGGCGTCTCCTTCAACCAGGACACGCCCGACTATCCCCAGGGCTGGGAAGGGGTGCTGGAGTATTGCCTACTCAATGGGGTTTCGCTTCAAGCATGGAGTCCGTTGGACAGAGGCGCGCTCGTCGCCGAGGATCTCGGTGGCTTGTCGCCCTCACAGCGGAAGACCGCGGAAGTATTGCGCGCGATGGCAGCGGAAAAGCGAGTGTCCACCGAGGCGATCGCCCTTGCCTGGCTTTTGCGGCACCCCGCGGGCATAGCGCCCGTGCTCGGCACGAGCCGCCCCGAACGCCTGGCGGCCTGCGCCAAGGCCACGGACGTGGCGATGACCCGCGAGGAATGGTACCGGCTTTTCGTTGCCGCTCGCGGCCGCCCCATGCCCTGATTTTCCGCCGCGTCGCCGCGTCACCGCCTCCACGCATCGCCGTGTCGCCGTGTCGCCGTGTCGCCATGCCCCTTCATTGAAAAATTTTGCTTGACAGATTTGAAAACCTGCGACAATGCTATGCACATAGGACATCATATGTCTTATGTGCGCCCGATATCCTATTATAAGCGAGGACCCTGCCATGCGAACGATCGCGGCCATCTACACCGGTGTCGCCCTGGTGAAACCACTCTCCGACCAACTCAAGGCGGCCCTGCCGGGCTACCGGATCATGAATATACTCGACGATAGCCTCATCGCCGAAATCATCGCCGAAGGCCATCTGACCGCTTCGGTCAGGCGCCGCCTCTATTCGTATTACGACGCGGCCGCCTCCGCGGGGGCCGAACTCATCCTCAACACCTGCTCCTCGATCGGCGACGCGGTATACGCCGCCAGGGACTTCATCCCCGTACCCATCGTCCGCATCGACGAAGCCATGGCCAGGAAGGCCGTCGCCGAAGCCAGCCGCATCGCCGTGCTCGCGACCCTCTCCACCACTTTGGATCCGACAATCAGGCTTGTCCAACGCTGCGCCGACGAAGCGGGCAAAAAGGTAGTCACCATTTCGGCCGTCGCCGAGGGAGCCTTCCCGGCCATTACCGCCGGCGATACGGCCACCCACGATCGCCTCATCGCGGAAACAGCCGCCAAGGTCGCCGCCGATTGCGACGTCATTCTGCTCGCCCAGGGGTCCATGGCCCGCATGGAAGCCCCTTTGCGCGAAATCACCGGCAAAACCGTGTATTCGAGCCCCGCTTTGGCCATAGAAATGGTCAGGCGGATGCTGGAGGGAAAAAACTGATATGATCGACAGCGAAAGAATTCGCCGTCTCGAGGAAAAGGCGCGCCAGACACGCCGCGACATCGTCGAGATGGTGTACAGGACGGGCGACGGCCATCCATCGCCCTCCATGTCCGCGGCGGACATCATCACCGCCCTCTATTTCGACGCCCTCGCCATCGATCCCTCCCGCCCCGACTGGGAAGGCAGGGATCGTTTCGTCCTCTCGAAGGGCCATGCTTGCCCGGCGCTCTACTCAGCCCTCGCCCGCAGGGGTTACTTCCCGCCCGAGGAGCTCCTGACCCTCCGCTTCATGGACTCGCATTTGCAAGGCCACCCCTACGCGCCCAAGACCCTCGGCCTCGACGCGACCACCGGCTCCCTCGGGAACGGCGTCTCGGTCGGGCTCGGCATGGCCTTGGCCGCGCGCATCAGAAAGCTTGACTATCGCGTCTACGTCATCACCGGCGACGGTGAGCTCGGCGAGGGCCTCATCTGGGAAGCGGCCATGTGCGCCGGCCACCAGAAGGCCTCCAACCTCACCGTCTTCGTGGACAACAACAACTACCAGAGCGGCGGCACCGTGGGCGAGGTCACCGGCGTCTACCCCATCGAGGACAAGTGGCGTTCCTTCGGCTGGAACACCCTGAGCATCGACGGCCACGACTTCACGCAGATACTTGAGGCGATCGAGAGCGCCAAGCGCGTAACGGACAAGCCGACGGCTATCGTGGCCAAGACCATAAAAGGCAAGGGCGTCTCGTTCATGATCGGCGACAACACCTGGCACAAAAGGGTCTACACCGCCGCCGAATACGCCCAGGCGATGGCGGAACTGGGAGGCCAACAATGAGCGCCGAAATGGTCAGCACGAGAATCGGTTTCCGCGAAGGCCTCATCGCCCTCGCCGAGAAGCGCGACGACATCGTCTTTGTTTCCACGGACTCGCTCAAGGTGGTAAAGGGCGAACCCTTCCTCCAACGCTGGCCCGAACGCGTCATCGAGGCGGGCATCGCCGAGGCGAACGGCGTGGCCATGGCCGCCGGCCTCGCGAGCGCGGGACTGCGCCCCTTCCTCTGCACCTACGCCGGTTTCCTCACCATGAGGGCCTGCGAGCAGATGCGCACCTTTGTCGCCTATCCACGGATGAAGGTCAGATTCGTCGGCGTGAACGCCGGCCTCTTCGGCGGGAACCGCGAAGGCGTTTCTCACCAATTCATCGAGGACATCGGCATCCTGAGAACCATCCCCGGCTTCACCATCCTCTGCCCCGCCGACGGCGACCAGGTAAAACAGGCCGTCCTCGCCTCGGTGGACATCGAGGGCCCTGTCTACATCCGCATCGGCTCGGGCAGGGAAGAACGTGTCTTCCCCGACGGAACGCCCTTCGAGATCGGGAAAATCCGAATCCTGAAGGAATACGGCAGCGATGTGGCTCTCTTCTGCCATGGATTCGTCACCAATCGAGTCCTGGCCGCCGCCGATGAGCTTTCCCGGGCGGGCATCGGCGCCACCGTCGTCGAAGTCCACACGATAAAGCCCCTCGACACGGAGGGCATCGCCGCCGTGCTCACGCGCTGCGGATACGCCGTCACGATCGAGGACCACAACATCATCGGCGGCCTGGGAAGCGCCATCGCGGAAGTGATCGCCGAATCTCAGCCTGCTGTCTTGACGCGTCTTGGCTTGCAGGACCGCTACGGCGAATCGGGTTTCCCCGACGAGCTGCTCGACAAATACGGGATGTCCGTGCCCGCGATCGCCGAGGCGGCGCGCGAGGTCATCTCGAAAAAGAAGTGAGCGAAATGCCGGACTCACGCCGGAGCCGCCGGCGGAGTCGGCCAAAAATATCGCTGGAATGCACAAGGAGGCCATTATGAAAAAAGCATTGGCTGCAATGCTTATCCTCGGCTTGGCGGCGGGCGTCTTCACCCTTTCCGCCCAGACACCCGATAAACCCCTGGTTCTGCGCTACGCGCACATGAATCCCCCCAACAGCCCGAACGGACTGCAGGCCCAGTATTTCGCCGACAAGATCGCCGAACGCACCAAGGGCGCCATCAAGATCAACGTCTACCCCAGCTCCCAGCTCGGCTCGATCAGCGAGATGGCGGAACAGGTATCCATGGGCAGCATCGCCCTCCACCATAACACCTATGGCGGACTCCAGCCCCTCCTCGACGATCTCGGGCTCTTCGACACCCCCTACCTCTATCGCGACATCGATCACCTTCTCGCCGCCACCGACCCCAACACCTCACCGGTGTTGAAGGAACTGAACGCGAAACTGATCGCCACCCGCAACGTCCGCGTTCTCTATTCCTTTTACTTCGGCACCCGCGACCTCACTTCCAACAAGGCGGTCTACTCCCCCAAGGATTTGGCAGGCAAGAAAATCCGCGCTATTCCCTCGGCGATCTATCTCGCCGCGGTGGAAGGCATGGGAGCCGTCGCCGTTCCCATCGACTGGGCGGAAGTTCCCGTCGCCCTTTCCACCGGCGTCGCCGATGGCCAGGAAAACCCCGTCAGCACCATCGTGACGAGCAAGCTCTACGAAATCCAGAAATATCTCATGCAGACCCACCACATCATGGGATCAGAGCCGGTTGTCATCAACGAAAAAGTTTGGCAGGCGCTCTCCCCCGAGAACAAGAAAATCTTCCAGGACGTGGCCGCCGAGACCAGCAAATGGGCTTCCGACTATGTGCGCAACAGCGAAGCGGCCGATCTCCAGACCCTGAAGGACAAGGGCATGAAGATCATCGGCGTTGCCGAGGGCCTCAAGATTGACGAGTTCCGCAGCTCGGTCATGGCTGTCGTCAACAAGCGCTTCGGCGCCAAGTGGGGCAAGTACTACGAGCAGATCGCGGCGATAAAATAGCCCGCGTCCAATTCGCGGCGCCATGAGCCCGGCCCGGGCGAATCCGCGCCGAGCCTCATCGGCGCCGCGAATCCATTTCTCAAAACCAAATTTTTCGAATAGAGCAGGGAGGTAACCTGTGCGCAAATTGAGCGGCTTTTTCCAAAACGTAGCCGTCGTTTTTCTCATCACCCTTTTCCTATCGGTCGCGATCCAAATCGTGATGCGGAATGTTTTCAACGCGGGTTCCGTCGTCCTCGAAGAGCTGGCTCGCTTTTCGCTGGTTTCCCTCGTGTTTCTGATGATTCCGGTGCTTACGATTGAAAAGAAGCAGATCATCGTCGATATCGTGCTTCTCTATCTTCCCGCTTCGGCCAGGAAGGTCTTCGACGTTTTCATCCAGATAGTGAGCGCCGGCTTTTCGGTATTCGTCCTCGTGGCGATCGCCAAGATCATGGAAAACAATTGGAACGTGAAAACTCCCGCGATACATATGCCCAATGCCATCTTCTACTTCCCGGTGGCAACCGGCATCCTTTTCACGCTCATCGGATCCCTGTACCATCTCACGAAAATTTTCACCTCGCCCAAGGAGGCTGGCAAATGAGCGGCGGCTTGATAATCGGAATTTTTATCGTCCTGATGCTCACCGGACTCCCCATCGCCATAAGCATGGTGGTACCTGCCGGCATCTACCTTCTCGTAAGCCAAATCCCCATAACCACGGCAATACAGCGGATGGTGACATCGCTGAACTCCTTTCCCCTCCTCGCCGTTCCCATGTTCATATTCGCGGCTAACCTGATGAACAACGGCGGCATCACCGAGCGGCTCTTTGATTTCGCCAAGCTGCTCGTGGGCAGAATGAAGGGTGGACTCGCTCAGGTGAACATCATCGCCAGCCTCATTTTCGCGGGAATTTCAGGCGCGGCGCTCGCCGATGTCGGCGGTCTCGGCAACATCGAGATCGACGCGATGAAAAAGCAGGGCTATTCCATGGAGGATTCGGCGGCCATCACCGCTGCGTCGGCCACGATCGGCCCCATTTTCCCCCCAAGCATTCCCCTCATCATTTACGGAGCCGCGGCCGAAACATCCTCGATGAAGCTTCTCATGGCGGGAGTTTTCCCCGCCCTCGTCATAACGGCCGTCCTCATGCTCATGGTCGGATTTTTCGCCCGCAAGAAGAACTACCCTCGCGGCGTCGATCATAAATTCACCAAGCGCGAAATGCTCACCATCGCGAAGAGAGGCCTTCCCTCGGTTCTCATGCCCATGATCCTGATGGGCGGGATGCTCTCGGGCTGGTTCTCCCCGACCGAAGTCGCCGCCGTGGCCATCACCTACGCGATTTTCCTGATGATCCTCTACAAGAGCTTCTCCTTCAAGGGGATAATCAAGGTCTGCAAAGAGACCCTCATCTCGACCTCTTCTGTCCTCTTCATCGTCGCCGCGGCGGCGATCTTCGCCTGGACGCTCACCGTCGAGCAGCTGCCACAGCAGGTTTCCGCGGCCCTCCTCGGCATATCGCATTCGCCGGCGATGCTGCTCCTCCTGACAAACGTTATACTCCTCATCGCGGGGATGTTCCTCGAGACGACCGCCGCGATCATGATTTTCACCCCCATACTTCTGCCTACCCTGCTCGCGGCTGGCGTAAATCCCGTGCATTTCGGCCTTGTCATGGTGTTCAATCTGATGATCGGCATGCTTACGCCCCCCGTTGGAATGAGCATCTACATGTTGAGCCCGATCGCGGGTCTTCCCGTGAACAAGCTTTTCAAAGCGGTTATGCCCTATATGATCCCGCTCGGGATAGCCCTCGTCATTCTCACCTACGTTCCGGAAATTTCGCTGTGGCTGCCCAATCTGCTCTACGGCAGCCGATAAGGCTATACAAGGATACATCGATGAATACAAACGGATATTTTCACAGGGTTCAGGCTGAAACGCCCACCCGGTTCTGGATCAACAATCCCAACCTGGCCCAGGCAAAAATGGCCATCGAGGCGGGCGCCGTCGGTTGCACCACCAACCCCAGCTATGTCTCCAAGCTTTTCTCCTCCGAAGAGGATATGCGCGTCGTTAAAAGGACGATCGATCTCCTTCTGCCCTACGAGAAAAGCGATTCCCTCGTCGCAGCGAAGGTGCAGGCCACCATGGTCGCGCGCATCGCCGATGCCTTCCTTCCGCTTTACCGCGCTTCGGGCGGCTCAAGCGGCTTCGTTACCATCCAGGGCGATCCCTTCGAGGAAACCAAGGCTCAGGCCATCATCGACGAGGGAATGGAAAATCGGCGGATTTCCGAGAACATCATGGTCAAGATTCCCGTCACCGAGCCGGGCATCGACGCGATCCGGTATTTCGTCGAGCGCGACATCCCCACGATGGCCACCGAAGTGATGGGCCTATCCCAGGCCGTTTCCATAGGCGAGGCGTATAAATCCGCGGCGAGCGCCTCCGGCCACGCTCCCGCCTTCTTCGTCACACATATAACCGGCATTCTCGACGACTACTTTCGCGCTTATGTGGCCGAGCGCCACCTCGACATTTCCCCCGAAGCCATGAAATTCGCCGGCCTGGCCGTCGCGAAAAAGGAATACGCCCTGCTCAAGGAGCGCGGTTATCCCGGCACCATGATCGGCGGCGGCGCGCGAAAGCTCGAGGATTTCACCGAGCTGGTTGGCGGCGACCTCGCGGTCACGATAAACTGGGAAGGCACCGCCGACACGCTCATAGCGCTCGACAATCCGCCCGTATCGCGGATTTCGGTCCCGGTTGGGGAAGCTCTTGTCGCGGAGCTCGTCGCCAAGCTTCCAGACTTCGTCCGCGCCTACGAGATCGAAGGCATGAAGCCGGCCGACTATTACGATTACGGCGGCGTGGCGCTCTTCAGGAATTCCTTCATGAAGGGCTGGAAACAGCTGCTCGCCCTCGTGGCCGAGCGCAGAAGGGGGATATGATGGCGATGGAAACCAAGCACCGGGGAAGCCTTTCGACGGATCCGAAAGTCTCGAGGGCCAAGGGCATCGAGCGCGTTACCCTGACCTACGACAAAGACAACATGATGTGCTATTTCTATATCGAGGCGGGCTCCGAGCTGGCCATGCACACCCATCCCCAATCGCAGATCGGCATCGTCATCAAGGGCAGGGTCGATTTTATAAAGGGCGACGGGGAAGTCCTGGCGCTCAAGGCGGGGGATTCCTATTATTTCGCCTCAATGGACCCCCATAGCCTGAAAACCCATGAAAAGACCGAACTCATCGAATGCTTCGCCCCATCGAGGGACGACTACAAGGTTTGACAAAGCCCTGAGGACTTGAATATCCCGCCCATTCCGGGCGATTCTGGTTTCCTGGCGAGAGGCCGGCCACCCTGGCTTACCCCCGCGCCGAGGGAACCTTTAGGAGCGCGATACAATGCCGAGCGCGAAGCTTTTCGCGGTGGAGGACAACCGGCCTTCGGCCGTCCTTGTCGTCATCGACAAGATCAAGGAATTGCTCATCGAGGAGAAGCTCAAGCCGGGCGAGATGATACCGAGCGAGTCGGTGCTCGCCGAAAACCTGAAAGTCGGACGCGGCACGGTGCGCGAGGCGCTCAAGATTCTCTCGGCCTACGGCGT
>Ga0074195_1002535_pt1 | contig 20032 bp, 15 predicted proteins | sample EPASupsiteHSE623_FD_64525 | JGI IMG/M metagenome (GOLD analysis project Ga0074195, IMG submission 64525) | Bioremediated contaminated groundwater from EPA Superfund site, New Mexico - Sample HSE6-23 | ecosystem: Environmental > Aquatic > Deep subsurface > Groundwater > Contaminated ...
TTTCATTGATAAATCATATAGTATTTTTGGTATGAATATTTTAAAATCATATTTTGCAGAAAAATTACCTTATTGGTTTGATTATCATTTGGCAAGTATGGATAGCGATTTAGCAGCATATTTAAAAAATGTTAATTTGAAAAGTTCAAAAAAACAACAAGAAGTGAATTAAACCAAAAAGAGAACTTATTCTCTTTTTTTTATTAGTGGAAGTTTATCCAATAAATCTTCACAATATTCCCATTGAGTTAGGGTTTCTTTCCACTCTTGTGGAATTGCATCAACTCCAAAATAAGCTCCTAAAACCATACCAATTGCAATTGCTCTTGAAGCATTATCTCCTCCAACCATTGCATTTGCTTGTAGGGCTTTTTTTAGTCCATCTTCTTTGTTTGCATATTTTAGTATGAAGTAAATACTTCCAGGAAGTGTCCCTTCTGTTGGGCTTGCTTTTCCTACTTTTATTGGTTCACTTCTTCCAATATCCCAAAGTCTGGCCATTGATGTAAGTGCTAAATCATCGCTGAATTGCTCTTTTGAAAGCTGTGTTTCTGGATTTGCTTCTTCTTCATATTTTGCGATTGCTTGTTTTGTTTTATCTTCAAAAAATCCACCCATTAAAACAGCTACTTCTTCAATAGCATCTCTTGGACTTACTCCTCTTAGAACTCTATGTGTAACCCTTGCAAAAAACTCACCACCACCAAGAGCTGAAAAGTCCTTGTGTGTAAACATAGCTTTTCTTGCAACATCAACTAACTCATCTTCATTTTCATAATATCCATGAGCAGCCACATGTCGTATTGCCATGGCATTTGATATTCCACCTAAGTTTTCGATTTTTGTTCCATGTTTTACTTGAGAGTAAGTCTCTTTTGTCATTGTACAAATCCAAGAACCCCAACCATTTTCAAGTCTATTCATCCAATGGGGAATTAACTCTTGCACGCTAAAAGTTCTAGGTGGATTTGAAGTAGCTGCTAAGTGTTCCAAAACTAAGATATTATAATCGCCATAATCAGTTGTTCCTCCAGCACTTTTACCCGGATGATAGTTTCGCTCCCCCCAACCAATACCATGAGTTTGTCCACCCATTTTTTCACCTGGACTCATAAACTTTTCTATTGGTTTTTGTCCATAAGCTTCATAGATTTTTTTGGCATCATATTCGTAGTGTGTTCCTAAACATAAAGCATCACCTACAATAGCTCCAAAAAAAGCACCTTTTATATTTTTTTCTTTTAAATTTTCATTTGATAGTGTATTCATAATTTATAACCTAATATTTATTTAATACTTGATTATAACTAAGGATTTTTTATTTTAGATGATATGAAGAGTATATTTTTTATTGAAGTGGTATTTTAATTGTAAACTCTGCTCCAATATATGACGAATCTTCATATGTAAATTCATCATTTCTAATTTCAATTGTACCTTTTAGATGTCTTACTATAATCTCTTCCGTCATATATAGACCAATTCCTGTACCTTGAGATTTATGTTTTGTAGTAAAGTATGGTTCAAATATTTTATTAATATTTTCTTTTGCAATACCACCTGCATTATCTTTTATTTTAATAATTACTTCATTTTTATTTTTTGAAGTAGAAATAAAAATTAATTTGTTAGATAACTCTTTTTCTTTTAATTCATCCCTTGCATTATTTAAAATATTTATTAAGGCTTGAATTAGTTCATTTTCATAACTATTTATTTCTATATCTTCAATATTTTTTATAATTTTTATATTTTGAGAGCTAAATTGTGCCGATAATAAATCTAAAGCTGTTTCAAAAACATTAGCTAAATAGAAATAATTTTTAACTTTTTCTGGATTAAAAAAGTTTCTAAAATCATCTATAGTATTAGATAGATATTGTGCTGATTTATTTATTTTATTTAGATAGTCTTTAAGTGTTTGGTCTTGAAGTATACCCATCTCTTTTTCTAATAAAATACCAGTTGACGCAGTGGTAATTGTAGATAATGGCTGTCTCCATTGGTGAGCAATATTTCCTATCATTTCTCCCATTGAAGCCATTTTTGATTGTTGATACAAAATGTTTTGTTTTTTTTCTAACTCTTTTTTATAATCATTAAACTTGTTTGTAAAGAAATTTGATATGTATCTAGAAATAAATAATAAAGCCAACGTTAAAAATGTTGATAATATAAAAATATTTCTAATATAACTATCAAACTTTTCATTAAGTTCTAGTTCTCTTTTTTTTATAGTTTCACTTATTTCATCTTCATAAAAACCAGTTCCAATCATCCAACCCCAATCATTTAAACCTTTTACAAAACTTATTTTATGGGTAGGTAGATTTGTATTTGGTTTTTTATTTTGGATATAAGAGTAATAACCTTCTCCATTTTTTGAAATATTTACTAAATCAATAATAACTTTTTTTATATCTACTGTATCGTTATTTTCTGAAGCATCTCTTCCTATATATTCAGGTCTAATATGATTTAAATATATTCCATCATAATTTATTATAAATATATAACCACTTTTCCCATAATGAATTAAATTTATAAAATCAAGTGCTTTTTTTTGGATTTGTTTCTCAAAATCTTCAACATATTCTCCACTTCCAATTGCTAAATTGAATGGTTCAAAATATTTATAAAATGAGATTTTTTTTGAATCACTAACTTTGCTATTTGGATTTTCCCAATAATACTGGTCAAATCTTTCAGTTTTATCATTTATTGTTTTTACAATACTTTGCATAAATTGGTAACCATGAGCATCTTTGTAATCTAATAGACTTTTACCTTCAAGTGCTTTATTTGGTGGCTGTAATACTTTTTCTCCTAAGTTATTATCAATAAAGAAATAACCTCTACCATTGTTATATCTAAAATCGTTTAAAGTAGTTTTTATAATCTCTAATATTTCTTCTTTCGATTTATTGTCTTTGTATTTGTTGTAAATAGATGTAGCAATAGTATGAGCTTCATAAACTCTATTTTTTATTGACTCTTTTAGTTCAGATTCAGTGGTTTTTTGTAAATGTTTTATGAAGTCATAAACTCTATTAACTTCATCCTCAATGATTGCTTTGTTTTCTAGTACATAATTTTTTTCAATATTTTCTTGCTCTTTTAAAAAAGTTTTTTTATTTTCAATATAGAAAAAAAGTGTAACTATAATAGATGAGATTATTATAAATACAGATGGAAAATACTTAATAATTTTTAATATTTGTTGTTCTTGTCTATTCACTAAAATCCTAAAAATATAAAATTCTCAATTATTATACTCCATAATTTCTTTAAAAAACTTGCATTGATATAAATTTATAAGTTATTTCTAAAAATTCAAACTCTAAATAATCGGCTTGAAGCATTAATCTTTTTCCTTTTATAATTTTTATTCTCTCCTCTTGAGAAATGTTATTTTTCAAAAAATCATCAGCAAACTTTTCATTTACTCCATAAAGTGGATCTCCAATTATTGTATGACCAATAGAATCCAAATGAACTCTTATTTGATGTTGTCTACCTGTTAGTGGTATCGCTTCAACTAAAGTTTGATTGTTTTCTTCATCATAATAAATTGGTTTTATTATGGTTGTTGATTCTTTTCCATTACTATGGGTTTTCATTTTTAGTTTTATCAAACCATCATCATTTGTAATTGGAGTATTTATTATCAATTCCTCTTTTATTTCTCCATCTACCAAAGCTTTATATTTTTTAGTATATTGTTTTTCTTCAAACATAGATTTTAAAACCATATCACTAAAGGCATTTTTAGCTACCAGTACTAAACCAGAAGTTTCAGCATCGATTCTATGAACTAAAGAAGCTTTTTGTCCAAAGTGATATTTTATTTCATCTAAAAGTGTGTAAATATTTAGTTGATGTGATGAGGGATGAACCATAATTCCGCTTGGTTTATCAAATATTGCAAAATGAAAAGAGTCAAAGATTGGTTTTAAACCTCTTGTTTGGGCTTCAAAAACTACTATATAAATAAAATTTGATTTTAGGATTTGATTTTTTTGTAGGCGATTGTTGTTTTCATCTGTGATTTTGCCTTTTTCTAAAAGAGTCAAACAAAGTTTTAAATCAAGGGGTAACGTTTCCAAAAACTCTTCAATTTTTTTCCATTTTATTGTTTGAAACTCTTTTTTTATATATGGCAAATTAAATTCCTAAATTTTTGCGCAAGTATACAATATGAAAGCTATTGGTGTAAAGGCATAAAAATTGCATAAGAAGTCTAAAAAATAGGTTATAAAATGGTAACTCCTTCAATTGGAACAATAGAACTATACAAACAACTTCAAATATTACTAAAAAGTGATATGCCAGTTTTTATTCATGGAAGTCCAGGAATTGGGAAATCTTATATTGTAAATGATATTGCAAAAAAGAATAATTTAGAGTTAGTTGATGTAAGACTTTCTCAACTTGATGCGGTTGATTTAAGAGGAATCCCAACTATTACAAATAATCAAACAGTTTGGATGCCACCAGTTTTTTTGCCACTTGATCAAGATTCAGCAGGTATTCTTTTTTTAGATGAACTAAACTCAGCTTCTTTGTCTGTACAAGCTGCTATTTATCAGCTTGTACTTGATAGAAAAATAGGTGAATATTCACTTCCTAAAAATTGGAAAATCGTATGTGCTGGAAATAAGATAAATGATAAAGGAATTGTTTTTAAACTTCCAAGTCCACTTGTAAATAGAATGGTTCATCTATTACTTGAAGCAAAATATGATGACTTTAAAAATTGGGCTATTTTAAATGGAATTCATTCATATATCTTAGGTTTTTTAGGATTTAGACCAGATTTATTAAGTAGTGAAGTTCCAAATGCAACTGAAACAAATCCAGCTTTTTGTACACCAAGGGCTTGGAGTATGATGTCAAATATTCTTAAAACAGAGAGTAATATAAATCTTATCTCTCCTATTATTTATGGAACAGTAGGATATGCAGCTGCTATTGAGTTTATATCTTTTATCAAAGTTTATAAGACTTTGCCAAATATTGATGAGATTTTAAATGGTACTTGTGAAACAGTTCCACAAGAACCAAGTGCTTTATACGCTTTATGTTCAGCAATTATTGAAAAATATGAAAATACAAATCAAGCTGTAAATATTTTTGCTTATAGTAAAAGTTTACCTGTTGAATTTGCTGTGATGCTTATAAAAGATTTGATTATAAAAGATGAAAATATTGCACTTTTAGAAGAGTTTGATGTTTGGATGGAAAAATATGCAGATTACATCTTATAAAGATATTTTTGAAAAAATCAGGATAAATTTTTTATTTAATCATCCTTTTTTATCAGTTTTAGCTTTAAGTATAGATAGTGAATTTAAAGAGAATATTAATAGTGCTTTTTTAACTGATGGTTTTAAAATAACTATTGATACTTCAAAACTAGAAAAATATTCAAAGGATGAGATTACTTACCTTTATGCTCATACTTTGCTTCATATAGTTTTGAAACATCCATATAGACAAAAAACAAGGGATAAATATATCTGGAATCAAGCTTGTGATGTGGTAATAAACAATATTTTATCAACATTTGAAAATGTGGGAATAAGACCAGCAGATGAGATTTTGGATTTAGATTTAAATGATAAATGTGTGGAAGAGGTTTATGAGATTTTATATAAAAAGAAAGAAGAATTAAGTAAAACAACTCCTTATAAAAAAGGAAATATAGAATCAAACTCTTACGATAAATCAAAACTAGATTTAGATGAGGTTTTAACAAAAAGTGAAAAAGTAAACCAAGAAAAACTAGATGGAATAATAATTCAAGCTTTAAGTCTTGCAAAAAAATCATCAAATTTATATGAGGGAATGAGTGTAGAAATAGATACTTTGATAAAACCTGAGATAAATTTACATGATGTTTTAAAAGAGTATTTGATTAGTTCATTTTTTGAAAAACAGATTACCTATGAAAGACCAAATAAGAGGTTTATTGATAGGGGTATTTATATGCCTGGAACAAAAAAACTAAATGATAATCTAAATATTTTTGTAGCACTTGATAGTTCATCTAGTGTTAGCCTTGATGAATATAAAAAGTTTTTGGGAATCATTAGTGAAATAGCTGAGAGTTTTTATGAGTATAAAATAGATATTTTACCCTTTGATTTAAAAGTAAGAAGTGAATATATCATTAGTTTTGATAGTTTTAATCCATTAAGTAGTAAAGAGTTATTAATTCCCAAATCAAATGGTGGAACATCTTTTGATGAATTATTAAGATATTTAAAAAAATCAAGTGAAGTAAGAAATGATAGTTTATTAATAGCTCTAACAGATGGGGATTTTGAAATGAGCGAGTCACTATTGTGTAATACACTTTTTATAATAAGCAATAAAAAAAATCTAAGAAAGTTCGAGCAACATGGAAGAGTTATTCAATTTAACATATAAAGAAGAAGTTGAAGAGTTAAAAGAAGAAGATGACTTTGAAGCCTTAGGGGATGAAAAGTATTTAAACCATCCAGATATGGAAGCTAGACTTTATTGGGCATTTTGCAGACCAAATGGTTCTTGTGAAAAACAAATACAAGACAGTGAGCCTCTTGTTTCTATAATGGCTTTTAACCACTCAAAATTAAATGCTTTTAAAAGATTTTCACTTTTACATAGAGATGTTGTAAATAAAGTGGAGTTACGAGTAAAAATAAAAAATAGAACAAGAATGTTATTTCGCTCTTTAATAGATGATGATTTTAAAGAGTTAAATAAGGTTTTAGATATTGTTCCAGTTTTTTTAGATGTGGCTGTTGATCAGCTAAAAAATGGAAGAAAATGGAATGATATATTTGCAGATGAAATTGAAGCTACGATTTTTTTAGAAAAAGCAAAAGAGTATATAGATGAAGATTTTAAAGAGGCTTTATTTTATAAACTAAAAGATGTAAGTGAATTAAGTCAAGATGAACTAAAAGAGCATTTAGAAAATTTGATAGAAAAAAAAGAGAAAATTGATATTTTAATAAAAGAACATTACAAAAAAGAGGTAGAAAAATGGAGTGATAAAAGCACTCTTCATTTACTTCAAAAAATGGCTATAAAAAAGCTTATAAATGAGTTGTTTTAAAAAGGTATAAGAATTGCATATAAAAAAAGAAAAAGGTGTTTTATGGGAAATTTTTCTTTTTATAATTTTACATTTTATGAAAAAACTGGTTGTAGTGGAAATGCCAAACAAAAAGAGTTATTAAAAAGTCATAACATATCTTTTAGTGTAAAAAGTCTGCTGGATACTTCATGGACAAAAGAAACTCTAAGTGAGTTTTTCAAAGGTTTAGAAACAAAAGATATATTTAATCCTTTTGCACCACAAATAAGAGATAAGCAGATAGATATAAACTCTTTGTCAAAAGATGAAGCTATAACTCTTATGATTAAAAATCCAATTTTAATAAAAAGACCATTGTTAGATATAAATGGAGTTAAAATTTGTGGATTTGATATTAAAAAAATCAATGAACTTTTAAATACAAATATAGATACAAACAAAAAACTAAATACTTGTTCAAGTAGTGACTCATGCACAAATGTTTAATTGAAATTTGCCAAGAGTTTGAAACTGTAAAAGATTTTCTAACTGATACAACACCAGAAAAAGAAGAGATTATAAATGCACTTTTTTTAGATTTTATGGAGTGTTTTCCTTCGATTAAAGAAGAAAAACTAAAATACCCAAAAGAGTTTATTCATGATGTAAGTTTGTTTAATGAGGGAAATTTTATGCTTGTTCAAAAATTCCAAGATGTTCAAATGAGATATTTGATGTTAAGTGATTTTTATGATTATGCTAGATTAACAAAGAAATATATAAAAACTTAATATAATTGCGCCATGCAAAAAGATTTAATTACAAAACATGGTTTCGAAAAAATAGTAAAAGAGTTCAAAGGTTTACTCAAAGAGAAAACCTATTGGGTAAAAGAGAAAGAAATCGCCGCTCAACTTGGCGATAGAAGTGAAAATGCTGAATATATAGCTGCAAAAGAACAGATACGAAATACTGATAAAAGATTAAGATTCCTTGATAAAATCATAAATAATAGTGAAGTTATTGATATATCTTTAATTCCTCATATAAAAGTAAATTTTGGCTCAGTTGTTGTGGTTGAAGACTTAGATACTCAAAAAGAGAAAACTTTTATAATTTTAGGAACTCACGAAACAAATCCAAATGAAAATAAAATATCAAATAAATCTCCACTTGGTAGGGCTTTGTTAAATAAAACTTTAAATGAAGAGTTTGAATTTTCTATAAATGATAACTTCTTTGAATACAAAATAATTTCAATAAAAGAGTATAAATTTGAATAGTATAAATATAGAAAAATTAAAAGAGATTATTTTAAATAATCTTGAAAATAAAAGTGTAGATTTAAAGAGGGTTTTCCATGGTCGTGGGAATTTTTATGAGGGTTTTCATTATTTGATAGTTGATAGTATAAATGATATTTTAATGGCTACTTTTTTTGAAGAAGTTGAAGAAAATACTCAAAAAGAGATAATTAAAATACTTGATGAGGTTTATGCCACAAAAGGTTTTAAAACTTTGATAATTCAAAGAAGATATAAAAAAGATAATCTTTATGAAATTCTAAGAGGAAAAATCTCTGAAAATGCAGTTGCTTATGAAAATGGTTTAAAGTATGCCTTAAATTTTTCAAATCAAAATATAGGAATTTTCCCAGATATGAAAAATGGAAGAAGTTTTATAAAAGAGATTTCAAAAGATAAAAATGTTTTAAATTTATTCTCTTATACTTGCGCTTTTTCAGTTTGTGCCATAAGTGGTGGAGCTTTAAAAGTTGTAAATGTGGATATGGCAAAAAATGCACTAACTACTGGAAGAACAAATCATCATCTAAATAATCTTGATACAAAAAAAGTAAAATTTTTACCCTATGATATTTTAAAATCATGGAATAGAATCAAAAAAGAGGGACCTTATGACATTATAGTTATTGACCCACCATCATTTCAAAAGGGAAGTTTTGAAGCTAGTAAAGATTATGAAAAAATAATCAGAAGATTAAATGAATTGGCAGCTTTAGAATGTACAATTTTATCATGTTTAAATGCTCCTGAACTTTATAGTGATTTTATAAAAGATAAGTTTTCAGAGTTTGCACCATTTTTTAAATTTGTAAAAAGATTGGATAATGTGGAAGAGTTTGTGACAAACAATGAAGAAAAAAGTTTAAAAAATCTAATTTTCTCAAACTAAAGAAGACAAAATTTATCTTCTTTAGGCTAAAATCCCGCCTTAAAAAAAAATGTTTTTATAAGAGGGTATTTAATGGTCGAAAAAAATCGTTGGCTTATGGCGCTTAGTGCTGTGGGTGTTCATATTTGTATTGGTTCTGTTTATGCTTGGAGTGTTTATGTAAAACCTATTCAAGCACAAATGAACTGGAATTTAACTGATGTTACAATTGCATTTAGTATTGCTATATTTTTCTTAGGATTAAGTGCTGCTTTAATGGGAAAATTTGTTGAAAAAAATGGTCCTAGAGTTTCAGCGATAATCGCAGCTTCTTTATTTGCTCTAGGAACCATGGGTTCTGGACTTGCTATCATGATGGAATCAAAGTTATTGTTATATTTCTTTTATGGAGTTCTTGGTGGTTGTGGACTTGGAATTGGATATATTTCTCCTGTTTCAACACTTGTAAAATGGTTTCCTGATAAAAGAGGAATGGCAACAGGACTTGCAATCATGGGATTTGGTTTTGCGTCTGCTGTTTGGGGACCAACAATTAAAATCTTGATTGAAGCTGTGGGAATTGCTGGAACATTTTTCATTTTAGGTGCTTCATATTTTGTGATAATGTTTGCATCTGCTTTATATTTAGAAAAACCACATGATGAATATTTACCAAAAAGATTTGAGCAAAAAATCAAAGAGGGTAAAAAGAAAATTAAAGAAGATTTAGCTTTTATAGGATTAAATGAAGCTATTAAAACTCCTAGATTTTATGGGCTTTGGTTGATGTTATTTATAAATGTAACTTGTGGAATTGCGATTATTGGAGTTGCTTCTCCTTTACTTCAAGAAGTTTTAGGAATGACTGCAATTGCTGCAGCTGCAGCTGTTGGTTTAATGGGAATTTTTAATGGAGCAGGGCGACTTTTATGGGCATCTTTAAGTGATTATTTAACACGACCAATTGTTTATGTAATATTTTTTGCAACACAAGCAGTTGCATTTTATATGCTTCCATCAATTACTGAAATTTTAGTTTTTCAAGTAGTTTTATATTTTATTATGACTTGTTACGGTGGAGGATTTGCTTCAATTCCTGCATATATTGGGGATATTTTTGGAACAAAAGAGCTTGGTGCAATTCATGGATATATTCTTACAGCTTGGGCAGCAGCTGGACTTGTTGGACCACTAATTATTTCAATGGTAAAAGATGCAACGGGTTCATATTCTCAAACACTTTATGTTTTTGCTGCATTTTTTGTGGTGGCATTTGTTGTTTCAATTGCTATGATTTTAAATATTAAATCAATTCAAAAGAAAAAAGAAAAACATAAACATCATTAGACAAAAGTTTTAAAAAGAGTAGGAAACTACTCTTTTTATTTTATTGTTTTTTAAAACACAAAGCCAGCTTGAACAAGAACTCGTGAAATATTACCAACATTTTCAGTCTCTATATCTTGACCTCCAACTACTCTTGCCACTTGTAGTTTTGTGAAAGCATTTTTATAGTTTGTATAATATCCCATTCCTACATCTTGCAATGTTCTTGTTTGAAATGTTACATCTGCTGATTTATCACTCATAGAAGCTGTTCCTGCATCATAAAACAATCCAATTTTATGATTTAAATTTGATACTTCTGGAAGTTTTGCAAAAAGCTCTACATTAAACAAAGCAGCTTGTTCTGCACTTAATTCTGCATCTGGAAATACTTTTACTCCATAAGCTCCACCTATACTCATATCTTCACTTCCATCTAAGTTTTTATTTTTAAAAGCTTTTTGAAGTTTTAAAGAAGAACTCATAGAATATATAGGATTAAAGTTTAAATCTAGTGCTGTATTTAGATTGATCTTTTGATATGAACCATTCATATCATTATTATCATCTAACTCTCCTGCTGTAAATATTCCCTCAAGGGTTGTTTTACCCTCTAATCCAAAGATAATTTGATTTTTTATATGATTTAATCCTAAAGATAAAGAGTTTATATCTTTTGTATCTGTTCTATTTGTTGTTGAAGAGATATCTTTATTTGCATAAGTTGTTGTAAAATCTAAAGTCTCTAATCTTGATTTTATGATTGGATAGATTACTTTTGTTTCTACTGTTTTTGAATCACCATAATATTCTTCATCTAAAATTCCATCACCTAATTTAACTAAGTTATAATCTGTATTTGTATAAGAGATTTCACCTCTTAAACCATTTGCCATTAAAGGTGCGTTATAAGCTACTTTATAATTTTTTAAATCAGCTCCATTACTTATTAAACCACTTAAAGATAATTTATCACCAATTTTAAAAGGAGAGTTTAAATCAACTCCTGCCATTACTCTATTTTTACCTACATATTTACTTCCATAGTTATCAGCAACTACATATCCACCATAAGGTTTACTTTCTTGTGTTTCTACTATAAAGTCACTTGTTCCTACTTCACTTCCTGGTTTTACTTCTGCTTTTGAAACAACAACTCCTGGAGTTTCATTTATTACAAGCATTGCTCGTTCTAGGGTATCTGAACTAACAATATTTCCTCTATCTTTTGCATCATCAAACATACTTTGAACAATAGAATCTTTTACCAAAGAGTTATTTGTGAGTTTAAACTCTCCATAATTTCCCTCAATAACAGCTATTTTAAATACACCATCATTTTGTTTTATATCCTGAACTGGAATATAAGCTCGTGCTACAAAGTAACCTTTTTCTCTATATTTTTTTGTGATAAGAGAAGTGAGATTTTGAAGTTCTGTAAAATTCAACTCTTTATTTGCAAAAGAGCTAATCTCTTTTTTTAATTCTTCACTGCTTATAGTTTCATTTCCTGAAATTTCAAAATCTTTAACAAAGATTTTTTTACCACTTTTATCATCTTTCATAACAGGAGCAAATTTCTCTTTTCCACTTAACTCGATTAAAGGTGCTTTCTCTTGTTGTACTTCACTTGGCACAGTTATTGATTTTTGAATCGCATCTACATTTGGAGTAGCAGCTAGTAATGAACTAGCTGTTAAAATTGATAGACTTAATAATTTTTTCATTAGTTTGCTCCGTTATCATTTGAATCTTGTTTTACTAAATAAAACTCTTGGTCAACACCATCTGGAAGAGTAACTCCACCATTTACAAGCTCAATAATAGAGTTTTCATTTAAAGAAACTCTTACATCTTGAGTTTGAACATTTGTATTTTCTTGGCTATTGTTTTGAGTTCTTAATTCACTCAAAGTAATTACTTGATTTGGTTGACCTTGAACAGTTTGAGATACTAAACTCATACCTCCAGATATTGTTGGTTGAATTGTTGGTGTATTTATTACTGGGTTTACAACAACAGGGATTATTGGTTGACTTATTTGTTGTGTATTCACTATTGTTGTTATTACTTTCTCTATCTCTTTTGTTGATTCGGAAGGTGTACTAGCTGTTGCAATAATAGTGTATTCTCCCATAGAATTACCATTATTCGCAAAACCATAACCTAATGAATTTAAAAGTCCAGTAGTGTAAGCAATATTATATGTTCCAGCATTACTTGTACTTGTTGCTAATGTACTAAAAGTAGCTGTTCCTGTAGTTGTTGTTGAATTATCATTATTTTTATAACCTGTTATTGTTCCTGTAACATTTGCTAAATTAATAGCATTTCCATAAATACTTGATGCTGTACTTGGTGTTACACTTAAAAGAGGTTGTTCTCTATATATTAAATAATTTCCACTTGTTTCTAAAGCTAATGAATAATTTGTATCACTTTCATCTGAGTTATATCTAAAATTACCATTATTAATTAATGTAGGAACACCTGTTGTTCCTAAGATACTTCCACTATAAAAAATTGTTCTACCGTTTGTACCTGTTTCAACTGTTCCACCTGTATGGATAATATCTCCACCTGTTGAAGTACCAGCTGCACTATCTTTACCAGCATTTATTATAATTGCAGAATCTGATGTATCTTGTGTTTCAATATTTTTATTAATAGTTATATTTGATGATTTAGTGGCTAAATTTATTGTTTCTGTTGCGTTAATACCATCAATACTTTGTATAGAATCAATCATTAAGTTTACATCATCATTTAAAAAAGCTATTGATTTTACACCATTTGCAGCAAGTTTTGAAACTTTATTCCCATTTGTTGCTAAAAAAGAATAGTCTGTTGCATCTCCTTTTAATAATAAGTTATTAGCAGTAATTACACCTGTACTAGTAACTGTTGTATCTTGTGTTCTTGTATCAAAAACAATTGTATCAGCAGTTAATGAACCAGTTACATTTGTAGTATTACCTATATAAGATTGATTTCCAGATGTTGTTAAGCCATTTAATGTAATTGTTCCATTTGTTCCATTGTTGTAATCTCCACCTTTTATTGCTGAAACATTTAAAGCACCTAATTCATAACTACCATTTGTTATACTTCCACTTATATTCACAGAACCGGCATTATGTGTATAATAATCAGATAAATTATGTGTAGTTCCATCATTTGTTACAAAGTCGTCACTTCCCGTGTTATTACCTGTATCAATAGTTAAAGTTTTATTTTCAGCTGTTGCAGATAATCCTCCATTAATTACTACATTTCCATTTTGTGTTGGAGTTTTTGTTGAAGCTGTATTATTCCAAGTATCAATTAAAACATCATTTACAAGTTGAACATCTCCATTAAGGGTAATATTCCCAAAATTTGATAATAAATCACCATTTAATACTATTTTACCACCAGTATAAGTTTGACTACCATTTGCATTTGCTGTTGTTGTACTAATTGATGGTAATATTATATCACCTGATGTTCCTCCTGCACCACCAGATGAATTCATAGTAATTTGTGAAGCAGTTAAAGCAGAGTGATAATAAGTATCGTAAATATTTATATTTCCACCATTTTTACCAGTTGCTGTTGTTGAAGTATTAAGATTAGTTGCATAATAATTTCCAGTGTAAAAATTTTGTCCACTAATATTTATATTTCCAGCATTATTTGTATTTCCTTGTTCTGTATCTACATTTAAACCATAGTTAGCATATACATTTCCAGTAGCTGTAAAATCTCCATTTAAACTATATAATCCATTTGTATAAAAATAAAGTTGACCATCATTATTATTTGCTGAACCTTTTGTTGTTAAAGTTAATCCTGAAAGATATGCACCAGCTGTATTTGTAGCATTACCATACATGTACATAACTCCACCACCTTGAGTAGAAGAAGATGTATCTACTGTTAAGTTATATCCTGACTCAACTCCTGAAAATGGGCTATAGATAAAGATTTGTCCAGCATATCCTGTAGATGCACTATTATTTAAATCATCTGCATTACTATCTATTCTAACAGATTTCATAAGAGCTATATATTTATTATAATCATTTGCTCTTAAATTTATTTGTCCACCATTTGTTAAAATATCTCCATTAAGATATAGTTTTCCAACATCTAAAATATAATTTCCTGTACTTAAAGAATTACTATCTACTCGAACAGCTTTAGCTGGGGCATAAAAATCCCAAGATCTATTACCTGATGAAAGATTTACTTTATCTTTATCTAAAACTATCAAAGTGCCATCATCACTAATATTTATATCATCTGCACCAGCTAAATCTATTTTTATATCTTGACCAGCTACATTACCATTTGTTCTTAAATTAGTCTTAATGGTTTTAAAATGATTTTCTGTAAGTTCATGTATATTTACATCTCCCCCATAAGTATCTACTTGAAGTCTATATGAAGTATTATCAAGGGTATTACCTTTTCCAATTTGAAGATCATAACCATTTCCACCTATTGTTCCATCAAAAAGTTGTGAACCTACATTAAAATAAACATCTCCAGCTTTAATTTGAGCAACTGGATTGTTTGAGTTATATAAACTTGCAGCTCTAATAACTCTTGAAGAATAATCATTTACACTAGTATCTCCAACTAATGTAGCTGTAAAACTTTGTCCACCTGTATTTACTGAATTATTTTGAAATATAATTCCCCCTGAACGAGTTGAAACAGTTGCTGCTCTACTTACACCAGTACCATCAGTAGGATTATATTGTGTAGCTGTATTTATACCAGTAGAGTTTCCAAAGTTAGAACCATCAGATGTTCCTGTTATTGTTTCAACTAATAGGTCAGTACCAGTAGAAGTAACATTGAAAAAATCTCCATTTGAAGAAAGAATATGATGAGAGCCAGCTGTTTTATAAGCTTCAAATACTAAATTTCCATAATTAGCATTTGCTAAATATGTACTTCCACCTGTATTATTTACAGTTAATGTTGAAGTATTAATTTCTAATGGATTGGTTATTGTTCCTATGTTTAAAGCTCTTACAATAACATTTGAACCTATGATTTCAGCTATATTATTCATTTTTGCACTAGCTGAAGAGGTAAGACTATTTGTTCCAGATAAACTAATTACAGGGCTATATGTAGTCATACCATTATAAGAACCTACTCCATAAGTACCATAATGATAAGATATATCTCTTGTTTTAACAGCATTATCTTCTAAAATAATATCTGGTGCTGAAATATATACTGATGCTGGGAATATTGCTCTGTATGTTTCATTATAATCAAAGTCATTATAAGAATCAGCATCAGCATCATTACTAACTTTTGCACCCTCAGTATTAATACCATTTGTTGCAATAGTCATAGTACCACTATTAACACTAACATTAATATGACCTGTATTAGTTATAGAATCATTTATTAGCTTTATACTTTGATTTCCTGTAGTGCTTGAACCTACTGTTAAATTTACTGTACTAAAAATTTGTTTATTAATTTCATTAATATATGATGCACCTAAAGTATTTGTCACATTTAATGTTTGCATATAATAAGGTGGTCTATAATCTTGACTTTCAGGTTGTTTGTTCGATCCTGCATTTGTAGAACCTTGGATTTTTATAGGATTGCTTGATGAACCAATTGAACCATGCGCACTTAATGTAACAGCACTACTTGTTATAATGTCCGCAATAGTAGAAACTGTACTTCCTCCTAAAATTGAACCATTAGTTGATGTTAGTGATATTGATGGATAATAATCACTTGAATTCAACTGATAATAATACAGTGTATTTCCACTATTGAAGTAACGAAAATTTTGTGAAGTTGCATAAAGTTCAGGTTTACTTAAACTATAAGTTGGATTTCCTCCTGTTGCACCTGAATTATCGGCAAGTGTAATATCATCTTTTACTTTGATATTTAATGAACCAGCACCAACATTAATATAACTTCCATTTGCCATTGTAAATTTTTGACCTGATGCAGTAACTGTATCATAAGAACCACTTACACTTCCTACATAAAAATTTCCATCTTTAGTATTAATATTTCCATTTGCACCAAAATTTATATCTCCACCTCCAACATTATCTTGGTCAGCTGTCAAAACAACATTTAATCGACCAGAACTTGAAGAAATCGAGTTATTAATGTTAATATCATTATGTGCTTTTAGTGTTAAAGTTGTAGCATTTGAACCTGTTTTTGCTATAGTATCATTGATTGTAATGTCACCATTTCCAGAACCTGGTGTAGTTGTATAATTTGTACCAGATGTATTAGAAGCTGTTCCGTAAGTTGAATTTGAAGTATCAAGTATTACATTATTACTATTTAATGCTGTTGCAATCGTAGCTCCTGTAATATGTCCACCAGATGATGCAACCACTATATCATAAGGGTCAATCAACCAAGTACCTGTTTTACCATTTTTTGAATAAGTTGTAATTTTTACATCTTCTGATATATTTACATTTTTCCCAGATGTTTCAATAAATCCCCCATCTCCATTCTCTGGTGCTGAAGCATCTATTGTCCCACTTATATTAGCCGTTCCACCATGGGCAAATACTTCAACATGACCCATTACATCATCCATAGAATTAGCTTCTAAAATACCACTATTATTTACTACACCTTTTAGTATCTCATCTACGGCATTTGTTGTTAGATATATTTTCCCACCATCTGCAATAATTGCACCTTTATTTTCTACTAATGCATCAAGTACACCTTTATTTACAGTTAAAGATACGATTGAATTTCCATTTAGATTTATAGTGGCTTCACTTGCTCCTGTTAAATGAACAGTTCCTTTATAGGCTTTTATTGTTCCATCATTTTGTACTGTATTTGCTAAAAGAGCTACATATCCAGATTCACTAGCTTCAATTGTTCCCATGTTTACAACTGAAGCTGATGAGTTTCCACTAAACTTATAATTTCCTGCTTGAAAATCTGCATCTGAAATATCTTTTGTAGTAGCTACAATACCTGCTGTATTTACTTTAGCATTTTTATTAAACAAAATTCCATTAGAGTTTAGTATCCAAACTTGTCCATTTGCGTTTAATGCTCCATCAATAACAGAACGCTCATTACCAACAACTCTGTTTAAAGTAATAGAATTTACATTTGGTTGATTAAAATTAACTGTTTCATTTGAATTGATTGAAAAGCCTTGCCAATTGATAGAGGCTTTTTGAGTTGATTGATTTATATTGGTTACATTCCCATTTTGAGAAATATTTGCCGTTCCACTTGTAACTGTTCCACCTGTTGGAGCAGCACTTGCTATTATTGCACTTCCTAAAAGTGCAGATACAACAAGTGAAATTTTCCCACCTTTTAAGATACGAAATCTTGAACTGAAATCATGATTGAATTTTTTCATATTTTTTCCCCTGTTTTAGAAAAATTTCATATATTATATCTTTTTTTAATCTCATTTATATCTTATTATGGTCTTGTAAAAGTCATATTCATTATGATACTTCTATATATTATTTACAGAAGATAAATATAAAAGGAATAGGATTGTTGAAGTGATAACTTAAATTAAAAAAGAGTAGGGTTCTACTCTTTTATTTAATTGCTAAAAAATTTCTCCAACTTTTTAATTCACTTATCTCTTTTGCTTCTTTTAGATAATCACTTTCACATAAAAACCCATAAACGCTAGTTTCATCTTCTAAAAAAACTGTTCCAATTCCAAGTGGTGAAGCAATTTGTTTCATAAACTTTCCAAAGTTTTCCACTTTCATTGACCAAACTTCAACTTCTATTTGAGTATTACTTGAAGAATCAAATACCATTCCTGGGCGGATTGGATTTTTATTTTCAAGTAAAAAGAGTCTATAACCTTTTTTTGTTTTTGTCTGTTTTATAAAAGTAGCATCTAAATCTGTTAGTTGCCAATTTAAAGCTAAACCACTCATATGAGCTCCACAAACACCTACTAATATCTCATTTTCATTCATTTTAAGCCTTTAAATATTTTTTTGAATAATCAAGTAAGATTTTTTCATCAAAAGCATCTGCAACTATTGTCACTCCAAAAGGAAGTCCATTTTCTCTAAATCCAGCAGGAACTGCAATTGCTGATAAATCCAAAAGATTCATAAAGTTTGTGTAATATCCAAGATTTGTATTTAGCTGAATTGGGTCTGCATTTACTTCATCTATTTTATAGATTGTTCCAGTTGTTGGAGTTAGCATAAAATCAAATTTAGCAAAAATTTTATCTGCAATTTTTCTATTTGTTTTTAAAATATATTCCGATTCAAAGTAGTTAATTGCATCTTTATTTTGTCCACTTAAAATAATAGTTCTAACTGTTTCATTTACAACTTGAGGAGTTTTTGTAATAACATCTTTGATTGCTATAAATCTTTCACTCACCCAAGGTCCACTATAAAGCAAATTTGCACTTTGATTAAAAGGTTCATAATCTATTTCTACAGCTTTTCCACCAAGGGATTCAAACTTTTTAACAGCTTGAAAAAATAGTTTTTCAGCTTCCTCATCTCCAAAAAACTTTAACTGTGATTTTTGTGGAATGGCAAAGGTAAATTGCTCCTTTGATTCTTTTTTTGAAGAAGCATAAACTCTGCTGTAAATATCATTTTCATCATAAATATTTATTATTTCAAAAACAGTTTCAATTGAATTTAACTCTTTTGCAAAAACAGTTACACAATCCAAACTTCTACAAGCAGGAACGACTCCACTTGTACTAACAACTCCTTTTGTTGCTTTTAATCCAATTAGATTATTAAAAGCAGCGGGAACTCTGCCACTTCCTGCTGTATCAGTCCCAAGGGAAAAACTTGCCATTTCAAGAGCCACACTTACTGCACTTCCTGAGCTTGAACCACCTGAAATATATTCTGGGTTTATTGAGTTTTTGCACTCTCCATAGGGACTTCTAGTTCCTACAAGTCCAGTTGCAAACTGGTCTAGGTTTGTTTTTCCTATTGGAATTGCACCTGCGTTTATTAGTTGTTGTACAGCAAAAGCTGACTCTTTTGGAATATATTTATATTCAGCACATCCAGCAGTTGTAGGAATATTTGCTAAATCAATATTATCTTTTATGGCAAAAGGAATTCCATAAAGAGGAAAATCCTTTGGATTTTTTCCCTCAAGGTTTTTGATATATGGTTCTAACTCATCTTCATTTAAAGTATAAATCCAAATATTGTGATTTTTTGTCTCTTCTATTTTTGTTTGAATAAATGAAATAACTTCTCTTATTGAAGTTTTATTTTCTAGATAATTTTCTCTTAGAGTATTTATATTTAGATTCATTTTTCATCCTTTTTAATTACAACTAAAACATCACCTGATTGGATATTATCACCTTCTTTATATAAAATCCTAGATACAGTTCCACTTATTTGGGCTTCAATATCAACTTCCATTTTCATTGATTCAAGTATTACTAAAACTTCTCCAGCTTTTACTTCGTCA
>Ga0074195_1002536_pt1 | contig 20032 bp, 24 predicted proteins | sample EPASupsiteHSE623_FD_64525 | JGI IMG/M metagenome (GOLD analysis project Ga0074195, IMG submission 64525) | Bioremediated contaminated groundwater from EPA Superfund site, New Mexico - Sample HSE6-23 | ecosystem: Environmental > Aquatic > Deep subsurface > Groundwater > Contaminated ...
GAGAGTTACACCCTACTGAATGGTAAGATATCATACAGATTCTGGTCAGAAGACCGGGGTCTGAATCTGTTTGTAAAAGGAGAGAACCTTACAGGCGTAAAATACTATATAAACGAGGGTTTCTCCATGCCCGGAGCAGTTGCAATGGTGGGTGTGGATTTCAGTTTTTGATTCTGATTTTGTCAGAAAATTTATTCCCACTCAATTGTAGCAGGTGGTTTAGAAGAGATGTCGTAGACAACTCTGTTTACTCCCTTTACTTTGTTTATGATCTCGTTGGAAACCTTGGCAAGAAACTCATAAGGCAGGTGAACCCAGTCGGCAGTCATACCATCTGTAGATGTAACCGCCCTTAAAGCAATCGTATACTCATAAGTTCTTTCGTCACCCATGACACCCACGCTCTTGATTGGAAGCAGAATTGTAGCTGCCTGCCATACCTTGTCGTAAAGACCTGCTTCACGCAAACCGTGGATAAAATGATAATCAGCCTCTTTAAGAATATCCAGCTTCTCCTTGCTCACCTCACCAAGAACACGGATTCCCAAACCAGGACCAGGAAAAGGATGACGGGAAATGAGTTCGTTTTTAATTCCAAGTGCACGACCGACCCTTCTCACCTCGTCCTTAAAAAGAGAACGGAGGGGTTCGACAATCTTCAGTTTCATAAAATCAGGAAGACCGCCAACATTATGGTGCGACTTTATAGTGGCACTCGGGCCGTTGACAGATGCAGATTCAATTACATCGGGATATATTGTCCCCTGTGCGAGCCATGAGGCATTCTCAATTTTATGTGATTCGGCATCGAAGACTTCAATAAATGCATTGCCGATTGCTTTCCTTTTCTTTTCTGGGTCGGAAACTCCTTTTAAAGCTGCGAGGAACCTCTCTCCGGCATCTACCCCGGTTACATTAAGACCCATATCCTTATACGATTCCAGAACCGAATTGAATTCGTCCTTTCTCAGAAGGCCATTGTCTACAAATATACAGTGAAGGTTTTTGCCGATTGCCTTATGAAGCAGTACAGCGGCCACGGTTGAATCTACACCTCCTGACAAACCCAGAACAACACTGTCGTTTCCAAGCTTGGCCTGCAACTCCTTAACAGTACTCTCTATGAATGAGTCCGGAGTCCAGTCACCTTTGCAGCCACAAATTCCCTTAACGAAGTTTTCAAGAATCTGTGCCCCCTGGTCGGTATGGAAAACTTCCGGATGAAACTGTACAGCAAATGTCTTCTCGCCCTCTATGCGGAAGGCTGCATTGGCAATATCACCGGTGGATGCTACCGGAACGGCTCCGGAAGGAAGTCTGGAGATAGTGTCGCCATGCGACATCCATACCTGAGTGTTTGTTGTTATATTTCTGAACAAAGGACAACCCGGATCATCAATTTTAAGCATTGCGCGTCCATACTCTCTTGCCAAAGATGCATTTACCTCTCCTCCATAATGGTGGGCAAGGTATTGTGCACCGTAGCAAACTGCCAGCAGAGGGAGTTTCCCTTTTATTTGTGACAAGTCTGCAACAGGAGCCTGAGGATCGCGTACAGAAAAAGGGCTCCCGGAAAGGATAACACCTTTTACACTAGAATCCAGTGCAGGAATTTTATTGAAAGGAGCTATTTCGCAATAGACGTTTAGTTCCCGTAATCTGCGGCCAATCAGCTGAGTAAACTGTGAACCAAAGTCCAGAATAATTATTTTTTCTACCATTTACTGATAAATTTTCGTATATTAACCCGCAAAAGTAATATTTTTATCTACTTTTGCACCCTAATTATGCAAAAAATAAGAAACATTGCCATCATTGCTCACGTAGACCATGGCAAAACCACACTTGTGGACAGAATGATTCTTCAGGCAACACTCGCCAGGGATGCCGAAAAGATGGGAGAACTAATCCTGGACAGTAACGATTTGGAGAGAGAAAGAGGTATAACCATTCTGGCAAAGAATGTATCTGTTCCCTACAAAGATTATAAAATCAATATTATAGACACTCCTGGCCATGCCGACTTTGGTGGTGAGGTTGAGAGGGTGCTTAATATGGCAGACGGAGTACTACTGCTGGTAGATGCTTTTGAAGGTACAATGCCTCAGACAAGGTTCGTACTTCAGAAGGCTATAGAGATGGGCAAGAAGCCGATAGTTGTAATCAATAAGGTAGACAAGCAGAATTGTCGTCCCGACGATGTGAACGAACAGGTTTTTGACCTGATGTTCAGCCTTAACGCAACAGAGGAACAACTTGATTTCAAAACTGTTTACGGAAGCGCAAAGCAGGGATGGATGTCACTAGACTGGAAAAACCCGACAACAGATATTACAGCATTGCTGGATACAATTCTTGAAGAGATACCGGAGCCGGAGATGCTTGAGGGAACACCTCAGATGCTTATTTCGTCACTGGAATACTCTCCTTACGTAGGAAGGATTGCTGTGGGAAGGATGAGAAGAGGAGTATTGAGACCGGGAATGCAGGTATCACTTTGCAAAAGGGATGGCTCATTCGAAAAGTCAAAGGTTAAGGATCTTCTTGTGTTTGTAGGTCTTGAAAAATTAAGGACAGACGAAGTAAGAAGCGGAGATATCTGTGCAGTTGTGGGAATAGACGGTTTCGAAATCGGCGACACTATTGCAGATATCGAAAATCCGGAACCACTTCCTCCAATCTCAATAGATGAGCCTACAATGAGTATGCTCTTTACAATAAATGACTCTCCGTTTTTTGGCAGAGAGGGTAAATTTGTGACATCGCGTCATATAAAAGACAGACTAGAGAAAGAGCTAGAGAAAAATCTTGCTCTAAAGGTTAAAGATGGCCTTACTGCTGATTCATTTATAGTTAATGGAAGAGGAATACTTCATCTTTCGATATTGATCGAGACAATGAGGAGAGAGGGTTTTGAGCTTCAGGTAGGACAACCTAAGGTTCTTGACAAGACAATCAACGGCGTGAGATGCGAACCAATAGAGCACCTTACAATTGACCTTCCGGAAGAGATGGTAGGCAAGGCCATTGAAATGGCTACACGCAGAAAGGGTAGCCTTCTGCACATGGAACACAGGAGCGACAGGGTACATCTAGATTTTGATATACCTGCACGCGGTCTGATTGGTCTTAGAACCAACCTTATGACAGCAACCCAAGGCGAAGCAGTGGTGGCGCATCGTTTTAAAGGATACGAACCATTCAAGGGAGAGATTGAGAAGCGTAACAACGGTTCTCTTGTAGGACTCGAAACAGGAATGGCAATTGCTTATGCAATGGACAAGCTTCAGGACAGGGGCAAGTTTTTCATCCATCCCGGTGATGAGATTTATGCAGGACAGGTAGTAGGAGAGCACTCTCGTGGAGAAGATCTTGGAATAAATATCTGTAAGACAAAGAAATTGACAAATATCAGAGCATCAGGAACCGACGACAAGGCAATGCTTGCACCGCCTATTATCTTCAGTCTTGAAGAGTCTCTGGAGTATATTCAAGAAGATGAACTGGTTGAGATTACACCAAAATCAATCAGACTAAGGAAAATTTATCTCGACGAGAACGACAGAAAAAGAAGAAAGGGCTGATCGGGGTTGCTATTTTCAAAAAATAGATTAACTTTGCGGGCTCATTTTATTTATGGGAAAGAGTTCAAATAGAGATTATATTATCCCGATTAAAGGGTTATCAATTGGCAGACATCAGTATGGTTTTTCAATTGACAACTCATTTTTTGAGAGCTTTGAGAACTCTGAGATACTAAAAGCTTCTCTTAATGTAGAGGTTGAACTTGTGAGGGAGACTACATGGATAAAGCTGGAGAGTAAGATAAAGGGAGAGGTAATGGTAGAGTGTGACAGGTGCCTGGATGAGTTTATGCTTCCTGTTGATACCACAGCCGGGCTGATTGTAAAATTTGTGAGAAATGAGGATGAGGAGGATGATGACGCAATTATAACACTTGACCCAACAGAGACTGAATTGGACCTGAAGCAGTTTTTTTATGACTATATATGTCTTTCACTGCCGCTTCAGAAGATTCACAAAGAGGGAGAATGTAACCCTGAAATGATTGCAAAACTTAAATCTGTCGCCGGAGAGAAGGTTGTTAAAGAAAATAGCTCACCGTTTGACAAATTGAAAAATTTACTGAATTAATACTGTTAAAAATATTTTAAAATGGCACATCCGAAACACAGAATTTCAAAGGCTCGTAAAGGAAAACGTAGAACTCACTATAAAGCAGAACTTCCTACATTGGGCAGCTGCTCAAATTGCGGTGCTGCAGTACTTTATCATAGAGTTTGCCCAGAGTGCGGCTTTTACAGAGGTCGTCTTGTAATAGAAAAAGCTACATCTTAACGCAGATGAGAATTGAGATTACCGAGATCTGCAGTTTTATGGCCATGATCCCGGTAATTTTTTATGTTCACTTGAATCCAAACTTATTATAATTATTAAGAGTAAATACCATATGAGTAATAAGAAAGCAATCATAACAGGAATCGAAGCGTATTTGCCGGAATATATTCTGACAAATGACGAGATTTCCACAATGGTTGATACTACCGATGAGTGGATAATGTCGCGCATTGGTGTAAAAGAGAGACGGATACTTAAAGAGGATGGGCTTGGCACATCGCATCTTGGAGCCGAAGCTGTAAAAAAACTATTAGCAAAAACAGGAACAAAACCGGAAGAGATTGACATACTTATTTGTGCCACTGTAACTCCCGACATGCTGTTCCCTGCTACTGCAAACGTAATATGTGACAAGGTAGGAATCATGAATGCCTGGGGTTATGACATTAACGCAGGTTGCTCAGGATTTCTTTTTTCATTTGCCACAGTTGCATCATTCATAGAATCGGGACTTGCTAAGAAAGTAGTTCTTGTAACCGGAGAGAGAATGTCATCAATAACAAACTATCAGGACAGGACTACATGCCCGTTGTTTGGCGATGCAGCAGTTGCAATGTTGATAGAGCCCACGGAAGATCTTTCACTTGGATTGCAGGACTCAATACTGCACGTAGACGGCATCGGGCGTCAGTTCCTTTACCAGAAGTCAGGCGGGTCTATGTATCCCGCAACCGAGGAGACAGTAAAGAACAGGGAGCATTTTATATATCAGGACGGACAAGTTGTGTTCAAGTATGCTGTAAGCAGAATGGCCGATGTTTCAGTGGAAATGATGGAGAAGCACAATCTTAAAGCCGAAGACATTGCTTTTTTGATTCCTCACCAGGCTAACATGAGAATCATTGAGGCAACCGGCAGGAGAATGGGGCTGACAAAAGAAAAAATACTGATAAACATAGAAAAATTTGGCAATACTGCAGGAACTTCCATACCTTTGGTGTTGTGGGAATTTGAAAAGAAAATGAAAAAAGGTGACACCCTCATCTTCTCTGCCTTCGGGGCAGGATTTACCTGGGGTTCCATGTATTATAAATGGAGTTACGATAGTAAGTAACATTCATGGCCCTATAGTTCAAGGGATAGAACGGAAGTTTCCTAAACTTCAGATTCGCGTTCGAGTCGCGGTGGGGCTACAAAATTCGGTTTAACAAAGGCTAAGTAATTGTTTTTTAAGTTACTTAGCTTTTTTAATATCTCACCTAATGTGTGATTTACATCTCTTTTACTTTGAAGTGCTATAGCCTGTTAAGGCAGGATCAAGTTGAAAGGTAGGTTGAGCATTAAATTTCAAGGGAAGCAAAAGTCTGGATTATTTTCAGTCCAGGTGTGGATTTTTGGATGCTGCACCGGGTTTACCCACTTTGTGTTCTCTCCGCTGAAAATCAAAGGCAGCCCCGATATTATGCTTTTGCAGATTAGCTCGCGGGTCTGCGCTCGATTTTCTTAAAGCTCCGTTCACATAGTGGGTACCCAAACCCTCCATGCAAGCATCCTTCAAATTCCACACCTGGACCTGTTTTTACCACACTTTTGCTCAATTATGATTTTAACCTACTTTTTAATTTGATCTCTAATTTGCTAATGGGGAACAGAGAATCATCGCGATCTACCTGCATTTTGTATGAAAATGAAAATTACTACTTTTGTTTTGAAAGGAAACGAATACTGAATTATGCTGCCTAGAACAAAAATCTTAGCAACCCTTAGAACTCTCAGAGAACCTTTGAGAGAATTTGGCGTGTCAAAAATTGGTCTTTTTGGCTCATGTAATCGCAATGAAGAAGGTGAATCTAGTGATATTGACATTCTTATCGATTTTGAAGAAGACAAGGAGACTTACATAAATTATATCAACTCTTGCGAAACGCTAGAAAAAAAGTTTAAGAACCAGAAACTGAATATTGTTACCCTTAAAGGACTAAGTCCATATATAGGAACTCATATTTTAGAAGAGGTTGAGTATGTATAAGAACTACACAGGGTTATTATAAAGATTCTTGCTGGTGGTTTTGATATTACCGTTACTGCTCCTGATTATCTTATTAACCGGCATATAAAAACATTGTGTAACATGGCCGGTATGACTGAACTGATATCTACATATATTACAAGAGGAGGTAAGCTGGAAGAGGCAGAAAATGAAAAATGGAAACATGTTTCCATCCATATGGCCCGTAGATCCGGTGCAACTAACATGCATCTGGCAGAGATGCCGGATGAACTAATCATGGCTTGTACTGGTCACAATTCAACTGCGCAGTTATATCAATACATAAAAGCCCACAGAATTAAAAACTTGAAGCCTTGAGGGAAAGTCCTTATTTTTCAAAAGAGACAAAAACAACGAAATAGAGGGTCGGATAGAAAATCAAGAGGGAAACTAACCGGACCAAAAAGTAGGCAAGTGATGCTTTTGTACATAAAAGCAGCAATCAATGATAATCTGGAGGAGTTAAGGAAGTATAAATATTTTAAGAAATAATTAAAGAATTGCTAGCAAAACATTGAAATTAATGTTTTAAAAACAAATTCTTAAAATATTAAATTACTTTTTTTGTGCATTACTTTTTGGTAAGTTCACTTTAAGTGGCAAAATTAAAGGAGGTAATCCAAATCTGCCAGTTGATGACTGAACTAATTCTCTAAAATATGGCCAAATAAGCATATTTACGGAATTATCAATAAATACCTTAAAAAGTTCGTTTGTGATGTTTTGCTCTTGTTCTAAAACATATTTGACAACAAAACTAACATCAACATTCATCGCGATATTCTTACTATCTTCATTTATAGCATTTAATATTACGTGATAATTTATTTTTAAGTTTTTTCCATCTTGTATAAAATTGCTATCCTCATCAACGGAAATGTTTAAACTCTGTTGAATAGATTCCTCATTAAAAACTAAGAGGATTGAATTAGGATAAATATTCTGTAATTTTAAATTCGATAGGAACTTAATATATTCTTGTGGTGAGATTATTTCTTTCTGTTTTTTCATGACTGAAGATTATATTTTAAAGCATTGTCAAAATAACAACTATCGCTTTTATTAGGGATGTTGAAATCTTTGTAATGTAGTTTACTGTTAATTTCTAGATGATTTTGATTGATATTATATAATATATCGTCAATTTTTGAACAAAGGACAGTCTCTATTTGCTTGTGTTCTACAGCTGCTGATAGAATTTGATTTAGATAAAGATTTAATGAAACTCCGGATTCTTTAGCTTGTTCTACAAGCTTTTCATGAATAATAGGAGAGGTTCTAACGTTGAATACTCCGCTATAATTTTCTCCTTTAGATTCTGGTTCTGGAATATGAGCAGCTTTGTTGAATAGATATTCTATAAATATGTCCTTTTCTACATAGAATGATTCTATTGCTTCAGCTTCGCTACTGCCCACACCATAGCATGAATATTTTCCAAGTTCTTTAGAGAAGGCAATAAAAGAGAACTCATCAATATCTTGTTGTTTCTCAATGATTACGTTATAATTAAGTTGTTTAAAATAATTTAAATCTTTATACATCGTTAGATTTGAGTTTATTTATAATTTTAATTAAGTGTGGATATAAAAATATTTTATAGTTTTTTACATATATTTCTTCTTGGTTTCCTCCTTTATGAATTTTATGTATTGAAAAACATCCATCTTTATAATTTGTGTCGTTTACTAGGATCTCATGTCTAAAACGAATAGCAGATCCGCCTGTGCTTCCTATTTCCTCAACGTTCAGAAAACGCAATATCTTTCTTAATTTATTAAGATTAATAGTAGGAGAGCCAAGCTCTAAAAAAACATCAAGCTCTCTTTTTGCGTCATCAAGAGTTGAGTTTTCATCAAATTTAACTTTTGGTTTCATAAAGTAGTATCAAATATAATACCATTAATTGATATAATGAAAATATTTTTAGCAATATTGGTAAAAATTGGCATATTAGGACTCTATTATATGGTTGATATGTAAATAATTTATTGAAAAGCAAAGTTGTTATGTGGGTCATTTTGACTCACTTATTATGTTTTATTTTCCTATACTATCATAATATTTGGTGTTAAATTTCTAAGTGAAATTATATTTTTGAAATGGCTCAGGTTCCGTTTTCAATGTTTCCCAATCAAATGAATATTTTTCATATTCTCTCCAGGAAGAGGGTCTTTTTATATTAAAAATTGTATCAACAAACATTGGATTTGTACACCCGTTATTTTCAACAGATAACAACATTGTTCTACCTTCTCTATATAAACCCGTTTCTGCAATATGGTCTATTTGAGCGTAAAGAATAACTAATACTCCAGAAATTGCAGTAATGACATTTTCTAGTGATGCTTCATTGAACATTGTTGATCTGTTGTGCTTGACATTGTTATAAGCTTGATACCAATTAATTGTATGTGAGTGTCGCCACTCCTCAAATGGTTTTATCCTTTTTGGAAGTGGGCTCCAAGTATCAAGGATAACCTCATATTCAGACATCTTACAGGGTTTATTTAGCTTGCGATAGTCCTGCATTTCTAAATTTCCACTTCTTGTATATCCATTTGCGGTAAGAATTTCTTTCGCATTTGTTTCAAATTCTGTTGCGGCTCTTAATAATATCTCGTATAGTCTATGGGAGTATGTTTTAAGGTTGTTATCGTTTGGCTCAATGAATTCAAAAATCTTCTTCAAATCAAATTCCAATAATTTAAACGCTCTATAGAGCTCTCCAATGTTGTTAATATTTCGAGAATCACTAATGTAATTCGTATTTGAGGCACCAGGACGATATATCCTATAATATGGTTTAGTAATACTCATAAGACTGTTCAATATTATTTACTGGTTTAATATACAAGAGTTTTTATTAAAAGATAAGCCTGCCTAATGGACTACACAAATTAAACAGGCTTATCAAATTTGATTTAAGAAAATTATCTTCCTAAATGTTTTCTTACAGCGGCAGCGGATGTGCCAACTGCTTGTACTGCAGCAATAAGTTGAGCTCTAGAAACTCCGAACTCAGCACACCACCAATTCACTTCGTACTGCTCATTGATGTTAATTCTACTAGCATCTAACGGCCTTCTTTTTGTTAAGTTGTCTGGCATAATAAATAATTTAAAATAATTATAGAAGCTTATATATTTAAGCTCTAGGATTCAGCTATCCAATTTGTCTATTATAGCTTGCATGTCCTCCGGCTTGCCATATTATATCCATAATAGGATTGAGCTTTTTTGAAATTGCTATTTCATCGTCAGATTCTTCTATTGTAATTATTGGGAGTGACAGACTATTTACATTAAACCCATCAATCTTTGCTTTAGAACGATTATCATAGATATAAGCGTTTTCGATATCAGTATAATTTAGGTACACTTGATATGGCCCTTTTTTGTTAATCTCAAGTAGTGCTTGTATTATGTTAGAAATCTTTATGTTCAATTCTCCCTTTAGTGTATTATGATGGAAATAATATTTATTAGCTTCTTGAGATTCTGCTTCTGCAGCTCGATATGATTCATATAATCCGTTTCTGAGAATTTGATCATATCCCATAATTTCTCCATTATTATCCTTAAAGATACAGGCAAAACCCTCTGCATTATAAGAAGGATGACCTCCTGCACATGTAAAAGGGATCATAAACCTTGCTACATCTTTTCGGCCTAAACTTGTAATGTCAATTATTTCATCATTTCTGAAATCTTTTGGCACTACATGAATGAATATAGCAGGTTTCTTCTGTGATTTTTTGCTCAGAGAAATATTTCGCTGAACAATTCTTTCTTTGATAAGGTGGTCAGGGTTTCTTACTAATTGTCTAATAACTTGTGTGGCTATCTCAATCAGTTCGTCAGTCTTTTTTTGAGATTTTTTCTGCTGTTCTAGCAGTTCTTTGACTTTCATTAGAAGAGAGTCATATTCTTCTTTGCTTACAGTATCACCATTGTTCATAATTTATGATTAAATTGTATAAGGGGGATAATAATTAGTTAATATTTAAAGAATTAATATTTATTACTTATTAATTTTTAACGAGATTCTTGAAATTAATTATATTTTTCTTGAATAAATTCCCGATATTTTAATGCAAGTGCTTTTACTTTATCGTAGCTATCAAAGTTTTATTTGCTTGTTTCATTATTTTATTGGTATAATGTCGTAAAATAAACCAGATATTATCAGATGTTTCCTCAAGATCTAAGTTTCCATTTTTTTAGCATATAATGTTTGCGATAATTTCTTTTTCTATATTATTGAAAAAATCTGAATATTCTGGTTCAGAACGAAAATGATAATAGTCAGTATATTTAGAATATATTTTATCGAGTTCATTTCTAATATCTTCTGTTGTATGTTTAAGATTTTTAACTTCTTTTGTGTTAAATTTTACTAGTAGCAGCTCAAGTTCATAATACGGATTTATACTATCATAATATGTTTGCTTCACTTCAATCGTATCATCGGGAGTAAGTTTAAATGATCCAAGAGGAGTCTCATATCTTTTGTAAATAGTTCTGATAAGTTTATTACATATTGTTATATAATACTGATTAAATGCATAATCATTAGTTTCTAAATTACGTGTAAATGAATAAAGTTCTTGAAAAACTTTTCTGTCGTAAGCGAATTTATGCCAATTTGAATATAGGACAATTGACTTATGAAAAGAAATATATGAATTAATTATTTCAACTCTTTTTTCTTTTTTGAAATTCAATTTTCCTAAACGTAATGCCACAAAGACTCCAATAATGAGTGATACGATTATATTTGCAATGCTTAAGTACGTTTCTATCTGCATAATATTGAAGTTGGAGTACAATTAATAAGTGTCAATCTTTAACCCATAATCCTTGAATTCATCAATTAAAAAATGCTGAACTTCATGTACGTATTGTAAGCCTCTTTCTTTAATGTGCACTTGAAAATTTTTGTCTTCAAAAAAGCATCTTTTAAAATGATCGTAGTAATAAGAGTAATCTGTCTTGCGGATAGGAGGGCGTTCATTAGGTCCTATTACCGAAGCTGCAATAATTGGATTATAGAAAATTTGAAGATCATCCTTCCCGTTAATTTGGATTGGTTCAATGTCTGACATTAAAAGCGTCCCCTTGTATTCAGCTATTTCTATCTTGCTTTCTTCGATGCTTTTAATCTCAAATATATTTACCTCTCCGCCATGAAAACGATCAATATAGTATTTTGCAATATCTTTAAGACGAATAAAATCGCCTTTTCTGAATGGGTCCATCTATAATAATTTTTAGTTTGTTTTAACAGTCATACGTTGAATATAAATGATGTCAAGCATTCCTTATTTAGTTAAAAATAGGTTCTAAAACTTGCAATAGTCCAGTTGTCTAAAATTTAATAATTCTTATCAGCTAATAAAGAACCGCATTATATCAAACACAAACTATGTATTGGCATTTTGGATTATTTTGATATTTATTTCAATTTTTCTTTTTTTCTTTAGTTCATTTAATAGATAGTCCCATTCGGCTTTACATAATCTGAACTTATCACTTATATTGAGAAATTTACTTCCTAAAAATAAATTTGCATACATAAAGGGGTTATCATACCCATCATCACATAAAACTGTGAGTTTTTTTTCTCCTTCCATTTTATCCAGATGAGATAAAATTACATCTATTAACATACTAGTAGAATCATAATCGGTAAAGCAACCTGTTATATCTAAAGTAATGTGATTTGAATTTGGCAATTTCAATAAACAAATTAAATCATTAATATGTCTTTTGCTTGACAGATTAACACAACCATAAGTTTCTTTAATTTTAATTATTTCTTCCATCTTCTTGTGTTTCTTCATTTATATACTTTAATACAGCAATTAGTTTTAAACTCATCTCTATAGCTTCTTGAGCTTGAAATTCAGGTATGACTTGAGCATGAGCAGCTGCATTTCCTAGTCTTCTAACATAAATTAAAGAATTTTCTAAATATCTATATTGGGGAAATTGATCTAAGAAATCTCGAATAAGCTGAGAGAGAGTCAAATATTTAATGTCATTATCTGAGTTTTTTAAAGTAGTCCTTTTTCCCAGTATCTTTCTTAATAAATATTCCATTTTTACCCGAGCTTTTGTAAGTGTCATTATAATGTCTTCATCTTCAATAATTAGTTCTTCCTTTAAATTCTTAGATGAATTCTCTATTTGAGGATTATTTTGTGCATCAAGAGTTTTGATGGCATTTTGTAAATCTGTAATACCAGGAAGATTAATTTGAATTTGATTATTTATTGTGCTTAAAGTATTAATATTAGTGCTGATAATTGATAATGATTGTCTAATGTCAGTTTTAAAAGTATTCAATTCCTCTTTTGTGTTTTTGATTTCTCTTTCCAGTTCGACAAAATTTCCAATTTTAACTTTTTTAAAAAATGGAAGAAAAAGAAATATGATTCCTACAATTAGAAAACACCATATTATCATCGGTGTTTTATCAATATCATTTAAATTGATTTTGCAAACTGCAATAATTAGAAAAATAGTCGATGTTATTAAACTAATTACAATGAATAGAATTGAATTAATATTTTCTTGGATGTTCCATTTCATATTGGGTATCTTTTTGATTTTACGTTCCTATATATGTTTGGTTAGGTAAAGTGCTTACATTAATACAAGTAATTTTCTATTTCATTGGGGGTTTCCCTGCATCCGAAAGCTTTTTATTTAGGGCATCTTTCTTGGATTTTGCTATATCAGGTTGCACAAAATAAAAATCAAAAAGTAATTCAATTACATCAAGCATCCATTCTGCTTCTCCAGGTTCCACATCTATGATTTCACCTGTTGATGTACTCTTCATGGGATGAGCTGCAAAATTGCCAATATTTCTTACCACATCAATATTGTCAGATAAGTATGATGGTAATTTATGACTATCTATGACCTGCTGAATTTCATTCACTAGATTCCCTTTTTTTATTCCGGCTTTTTCCCTTAGAATATTTTGTAAACATCTGCGACTAAGGGCAGCACTTGCTTTTGGACTTAGATTCAAAATCAAACAAGCTTCTTTATAATCATTGGCAAAGATGGTGTCTACAGACGATGGAACAGGTTTGCGAGAAGAAGTTATTGGCCATACTGTCAGTTCTTTCACAATTACTGCTTCATCAGAACAGATAAGTTTAATAATGATCTTTTTGCAATCACTATTAGGACAAATCATAGATGCTACATACCAGTTTCCTTCAGAATCAGTATTAAGGAGTGAACCCTTGAAATCGTCATTTATTTCTACTAAGCAATGTGGACATTTCATAGTTTCGTATTTAATAATTTAGTTATACATAGGATCAGAAGCTTTATCACTTGATTTCCTTGATTTTTTATTGTTGGAATCTTTATCTATAGTGTCATCAATAAACTCAATCCCTTTTATGCTGAGGTTGACAGCTAGATCCTTTACTATGTCTGTCATATAATTAAAGTTATCAAGGTAAAAACTACCCTCCATCCCTCTTTTTGTTATTCGTGACCAATCATCTTTAGCAGTTACATATCCAATATTAAGCTCCAGCCCACTTTTAAAATAGCCAACAAAACGAATCTGCATAGTACTATCAACTTTAATAACCCTGATTGAATACTTTGCTAACCCTGTTTTTTTTGATACTTCCTGAGTATTGATTAAGCCCAAATCTGTATCCATACTTGCTGGAAAAATATTTTTATCTGCTATAGCCAGTTTTATATATTTCAGGAGTTCTGAGCCCTCTGTGTTGGCAACTGTAAGAATGATCATATTGGTCTTACGAGGGATGTTAGAAAACATACCTTCGATAGCCTGCATTTTTGCTGATGATAGGTTCTGTCCATTAACTATACAAGCAAACCAAAGAAAAAAAAGTAACGTAAGTGAAGGATTTTTCATGTGCATCTTAGCAATTATTCGAGGTTAATCAATTTATTCGTCTTATCACAGTTGAATTGTTTGATGGTCTTCATTATCAGTTTTATACTCATCATCCCATTTAAAAATTATCTCTAATGAATTCGGATGTCCTACTAATAATTGTATTTGACCTGTTATTGAATTTTGAGGTCTAATATCAGTCATAGAAGGGAATTGGTCAAGAAAATACATGCTGTCATTTTCAGGTAATTCAACTTGAACATTTTTAGCTAGGCACTTTCCCTTGTTGTAGATAAAAATTGTTCTGACTCCTTTGCCTTCATCCTTTGCATTTGCTTCAATAATGGCTTTTTTTGACTCCTCTTCCTCTTTTTTGTTCCTTTCTATTTGATAAGAATTAATCAATTTGGCTTGATCTTTTAATTCTTTATCGTGTTTTATGTATATGTAAAGAGAGGATGTTAGAGCAGCAACAGCTACTACTAAACTAATAATTGATACAATCATTTTATTGTGATAAATTTATTTCGTTGAGTGGGGTTATTAAAGTCTTTAATAATGTCAGCTTTTGTTTTTCTTAGAAATTCTTCTGCTGATAATTCAAATTCTTGGTTAATATACTCTTGATTTAAATTGACCAATTCGTCATAACCTCCATTATATTCACGACCACATCTGTTACATTTAATGAATGATTGATCGGTATTGAAGTCAAAATCAGTATCTCCACAAATGGTGCATCGTAGGTTAATTTCTTTATTTAAAGATTCTTTTTTCATAATTACTTCTCCCCGATATCTTCTGATTTCTTAATTATTGTCACTTCTGGATCGAAGTAATACCTGAAGTGTCCGATTACCTTATTTCCCATGCCATTGTTAGCTCTGAAGCTGTGAGTCATTGACCAGCCTTTAAAACTAGGAACAAAATGAGTTTTAATACTGTCACTAATAGGAGCATACACTCCTGCACTGTCAAGATATATTTGTGCAATTATTTTAGCTAAATTAAATTTATATTCATAGTAACTTGAACTCATTCCTGCATATTCTTTCATTTCATCCAATGCTTTGTTGGATTTATCCAGAAACGATTCAAATTGAGCACTTGCAAGCAAATATGTACTGTCATCTTCAACTTTTGTAAATGTGGTATCAAGAGATCCGAATTTGACAGATTCATATGTTGACCAATCATTCAGTGTTTCTTTCAATTGCTGAACGATTAGTTTTTGCGCTTTTTTTTCATTGGATGGAGTGCAGCTCGAGATGAGCAAAATAGATATTAGAGCCAAAACAAGTTTTCGCATAGTATATGAAGTTTAAAGTTTAGGCTCTTAAAAGACTTATTACTAAGCTAGTCTTGCAGCTGGTTCCTCTAATCTTCCCTTTTATAACGAACATTGAAATGAACAATGTTTCGACTCATCAGTACTATTGTTATACCCAATAAGTGAAGTAAATATAGAAATAAAATATTAGAATTAGATAAAAAAATCTTTCTTTTCATCTAAAGAAGAGGATTTTAAGAATTCTGAACAAGTCTACTACACTTTAATTTCGGTTTTACATCTCAAAATTGACTGTGCTATAGCCCGAGAGGGCATTGCAAAGGATGCATTTGGGCACCCACTACGTGAGTGGAGCGTCAAAAAAACAAGCGTTTTTTAGCGGAACGAACGTATAGTGGGTAAATGCGGTTGCATGCCCACTCAGGCTATAGCACTTCAATCCAAAAGAGATGTAGAAACAGAAGAGGTAGCCAAATCACAAAATCTGTTATCTTTGCAATCTTTTTAATTTTTAAATAATGAAGAAACTAATATCATCAATTATCCTATTATTACTTATTGCACCATCATTGTCATACTCTCAGGAAAACAAGGTTACATACAAGTTTGGCGGAAACATAGAATTTAAGACAATTTACGACGATTACCGTTCCAAGACAGCCAGGTATGACTTACAGTATACTTATCCTCTGGCCCCTAATTATAACACAAGTGGAGTAGATATAAACAAAAGCAGGTCACTAAACTTCTCAGTTATGGCAAGCCGTCTAACGTTTACAGTTGCTGGATTCGAGATGCTGAAAGCAAATGTAAGCACTTATATAGAGGCAGATTTCCTGGGCTCGTCCGAAACTTATATAGGGATGCTCAACCTGAGACACGCATATATTAATTTAAAGTGGGCCAACAGTAGCCTGTTGTTTGGCCAGAGTACGCATTTGACACATATAGATGAGGTAGCAGCAGGTACAGTATGTTTCGCGGCAGGATATCCGTTTAATACCCTTAACAGAGGGATGGAGATAAAGTACTCGCAGAAACTTGCGAAAAATGTAGATTTTCAGATTGCTGCAATGATCTACAGCTCTCACAAATCGATGGGCCCGGCAAATGCACAGAGCCAGGCAGGTGTTCCTGACCTTCATGCACAGTTGAAATTCGGAGATCCCGGCAAAATCTTCGGGGGAGTAACATTCGGCTACAAATTCTTTAAGCCAAGAACCCTTGATGCAGCCAAACAACCCATATCCACAACATTTGGAGCCTTTGATGTGAATGCTTTCTTCAAAGCCACTACAAACAAGGGTTACTCTGTTAAATTATGGTGTATATATGGCGAAAACCTCACTATGATGGGAATGTTTGGTGGTTACGGAAAAATCGCATACGATAATGAACATAATGTCCCTGTTATGGATTACAAATATGCTTCTACAAGAGCTCTCTCAACATGGCTCGATTTTGAGACCCCTGCATACAAGAATTTCAAGTTCGGTTTTTTCTATGGGTTCCAGAAGAGCTATGGCACGGCAACCAAGATAGATGCTACAAAAAACAGTTCGGGTGATTATGTAAATGGTTTCTACAGGGACCCTTCTCTTGAGTGGTTCTACAGAATATCGCCCAGGGTACTCTATAGTTTGTCTAAAAGGCTTACCTTCGGACTGGAATACAACCTTACATATGCGCAATGGGCAAAAAGTATTGATGCCTATTTGCTGCCTGTTGAAAGATTTTCGGTAAATCACAACAACAGATTAGAGTTTATGGCTAAGTTTGTCTTCTGATAATAATCTTGATATGAAGGTAGGCAAGTCTGATCTGTTCTGGAACTACGGAGCTAGCTTTATGAGGGTGGCTTCCGGAGTCATTGTTCTGCCTTTGATATTGAGGATGTTGTCAAGTGAGGATGCCGGCCTTTGGGGGGTGATGATGAGCCTTTATGGCATGATCATACTTCTTGATTTCGGCTTCAACATCACCTTTACAAGAGCTGTAACCTATATATTTTCCGGTGCCACTGAATTAAAGGCTGAGGGACTGAGTCCGGTTCATGAGAGCGGACTGATAAACTATCCTCTGCTCAAAGGGGCGCTTAAAGCAATGAGGTCGTATTATGCCGGCATTTCTGTTGTATTGATTATTATTTTGTTTACAGGAGGATACTGGTATATAGAAAAGGTATTGGATGCATACACAGGTGACAAGGATGTCGCCAGGATAGCATGGTATTTCTATCTTATCTATATCTGTTACCAGTTCTACACATATTACTATGATGCCCTTCTTATGGGCAGAGGTATGATTAAAAGGTCGAAGCAGATTATTGTCTTGTCGCAGACTGTAAATATCATTATTGCACCCATACTCCTTTTGTCGGGCTTTGGATTGATTTCTATGGTGATAAGCCAGAGTATTATGGCCATTGTGAACAGAACGCTGGCAAAAAGGGCATTCTACGATGACGAAACCAAAACTAATCTTTTAAAGGCGAAGGCTGAGGACTGGAAAAAAATAATAAAGACACTTTGGGTGACTGCATATAAATCAGGACTATCAAATTTAAGTGGTGTTTTCACGAACAGAATGCTTGCAATGTTTGGGGCCCTCTTCATTCCTCTTACAACAATGGCATCTTATGGTACTTTAAGCAAGCAGGTTGCCGATATTACATTTACACTCTCTCTGGTTTGGTTCTCCACATATTATCCCAAGCTAACTCAGGAGCGTGTCTTGAACAGTCTTAATGAGGTAAAGCGAATCTACATAAAGGCTCAGTTCATAACTGTAGGTGTTTTTGTCTTTATTGCTGCAGGTGTTCTTCTTTTTGGTGACTGGGGGATTCATATTATCAGAAGCTCAACACCTTTTCTAGATTCTGGATTGATGGCACTGTTGTTTTTTGCGGCTCTTCTGGAGGCACTTACATCAGTATCTATATCGGTCTTGCTGAGCAGGAACGTTGTGCCATATTACAAGGCGCAAACTATTACGGCACTTGTTACAGTAGCTGTCCTGCTTTTAACTCTGAAGTTTACAAATTTGGGAGTCACTGCTTTGATAGTGGTGCCATTAGTCACCCAGCTGGCTTATCAGCACTGGAGATGGACCCTTATGGTTATAAAGGAGTTGGATATAAAACTTAATGATTATATAAGTTTTATAAGCGATCTGCCCGGAAATCTTGGACTAAAAAAATAATATCTATACAGGATTAATTATGTATAGATATTACTGATAGGTGATTACCTGTTTCTGTCTCTTCTATTTGGACCTTGTGATCTTCCACCGGAAGATGTCCTTCTCTCGTTGCGACTAGGTTTGTCCTTTCCCCTTCTATCTCCACCTCTGTCTGAACCGGCTAATTCTCTTCTTGGAGCAGTTCCTCTCTGAGCATTTCTATCTCCACTATTTCTTTCGCCACCCTCTCTCTCTCTGCCATCTCTGTCATCCCTTTGACGCTCTCTTGGATATTCTCTCTGTGAATCTCTCTGGTACTCCTTGCCATCTTCCGATATGGAAACCTTAAGATGCAACCCTTTGTATTCGGTATCGTTAAGTTCTTCTACCAGATATGCTGCTGCCTTTGATGTTACCGCTGCAAATGTAAGTTCTCTCCTTACATCAATTTTGCCAACACCATTCTGACCAACGCCAAGTGATGAGAGCAATCTTATTATGTGTCTTGCAGATACATTCATTCTGAAGCCCATATTAAGCTTGAGCCATGTGAATCCCTTCTCTGAAGGTCCCGGAGGATATGCATCCCTTACTGAACCATCATTGTTCTTCCTGCTTGATTCCTCTTTAAGGTTAAGATCTGGTGCATGGCGGTAGTAATCAAGAAAACGGTTGAATTCCAGTGAAAGCACCTTCTGAACTATCTCCTCCTTGCTAATGTCTTTCCACTTGTCGTTTATAAGATTTACGTACTCTGCAATCTCATCCTTTACCTCTACCTTCTCTATCTGTTGAATTAGATGCAGCAACTGCATTGAACATACCTCATTGCCTGTAGGAATCTTAGCCTGTGAAAATGTCTTTCCTATAAGCTTTTCAATTCTCTTTATCTTGTGAAGTTCCTTGCTGTTAATGATTGCTATTGAAATTCCGTTCTTGTCTGCACGTCCTGTTCTTCCGCTTCTGTGAGTATACTGCTCAGCTTCATCGGGCAGGTTGTAGTTGATTACGTGTGTAAGCTCATTAACGTCTATACCCCTTGCTGCAACATCGGTTGCAACCAATAGGCTCAGTGTCTTGTTTTTGAACCTGCCCATAACCTGATCTCTCTGGCCTTGTGAGAGTTCTCCATGCAGGGCATCTGCGTTGTAACCATCTTTTACAAGAGAGTCAGCTATGTCCTGGGTCTCTTGTCTGGTTCTGCAGAAGATTATTGCATAAATATCGGGGTTGTGGTCGGCTATTCTCTT
>Ga0074195_1002537_pt1 | contig 20028 bp, 19 predicted proteins | sample EPASupsiteHSE623_FD_64525 | JGI IMG/M metagenome (GOLD analysis project Ga0074195, IMG submission 64525) | Bioremediated contaminated groundwater from EPA Superfund site, New Mexico - Sample HSE6-23 | ecosystem: Environmental > Aquatic > Deep subsurface > Groundwater > Contaminated ...
CAGACGGTCAGCGACCTGTTTTTCAGCATAGTATAAATAACGGGGATAAATTAGCGTCATGCCATGAAAATCCTCAACACAGAGCTTTCCTTGCTTAATAAGGTCAGAAAGATGCATAGCCGCTTCAAGCCTATCCACCATAAGTAGTTTAGCACTTTCCTGAACAAGGAGTTCTTCAGGCACACAGCAGTGTCCCGCCTGTGCTGTCTGAAGTAAGGCAAAATCAATACCTGAAGTCAGTCTTTCTGCATTATTTCGTTCCATTCCCAGATTCATAGCAATCTGATCGGCCGTGCGAAATCCGATACCGGCCACTTCTTCGGCCAAGCGGTAAGGATTTTGGTGTAATATATCAATCGACATCGAGCCGTACTGAGCAAATATTTTGGCCGCATATGCGCCTGTTACACCATGCGTCTCTAAAAACAGCATTAGTTCTCTAAGTTCAGCGTGTTCAGTGTAGGATTTATGCATCAGCTCAGCCTTCTTTGTGCCAATACCCTCTACTTCTGAAAGGCGATGCGGTTTATATTCCAACACATTGAGCGTTTCTGCACCAAAATGCTTAACAAGCCGAGTGGCCGTAGATGGACCAATACCCTTAATCGCCCCGGATGCCAAAAAACGTTCTATCCCCTTAATACCAGTGGGAGCAATGCGCTTATATGAAGATAGTTTAAATTGCCGTCCAAACCGAGCGTGCTCCACCCACTCACCGGTAAGCTCCAGTTCCTCACCTACCAAAGGCGCTGGACCGCTGCCAACTACAGCAACAGGGCTCCGTTCATTTGAAGGAACGGCCTTAAATACCACAAATGTATTATCATCACTTTGAAATGTTATATTTTCAACTATTACCTTTAGCTGTTCCAAAATATTGCAACTCCCTGCTTGACAAACCCGTTCTTTACTCCACTAATTCGCAAAACGCGCTGCTAAATCCTGCCCCATCAATCGACAACCTTTTTAACATTTGCTTTACAATATATGATAAGAAAACTAAAATATATTGTATAGTAGGATTCCCTCTATAAGTTCGCTTATAAGTATTACAAATAGACTAAAGGGAGAGTTTAAATGTATAGCTATACTACCTCAGGCGTTTGCGCCAAAGAGATAACCTTCGAAATTGACAATGGTATAATCCACAAGGTAACCTTTAATTCCGGCTGCGCTGGCAATACTCAAGGTATCAGCAAGCTAGTTGAAGGCATGTCTGTTCAGGATGTAATCAAGCGACTGCGCGGTATAGCATGCGGCGGCAAAGATACTTCGTGTCCTGATCAACTGGCCAAGGCACTGGAACAAATTGAGCGGAAGGCCAGTTCAGCCCTCTAAAAATTGTTATTTACAAGCCTATTGGGTAACTTCATACTTAACTAAGAAACTCCCCGTTTGCCATACTAGGCAAGCGGGGAGTTTTCAGAAGGGGCGCCAGGGCCTATAAGAACATGTGGTTCGATCATCGTATGCCTGGATACATCTTAAAGAACCATGTCGGGATAATATCGGCGCTCTGGGTTGTGAAGCTGCGAGCTATTTTTGACTTGATTTTCTGGTCTATCCACTTGGTCGTTGCTTAAGCTGGATGACACTGGTGAAGGAAATATCAAGACTTCTCGTTTTTGCATAATATCTATTAGGGAGTCTCTTTTCAATACCTCATATAGACACTTACCAAGCCATGCGCCTAAGACAATAACTATGGGGAAGCAAACCATATGAAAAATTAAACTATTTGCCAGCCCACTCATCTGAAACACTTCCTCTCACTGATAAAATAGCCATAAACACCGTTAGAGCTCCAAGCAGCAGCGATGTATAAAAACAGAACCACGCCTCCCAATTCCAAGCTCCTAGTGCCAGGTATAGTGACAAACTTCTGCCTGCTAAAACGACGCTCATTACCCAGAAGGCAAGCGAAAAAGCAAAGAAGTAACTTATAGTTGGATAATAAGGCTTCATTTTTTGCAGTCTTTGGATCCCCTTTACACCATCCATACTATCTGGGGACCGACTATGAAGCAGCTGCAAATCCTTCTCAATAATTTCAAGCTGCTCAGATATAGAAAGAGTAAATAACGTTGCAGTAGACCAGAGACATAACTTAGGTCCGAAGTCAAACATTACGGTATCCATATTAAAGGCCAGCCACTTAATGGTTATTTCTGTAATTAAATATATAAACGAAACAGAAAACAACCCTATTAGCTTCCACATTCAGCCACCCTCCCAAAGATAAACCTTAGCCCCGGCCAAAACCATCGTGTCATTACATAATATGAAACGTGCCAATGCTATGTTACCTTAGGAGGGCGATTAGCAAAAATTTCAACCTCCGGTACCGCCTCTTTTTGAACATCGAAGGTTTTACTCTGAAACTTCAAATTAATTACGAATTTATGACATAAAAAAAAAGACAAGCCACTCTTTGCTAAAGAATAGCTTATCCCGTCCTCTCAATCATCCTCAAAACTCTTATAGCTTTTGAGCTATTACCTTAGATAAGTCGTTAATACTTGCTGACAAATTTTCCAACTTAGCCTCGATTCGCACCAGCAAGAATACTGATATTATCATCGGAAAGCCGTAATTTGCCGCGAAGCCCAACAATTGTTCCATAAGGCACCTCCTTACTATGAATTAAGCAGGCGATAAAATTACCGCCTGCTTTTAGTATCTAGGCCAAGGATACTGCATCTCTGGTACGGATGCGAGCCTCTACTGCCTGGACGAATTCGCCGCCTTTGGGACTGAAGATATTCTTAGCCACAATGTCGGCCATTACAGCGTCAACCTCGGCCTTGGTCAGATCGTCGCGAGGGTCAGCCACACTTACGACCACCTCTTTACCGGACTGATTACGAAACACCATTTCCAGTGTCTTAGTCATTCTATCACCTCCTTCCTGCTATCCCTCTCGCAAGAGGAATTACATTACTACTCGCTTACTAGATCGCCTTCGTCAATACGAGAAAATCCGCTGACTAGATCTTTTTGCAGACCGGCAATGCCCTGAGCTACTGCAAAGACGTCGCTGTCCGCAGCAGCTGTCTTGATGTTGGCAAAGGATCGCTGACGATAGACTGGATTACCGGCTGTGTTAACGCCAGTTTGCACCTTGATTGCCAAACGCGAGGTTTGAGGTACTTTACTTACTGCCATGTTCTCACCCCCTTTCACTGACATACATTCCGGCGCAAGCCTTTTTTAAACGGGCTATTCCGCGCTGGCGTAAATTATGTACTGCCTGGACTGTAATTCCTAACTCTTGAGCCACTTCGATGAGCTTACGCTCATTCACCATTGTCTCAACAATCACCTCGCGCTGACGTCCAGGCAAGACTGCCATAGCCCGACCAAGCTCTGCATTGATAAACTTAAGCTCAACCTCGCGCTCTACATTTGCCTTATCAGACAGCATTTCAAGACGCAGCCCAAAGTTTTCGCCACTGTCATCACTGCCCTCGGCTAGCAAAGTCTCATTTTGCCAACGCCTACGTTCACGCTTAAACAAGTTCCAAATCGCAAATCTCACCTTGCTTTCAACATATCCGGCAAACCGAACACCTGAAGCCTCATCATAGCTCTTTACTGCTTCAGCCACTGCCAGCCAGGCCTCGGCATATCCATCTTCATAAAGAGGGATCAAATGAGGCTGATAAACATGCTTTTTAACCAAGCCCTCAAACCGTCCACACACCTCAATAAACGCCTCATCATCACCCTGCTGAGCTCTGCGTACAACATCATTCAAATCCATTTTTCCTCACCCTACGGCGAGGAACCGGTTCCTCAATATTAGCGCTGGCTTTACTCTAACATCGGTCTACAGACAAAACAAAAGCCGGCCTAGCGCAAGTCAGCGCACATGCCGGCATAAAAATACTTAGAAAAGGAACGAGCGGACTCTAAATAGAAGTCCGCTTGTACCTAGTAGCGATTTTATAGTCGTTATGTGAAAATAGTCCTCTGTCCAAACAAGGAGATTGCCAAGGCGCTTTCTCCGTTCCCAGCGGCCATTCTGAAAAAAGCCGTTCCGTAGGATGAAAAACCACCGGCTTACGTTAAGAAATTCGCTTGTCTGAGCGCAGCGAGTTTGCGAATTTTAGTATGCTGGCGGTTTTTCAAGGCTTTTGTAAGACAGGCCTAGACTTTTTGCTTCCTTTTGTGGCAATGACAAAAGAAGATACCTCGATAGCTCACTCCCCTGACTTTTCCATCCATTCCATATACTTTTCATCAAGCTCGGCCTGAACCTGCCCATATTCCTCGGCCAGCGCTCTGCTAGCGGCTGGGTCGGAATGGACAGAAGGATCATTAAGCCTAGTTTCTACTTCCGTAAGCGCCGCTTCCAATTCGGCAATCTCGGCCTCCAGCCTTTTCATCTGACGCTCGCCATCCTGTTTACGCTGACGCTGTTGAGCAGGCTTTTTAGCGACTGCATCAGCCTGAACTGCCTGTCTTTCGGCTGCAGCAGCCTTTTCCATAGCCATCTTCTTCTCCCGGTAATAGCTGTAATTACCGGTATACTCCACAAGACTGCCTTTTTCAAGCTCTAGAACACAATTTGCTACTTTATCCAGGAAATATCTATCATGAGATACCGTCAGGAAAGTGCCGGGAAAGCTCATTATTGCCTCCTCGACTGCCTCTTTTGCAGGAATATCCAAATGGTTAGTCGGCTCATCAAGGATCAGGAAGTTAGCACCTGTCAGCATAAGCTTCAGCATGGCCAGTCGTGCCTTTTCGCCGCCGCTTAAATCACCGATAATTTTATATACATCGTCGCCCTTAAATAAGAATGCTCCGAGATAGTGCCGTGACCGCTCCTCGCTTAGCCCATACTCCTGCATTAACTCGTCCATAATGCGATTATGCGGATTTAGCCCTTCATGTTCCTGTGAGAAATATCCGATTTTTACCCTGCTTCCAATCTTGACTCTTCCAGCGGCTGGCTCGAGTTCACCGGTAAGCAGTTTTAGCAGTGTAGTCTTGCCTGCGCCGTTAGGTCCAACTAGCGCAATGCCATCACCCCGGCGCACCAATAACGATACATCTTCAAAAATAACCCTCTCGCCATATGCAGCTGATGCTTCTAAAAGTTCAGCCACACGGTCGGCACACTCAGTCGGCGGGTTGAAGCCAAAATAATCAAACCGCGAAATCTCAGAAGGCAGTACAATACGTTCCAGACGCGATAATTGTTTTTCTCGTCCCCGGGCCTGCTTTGATTTTACACCGGCTCGATACTTATCAACAAAAGCCTGTGTCTTATCAATATAAGTCTGCTGTTTTTCGAAGGCGCTTGTCAGAGAAGCTATTCGTTCTGCCTTTTGCGTGAGGTAGCGGCTGTAATTGCCGTTGTAAGCTTGAAGTGTACTATTCTCAAGTTCAATAACACGCTCAACCACTTTATCAAGAAAATAACGATCATGTGAAATGATCAGCACGCCACCGGGATAGCCCTTTAAAAAATCTTCCAGCCATTCTACCATCTCGATATCCAAATGATTGGTAGGCTCGTCCAAAAATAAAAAATCAGGCTGCCGGAGAAGGGCGCGCGCCAAACATATCCGTGTCTTTTGTCCACCGGAAAAGGCATTAAGTCTACGGCTAAAATCATCGGCCGTAAAACCCAAGCCAAACGCCACGCGACGAATATTATTTTCATACTCATAGCCGCCGCTTCGTTCAAAACGTTCGACTACCTTGGAATAATCCTGAAGCAGTACAGCCTGAGCCGCTTCATCCTTTTCTTCCGATATGGCCTTCTCCAAACGGCGCATATCATCCTGCCAGCCAAGCACATCATTATAAGCACTGCACAGTTCTTCATACAGTGTATTATCATTTGTCGCAGCATCCTGCTCGACATAGCCGATAGTCTCACCTGATGGAATAGCAACATGCCCTCCATCATGCTGTTCAAAACCAAGCAAACAGCGCAGCAAGGTCGTCTTGCCTGTTCCGTTCGCACCAATAAGACCTGTCTTATCGCCGCGCCGCAGCTCAAAACTTACATCTGTGAATAAAGTTTCAATTCCAAAGGCCTTGGTCAGACCTTCTACCCGCAAAACTCCCATATAATCACCCCGAATTTATACCGTTAACTACTACAACATTATACCTGTCAGAACACAACAGAGCAATTATTTAGCCTACGTATTGCTATACAAACCATTATTTGTTAAAATTTATATAGAACATATGTTCGTAGTTAAAGCTGCGATTTTTGAAAGGAGAACTTCATGTCCCACCAAATCCCGCATTTTGAAACCATTGCTGCCATTATTCCAAACTACGATGAAACAGGAGACACAACCAGAATTATCACAACCGACGGTGCATCCAAAATATCACCCTCGCGTATTCGTACCGTCGTGCGCAGACTGGCGTTTAGCCGAGCTTTGGATTTAACAGCGCTAAAAAAACAATCATCACACGCAACCCAACGGGCTATTATGCAGCCGCTGCCGCTTGCTCCCGGACTATTACTATGCCCGGTTAAGGTTCGCACCCCGCTTGTCGCTGGTGATACCAGCACAGGATATATCAACTTTTATGCGGTAAAAAGCGTCGAAACCAGCTGCCAAAAGCCCTATCAGTCTGTAGTGAAATTATCCGGCGGAGCAAGCATTCCTGTCCTTTGGACAGCATCAACGGTAAACAGATATTTACAATATGCCCGTTTGGCTTTAACCTATAGCCAGCCCTACTCCCAGTCAAGGGGCGTAAACGAACAAACTCAGGCCTACGCCCCAGAATTAGTTCCCATCATTCAAAAATTTGTAGAGGTTATCTGCGACATAGTTACGCTGAAACAGAAACCCTAGTATTGTCTAAAATCCCCTTCACACGTCTCTAATCGTTGTGCAAAACGGCCGCTTCTCTTCTCCCTTGCTCTAACAACCAGCATACTGCCAGCATAAATTCCTCGTAATTCAGCCTATTACCAATATCGAGCACATGTACTACACCGCCACGACAATGAGGCATACCCTCTGCAACAGGACGGCAATTTGGCGACACATTTAGCACTGTCAGTCCATCGCAGTACTCGTCAGCCAGCCGAGCCAATATTAAAGGAGTAATATCCTGCGAATTATAGTCAACTACTACCACATCACTATCTGAATCACTCATCTCAATTTGGCTCATAAGATAACGAATCATGTCCTCAATCTCATTTTCACAATCCTTAGTCACAATCAAAAAACTGGCGCTCGGCATCTGGGCAAACCGCGGCTCAATAAACATTTCCCACATGTCCTTGATCAGCAGCCACCCGCCATAAATCGCCAGCGACACCATTATCACACTTGTAATATATGAAAAATACAAAATATCCTACCCCCTTTCGAGTGGGATAGGATAATATATGCGGGAATCTACCCAGATGTTCCTCTGCGGCAATTGCCACATTCTTCTATTACATTTCTACATCATTCGTACAGCGTCTCGAATATAATCTCCTTTATTCCAGCTCCACAATCTTATGCTTCAACGCATACAGCACAGCCTGTGTCCGGTCAGTGACATTAATCTTGCGAAAAATATTTGTTAAATGATTCTTGACAGTTTTCTCACTTAAATAGAGCTTCTGTGCGATCGACTGATTGCTCATACCCTGACAAATTAGTGACAGCACCTCAATCTCCCGATATGTAAGCCGCTCTTCCCGGCGACGCTCAAGCATCTTAGCTGCCTCATGCTTTCGTTCTTCCTGGCGGTTCATTTCCCCCAACAGCTTCTTAGCCAAGGTAGGATATATAAACGATTCACCCTCATACACCGTACGAATCGCCTTAACCAGCATTCCAGGCTCAACATCTTTTAACAGATATCCCGCTGCTCCGGCTTTAATGACCTCAATTACGTAGTTTTCATCGTCGTGAATGGTCAAAATGATAACCTTAATATTCGGATAGGTAGGGCGTAGCCTTCTGGTTACCTCCAGCCCATTGTTCCGTGGCATATTTATATCAAGCAGCAGTATATCTGGGGCTAACTCAGCTGCCTTTACTATAGCCTCATCGCCATCCGCCGCCTCGCCAATCACTACAAGATCGTTTTCCAATTCAAGCACATTTTTAATGCCCTGTCTCAACAGCGCGTGATCGTCTGCTATAAGAATCTTGATTGGCACACTGCTCACCCCCCACTATATATCTAAAAACATTAATACCAGTATGTAAAACCATAAAATTGCTAATTACTACTTTTTTCTACATACTATGTAAAAATCCTGTCAAGACTTGACAGGATTTTAATGGGAATTTATTTTGTTATGAGTAATTTTCAAATCTGGTAACCTATTCCCCCTATAGAGAGGGGTGACTCAGTGACGGGGTGTGTCCGTAGGCACCCTATTTTCTCTTCAGTGCCTTCAATCTTGGCCCCATCAGACGCTTATATCCCTCAACCCCCGGCTGATCATATGCATCTACATCAGCAAGCTCGCCTTCATAGGCCACTGACAAACAAAGCATATATAGTATTTCTCCCAAATGAAAAGCATTAAGACAAGGTAGAACATAAGTGGCATTAAAACGATTATCCCGCGCAAGCGCCTCGGCATTAGCTTCCCGCGCAATATCCAGCGCCTGACTAAAGCAGATAGAAGCTACTTCCGAAAGCTTAGGTGCTGAGGGGAAAGCATCTGGTATAACAGGATCACACTCCCACTTCGCGAGCTTAAGGAACTGCAGTACTTTATCCCGCTTGCCGTCCTGATGCTGCTGAGTCTGGGCATGCATATCTGTTGTACCCACAGCCACTATCGGCGTACGTCCATAAAAAACCTCATTACCACTGCGGTCAGTCCGTTTACCAAGCGACTCAGCCAAGAGCTGTACATACCACTCCGCAATTGACCTTAAATAATCGCCATAAGGCATAAATATCTCAATATCTCTGCCATATTTTTCAGCAGCCAGATACTTAAGTGTGGCATTTAGCATAGCAGGATTATGCCATATATCGTCCGTCTTACACGCCTCGTCCATAGCCCTAGCCCCAGCCAGAAAAGCGTCAATATCAAAGCCAATGCAGGCAGCTGTTATAAGTCCGACTTCGCTAAACACACTAAACCTGCCGCCAACTCCATCCGGAACGCTAAAGGTAGTCCAGCCCTGCTCCCTCGCCAGACGACCAAGCAGAGTAGCCTTATCCCCCTCCGCCGGATCAGTCACAGCAATAACTTCTACCTCAATCAAGCCCTCATAACGCTTCAACGCTTCATAGACAGCCATAAAATTGCACATAGTATCGAGAGTAGAGCCCGACTTGGAAATAACAATAAGCATTACTTTATATTTCTTAGATTGATTCCCCCCGCCAGCGAACCCAGGTGCCTCAAGTTCCCTAGCCTCCCGCACCAGCTGCTCCACCAGTTCGCTAGTCCGCCGCGGATCGATATTATTACCGCTAAAATATAGTTTGGGGTAGCCATCGCGCTCCTCAGGCTTTTTCAAATTCCAAAATTCACCGCAATGCGCATCAAAAAGCACCTTGTTACCAAGAAACGAACCGCCGATGCCAAAAGACACTATAACATCTACATTATAGCGCAGCGACTGTCCGAAATCTTTCAGCCGTTGAATAGAATTAGGCGAATTCAAGTTCCCAGCCTTAACATATGGCAATTGAGTAAATAAAACCTTTTCCGGTTCGCCGTCCTTGGAAAGATGCCCCCTTACCACACCGTTCTGCCGCATCCCTTCAACCGATTGATGGACCGCTTTAAGACGCTCTTCTAATTCCTCAATATCTGTCTCGGTTACTTTTCCCGCTCCATACAAATTGATATAATCAAACATAAAACCAGACTCAAGCTTTAATGATGTATAATCAATTTTTCTCACCACAACAGACACCTCTCATCATATAGTAAACTGCTGAATTAGCACTTCACTACCATATGCGTCCTTTTTGATAAACATTCTTCTTATATACAAAAATTTCCTGCAGAAAAGCCACCTACTAAAGGTGGCTTTAAAAAATTATCTCCTTGAGAGGGGTGTACAATCACGGTGTGTCAAAACCCGTCAGGATTATTCCTGTGCCACACACAAGCGCTGCTAATAATATCCTCAAGCTGGCTTCTCACAGGCTTCCAGCCCTGTTCAGCCCGAATTTTAGCCGATGACGCCACGAGCACAGCCGGGTCACCCGCCCGCCGGGGCATTTCCCGTACCGCAAAATCTACGCCAGTTACTGCCTTTGCGGTTTCTATAACCTGACGCACACTAAAGCCATTCTCCGAACCAAGATTATATATTTTGCTGTCTCCGCCACTAATTAAATGCTTCAGCGCTAATACATGAGCAGCAGCTAGGTCAGTTACATGAATATAATCGCGAATACACGTCCCGTCAGTTGTCGGATAATCGGTACCGTAAATATCGATAGCCTCGCGTTGACCTAAAGCCGTCTTAATGATTAACGGAATAAGATGAGTCTCTGGAGTATGATCTTCACCAATATCCCCGCCCTCAAGTGCTCCGGCAGCATTAAAATAGCGCAAGGACACATACTTCATACCATACGCCCTAGCAAAGTCTGCAAGCATGCCTTCAATTACTAGTTTAGTCCGTCCATAGACATTAGTTGGCGCATTGGGCATATCCTCGGTAATCGGATATTTATCAGGCTCACCATACACAGCCGCTGTAGACGAGAAAACTATTTTATCAACGCCGCACTCGCGCATTGTATCAAGCAGAGCTAGAGAAGCCAGTACGTTATTATGATAATACTTCGAGGGCTGCTGCATCGATTCCCCGACTAAGCTATCGGCTGCAAAATGGACAACGGCTTCAATAGCGTTCTCTCGCAAAGTTCGCGCAAGCAGCTCCCTATCTCTAATATCGCCCACTACAAGCTGTACCCCCGCAGGAACAGCTGCTGAATGCCCTTTAGAAAGATTATCATAAACCACTACACTATGCTTATCATAAAGCAATTCATTAACAGTATGCGATCCAATATACCCGGCCCCACCTGTAACCAATATATTCATCGTCATCCTCCTAAATCCCCTCTCGAGAGAGGTGACACAGTGACGGGGTGTGTCCGTTACTCCTCGTTTTCTATGTCATCCGCAACAGTTGCCGCAATATCCCCGTTTATAATAGGCTTAACTGTTTTAATTAAATAACTCAAAAACTTATCCCGAAGCTCAGGCCGTTTCAAAGCATACTCAACCGTAGCTTCAAGGTATCCCTGCTTATCACCTATATCATACCGACGACCCTCAAAGTTATAAGCATAAACCGGTTTCACTGCCGCCAAACGACGCAGCGCATCCGTAAGCTGAATCTCGCCTCCTCGGCCGGGCTCAGTATTCTCCAGCAGCTCAAAAATCTCCGGCTCAATAATATAACGGCCAAGAACAGCAAGCTGGGACGGAGCCTCATCAATTGTAGGCTTTTCAACTAAATCTACAGCTTTCCATAGATTCTCCTTCACTCTGGTCGGCTGCACAATGCCATAGCTTGAAACCTTGCTGAGCGGAACTTCCTGCACACCAAGTACGCTTCCGCCGTAATCTGCATAAACATCCATAAGCTGTTTGAGACAAGGCACAGCAGCATCAACTATATCATCGCCCAGCATTACCGCAAAAGGTTCGTCGCCTACAAACTGCTTTGCGCACAACACGGCATGCCCAAGACCTTTGGCTTCTTTCTGACGTACATAGTGAATAGTCACGTTAGCTATTTCTTGAACCAGGCCTAATAGATCATACTTGCCCTGGTCTTTTAACGTCATTTCAAGCTCAACAGCCCTATCAAAATGATCTTCAATCGCCCGTTTATTACGGCCGGTAATAATCAATATTTCTTCTATACCCGAATTTATCGCTTCTTCAATAATAAACTGAATAGCAGGCTTATCAACAATAGGAAGCATTTCCTTAGGTTGGGCCTTGGTAGCAGGCAAAAACCGCGTGCCAAGTCCAGCCGCAGGGATAACAGCCTTACGAATCTTAGGTTTATTCAACATTTTATCGTCCTCTCAAATATTGCATATACAATATACTATGCAAAGTTATGAATTTATGTAATTCGTCAAATAAATTTTTTTCACCTGCGCAAAAGGGCTGTAAAATTCTCCCGATGTAACAGTAAATCCCCCACAATAAAGCGAGGGATTTTTAGTGGTACTTACTTACTATGTATCATATTCAACAACTCATCTGTTTTTTCCTTAAGCAGCCTACTATCACACCTAGTCTCAACATTCAGCCTCAGTACCGGCTCAGTATTAGACGAACGCACATTGAATCGCCACTTCTCAAACTCTATGCTCAGTCCATCAGTATAATCGACTTCAGCGGCTCCCGGCGTAAACTTTTCTTCAATACGCGCCATAACTGCCTTGGCATCATCCACAGTACTGTTGATTTCGCCGCTAATTGGGTAGCACGACACCCGCTCATGCATTAGCTCAGACAGAGGCTTACCCTCGCGGCACATAATCTCAACAATCAATAGCCAAGGTATCATGCCGCTATCGCAGTACGAGAAGTCACGGAAATAATGATGTGCTGACATCTCGCCGCCGTATACAGCATCTTCCTCACGCATTCGCTCTTTAATAAAGGCGTGACCACTCTTAGTCTGAACAGGCAGACCACCAGCCTTCTGCACAACTTCGATAGTATTCCAGGTCAAGCGCGGATCATGAATAATCTTGGCCCCCGGACACTTACGCAGAAAAGCCTGCGCCAAGAAGCCTACTATATAATAGCCCTCGATAAAGTGGCCTTTTTCATCAAAGAAGAAGCAACGGTCAAAGTCACCGTCCCAAGCAATCCCGATGTCCGCCTTGTTATCACGTACAATTTTCGCTGTAGCTTCACGATTTTCAACCAGCAGCGGATTTGGCACTCCATTAGGAAAATTACCGTCAGGGTTGTGATTGACTTTAATAAAGTTTAAGGGTAAGTACTCCTCCAAAGCATCTATAACCGGCCCGGCGCAGCCATTCCCAGCATTAACAACTACTTTCAGAGTCTTCAGCGACTCGCCTTCAACGTAAGTCATCAAGTGTCGTACATATTCGTGCATTACATTGACTTCTGTCACTTTTCCGCGCGGCTTTTCTGCACCAACAGGTGGAAATTCACCTGCGACTACCATTTCCTCTAGCTCTTTAAGCCCACTATCCGCGCTGATTGGCCGTGACTCAGCCCGAACAAGCTTCATACCGTTATATTCCTTCGGATTATGGCTGGCAGTAATCATAATCCCGCCATCAAGCCCAAGATGAGCAGTGGCAAAATATATCTGCTCAGTGCCGCACAGCCCAATATCTACAACGTCACACCCTACCTCGATTAAGCCCTTCACCAGAGCCTCCTGCAGTGACGGACCAGACAGCCGAATATCATGCCCAACCGCTACTTTCTTAGCCTGAAAAAGATCTACATAAGACCGCCCAATCCGATAAGCCATCTCCTCATTTAACTCTTCAGGCACCCGCCCGCGAATATCATAAGCCTTAAAAGCATCTCTTTTAAATTCCATGTTTTAAAACCGCCTTTCTCTACTTGTAAATATAAAAATACACGCTTTACTAATTTATGCCATTATGATAAAAAACATTACTAATATTTGTTAAATTCTTTTAGATTGCCTACTATTCCTTCATAATTATAATGAGCTAGACAACAAAAAAAACTGACAGAACGCGACATTGCGCTCTGTCGTTATATTCATCCCCTTCCATACTCATCATCAAACCGTACTATATCATCCTCCTCCAAATACTCGCCATTTTGGACCTCAATTATCTCAAGCATTATCCTTCCAGGATTTTCCAACCTGTGCATGGTCGAGGGCGGAATAAAGACACTCTCATTTTTATGTACCATCTGCACTTTTTCACCTATAGTTACCTTAGCAGTACCACCGATTACTACCCAATGCTCACTCCTGTGATAGTGAAGCTGGAGACTTAGTCGCTGCCCCGTAATAACTGCAAGCTTCTTTATCTTATACCCCGGACCTTCACTAAGTATGGTATAACTGCCCCATGGGCGGAACATGGTCGTGTTTTCGTCAACTTCGCGACGACCACGGCTTCTGAGTTCTTTAACCAATTCTTTGACCTTCTGCGACTCGCCCTTTTGCGCAACAAGGATTACATCGTCAGTTTCTACCACTAAAATGTCTTTTAATCCAATACCAGCAATCAGCCTGCTGCGTCCAAGCATAAGGGAATTGCTGCACTCAATAGGTATACAGTCACCACGTACGGCATTGCCATCACCGTCTTTGTCAAGAACCTCATATATTGCATCCCAGGATCCAATGTCATTCCAGTATGCAGTAAGCGGAATAGTAACTACCCTTGCTGATTTTTCAGCTACAGCGTAGTCAAAAGAAATGTCGGGCATTTCTGCAAATCTTTCAAGCATTTCAGAAAAAGGATTAATAGTCAAGTTATAAATATCCGGCTGATAGTCTTGAATTTCCTGCATAAGACAGCCAATCGTAAAACCGAACATACCGGAATTCCAGTAATAGTTGCCACTGACTAAATATTTCTCGGCAGTCTCAATATTAGGCTTCTCTGTAAAAGATGTTACCTTATATCCACTGCCATAGGGTTCACCTGCCTGAATATAACCATAGCCTACTTCAGGTTTGTCAGGACTTATCCCGAAAGTAACGATTTTATTCTTGTAAACTTCAGTCATAGCTTTTTGTACACTGCTAACAAAATCTTTGCTTGGCCGTACTATGTGGTCAGAAGGCGTTACAAATATAGCCTCGTTGTCATCTGCGCCAAGCTCATCCATGCAATACCTTATCGCCAGCGCTATCGCCGGGGCTGTATTGCGTCCTACCGGCTCCAGAATAATATGCGCATCACTAGCTCCACATTCCGCCAACTCAGCTTTAACAAGATGATGATAGCTTTGATTAGTAACTACCACAATATTGGCAGCCTTCGTCATGGGCAAAAAACGTTTGATAGTTTGGGCTAGAAGTGATTGATCGCTCTCAGCTTTGAGAAATTGTTTTGGAAAACACGACCGAGATAATGGGAATAGCCTGGTCCCGCCACCGCCAGCCAGAATTAACACCTTCATTAGCAACGCCTCTTTCGATGTAATTCGTACAACCTTGCAAACGCAAATATGCATCCTTTTGAAATATTGCTAATAAATATATATGAAAAAAGAGGAAGCTTCTTGATAGTTTATATCAAAAAGCTTCCTCTTTTTTCAAACCCGCCCGTATACATCATCAAACCTGACTATATCATCCTCTTCAAGATAATCTCCATTCTGCACTTCAATTATCTCAAGCGGCATCTTACCAGGATTCTCTAGTCTATGCTTAGTCGATGACGGTATAAAAACGCTTTCATTCTTATGTACAATTTGTTCATTCTCACCAATCGTTACTTTAGCCGTTCCACCGATAACCACCCAGTGCTCACTACGATGATAATGGAGTTGGAGGCTCAATTGCTGCCCAGGGTTAACCATTATTTTCTTCATCTTATACCCCGGACCCTCTCCAAGAACGGTATAACTCCCCCAGGGCCGGAACATTGTCGTACTCTCATCCGCCTCGCGCCGGCCGAGATCTTTTAATTTGCCAACTAAATCTTTAACCTTCTGTGACTCGCCTTTTTTAGCTACAAGTATCACATCATCTGTCTCAATAACCAGCAAATCCTCAATTCCGACCCCGGCAATCAGTCGATTGCTCCCTATCATAAGATTGTTTTTGCAATCTATCGTAATACAGTCACCCAATCGCGCGTTTCCGTCAGAATCTTTATCCATTACCTCGTAAATGGCATCCCAAGACCCAATATCATTCCAGTAAGCCTTTAGCGGAATTACTACCACCTGCTTGGACTTTTCGGCAATCGCATAGTCAAAAGATATACTTGGCATGGACTCAAATGCTTCTATCAAACCGGCCAGACCTGTGCTGGCTATATTAAATATCTCCGACTGATAACACTCAAGCTCTTTTAATAGGCAATCTATTTTGAGCGCAAACATCCCTGCATTCCAATAATAGTTGCCTGCCGCGAGATACTTCTCAGCTGTAACATCGTCAGGTTTTTCACGAAAAAGATCAACAACATAGCCAGTCTCATATTTCTCACCAATTTGGATATAGCCAAAACTAGTTTCAGGTTTGGTAGGCTTAACCCCAAACGTAACAATTTTATTTCCTTTCGATAGTTCAAGCGCGCTGTGTACCATTTCACTAAACCTATCGTCAGACCTCAATATAAGGTCAGACGGAGATATAAATAAAGTTTCCTCTTCACTCACGCCCAGCTCATCCAGGCAAAACCTTGCCGCAAGAGCTATCGCCGGCCCAGTATTCCGACCTGCCGGTTCAAGTAGAATATGAACTCCTTCCGTACCGCAGCTGGCTAATTCGGTCTGTACATGATGGTAATAATCTTTGTTCGTAACAATTATTATATCCGATGCATCCACAAGCGGTATAAACCTCAATACCGTTTGCGCCAACAACGAATGTCGCTCGTCAATTCTCAAGAACTGCTTGGGAAGACAACTGCGTGACAAGGGAAATAAACGCGTACCTCCCCCACCTGCGAGTATTACTACTTTCATAAAAACGAATCTCCTTTTTGGTTGTTTAATCTGCGTTAATTCAGTTTAAAAGTATTTAAAAAACTGATATAATGAGTTGTTTTCATAAATCCAATCTACATACTATATTCCCTCAAGAAAGGCGGTTTAAAATTGTTATACTATAGAATAATTTCAGTACTTTGTTTGGCACTATCGTTCTGGGCTAATAGATGGCTGCCAGTCCAATGGGGTTGGGAGAATAATGTACTAGAATGTCTGCAAGCATTAATACTGGCTTTAGGATTAATTCTATCTTGGATAAAGCCTCATAGTTCTTCATACACAAAAAACATCGTACGCTATTTTGGTCTTTTTTCAACACCTATTTGGCTGCTCTTGATCGGACGAGAACTAAGCTGGGGTAGAGTGTTCTTTCCCTTGGGAGTTAACGCGAGCGGTCCGTACTTTCCCCCGCTCAGTGCTCTTTGGTATGGGTCTGCTGTTTACCCAGCGATTACTATTATATTATTCTTTTGGGTATTCGCTCTTCTAAAATATAGATTATATATGATACCACTAAACATGATAAGATGCGGAGTTTTTCCGTGGACCAACTTTTCGATAACTTTCATAGGCACCGTTATTGCCTATATTGCCGAAAGACGTCTTCATCTGCCTATCACTGAAGAAGTTGCTGAATCAGTCGTTTACATAGGCTTGATTGTACTAGCTCTACAAGTTAAACATATCCTGCTAAAATATAATGCCTTCGATGTTAACAAGCACAATAGCTCTTCTCTATTCTAAAACGATGCAACACGACCTATCAAACAAGGCGTGTTGCATCTATCTATTTGTGTGCCCAAAAGTATCTTAAAATATTTTACCACCTATGCCAATTTTAGTATAGTAATTTGATTTCTTATTTAAAAACCTTTATTTTTCTGTTAATATAAGACTTGGTATTTAATAACAGTTGTATATAGAGAAAGGTATGATTCAATGACTGCTTGGGAGCGTTTTTTTAAATCAATTCAACAAGACCTAAAGTTATTTGTATTTACACTTTTAGTTCTATCTCTATTCCGAGTAGCCTTCATCGGCATATTAAACCGCTATTTAGGCGATGCAACTTCCCTCTCTGAAATACTTATGTCGATCTTTTACGGATTTCGGTTAAGTTTGAAAACTGCAGGTATAATAGCCCTAATTTCATTTTTGCTCTGTACCTGCTCCAGCGTAATTATTAGAAGTAAAACGTTCGATAGGCTTCGCTACTTATTAGGCTGCACTTATACAATAGCTCTTACATTTCTATTTCATGCCCGCATACCCTACTACGAGGAATTTCGCTCTACCTTTGACCAGTTCATCTTTAATACATTTAAGGATGATACTGTCGCTTTATTCGATACGTTGGTCAAGCAATATCAGCTTCCTATGAGACTATTGTCGGTTGTTATTATTTCCTTTATCCTCTGCCGACTTCTTAAAACTTTACTAGCGACCAAGACATTTCCTACGCCGAAATTTAAAAAAAGGCCGCAAAATTTAGCCTTTCGCGCAACAGTTATTGTTATCATAACAGCGTTCATGCTATTCACCCGTTTTGGCGGCAGCTTTACCTATGCGAACTCTATTCATTGGGAAAACTCTGCTGTATCTACAGATGCATTCCTGAATGAAGCAATATTGGATGATGTACAAGCCCTTTATCGGGCTTACGCCGGCTACGAACGTCTGCGCCGAGCTAAGGGACTTAATATCAAAGCAGATAAAATAAGTGAATACGGAACACAGCTAGCCGGCCGTTCAATAGCAGCCAACAACATCGATGCTTACTTGAAAAAAGAGGCCTCTGGCCCTAAAATTGAAAAGCCGCGTCATATCTTTCTAATTGTCGGCGAAAGCTACGCCCAATGGCCACTGTTGCCTAAATATAAAAACTTAAACATTGCTAATGGCCTCAAAGGCATTATTGAAAAAGATAACGCAGCCTATGTAAAATCCTTCCTACCCTCAGGATCAGGTACGGCACACGCAGTTAACGGTATTATTACCGGGCTGGCCGAAGTTAACCTTTATCCAAACTATCAGCCTGAGTCATACAAAAAACCATACGCTACTGCCATTGCGGCACAGATGAAGAAGCTTGGCTATAAAACCTACTTCTGGTATGGCGGGTTTTCTTCCTGGCAAAAGATAAAAGAGTTAGCCCTAGCTCAAGGATTCGACGAGTTTTATGGCTGCAATGATTTACAAAGAAACACCGGCAACTCCTGGGGCATGGAGGATAAGCACTTTTTAAACGGTATCGAATCAGAATTGAAGGATGACCAACCAAGCTTCCATGTAATCCTAACGACCTCAAATCACCCTCCTTTTACCATTAACCTTGATCAAGAAGGCTTCAATGATTCTACAGTCGATGGTGTACCTGCCAGCTTCAAAGGCGACAAATACTGGAGAGTAAAACTTGGACACTTTTGGTACGCCGACAAAGCAATATCTGACTTTGTTAGCACAATTGAAAAAAAATACCCAGACAGCTTATTCGCAATCACTGGCGACCACGCTGACCGGACGAACATCGAACCCAATCCCAGCCTTTTTGAACGCTATGCTATTCCCTTTGTTCTGTATGGCAATGGAGTCTCAAAATCAACTCTTCCAGATAACGCGGCGGGTACTCATCTTAGTATGACTCCAACTCTAATTGAACTAATAGCCCCAAAAGGTTTTGAATACTATTCCCTTAACGACAGCCTGACTAAGGGCAACACCATTGGCGTAAATCACGAATTCTGGATTACCGGCAGCAACATTGGCAAAACCGATACCACTGTTACTGAACCAATACCAGACTCATCGACAATCGCAACAACTAATATGGAAACACTAAAACAATATGCAGATTCAATCAGAGCCATCTCCTGGTGGAGAATCAAGCACGGTCAAAGTATATAAAATATTGATGCTATGCAAAAACGAGAGAGGTAACATATTGTTACCTCTCTCGTAATGCTTCGTTTTGATATTTCTGAAATGGTTCGACAAAAAAGTCAATTAGCTTCTTCTGCCGTGTTTTTATTTCCGCTGATACGGTCATGCCAGGGCTAATTCCAAGCGTGGTATCGCCAGCTTTCAAAGAGGACTGGTCTAAACGAACCAAAGCCCTGTATATCTGGCCCTTTTCCTTGTCGTCAATCGCATCAGGACTGATATCATAAACTTCTCCTATTAAAGTACCGAACTTTTGAAAATTATAGGACTCGACTTTCACCTCAGCGCTTTGTCCCACATGCACAAAGCCAATATCTTTGTTAGCAATCCATGCCTCAACTTCCAATTCGGTATTTTCCGGAACTAATATCAATATTGACTGCGCAGGAGTTACAACAGCGCCTAAAGTATTAATGGCAAGTTGATGAACACGCCCATCT
>Ga0074195_1002538_pt1 | contig 20028 bp, 22 predicted proteins | sample EPASupsiteHSE623_FD_64525 | JGI IMG/M metagenome (GOLD analysis project Ga0074195, IMG submission 64525) | Bioremediated contaminated groundwater from EPA Superfund site, New Mexico - Sample HSE6-23 | ecosystem: Environmental > Aquatic > Deep subsurface > Groundwater > Contaminated ...
TAAACCGTGCCGGATTTTCGATGATCTTTAGAAACAGTTCCTGAAGAAAGTCATTCGCAGTTTCGCCTGAGTTACCCAGCATGCGAAGAAAATAGTAATACAGGCGCTGATTGTAGCGCCGGTACAGTTCATTAAAGGCTTTCTGATCGCCGGAAGTAATGAGCTGCATTAATTTTTCATCGCTGTATGAGCCTGATCTTAAGTCGCTCATGTTGTTTCCTGTTTCTTCATAATCACGTAAGTCAATCCGCCATAAGCAGAAAGGATCAGCAGCGGAGCCAGGGTTATTCTTCTGAATGAGAACATGTTCTCGTCGAACTGTTCAGAATCTGTATTATTTGGTCCGTTCATCAGAAGAAAACCTAAAATTAATAAAATCAGGCACACCATGAGCCCCAGGTATTTTTTACGGTGAAAAATCATGTAATTTTTTCTGTACAGTACACGCAAGAATGAAAAGGTTCAGGAAAGATTGTAATTTTGAGGAATTAACTGAAGAATGCAGGATCATGAAGAATACACTGAATGCTTTTGGGCGGCTGCTTGAAATTATGGATGAGTTGAGGGAGAAATGCCCATGGGACCGGGAACAGACTTTTGAATCATTACGAAAGCTGACCATCGAAGAAACCTATGAACTGGGTGATGCCATTCTTCATCAGGATATGGACGAAATCAGGAAAGAGTTGGGTGATTTGCTGCTTCATATTGTTTTTTATGCAAAAATGGGTGCTGAAAAAAAGGTATTTGATATAACCGGTGTCATTAACGGGCTGAACGAAAAACTGATTTACCGGCATCCTCATGTGTTTGGTGAATCGAATGTAAATAACGCCCGCGAAGTGGAACAGAACTGGGAGTCACTGAAGTTAAAGGAAAAAGGGCGCAAGAAGAAAACTGTGCTTGAAGGAGTTCCTGCTTCATTACCGGCCCTGGTTAAGGCAAACCGCATTCAGGAAAAAGTAAGCGCGGTTGGTTTTGATTGGGAAGAGCCTGCTCAGGTATGGGATAAGGTGAAGGAAGAAGTGAATGAACTTCAGCATGAGATCAACAGTAATAACGGGGACCGGATGGAGGCAGAAATGGGTGACCTGTTTTTCGCACTTGTGAATGCTGCAAGGCTGTATGGAATCGATCCTGAAGCGGCGCTGGAAAGAACGAACCTGAAGTTTATCAGTCGGTTTAATTACCTGGAAAGCAAAACTATGAAAAAAGGGATGGATTTAAAGAAAATGAGTCTGGATGAAATGGATCAATACTGGGACGAAGCGAAAAAACTGGAATAGGAACAGCGGAAACGGGAGACCGGAAACCGGAAAAAATTGCTGGGTTGCCAGGCTATATGGCTGTACGGTTGCTCAGGAACTCAGGAGCTTTTTTGAGGATTTGTTTTTTGATGTTTGAAAGTTGTTTTATGATACTTGTGTCTTGATACTTGATACTAAATTTAAGAATTTATAGTATGTCCGGAAAATTAGCAAAATTGGAACCTCAGCCACTCTGGAATTATTTCGAAGATATTTGCCAGATACCACGCCCATCCAAAAAGGAAGAAAAAATACGGCAGTTTTTAATGGCTTTTGCAAACAAAAACGGTGTAGACGTCAAGACAGATGAGACCGGAAATATACTCATGTGCAAGCCGGCTACTCCAGGCTGCGAAAATCGTCCTGTAGTTGTTTTACAGGCTCATATGGATATGGTCTGTGAAAAGAACAGTGACCGGAAATTCAACTTTGATACCGATCCAATCACTCCTGTTATTGACGGAGGCTGGGTGAGAGCTGACGGTACAACTCTTGGCGCCGATAATGGGATTGGTATTGCTGCACAGATGGCTGTCCTGACGGCAAATAACCTGGAACATGGACCAATTGAATGCTTAATTACCGTGGATGAGGAAACCGGTTTAAGCGGGGCGCTTGCCTTACAACCAGGTTTTTTTAATGGAAAAATTCTGATCAACCTTGATTCGGAAGACGAAGGCGAACTTTTTATCGGTTGTGCCGGAGGAATGGATACGGTTGCAGAACTGGATGTGGAAAAGGAAAAAACACCCGGAAATTCCTTTGCTCTGAAAATCATGGTACGTGGTTTATTGGGCGGCCATTCGGGCGACGATATCAACAAAGGGCGCGGGAATGCCAACAAGATACTGGCGCGCTTTTTAGGCAAGGCCATCCGGCAGTTTGGTGTTCGTATTGCTGACTTTAACGGAGGAAATCTTCGGAATGCGATCGCCAGGGAAGCCTATGCCGTCATTATTGTGCCTCATGTACAAAAGGAGAAATTGGTAGCCGAACTGAATATATTCTCGTCCGAAGTTGAATTTGAATACGAACGGACCGAGCCGAATCTGGTGGTGGATTACGGATCCTGTCTTTTGCCGGATAAAGTAATGACACAGGCCAGCCAGGAAAAGCTGATAAACCTGATCAATGCATGCCCTCACGGCGTACTGGAAATGAGCCCGCGGATGAAGGACATGGTTGAAACATCAACCAATCTCGCGTCAGTCAAATTTGTGGATGACTTCAGGGTAATGATCTCGACCAGCCAGCGAAGCGAACTCGAAAGCCGGAAACGTTATGCAGCAGAAACAGTGCATGCTGTTTTCGAGCTGGCCGGGGCAAAGGTCAACCATTCGGATGGTTATCCAGGCTGGACACCAAATCCCGATAGTCCGATCCTTCAAATTATAGCCGATTCTTACAAACGGCTGTTCAGTCATCAACCTGTGATCCGGTCTATCCATGCCGGACTCGAGTGTGGACTCTTCCTTGAGAAGTATCCTGATCTCGACATGGTTTCTTTCGGCCCAACGATAAAAAATGCACATTCTCCCGATGAACGGATCAATATTGATACCGTCAGGAAGTTCTGGATCCATCTCACCGATGTACTAAAAAGTATTTCCTGAATTTTTCTGATCCGGTCTTTCCCGCTTATGATATTCAGCATCTGCCGCTTTGTGACTGCGCCTGCCGCAATCCGGACTAAATAAAAATAGACGGTTTGTAACATGGGTTACAATTTGCCTTGAAATTTCACCCTACTTTTATCCTATCAAAACAGTAGGAAAAGTAGGATAGCGCTCGCATCGCAGATTTCGTTTCACTGATTTCCACTTCGTTCCAATTCACTGCGTGGATCTCGCTACGTTGCGGTTCGCAAGCTTAATCCCACCCGACCTTAAAAAATAGATACAAATGAAAAGAATGAGTGAAGTGTTTCGGATTGGTTTATTCGTCATTTTATGGATTGCCTCTCACCAGATGGCGATGGCTCAGGTTCAGTATAAACTTGTTCCGGCGGGTAGTTCGGTGCTGGTTAAGGGAACCTCTTCTCTCCATGATTGGGAAATGAACGCAGAAAAAATCAGTGGTGTCTTTATAGTAGCTGACGATCAGAGACTTGATGAGCTTCTTTCAGGGAATGTAGTTGTTGATGCTGGTTCGCTGAAGAGTGAACATAACCTGATGAACAAAAAGGCCTACGAAGCACTGAAGTATAAATCGTTTCCCCGCATTGAGGCTAAATTACTGCGCATTGAGTTAAATCAAAATGCCGGCAAAGTACAGATCGAACTGACTATTGCAGGCAAGATCAGACCACTGACCGAAGATTTTCAGTTCAAAAACTCAGGAAGCGGGAAAATAGAAGTCAGCGGTGTCTTGAACCTTAAGATGTCTGATTTCGGTGTTGAACCTCCTGTTGCGCTGATGGGGGCGATCAAAACAGGGAATGAGGTCAGAATTGAATATCGATTTATGTATCAAAGATGACTGTTTCGATTAAATGAGCGCAAAACCAAAAGAGGAGATCGGACACAGGAGTAAGGAAAAAGAAAGAGGAACAGAATTTTAACCAAACATTTAATTAAAAACATAATGAGAAGAATTACATTATTTCTTGCTTTAGTTTCGTTAGTAACAACAACTTTTGCACAGCAGTTTGAAGAAAAAAAGATCAAAACGGATGGTTTTGAAAAAGTACGCACGACTATCGGCGGAGATTTTGCCTTACAATTTCAGGGAATTGACAACAAAGCCGATGGCGTTGAACTGGTCCCCCTTGGAACGGGCTTTAACCTTCCTACGGCTAACCTGAATCTTGGTGCAGATCTGGCTCCCGGGATGAAGGTTTACCTTCGCACTTACCTTTCAAGTCGTCATCATAACGAATCATGGGTCAAGGGTGGTTATTTGCTGATTGATGCCATGCCATTTATTCGTTCAGAAGCGGTGGATAATATTATGAAAGAGTTGACAATCAAGATCGGTGTAACCGATGTCAACTATGGCGACGGACATTTTCGCCGTTCGGACAATGCAGCCGTCATTGAAAATCCGTTCGTGGGAAATTATGTGATGGATGCCTTTACAACGGCTCCTGCGCTTGAAGTCATGTTCCGGAACAGCGGTTGGATTGGCATGATTGGTTTGACTGATGGAAGCCTGAATCCGCAGGTTGTGACCTATAATTCCACGGAACAGGATTACGAAACTATCAATACCGTGGATGAGCTTGGCGTCTATGGAAAATTCGGTTTCGATAAGCAGCTGAACAAGGACTTGCGGTTACGTCTCACCGTTTCTCCGTGGCTTCACGGAAATTCCCGCAAAGGGACTTTATATACAGGCGACCGCGCCGGAGCGCGTTATTATCAGGTCATGGTACCTGCGTCGCAGGGTGCCGACGGCGCTGATATCAAGAAAAATCACCTGAACGGAAATTGGGGGCCGGGCAACTACAAGGAAATGAACGCGGTAATGGTGAATACTTTTATCAAGTATAAGAGCTTGGAATTCTTTGGTTTGTATGAAAATGCCAATGGAAAAACAACTGCAAATGCTGATTTTAATTTTGACCAGCTTGCATTTGAAGGCCTGTACCGCTTTGGAGGACAGGATCAGTTCTACGGAGGCTTGCGTTATAACCACGTTGCCAATGACCTTGATATGTCGGTTAACAGGTTTCAGGTTGCAGGTGGATGGTTCCTGACCGAGAATGTACTGGCGAAGTTGGAATATGTCAATCAGCAATATAAAGATTTTGCCATTTATGGCGGCGATGCAGAATTTAAAGGCATTGTTTTCGAGGCTGCTATTTCGTTTTAATTGAGTTTTAGGGTTCATAAGGTTGTCCGGCTTATCCGGACAACCTTATATAGTGAAGACTAATTTTATGAGTTTGAAAATGCTGATCCTCATATTTTTATTTTTTTATCCCGGTGTAGTTGTCTATAGCCAGGCGGAGAAAGATCGTCTTGATCATTACCTGTTCGATGAAGTTGTTATTACCGGATCGACTAATATGAATCAGTTTAGCTTGAATTACAGGGAAAAAAACTATTCTGCAGTACCTGCGCCGGGTGGGAAAAATCATGATCGTTTCAAGATCTCAATTCCGGCCAGGAAAATAAAAGCAGAATCAAAGATGATGCTTAACGATTTCCTGGAGATGATCAATGCACGAAAATATCCCGTCATTGCGATCACACTGGAAGAAGGCATCGCAGATAAAGTTTTGGCAGACTCAAGCTTATTGCACCAGGTTGGCCTTACAATAAACGGAATAACAAACAGCTATCACGTTCGGTCCCGGAGTGTGGAATGTGATCCGGGGCAGTGGTGCTTATCAGGAAAATTCACAGTGAACCTGAGCAATTTTGAAATTGAGGCTCCTAAGAAATTCTTTGGATTAGTAAAGGTTGAAGATGAAGTATTTATTAATTTTAGAATTTTATTCTCGGCAAATAACAGAGGAACTGAGAATAAAGGTGATTTTAAGTTTTGAGCCCATCGTAGCTGTGTCAGTGATTTGTACAAGTTTAAATTGAACAAATAAATGAAGTTCAGTACTAAAACCCGTTACGGGATCCGCGCTATGCTTGAAATTGCAGCAAAAGAGGGTCAAGGTGGTGTATTCCAAAAGGATATTGCCGAAAGACAACATATTTCAATTAAATACCTTGATCAGATTATCTATGCATTAAAGACAGCCGGATTGATCATCAATGTCAGAGGAAAAAAGAGCGGGTACATACTCACGCGTAAACCTTCTGAAATTACCGTTTTGGATGTTCACAATGCATTTGAACATGGTATTTGCATCATTGATTGTATGAGTCCGTCATTCACTTGTGAGATGAAGGATATCTGTATGATACAAGGATTCTGGGGAAGGCTGAATACCATGATTTCTGACTATCTTAAAAATGCCACGCTTCAGGATATTATGAGCAGGAAAGAATTAATGGAATGCGCAGCAGACCCGGAAACACAAAATGACCAACCTGACTGTTCATAAAAAGAAAAACCCCGGTGTTGCCCGGGGTCGATTATGATTGCATGTCTAATACTCCATTTCCAGATTGGCATCATGGATTTCATGCCAGGGTAAGCCATGTTTATTGAGTGCATCCATGAACGGGTCCGGATCAAACTCCTCGACATTGAAAACACCCGGCTTTTTCCATTTTCCCTGAAGGTACATCATCGCTCCGATCATCGCCGGAACACCTGTTGTATAGCTGACTGCCTGTGTTCCTGTTTCAGCATAAGCCATCTCATGGTCGCAGTTATTATAGACATAATAGGTGTCTGTTCTTCCGTTTTTGGTGATACCTTTGATGCGGCATCCGATGGAAGTCTGTCCCTTATAGTTTTCTCCCAGATCGCCGGGATTTGGCAATACGGCCTTCAGAAACTGGATGGGCACAATTTCCCTGCCTTCGTACATGACCGGTTCAATGCCGGCCATCCCGATATTCTGGATCACCCGCAGATGCGTGAGGTATTCCTGTCCAAAAGTCATCCAGAAACGGGCCTGCCTGATGGTCGGGAAATTTTTAACCAGTGATTCCAGTTCTTCGTGAAAAATCAGATAGGATTCCTTTGGGCCGATGTTTGGATAGTTTAACGGCTTATGGATTTCATGTGGTTCTGTTTCAATCCATTTTCCGTCTTTCCAGTATTTTCCCCGTTGGGTGACTTCCCTGATATTGATTTCAGGATTGAAGTTGGTTGCAAAAGCCTTCCCGTGATCCCCCGCATTACAGTCTACAATGTCCAGATACTGAATTTCGGAGAAATAATGTTTGGCTGCCCAGGCGGTATAGATACTCGTTACTCCCGGATCGAAACCACAACCCAGGATGGCGGTAATACCCGCTTTCTTAAACCGGTCCTGATAAGCCCATTGCCACTTGTACTCAAACCTGGCTTCATCTTTAGGCTCATAGTTGGCGGTATCCAGATAACTTACCCCTGTTTCCAGGCAAGCGTCCATGATTGCCAGATCCTGATAGGGAAGGGCAACGTTTACAATAAGGTCCGGTTTAAAATTCCGGATAAGTTCAACCAACTGGGGTACATTCTCTGCATCTACCTGGGCCGTTTGAATCCGGTTCCCGCCAATTTTCGCCGCTATCTCATTACATTTGGCCTTTGTACGGCTGGCCATCATGATTTCAGAGAATACTTCCGGGAGTGAGGCCATCTTGTGGGCAACAACAGTGCCTACTCCTCCTGCACCAATGATTAATACTTTTCCCATTTAATTTTATTACAGTTAATTAAATAATGTGATACGAAAATCAAAGGAAAGAAATTTTTTAGAGTCTTAAAATACCTTTGGAAACAAATTAATTGAATTCGTTCTCAATAAGCATGTTTGACAGTGATCGTCAGGAATTTGAAGATGATGCTCTTCCTGTTAGTCATACCATTGATAAACCGGTGCAGCTGCCTTCATGCGCAGACGCCAGTTTTTTGGATAATAATTGTTGAAACGGTTTCCCAGGTTCTTTATGAAACCCAATGGTATTTTTCTGAACGTGATCAACTGCCAGGGCGCTCTGTCCGGGTTCAGGCAGAATTGCTCCCGGGCCAGATAGTTCAGCGCCTCATCACGGCTGAGCTCACATTTTGGGAAAGCATCCAGGTTTGTTTCCACTGACATCGCCAGTTCATGGTCAGGCAAGACTTCGTTTCTTATCAGTTGCCCGGCCGTGGTTCCCGCTTTTAGCACATTGACGGTTTCATAAAGGTAGAGAATTTCAGTTTCCCACCGGGCGGGAATGAATTTGAGCTGGTCCTGATGCCCGAAGATTTTCAGAGAGCCTGGTCTGGTAATCCATTCAGCAGGTACTTTCGATGATCTTTGCAGTCTTGTTCTGAATTTTGACGGGAAACGGAAGGACGGAGTTTCTTCATTTTTTTGTAGCAGTGCAATGAAAAAACCTTCTCCCTTCACCCTGGACGGAAGAAAACGGTATCCTTGTATCCCTTCATATTCAACTTCATCGATGTTCCAATCCGGGTTTAAAGGTAGCCGCACACTGGTAAAGCTCCCCTGAGACCTTAGCCAGTGAAGATTTTCTTCATTCTCTGCGGGGTTAAACGTACAGGTACTGTAGATCAGGTAGCCACCATCTTTCAGGCATGCCCAGCTGTCGGCCAGGATCCGGCGCTGCCTGACAGCGCATAGAGCCGCATTTTCGGTCGACCATTCCCTTGCTGCTTCGGGAGAACGGCGAAACAATCCCTCGCCGGAACATGGAGCATCGATGACCAATACATCGAATAAGGCGCCCCCGTTTCCGAATTGTTTGGCATCACTGCTGCTGATCAGAGTATTGGAGTGACCCCATTTGGAGACATTTTCCGTTAAGACCGGGACGCGGGAACGAATCACTTCGTTTGAAACCAGAAAGTCATCTTTACCGAGCAGGCTGCCTAGGTGAGTCGATTTACCTCCCGGAGCTGCGCATAAATCCAGCACAAGAATCGGGTGATCTCTTTTGATCTGCCTGAAAACCTGTTCTATGAACATGGAACTTGCTTCCTGTACATAATAGGCACCGGCATGCCACAACGGATCAAGGGCAAAGATCGGGCGTTCATCCAGAAAGTATCCGGAGGAGCACCAGGGAATTTTTTCTCCGTTGATTTTCCCCTGAAATTTCGCCGGATTAATCCTCACACTGACACGGGCGTCATCAGTAAGCGATTCCAGAAAGGAGTCGGCAGTATCAGGAAACTGTTTCCGGATACGTTCGGAGAAAGCTTTCGGCCAGATTGAATGGATTGACGTCATGGGCCAAAAGTAAAACTTTTCGCAGTGGAAATGAAATGGTCATGTGCAATCGTCAGATTAAAATGATTAATTTTGCAGCATTATTTCAGAGAAGGAAACAATTATGAGAGATAAGTTAGCGGAACGATTGAATGTTGAATTTAGAGAGAGAGAAAGTGTTGAAACACTTCGGGAGCTTGCTTCGCGTTTTCAGGGTAAAATTGTTTTTACGACCAGCTTTGGGATTGAGGATCAGGTCATAACTGATATGATTTTCAGGAACGACATACCTGTTAAGGTCGTTACCCTCGATACAGGACGACTGTTCGAGGAAACCTACAAGGTATACAACCGCACCCTTGAACAATATAATAAACCGATTTATACCTATTATCCCAGGCATGAATTATTGGAGCCGTTTATCGCAGAGAAAGGCCCAAACAGTTTTTATCTTTCGGTCGAAAACCGGAAAATGTGCTGCCATATTCGTAAAGTTGAACCTCTTGGCAGGGCGTTGAGCGAGATGTCATGCTGGATCACAGGCATTCGTGCTTCACAGTCTCAGAATCGTGAGGATATGGAATTTTTTGAGTGGGATGAAGCATTTTCAATGATCAAATATAATCCCTTGCTGAAGTGGAGCCTGGAAGACTGCCGTGAATACGTTAAGGTGAATCATGTTCCTTATAATGTTTTGCACGACCGCGGGTTTGTGAGCATCGGATGTGCGCCATGTACACGAGCGATTCAACCAGGCGAGGATTTTCGTGCCGGTCGCTGGTGGTGGGAAAATAACTCCAAAAAGGAATGCGGGTTACATTCGCATTAAGCGGATATCAGACACAAGTATCAAGACACAAGACAAAAGATGTTCAGATATTCAGAAAATCGAATCATCTGAACATCCGAATCTGTCTTACGAGTACTATCTCTGGTTTCCGTTCTCCCTTCTCCGCCATGCTCTGTGTCTTATGCCCTTTGCCTTGTTACCTTGCAACCCTTCTCCGGTATCCGTTATATTTAACAATTTGTCAATTCACGATCCTGCGTCCAAAGGGTGTAAGTGCCAGTCCCACCAGTTTAAAATGCTGTGAAGCAAAGGGGATACCGACGATGGTTATGGCAAAAATAATTCCAAATACCAGGTGTGACAGGGCGATCCATATTCCGCCGATCAACAGCCATAGAATGTTCATGATCGTAGAAAGGCATCCCGGCGCATAATCCATATATTCGATATGCTTGCCGAATGGCCACAGGGCCAGTTGTGCCAGTTTGATGGCCTGCAATCCAAAAGGAATGCCTACAATGGTCAGACAGAGTAAAAGACCGGCAAAGAGATATTCCAGAAAAATAAGGAATCCGCCAAAGACGACCCAGATTATATTGCCAAGTGTGCTCATGATATGATGGTTAAATTGTCAAATTGTCAAAATGTTAAATTGCTGAATGGCTGACAGCTCAAAACTAATAGCTCACAGCTAATAGCTCACAGCTTCCTGACTCAATCAGTACGGCACTCTCACCTTCATTTCCGGCAATGCTACCGATAGTTGCTCAATCAGCGATTTGATATCGACATTGTAATACAACGGGTAAAGTATCTTAGGTTTCAGTTTTTTGACGGTTTGAATGAACATTTCTTCGTTCATGGTAAAAGGCATCATGATGGTGATAAATGCCACATCCGGTTTCATAAAGAACCTCATTTCATCGATATATTCCGTATCGCCTGATATATAGATCGTTTTGTCTCCAAAAACCATGAAATATCCGTTTCCGCCTCCCTTCGGATGATATGGAATATCGTCGGGGCGTAAATTGACTGAATTATAGGCAGCAACAGCCTTGATATAAATATCATTAAATGTAGTCTGCATCCCGTTTTCCAGAAATTGCCCGAAATTCATTTTTGAAATACATGATTGTGAAGCGATGACCTTGGTTTCCGGTTTGCTGAGGAACTCGATTGCATCGGTATTCAAATGGTCGCGGTGCTCATGCGTGATCAGGATCAGGTCGGCCTTTGGAAGCCTGGTCAAATCTGCCACATTTGGAATCGGATCAATGTATATATTCATCCGGTTAAAGACGAAATGAAGAAAGCAATGGCCAACAACTTCAATTTCCACATTTCCCTTTGAGGTTTCCAGGGTGTCTTTTTGCCAGTATTGTGCATAGACTGAATGGCTGCATAGAATTGACAACGCAGTCAACATTAAGACGGCAAAGACGGATTTTTTAGCAATGGCTGTATTCACTTTCATCCTGTGTCGGGTTCCTGTAACAAGCTGCTAATATATCAATTTTAAAAATGCAAAAGCATGGTCGCATGCCTGTTTTGAACATGAACGGGCATTCCTGTGTTTGTTATCCTAAATTAATTTCTATGAAACTATTCAGCTTTCTTTTCCTCTCCTTGTTTTCACTTCTGATCGCCTGCCGGAGTGCAGTCGATCCTGGCAATGTATCTTATGCCTTTCGGGAAGAGGAGGTTACGCTTGGAGGAGTGTTTACAGAACAACCGGCAAGTTTAAATGCGGTCGGTTCTTCCCGTTTGGACAGGGAATCCTTGTTCGCTGAGAGGATAAAGGAGCTTCAAAAACAGGTCGTAGAATTAAAAAGGGACCACGAATCGGTTAAAAGCGAATCGTTTGATAACAAGTGGAATGAGATACAAAAAGGGACCATTGTGAATTTTGATAAGTTGTCGGACGCGGATGTGAAGAACTGGGTCATACTGAACGACAGCCTGCTAAAATATTCGGGAGAACAGCGGTTTGCTGAGGAACTTGAAAAAATGGCATATAACGTACCCATTCCGGAAGTAATCACTGAAAAAATGATTAAATCATTTTGCTATACCAGACTTTATGACCGAATTTATGTCAATATTCTGGGAAGTTCAGAAGTGGAGTATGAACATACCACTGGCGGAAAAGTACGTGTGATCCAGCATACAAAATATCCATTTGACGGACGGATCACCATACAGGTTGCAACTCAGGATACCCGCTATCTTGATCTTTTTATTCGTATTCCCAAATGGGCAGAGCAGAGTTCTGTGACCCTCAGGGGTGTGATGTACAATACGATTCCCGGCAACTATACGGAAATAGCAAGAAAATGGAAAAACGGGGAAACCGTTGAAATTGTGTTGGGTTTTCGTCCTGACGTAATACGGAATGATTCGACGGCTATGGCATTTACATTCGGACCAATGTTTTTGAGTTATTTGGCTGAACCCGGAAAGTCAATGGTTTTCCGGGACACAGATCCGATAAAATATTTAAAGCTGGTTTCTCCCACTGATGAAATGCCAACCTTTACATTTAGCGGAATTCCCAATGAAACACTCGTTCTCCAGCCTTTTTTTGCCAGACAGGACCCTCCTTTACAACGTAAAGCCTGGATTAAAACAACACCCGAATGATCGACAATATCTATGAGACCCCGTTGAGTCAACGGGCAATAAATTTATACAAGTGAAATTCGCATCAGACATGAATGATCAGGAGCTTATCCGATTGCTGAGGCAGGGATCCAAAGACGCTTTTCATTTGCTGTATATGCGGTATGGATTGAAAATAAGACGATTTGCGCAGTTTTACCTGAAGCGGGAGCAGGATACTGAAGAACTGGTACAGGATGTTTTCCTTAAATTATGGGACAAGAAGGAAATGCTTGACAGTTCCGGGAATCTTAAAGCATTTATATATAAGATCGCAGTGAACAGCATTTATGATTTCATCAGAAGGAAGAACATTGAGCAGGCATTTTGGGATTATACAAAAACGGGTCCGAATGCATCTGATCAAACCTGGGATGATGTGGTATTTAATGATATGCTTTTTCACGTGAATCGTTTGATAGAAAAAATGCCGGATCAGCGGAGGAAGATCTTTACGATGAGTAAGGACAAGGGGTTGACGAATGATGAAATTGCAGAAATTCTTAGTCTTTCCAAACGGACTGTCGAAAATCAGCTATACCGGGCAACCTCATTTCTAAAGAAGAATATGCGCCTCAATTCCGTTTTCCCGGCCCTGTTCTTTTATCTCTTTTGCTGAAATCAATGCAATTTAAAAGCGACGATTTTATTCTTCCTGTTGTAACTGGCGGCTGGCAACTTCCTTCCCTTTCCATTTCCCTGACAGATAATAAATGATGAGGATAATCATTCCTGCGAACCAACCGATTGGTTCCGACCACCAGATCCCATTTACACCTATCTCGTCAGACAGATACCACGCCATTGGTATCCTGAACAAATAAAGTGAGATCAGGGTGGTGATCATGGGAATAAAAGTTGCACCCGCACCACGGAGAAAACCTGTAAACGCAAACATCACTGACAGTAAAAGATAAAATGAAGAGACGATGACCAGGTAATCCTGTCCGATCGCGATCACCATTGGATCGGGTGTGAATAATTTGATCAGGTAATTGCCAAAAATAATGATGAGGATCGTAACAAAAACAGCGTAGCACAATGAAAATAAGAGAGTCATGCGAAGTCCTTTTTTTGCACGGTCCTCACGGCAAGCGCCCAGATTTTGCCCAACGAAGCTAGACAGCGCAGAGCTAAAAGTCATCGCGGGCATTTTGGCAAAAGAGTCTATTCTGATGGCAGCTGTATATGCCGCTACGGCATTGGTGCCGAATTTAGTGACAACCCCCATGATAGCCAGCATACCAATGGCTACGAACGATTGTTGGAAGCCCGTTGGCAGCCCGATCCGGATACAGTTTTTAAAGATGGTGCGATCAAAAATATATTTACGGACGGACAGTTTAATGACCGGATGTTTTTTATTCAGATACCAGGCTGCCAGGAAAAAAGCTGCAGCTTCTGCAATCACTGTTGCAAATGCCACGCCTGCGATCCCCCATTTGAAAACAAGAACAAACACCAGGTCCAGTGCAACGTTCAACAGGGCTGATAGAATCATAAAATAGAGCGGGGTCTTTGAATCTCCCAATCCTCTGAGGATTGAGGTAATTCCGGTAAACCCGAAAAAGAAGAACATACCGGACAGGTAGATGGTCAGATAGGTAAGCGCTTCAGGTAACATTTCCTGAGGAAGTTGAAGCAAACGGAAAGCCGGTTTGCTTAAAGCAATCCCAACAGCAGTAACAAGTATTGAAGCCAATAAAAAGAAAATAAACAGGGTGTCGATCGTTCGACGCACATTTTCTGTCTGCCTGGCCCCAAAATACTGTGAAACTACGGTTGATGCCCCTGACCCAATGCCAATGACCATCGAGATCAGAACGAAAATGAAAGGAAAAGACGCGCCAACTGCCCCAAGAGCTTCTTTCCCAAGATAATTTCCTACAATAATGCTGTCAATAATGCTGTACAGATTTTGAAAAATATTGCCGATAATTAGCGGAACTGAAAATCGCAGGATTAACTTGGCCTCTTTCCCCTCAGTAAAGTCCTTCATAGTTAAAAATAATGAGCGTAAATCTCTTGATTTTTATCCGAATATCAAAACTTGAGTTTAAAGTTAATGTTGGGTTAAGTTTTAATTTTCTGCTTTTCTGACAAGGGGAATCAGCTAATTTTGTTCGGAAATGAACATAGAAGTGAATTATGAAGAGTGTCTTATTCGTTTGTCTGGGAAACATCTGCCGGTCACCAAGTGCCGAAGCAGTCTTTAACGCATTAACTAGAAAAGAAGGATTGAGTGATTCTGTCCGGTGCGATTCTGCCGGAATTGCAGGTTATCATATTGGTGACCCTGCTGATCAGCGCATGCAGTGCCATGCCATTAGGCGGGGATACAGGCTAACTTCGGTGGCGCGGAAATTCAATCCCGAAACCGATTTTGACGAGTTCAATTATATCGTTGGGATGGATGATGAAAATGTGAATGATCTCCAGAACCTGGCCTCGAATACGAACGAACTTGATAAAATTTATAAAATAACCGACTTCTCTTCCGAAGCCGGTCATGAATCCGTTCCGGACCCTTACTATGGAGGCCCGGATGGATTTGAGCTTGTTCTGGATATTCTTGAAGACGCCTGTGTGGGATTATTAAATGAAGTGAAAGGAATGTGATCAATAGATAAAAAAAATCCGGATTAATGGAGTGGATAAGAGAAAATTACTGATCTTTGCCGAAGACAAAACATCTGTCGAAGACAGAACGATTATGGTGGATGAATGTGGAGATGGATATGGATCAGAACAAATTTTACAGCTCAGTAACCGGATATTTTGATGAGATTTTTCCGTTGAACCCTTTACAGTTGAAGTTTATCAGGGCTGAACTGGGATCATTGGATGAACTTTATTTTTTGGATATAGGATGTTCGACAGGAAAACTGGCAAATGAACTTTGCAGCCTTGGCGCCCTTGGTGTTGGCATCGATTTGAATGAAGATATGATCATGGAAGCCAGACATAAATATTCATCTGCTTCTTTAAACTTCAGGAAAATGAACATGCTTTATATCGACAGGGCATTTCCTGATAATTATTTTGATACTGTTATTTGCTTTGGAAATACACTGGTGCATCTGGATTCCATTACCGAAGTCAGGACTTTTTTGAGTCATACGGCAAAGTTGTTGAAGCCCGGCGGAAAATTACTTCTTCAGATACTGAATTACGATTACATTTTGGATAAGAAGGTATCGGAACTCCCTTTAATTGAAACAGGCCGCCTTCAGTTTACCCGTCATTATACCCTGCCAAACGGAGCACAGCAAAAAATTGAATTCAAAACGGTACTGACTGATAAATTTAGCAGCGAAATACTTGAAAACAGCGTATCGTTGCTCCCGGTTCGTAAAAAAGAACTGGAAAGGATTTTATGGATGGCCGGCTTTAGTCAGGTGAATTTTTATGCCGATTTTTCAAAGAAACCCTATACCGGCGATCATTTGCCGATGGTCGTTGTGGCTGAGAACAACTAATTCCGGCTCCCCTCCAACCCGACCTTCATCTGGACTTACTTCTTTTGCCGGTGTATGGTTATTTTTTATTCAAACTCAATATAAATTAATAGATTTTCAAATTCCGGGAATGGGAAGATTGAATCTGTCAAATGCTTGTTTGATCGCACATTTGCATCATAAGTAGTCGGGATTTTGATGATGTGTTTAACGGGGCGGTTTCCAGCAGTTGTTGAATGGACACGCATTTCTGCTATTTTTGATGGTCATAAATAGAAAATGGAGCTAAATGTCTGTTCTTCTTTGCCGAAAGCAGTCTGGCTCATTAGCAAACCGATTACAATAATGAGGAAGTCATGACCCTTCCGTCAAAAAAACAGATCAATGATTTGGAATGAAAAAATAGAATGTGGCGACCGGAACGAATTAAGAGCCATTCAAACAGAGCGATTGCGGGAAACCGTTCAGCGGATTTATCATAACGTACCTTGTTACCGTAAGAAAATGCAGAAGGCAGGGCTTGTTCCCGACGATATCCGGTCGCTCGAAGATCTGACCAAACTTCCTTTTACCGTGAAGCAAGACCTGCGCGATAACTATCCCTTCGGAATGTTTACCGTTCCTATGAGTGAGATCGTCAGGATTCATGCCTCTTCCGGAACAACGGGAAAGCCGACTGTGGTGGGCTATACCCGCAAGGACTTGAATAACTGGGCCGAAATGGTTAGCCGGGCTCTTTGCATGGGTGGTGTACACCGGAATGATATTGTCCAGGTGGCTTATGGCTATGGACTGTTTACCGGAGGACTTGGTCTTCATTACGGATGTGAGAACCTGGGTGCTTCCGTGATCCCGATTTCCGGGGGTAATACCCAAAAGCAATTGCAACTGATGCAGGATTTTGGTACCACCGTGCTGGCGTGTACGCCGTCCTATTCACTTTATCTGGCCGAGGCGATGAAAGAAATGGGAATTAAAAAGGAGGAACTGAAACTGCGGGTGGGGATTTTTGGTGCTGAGCCCTGGACAGAAAATATGAGGCACGAAATTGAAGAGAAACTCGGAATAAAAGCCATCGATATTTATGGCTTAAGTGAGATCATGGGGCCGGGTGTTTCCTGTGAATGCGAATACCAGTGCGGGATGCATATCAACGAAGACCATTTTTTGCCCGAGATCATTGACCCGGAAACGCTGCAGCCTGTAGCACCGGGTGAAGTTGGCGAGCTGGTTTTCACTACCGTTACCAAGGAAGGAATACCGCTGATCAGGTATCGGACGCGCGATCTCACCCGTTTGATCTATGACAAATGCAAATGTGGCCGAACGCTTGTGCGGATGGAGAAATGCAAAGGACGTTCGGACGACATGCTGATCATTCGTGGTGTGAATGTCTTTCCGTCGCAGGTTGAGAGTGTTCTTCTCGGAATGAGTGAAACGGAACCTCACTACCTGTTGATCGTGGAAAGGGAAGGAACACTGGATACGCTCAATGTGATGGTAGAGGTTCAGGAGCAATTCTTTTCGGACGAGATCAAAAAGCTTGAAACTTTGCGGAAGAAAATTACTGCAAATCTTGAGAGTACGCTTGGTATATCGGTAAATGTTAAACTGGTTGAACCAAAGACGATTGAACGTTCGGCAGGAAAAGCCAAACGTGTCATTGACAACCGTAAATTATAGGAGGTAGATTTATGATCATCAAACAGTTATCTGTTTTTCTGGAAAACAAGGCAGGACGGTTGAATGAGGTTGCTTCTCTGCTCGGTCATGCCGACATTAATATGTCGGCATTCAGTGTGGCCGACACCACCGAATTTGGCATCCTGCGGATGATCGTTTCTGATCCCGAAAAAGCCGGTGAAATTTTAAAGGAAGCCGGTTTTGCAGTACGCCTGACCGATGTTATTTGCCTGCATAGCCCCAACGTTCCCGGGGCCTTGTCTAAAGCGCTGAATGTTCTGGCTGCGGAAAGTGTTTTCATCGAGTATCTTTATGCATTCTCGATGGATAAAGATTCCGCCAATATTGTTTTAAAGCCGGAAGATATTCAGAAATGCATTCAGGTTCTTAAGGATCATCAAATTGAACTGCTGAGTGCAAGCGACCTTTACGAATTTTAATTCTGAAGCGTAACCGGAATTGCCCGGATTACAACCGGAGATGCATTTTTTGTTATTTTTGATGGCTGTTTCTTCTGCGGTAAGAAACAGAGGTGCATTTTTTTGTAAATTTGGGTCCTTTAATAAAAATGGTATGAAGAAAATTGCTATTCAGGGAATTGCAGGGTCATTTCATGAAGATGCTGCGCAAAAGTATTTTGGTGATGAAAAGATTGAGATCGTTGAATGCCGGTCTTTTAGCAGCGTCTGTAAGCTAATCGATGAAGATAAGGTCGATATTGCTGTAATGGCCATTGAAAATTCCATTGCCGGCAGCATTCTTCAGAACTATTCGCTGATCCGGGATTACCATCTGCGGGTGATAGGAGAAATCTATATTCATATCCAGATGAATTTAATGATGTTGTCCGGAGGTAAAAAAGAAGATATCCGTGTTATTTATTCTCATCCGATCGCGATCCGCCAGTGTGCCGAATACCTCGAGACCTATTTCCCTCAGGTCAGGATCATCGAAAATCAGGATACAGCTGCTTCGGGAAAATTACTGCAGGAAGAAAAGCTGATGGATGCTGCCGCAATCGGAAATTTGAGAACAGCAGAAATATATGGGCTGGATGTTCTCGAATCAGGGCTTGAAAGCAATAAGAAAAACTATACCCGCTTTTGGATCCTCTCAAAACATGGCACCCACAGCGCAAATAACAATAAAGCTTCACTTTGTTTTGAAGTTGGTCACTACTATGGCGCATTGGCCAAGGTGCTGAATATTTTTGCCGACCATAAGATCAACCTCAATAAAATACAATCCGTTCCCATCCTGGGTAAACCGAATGAATATACGATCCATGTGGATGTGGAATACGAAACAGAAGATAATTATGAAAAGGCTATCCATCATATCTTGAAAAATGTTTCCAGTTTATCTATATTAGGCGAATATGTTCGCGGGGAACTTGACGGAACTAACCAATAAAACGTAGGAAAATGGAGAAAACAGGCTTATTCTTTGGTCCCGAAAAGGGAGCGGTTCATCGTGCTGCCGAAAAAATAAGGGACGCAGCAGGTGAAGACCGGATTGACCTGATACCGGTTGCTGGTGCCGGTGCTGCCGATCTTGAAAAGTATAACAAAATCATATTTGGAATTTCAACTGTCGGAAAAGAAACCTGGGATCAGGAGTTTTCGAATACCGACTGGAGCCGATTCTTTCCTGAAATCAGCAAAATAGATTACAGCAAGCGGACAATTGCGATTTTTGGATTAGGGGATCATGTGACCTATCCCGGGCACTTTGTCAATGCCATGGGAATGCTGGCCAAAGAAATACTGAAAATATGTCCCGATGTAAAGATGGTTGGACAAGTGGACCCTTCAGGTTATGAATTTGAAGAATCGGAAGCGGTTATAGATGGTCAATTTATTGGTTTGGCTCTGGATGAGGATTTTGAACCCGAATTGACGGATAAAAGAATTACCAGCTGGGTAAGCCAGATCGGCAGCGAATTCGGATTCTGAAAAAGTAATACAAATGAAGAATACACCTATTGATCCGGAACTCGTTGAAAGGAGCCTGAAACGCCTTCGCATTGAAGATCTGAATGATGCTTCCATCCGGGAGATCGTAGCGCTTGTCAATATTATTGAAGCGGAAAGTCAGGAGAAATTTGTCCGTATGGAAATGGGAGTGCCTGGTTTACCGCCGGAAGCGGTTGGGGTAAGCGCGGAAATCAATGCACTGAGAAGCGGTGTCGCTTCCATATATCCTCTTATCGATGGTATCAGGCCACTGAAGGAAGAAGCAGCACGGTTTATGAAGCTGTTTATGGACATAGAAGTTTCACCGGAGGGCTGTGTCCCTACCGTTGGTTCCATGCAAGGTACCTATTCGGCCTTACTGGTCGCCACCAACCTGGAT
>Ga0074195_1002540_pt1 | contig 20010 bp, 20 predicted proteins | sample EPASupsiteHSE623_FD_64525 | JGI IMG/M metagenome (GOLD analysis project Ga0074195, IMG submission 64525) | Bioremediated contaminated groundwater from EPA Superfund site, New Mexico - Sample HSE6-23 | ecosystem: Environmental > Aquatic > Deep subsurface > Groundwater > Contaminated ...
ATAAAACAAAACTCCCGCAAAAGCGGGAGTTTTAAATTAAATTTTGTTGAAGTTATTTAGTAATCCATTTGGCCTTGGGGTTGCGATTACAGAGTTTTTCCAAGTTTTTTAAGGAAGTGTCATCGATACCAGCCTCACCTCGTCCGTAATACCAAATAGTATTTTCATTCGCTGTGCCGGGGGCGATATTACAGCCACCGATAAAATCATTATCGCAAGCAGTTTCTTGAACTGTCCCAAGATTTTTGCAGTTAGGTTCCATTTGCGCTTTGGTCCAAAAGTCGCCAATGTATTCGGTACAGGTGGAACTTGTTTCTATGCCATTACAACTGCCTTTTACGCTTTGATTTTCATTTTTACCATGGATAGTTTTTTCATTAATTTGGTCATCGGTGCTGGTACTTTTTTTGACTAGTGGAGCGGTGGTTTTCTCTATTATTGATGGTAAGGCGGCTTTAGTATTTGTTTCCGTTTGATAACTTATTTCTTCTTTTTTGCCGCAGGCAGTAAAAATTATTAAAAATAGAAAAATTAAAAAGGTTTTTTTATTCATAAAGTTGTTTTATAATATAATTATACTTAAAATAATATAAACTAACAAGTAAATTTGATATGCAAGTCCCAATTCGTAAACCAGGTAAATACACTAATATAAAGATTGACCCGAAAATGACAGAACTTAAATACAATGAGCTTACGGAAAGATTGTATAAGATGAAAAAGAAATATCGACCGCCCCTTATCAGGGAAGTCAAAAGGTTAGCCCTAATGGGTGATTTTTCGGAAAATGTCGCTTATTCGATTGCTAAAGGAAAACTCAGGGGTTTGAATCAACGGATTTTGGAATTGGAAGACCTGCTCAAGCGGGCGGAAATTATAAAAGTCAGAAAAAGTGGCAGGGTTGAAGTGGGCAGCCGGGTCACCTTTTTGGATGGTGAAAAAGAGAAGACTTATCAATTACTTGGTTCCTCAGAAAGCTCCCCCGAAAATGGTGTGATTTCACATATTTCGCCAATCGGAAAAATACTTTTGGGGTCCGCTCCGGGCGAAGAACTGATTTTCAAGACGGCAGCTAGAGAAAGAAGAATTAAGATCTTAAAAATAGAATAGACTTTAAGTTTCCTTCGTAGAACTAGACTGGTCTAGACAAAAAACAATATATAAGTTATAATCATATGACTTTGTAGAAAAGTCCAGAATTTTGTGGACAGAAGTTAAGATAATAGAAGTAGAAGATAAAAAAGATTTACAAAACGGGTTAAAATTTAAATCAATTGTTCTACAGTTCTTCAATTATTGTTTTTGGCTATCGATTTTGACCAGTCTGAGAAGATGATAAGCGGTTGAATTAAGTAGCTCGTATTTGGGAGAGAAATTCTATAAGGGAAAGTTCTATACTAAACATAATACTGGTCAGTTCTACATAAAACAAAGATAAGGCGGTAAAGCCGGGAATAGTACAAAAGTTTGTAAACTTTTGTAAAAATACTCAACAGGCTAATATTAGCTAAATCAGTCTAAAATGAGCTTAGGTAATAGGGTCATCGAATAGAGTATATTAAAAAGTGCTAATCAGATTAACATATTTTAAATATTCATATCATGGACATAAAAATAGAAAAATTCAAGATAATTAAATATAGCCTTTTGGTGGTCTTTTTGACCTTCTTTTTAGGGGGATGTTCTACGCCAAAAAAGTTGGATGAAAGTATTAATAAGGCTGAAAAAAGTCACCTAGTAGAACAAGTAAAAAACAAGTTGGTCTTGTTTAGTGCAAATAAGCAGGCTGACTTATCAGGTGAGATATTTAAAACCAAGCTAAATAGTAATTGGCATTCTTATAATAATGTAGAACCAAAATATAGCTTTAAATACCCCCTCAACGTTTCGGTAAATAAAGAGGATGATCAAGCGGAATTCTTGTTGAAGGTCGATAACTTAAAAATCGAAAAAACTAATGCTTCCGGAACGACTATAAATGAAGATTTGCTAGTAATAGCAAAAAATATTCAAAATGGGGAAAATGATGCTTTTTGGGGAGAATCATTGGAGGATTCTCGTATAATTAGCAAAGTTAACGGAGTAAATTATCGGGAAGAATTACTTTTTACGGGGCTGTCCGACTGTGACCTTAATTTTGAGCGAAAGTTGGTGTTTTATGATGATGATTATTTGGTTACAATTAGTTTAATTGCCCCGGCCCAGAAAATTGTGGCAGAAAATCCTGATTTCTTTAAGCTTGGCCCGGAAGAGTGTCAGAATAAACAAATTTGGAAATTTGAAAGGCAGTCGGAATTTTATTTAATGTTAAAAGAAAATCAAGAAAATAAAACCGCTCAAGCTTGGTTTAATCTTTTTGACCTGATTAAAGAAAGTTTAAAGATAGGCAATGATGAAGTCTCGATGCGAGTGCTTGATTCAAGATTTTTGGAAAACAATAAAAATTTAAATTTCCCAGAGCTGAGAGTAAGCGCGGAGAAGGTAAACAACGATCTTCATGCCTTGGGTGAGGAGAAAACGAAGGCGTCAGAAGCTGATTATTACGTAACGTTTGAAAAAAATAATTTTTTATCAATATCTTTTTATTCAGCATCAGTCACCAAAGAGCGAAGTTTAAGCAGTCGAAATTATAATTTAAAAACAGATCAAGTATTAAGAGCACGTGATATTTTTAAGGAAGAAAAAATTAACGATCTTTTCATTTTGGTTAGCACTAAATATCAGGAAAACATCAAAAACTATCAATTAAGCGAATATAAGGATAGAGTTTTTTCTCTTGAGGATTTGGATAATTTTAATATTACTAATGACGGTATCAGGTTTAATTATGGGGGGCCAGTGGAAACTGATAAATTTACTCCAAAACTTTTTGCGTTTTTTAGCTTTAAGGACTTGGAAGAATATCTAAAATTAGAAATAAAAAAATAATCCGCTATTAGCGGATTATTTTTTATATAATGTTTTTCTTTATCAGGATAGGAAGACTACTGTGTATACCATTAAGAAAGAATGCATTACGGATACTGTTAAAGCAATAAATGCAAAGTCAGCATTAATGATGTGTTTGTGAGTTTTTTTTGAAGAGTTCACACACTCTTTACAAGTTGGTTCGTTTGTCATAATTTTTTGTTTTTATTTTTATATTTAAATTTGTATACTATCAGTATAGCACACAAAAATCGATTTGTCAATGGTAAAATTGACTTTTTTTAAAAAATATTTTATATTTTCAAGCAGGTTATTGGCCTCTTAAGAAAATTATTTTAAATCTATATGGGATTATCAATTGGTATTGTCGGATTACCGAATGTAGGAAAATCGACTTTGTTTAATACATTAACAAAATCAAAAATAGAAGCGTCAAATTATCCTTTTTGTACGATTGACCCCAATGTTGGGGTGGTAAAAGTACCAGATGAAAGATTGAATAAATTATCGCAAATATCTAGTTCTGAAAAAGTCATTCCTACCACGATTGAGTTTGTTGATATTGCTGGCTTGGTAAAAGGGGCGCATGAAGGTGAGGGATTGGGAAATAAATTTTTAGCCAATATCAGAGAGTGCGATGCAATCTGTGAAGTGGTAAGAAATTTTGAAGATGATAATATTATTCACGTTGAAGGCAAGATTGATCCGGAAGGCGACCGTGAGACTATCAATATGGAATTAATTTTTGCTGATATGCAGACTGTGGAAAAAATGTTAGCGAAGATTACCAAAGAAGCGCGAGGGAACAATAAAGAGGCAATTAAGCAAAAAGAAATTTTAGAAAAGATAAAAGTTCGTTTAGAAGCTGGGCAAGCCGCTCGAACTTTGGATTTTTCTGAAGAAGACGCTTTGCTGGTGAAAAAATTAAATCTTTTAACCACGAAACCGATTATTTATGTTTTGAATTCAGCTGATACTTCCAAGAAAGTTAACAGTGAAGTTTGGGATGGTGAAGTGGTCGTTTTGAATATAAAACTTGAAGAGGAAATCGCTAGCTTGAGCGAAGAAGAACAACAAGAATATATTCAAGAATTGGGGCTAGATGAAAGTGGTTTAACAAAACTTATCAAAGCTTCATATAAACTCTTGGGGCTGATTACTTTTATTACAACGGGTAAAATTGAAACGAGAGCTTGGACGGTTTTGCAGGGAGCGAAAGCGCCACAAGCGGCAGCTGTCATTCATACAGATTTTGAGAAAGGCTTTATACGCGCGGAAGTGATTAAGTATGAAGACTTTATTACCTGTGGCTCTGAGGCTGAAGCAAGAAATCGTGGTTTACTGCGAACTGAGGGGAAAGATTATATCGTTCAAGACGGTGATGTCTGCCACTTTTTGGTGAATAAATAAAATTAGGAATTTATAATATAAAAAATAGTCCGCATGGTGCGAACTATTTTTTTATTTTTTTCATGATTATAATTTCTCGCCAGACGCGTTGGCCTTCGCGGCCGTAGAGGAGGGTGGAACGATGGGTGAGCTCGGGATTGCGTGGAAATAATATTTCTGGCAGGGCTTGAACAATTTTAAAATCAGGATACTGGGGGGTAATATATGTGAGTTCGGTTTTTCTACTTTTAGAATTTGTAATTTGCTTATTGCGATTGGTTGTTAGAACTGGCCAGAGCATGACTACCGTACCCTCGGGGCGGAGAACTTTGGAAAATTCTTTTATCGCATTGCTGTATAAATTTTCGAGTTCAATTTTTATTTTTTTCACGTCTTGGTTGCCGCGTTGCGGACCGAGAAAAGGTTCTGTGACGATAACATCAAAAAAATTATTAGGAAAAATTTTTGAGAGTTCAGTGACATCTTGTTTTTTCACTTCAAAATTTTGATTGGGATCAATGGCGAATTTTTGCAAGAGCCAATTGAGATTAGCAATGCAGTCGTTGACCGCCTTGGTAGAAACATCTGTGCCAAAAACATTTTGAGAGCCGCGCAGCAGAGCTTCCATTAAAACTGTGCCAGAACCACAGAAAGGATCCAAAAGTTTTGCCTCATTATTCGGATTGGACAAGTTAATCATGATTTGTGCGAGTTTGGGGGGGAGCATGCCGGATTGACTATCGCGATTTGGTCGATGATAGTCACGATATGATAATTCTTTGAAAGCTTGGACGGCGAGGGTTTTAGCGATATATAAATTTTTTCCATTTTGAAGATAAACAATTTCTGCGCCTTTGTCGCAAAGTTTATTTTGGGTGACGACGACACTAGAAAGAGTTTTTTCTTTGCTGATTACCCAACGGCAGGAGACGCCTTTTCTTTTTAAGGAAGACTTTAATTCCATGCCGATAACTTTGGAATTGAATTTTTCTTTGCCGTAATATGAAATACCAAATTTGAATTTTCCTTCACCGGGTGTAAAAAGTTCGCTTGATTTTTCGATTAAAGCTTTTTGATTCACTGCTGACAATTGAGCATAAATTAAACCAATCTTAATTGTGCCGCCCAAAATTTTGATTAGCCTTTTAGCATCTATATCTTTTTCAGTTTCGAAAATGGCAACTTCATTATCAATCACACTTAGTAAACCGTCGTTTTTTAACAAAGCAAAAATTTCGGCAATAGAAATTGTCGGATTGGAACCAAGGATAAAAAAATATTTTTGTTTATTTGTTGATGTCATAAAGATAAATAGCGACGTCATTATTATCGGGCTTGTCGATTTGGCTCGCCTTTAGACTAAGTATCGGGAAGGCATAGCTGATAATCTTGGCACCATTGGGCAGTTCGGTTAGAAGCTTGTTAACTAGTTTTTCGTTTAATTTTTGCGAATTAGCAGCAAAAAGATAGACTACTTTAGCGTTATTCAGATTTTCGCGGTAGATATTTTTAAGTTTAAACTCAAGTCGAGGGTTTTTTAAAAAATAATTTTTTAGGCGACAATAAACAAAAAAGGGAATAGCGAGCTCAATGCCGATGGCCTTGGCGGGTGAATTTTCGCTAATATAAAAGGCAACACGGCCATCACCACAACCTAAATCATAAAAAAGCTCGCCCGGTTTTAGGTCGGCAATTTTTAGAACCCTGGGTAAATCTTTCTTTCTTGTTGGAACCCAAGGGGCGAGTGACAGGGCTGTTATTGCTAAAGTTAGCAAAATTAACCAAATCACGATTTCTAATAAGGCAATTATCATATAATTATATATAAACTTTAGCACAATCTGGAAATTTATCAATCAGACTAAGGAAGAGGGGCTTGATTTTTTTTAAAATATATGATAAGTTTAGAGCACAATTAAATTTCGATATACCTGTTCCCACGGGCAAAAGCCCAATTCCGTCTAAGTGACCGGAATTAACTAGGTATTCTCTAAGCTTCCAAAGAATATGAGAATATCTTTGGAATTTTTTATTGAAAATTATTATTAATAAAATAGCAGAGACAAAGAGTCTTTTGCAGAAAAGAATAAATATGGCAAAGAACAAAGATTCAAAGACCCCTCACTACGAGCTATTATTTATCGTCTCAAACAAATTTACTGAAGACGAAGTAAAGCCGATCGTGGAAGAGGTAAAAAAGACCATTGAAACTAATGGCGGAGAAGTTAGCTATGCAGAGTATTGGGGCAAAAAAGAATTAGCTTATGCGATTGAACATTTCAATCATGGTTATTATGCCCTGTACGAATTTGATGCAGCTGGGGAAAAAATGATGAAAATCGACAAAGACTTAAGAATGAACAAAAAAGTCTTGCGTCATCAAATCGTTTCAAAGCGATTTCGTACTCTTGAAGAAATTGAACAAGAGAAACAAAAGAGTCAAGAACGCGCTGATAAAATGAAGTCAGAAAGTTCCCAAAAAATCAAAAGAGACAAAGAAGAAGTAAAAGAAATCAAGGAGAAAGAAGAAGTCAAAGTAAATCTACAAGAGCTAGATGAAAAGTTAGACAAAATCCTTGAGACTGATGATCTTCTATAAACTAAACTTATAAAATAATTAAGCGGCCTTTACGGCGGCTGCGCAAAACGTATGAATTTAAACAAAGTTATGATTATCGGCAATTTGACTAGAGATCCGGAAGTTAGAAATACTCCCAACGGGACTAATGTTGCTTCTTTCTCAGTAGCGACTAATTTCGTATGGAAAGATCAAAACGGTCAAAAACAAGAAAAAGCTGAATTCCATAATATTGTTGCCTGGAGAAAATTGGCTGACATTTGTAGTCAATATTTAAGAAAAGGCTCGAAAGTTTATTTGGAGGGTCGTTTGCAAACTCGAGATTGGGATGGTCAAGACGGAGTTAAGCGCTATCGAACAGAAATCATTGCGGAAAATATGATTATGTTAGACAGAGCGGGAGGTCCGGCTGGCGGAGCGATGCCGAGATCTGGCGGAATGCCGGGGATGTCAGCTGAACCGATGATTGATATCGATGAAGGCATTGGCGAACCTAATTTCCAAGAAGAGGAAATCAAGGTAGAAAATATCCCTTTCTAACTTATTAATTTAAAAATTTTTACCAATATGGAAAATAACGAAAAAAAGACTTGTTATTTTTGTGATAACGATGAGAAAGAAATCGATTACAAAGATACCAGAACTTTAAAAAGATTTATCAACACTTACAAAAAAATCTTACCAAGAAAGAAAACTGGGGTTTGTTCATGGCATCAGAGAAAGTTGGCTACAGCAATCAAGCGTTCTCGCACGATGGCACTCTTACCTTTCACCAATAAATAAATATCAAAATTTTGAAAAACCTAGTAAACTAGGTTTTTCGAATTCAAAAATATGTTGAGTTTAAACGAAATTAAAATTGGCACAATCGTTGAAATGAACGGTGAGCCTTATGTTGTCATTCGCGCTGATCATCATAAAATGGGTAGAGGTGGGGCCGTTTTGAAGACCAAGATGAAAAACCTGATCAATGGTAATGTTTTGGAAAGAACCTTCCAGGGAAACGACAAGGTAGAGAAGGCTGACACTGAAAAGAAAAAAGCTAATTTCATGTACAAGGATGCTGATAATGCTTATTTTATGGACAACGACAATTTTGAACAGTTTTCAATCGGGATTGATCAAGTTGGAGAAAAGTTACGTTTTGTAAAAGAAGGAATTGATGTTGATGTATTGTATTTTGATGGCAAAGCTGTTGCGATTGACCCGCCCATAAAAGTTGAGTTGTTGGTAACCAGCGCTCCTCCGGGAGTAAAGGGAAATTCTGCCGGTAATGTTTCTAAGCAAGTAGAGTTAGAAACCGGCGAAACTATTAACGCCCCGATGTTTATCAATGAAGGTGATTTGATCAGAATCAATACCGAAACTGGCGAATATTCAGAAAGAGCTTAAATAAAAAAAGAACCGTTTTAAACGGTTCTTTTTTTATTTTAATTATTCTTCAGTAACTTCTCTCGCTTTGATATCGCTCATGATTTTTTTGCGAATTTCTTTCAACAGCTTTTTGTCAGCACGTAAGAATCTTTTTGCATTTTCACGCCCGACACCAAGTTTGATTTCTCCGAAAGAATAAGAGTTACCAGACTTATTAATTGTTCCTTGGGCGACACCTAGATCCAATATATCGCCAGCGACAGAAATGCCTTCATTGTACATGATATCGAATTCGCATGTTTTGAAAGGGGCGGCCACTTTATTTTTTACAACCTTACATTTGACGCGGTTACCGATAATTTTGTCACCTTGTTTGATTTGGGCGCTGCGACGAATTTCGATGCGGATTGAAGAATAGAATTTCAAAGCATTACCGCCGGTGGTAGTTTCAGGGTTGCCAAAGAAGACACCAATTTTTTGACGGATTTGATTGATAAAGATAACGATAGTTTTAGTTTTGGAGATAGTACCCGTTAATTTTCTCAAAGCTTGACTCATTAGACGAGCTTGCAAGCCCATGTGAGAATCACCCATGTCGCCTTCGATTTCTTTTTGGGGAACCAAGGCGGCTACTGAGTCGATAACGATTACATCAACTGCATTGGAGCGGACCAAGGTTTCCAAGATTTCCAAAGCTTGTTCACCGGTGTCAGGTTGGGAAATTAATAAGTCCTTGATGTTGATACCAATTTTTTGGGCATAATCAGGGTCAAGCGCGTGTTCGGCATCAATGAACGCAGCAATGCCACCAACCTTTTGTACTTCCGCAATTACATGTTGCGCTAAAGTAGTTTTACCGGATGATTCTGGACCAAAAACTTCGATAATGCGACCGCGGGGAACGCCGTTGATACCGAGGGCTAAATCAAGCGATAAACAACCGGAAGACACCGCGTCAACATCGGTTTTTTTAGCTTCGCCGAATTTCATAATCGAACCTTCGCCGAATTTTTGTTTAATTTGCTCCATTGCTGACAGAGCAGCTTCAAATTTTGCATCTTTTTCGGAGTTTTTTTCCGTTGACTTTTCGGAGTCTTTTGCCATATTTTTAAATTTAATAATAAATGAAAATTAAAATAAAAAGGCGCTTCAAGCCCCTTGTCTCTGAATTATATCATTTTGTTAAAAAAACAGCAACAAGGATTATGGCTGTGTGGGGAGCTGAAAATCTTGATCAGGAACTTTCACCAGAATATGTCGGATTAAACGGTTTTCTTTGCTATATTTTTTTTGCGCAACAATACTGACGGTATTTAAACCATTACTTAAATTTATTTTTTCATTAAAATTACCCTGCGTGTCCAACAAAATGGTTTTTTCATTAATAGTGACATTGGTTTCTGGGTCGGTTTGGCCACTTATTTTGATATAGTTTTCGCTAATTATCGAGTTTTCAATGGGGGAGTAGATTTCTAACCTAGGGGCACGGATAATATTTCGGATATAGTAACCTAAATAAAATAGACAAATTGTAACCGAGAAAATTATTAAAAAATTTTTAATTAGCCCAGGTAAGGTTAAGAAATAGGTCATTTTTGGGACTTTGTAAGAAAATATATTTTGTTGATGTTCTTTTTGTCGGTTTTCGGTTTCTAGTTCCCAGACTTTTTCTAGAAAATCGGCATCAAGACCTAAAAATAAAGCATATTCGCGAAGAATTTTTTTTCCGTAAAGACCAGCGGGAAGTTTTTCCAGCTGGCCATTTTCGAGAGCTTGCAAGTATCTAATATTAATTTTGAGGGTTTTAGCGACAACTTCTAATTTTATCTTTTTATCAAGGCGCTTCTGTTTTATTTCCTCTGCAATCAATTCGTTATTTTGCTGAATTTTGTTTGAGGTAAAATTATTCATGGCTACTTAACAATAAATTTGCTTTCAGCTTGGGTATTATCTAGACCCATAGCTTTTAAGGTAAAGAAGATAATTGAGTAGCTAGTAAAGATTATAACCAAGCCGATAATTGAACCGGTAATTATTTGTTTTCCCTTGGTGACTCTTTCCTGGCTGCCGCCGGAAATTAACATCATAAAACCTCCATAGACAAAAAACAAGAGAGTAACAGCACCGGAAACTCCGAGTATCATTTTACTGACACCAATCGCTAATAATACGAAATCGCTTATTCCGCAGTCACCGGTCTTCATACAAGGCACCTCTTCAGAGAGAGATTTTAATGCCAAAGCAGGGGAGTAAGCATAAAACAAAAATGTCAAAATAAAAATTAATAATAAATAAATATTAATTTGTTTTTTTGTAAAATATTTTTTCATATTTATTGTTTTACAGTTGTTTGTTGAACGGTTTGGGCGCCGTTTTCAATTACTTCGTTAAGTGGTCTTTGGTCGGCGACGGCATTATCAATCATCTTATTCATTGCTTTTTCGGCAGCTAAGGCATCGGCGCCTTTGTACCAGCTCTTTGCGGTTAGAATTTGTTCGGCAAAGACACCTACGTCTTGATCATCAATTTGTTCATTTACCAGAGATCGAAGCGCAGTTGGTTTTTTGGTTTTGTCTAAATAGCTTTTAACGACTTCGGCTTTGGTAGCAAATTGTAAGAAATCCCAGGCGGTATCAAATTTTTGTTTAGCATAATCTGATCCTTGTGCCAAGTTGTTTGAGTCACTTAGAATTTTTTTGGAAACCACTTCTACCCAGTAGTTAGCAAAATTCACTTTTTCGGTGCTATTTTCAATTTGTGGCAGTGGAGCGATTGAAAAATTAAGTTTTGGCGCTTCTGCTCGGATGGTTGGCAACATGTAAGAGTAACCGAACATCATGGCAAGTTTGTTTTGCGCGAATAATTCCAAGGAATTTCCTAGATTTTTATTCCAGCTATATACTTCTTTGGCTGGATTAGCAAAATCGCTATAAAAACGGAGAGCATCTAAGCCAGGAGTATAATTACGATCTTCATAACCTTGTGGTTGCAAGTGGAAGGTGACTTGTCCAGATTCATTCATCATTTCCGCGCCGTCTTGCATCATTAATACCGATAATATATCGGTTGATCTTTCGATATTATCACTTCCTCCTAAAGCAACTCCAGATTGAACAATCTCGCCTTTGTTGTTTTGCTTGGTTAAATTTTTTACATCTTGTTGGAATTCTCGATTCCAATAGCTTGGCGGAGCCGTGATGCCAGCGTTATTAAACAAATCTTTGTTATAAAATAGAGCCAAAGTATCAATAGAATACGGTAAACCATAAACCTTTTCGGTTAAAGTATTAGAATTTGGTTCTTTTACTGGAATAACGACATCGTCATAAACAACATCGACAAAATTATTCTTGATTTCTTTTAAGGTTAAACTTTTGGTAGTTCGCAACTCCGAAGTCGTTTCTTTTTTGATTGCACCCTTAACAACCGGGTAGGCCATGGTGATGGTGGCCGGCATTGATTCAATTAAGCTTTTGCTCTGATATTTCCTTACCCAGGTATTGTGAATGGAAAAAATATCCGGTCCGCGGTCGGTGGCAAATGCCTCTAAAAGCGCTTGTTCGTATTCATCGTAGCGTAGCTTTTTGTAATTGATAGTGACGAAGGGGTGGAGTGCTTGGTAGTTAGCAATTATTTCTTGAAAATCATCTTGGCCATCAAAGACGCGCCAGTAATTCAGAGTAATTGGCTTCATTTTTTGCTGGACGCTGACATCCACCGCTTTACAGCCAAAGCCGGAATTAACGAGAAAGCTAAAAAGAATAAAAAAACCGAATAATTTTTTTCTCATATTATTAAATTTTTAGTAAGAATAGATGATTTTATTATATCAAAAAGCCAAATATAATCCAAGCTATTTTATAATATAGCGATCTCCTTTGATAATGATATTTAAGACAAAGGTGGCAATACCGGCGAAGACTAAGGAAATAATAAAGGCTTCGCTAACAGTGAAGAATTTTAAGCAGATAAGTAAGATAATAATTAACAATATCCGACCAAGATACATATAAAATTCACGATTCATAATGGCATTGGCGGCATCTTGGTGGGAATTTTTAAAAAAGGAGGCGTCCAGGGCGACGTCAAGCAGGCCGCTAAAAAATCCGCCCATAGTTTGAAAAGCAGTCATGGTGAAAATTGTATTTGAAATCGCGCGGAAAACTAGCGAGAGTCCATGTCCAGCCGCGCCAATTTGGCCGATACGTCTCGAGCCTTTAACATCGGAGTTTTTACCGCCGAGGTAAAGCGTCAAGGCGTTGACGATGTTGGAAAAAAGATAAAGGAAACCGAGGGAAACGAGCTTGATAGCTAACAAAAAAAGTAAAACCGGCCAGAGAAAGGCGGTGGCGGCATAACCGATCCCTTGGAAAGCGAAGATGAAGTTTTTGCGCATATGTGGCCAATCGATAATTTTGTTGATATTTAATTCCGCTTTTACTTTAATATCCGGAGAAAAACTTAAAATAAAAGAAGCGATAACCAGCATGATTATACTGACGATAAATACGCTATAAAAACTTAATTTTTCAATCATAACACTACCGATAAATGGACTAGCAATGCACAAAATCGTTGGGATACTGGTAAGCATTCCCAATTTCTTCCCCTCGTTGCCGGCTTCGGTGGATTCAATAAAAAAAACATGATGGGCACTCCAGTAAAGAGCAGTGGAAACTACGTTAAATATCGTTAAAAAAACCAAGAAACCGCCTTGGCCAAAATCGATAATTAAAAATTCGGAAAAATAGAGAGTGATGTAAAAAACCACGTTCAGTAAATAACTTATAATCATTGATTTTTTTACTCCCCAGTCAGGTAAATGTGCGAGGACAAAATAATGACAGATAATACTGGTAACAAAAAGCGCCAACTCATAGTAGCAAATGGAAATAATATCAAAACCTTTTTCCAGTAAAAAAATTGGTATAAACAGAGACACTAAGGAAAGCGCCACCATGCGGAAAGTATCAGCTACCAATAGGTCATTGTATTTGTTATTTAAAAATTTTCTGATGTGAAGATCAAAATGATATTTGTGCATAATAATGAGAGAAAAGTTTTTTTAAGTAAAATAATTTATTCAATTTTCGGTCGATACTGCAAGGCTTCGGCCAGATGTTGGATTTTTATATTTTCAGAATCATCAAGGTCGGCAATGGTGCGGGCAATTTTTAAAATTCGGAAATAAGAACGGGCGGAAAGGTGCATTTGATTGACAGCGTTTTTCAAAAGTTGTTGACAGTTTTCATCGACTTGGCAGAATTTCTTTACGGCCTCTGAATTCATTTCAGAATTGGTAACAAAATGACTATTTGTAAAACGGGAACTTTGTTTGTCACGCGCTTTTTGTACGCGCGTTTTGATAGCTTTTGAATCTTCCGCCGGGGTATTGGAAATTAATTTTTCGAATTTTATTCTGGGGACTTCGATATGTAAATCGATACGGTCTAAAATTGGACCAGAGATTTTTCTTTTATAATTTATAATTTGAACCGGAGTGCAAATGCAATCTTTTTCTTTGTCACCGAAATAACCGCAAGGGCAGGGGTTGATCGCTGAAATTAAAATAAATTTTGCCGGAAAACAGAGATTGCCGGCAGCGCGGCTGATATTAATAATACCGTCTTCTAAGGGTTGACGGAGATTCTCCATAACAGCCCGAGGAAATTCGGCAAACTCATCCAAAAATAAAACACCACGATGTGACAGGGAAATTTCGCCTGGTCGGGGCCAAGCGCCGCCGCCAACTAAAGCGACACCAGAAGCAGTGTGATGTGGGGAACGGAAAGGGCGGCTTGTAACCAAAGAAGATTGATGATTTAAAAGACCGGCAACGCTATAAATTTTGGTAATTTCCAGGGCCTCATTAAGGGTCAAGTCAGGGAGTATCGACGGCATGGTGCGGGCGATTAAAGTTTTCCCGGAACCGGGAGGCCCGCTCATTAGCATATTGTGGGCACCAGCGGCGGCAATCTCCATGGCACGTTTAACGTGTTCTTGACCTTGAATGTTTCTCATGTCCGCTGGATGATTTTGGTTGGAAAAAGAAAAAACAGTATTAGCCGGTAGTGGGATAAGTTCTGCTCCGACGAGATGTCTAAATAATTGTTTAAGTGATTTTACCGGAAGAACTTTGATACCAGGAATCAGCTGAGCTTCGGTGGCGTTTTGTTCAGGCACAAAGATGGTTTTGATACCGACTTTTTTAGCTTTAATAACAATCGGCAGAATGCCGTTTATTGGCCGGAGATTACCATTTAAAGCGAGTTCTCCCACAAATAAACTTTCTCGAAAAATTTGTGCTTCGCACATTTTTAAGACATTCGCTAAAATACTGACGGCAATTGGTAAATCATAGCTTGGTCCCTGCTTTTTTAAATCAGCCGGGGCGAGGTTGACGGTCGCTTTTAACTTCGGAAAATCCAAATCACTATTTTTAATAGCACTACGGATCCTTTCGCGTGATTCGTTGACTGCCGCATCCGGCAATCCCACAATAGTGAATAAGCCCATTTGACCGCCGCCAATATCCGCTTCTACTTCAACCAATTCCGCGTCAAGACCGATAACGGCAGCGGAAAAAATTTTTGATGACATTATTTTGAAATTGGCCTTTAGCGACTCTTTTTATATTATAGCAGATTAAAGTAATTTTTAAATGATTCATTTAAAAAAAATTATATTTGTGATAAAATTAGATTAGATAATTATTAATAAAAAGATATGAGAATAAAATACATTTTTATTTTATCGGCGCTTAGTCTTATGTTCTTGCCTTCTTTGGCAAAAGCGCAGGATCTTAATTCACAAGTAAGAGGAAAAATTCTTTTGCAAGTTGAAACCAAAGGTGAGGCCTGGTATGTAAATCCTGATAACAATGAACGTTATTATTTAGGCAGACCGGCAGATGCTTTTAAGTTGATGAGAGAATTGGGAGTAGGGATCAGTAATGCTGATTATAATAAATTTCAAGCCAAAGCACCGGTACGTTTGGCTGGAAAAATCCTTTTGAGAGTTGAGTCAAATGGAGAAGCCTATTACGTCAATCCGGTTGATCTAAAGCCTTATTACTTGGGCAGACCGACCGATGCCTTTAATTTAATGCGCCAATTGGGTTTAGGGATTTCTAACAAGAATTTGGAACAAATTAGAATCCGCGCTGGTTATGAAATAAAAATTCAAGAGTCAAAACCAACTACAGCGACAGCAACTCCAGAAATTTGTACAAGCACTGAAGATGTGATAATCACTCCGGAAACGAACGACACAAGTGCGACTTCAACTGAAGAGGTAGCAACAAGTACCGAAACAATTTTACCGGCATGTACTTTTAACGCTGAATATTTTAAAAACATGACTTTGACTGGTTTTCCGGTTTTAACTCAAAACGAAAAGAGTATTAACTATGAATGGTGGACCGGTAAACCTTCAGGCTTTAACTATAATAATGAATTTTCCGTTCGCTGGACCAGCCAATGTGAGTTTTTGGCGGGTGACTATATATTTACCGCAACTTATGATGACGGTATGCGAGTCTATCTAGATGACCAGTTAATAATTGATGATTGGCAAAAGCGTTTTGAAACCAAAACCACTAGTGTCGAAAAGACTTTAACTGGTGCTACTCATAAGATCGTCGTTGAATATTTCGAGTATTCACAAATTGCTACAGCAAAATTTTCTTGGACAAAAAAATAAAATAAATAAAAAACCCTTGTGATAATAACAAGGGTTTTTTGTATCTAATTTTCAATAGTTGTTCCTTTGAAGGTCTTATTATCTAAAAACTTTTTCAGATTCGGAATATTTTTTCCATTCAAGATAACTACTTTTAGGTTATTGCTTTGCGCTAGCTTGGAAGCGATCGGGTCAAAAGGAGAGTTTAGTCCCGGATCCCATTTGTCGCCAACTATTTTACGAAAATCTTTCCAATTGATGTTAGTTAATTTTTTCGCTGATTTGTTTTTTCGCGGATCGCTAGTATAGACGTAGTCAATATTGGAAAGGTTGATGATTAGGTTCGAACCCAGTCTTTCCGCCAGAATAGTAGCGACATAGTCAGTCGACCAACCCGGACGCCAACCAGCGGCAACCATGATTTTTTCGCCTTTAGCAAAATGTTTTTTCAAGTCTTCCTTGGTGCGCGGATTTTTGTTGATACGGGGATGGGCGTATTCACGGAAAATAGTTTTTATCAGGTGGGCATTAAGACGGGTAGAGTGCACGCCGATCCAGTCACGGTCATCAGCGGTAAGTTGAGTGGTTTTAGTAGCGGCTTCTTGATAAACACGAGCCGTATTGCCACCACCAGTAATAATGACAAAGAGTTTATCTTTGCCGATTTGTTCGACAATTAATTGGCGAAATTTTTTTAAGAATTTCCAATCAATTCCCTCCTTGGGAGCAATTAATGAACCGCCGAGAGAAATAACAATGATTTCTTTTTTCATATTAATATAAAAAAATAAAGCGCTGATAATACGGCTTTATTTTTCAGGTTCGTTATTAATGTTGGTGCGGACGGAGAGACTCGAACTCTCATGCCTTTCGGCACATGGGCCTAAACCATGCGTGTCTGCCAATTTCACCACGTCCGCGCTAAGTTATTTTTATACTATTTTGGGGGAATTGTCAATTGTGGCGTTTGAGCAGGAAAACGCCGTAGTCCCCTGCGGGAGACTACGGCGGGGCAGAAAAAAATAAGTTGACTAAAGTTTTAAAATATTTGAGCCCGAGAGCTTGTTTGTGTTATAATTAAATAGAAATTAATCATTATAAAAGAAAAATTTTTATAGAATTTTTCTAAACAAAAAGATGTCTGAAAAAAAAGTTTACAATCAAAAGCAAGACATTGAAAACAACAAGACAATCGCAGCATTGTCTTACGCTTGGATTCTTTGCTTGGTCCCGCTTTTGGGAAAGCGTAATTCCAAGTATGCGCAATTTCACGCTAAACAAGGTTTAGTCTTGTTTGCAGCTGAACTTGTTGCCAGTCTGATAGTTTGGTTTCCAGTCTTCGGTCAATTATTAATGCTCGCGTTGGTAATTGTTTCCGTTTTGGGAATTATGAAAACCTTGAATGGTGAATGGTGGAAAATTCCTTTTATCTACGAATGGAGTAAAAAAGTTAATATATAAGATAATACGATAAAAACAAGCTAAGTAGGTGAGTTTTTTCCCTTACTTTGTTTGTATAGAAAATTTCTATGAGTAAATACATTAAATTTTTCGATGAACTCGGAATAAAAGATGTTCCTTCGGTAGGCGGCAAAAATGCCTCCTTGGGGGAAATGTATAGTAAGCTGGCTAAAAAAGGAATTAACATTCCATATGGTTTTGCGACAACTGCGGAAGCTTATGATTATTTTATGGAAGGCGTTGGTCTAAAAAAACGAATTAGAGAGATTTTAAAAGGTTTGGATACCAAGGATGTTAATGACTTAATGAAGAGAGGGGCGGCAGTGCGTAAAGAAATTATGGCGGCAAGATTACCAAAAGAACTTGAAGAAGATGTGGCGAAGGCTTATCGAAAACTTTGTAAATTTTACAAAGTTGCCAATGTTGATACCGCTGTTCGTTCTTCGGCAACCGCCGAAGATCTACCAGATGCCTCATTTGCCGGTCAACAAGAAACCTTCTTGAATATCAAAAGTGAAAAAGATGTGGTTTTGGCAGTAAAGAAATGTATTGCTTCTTTGTTTACTAACCGGGCAATCTCCTATCGCGTTGATAAGGGTTTTGATCATTTCAAAATTGCTTTGTCAGCCGGCGTGCAAAAGATGGTTAGAAGTGATTTGGCTGCATCGGGAGTAATGTTTTCAATTGATACCGAATCTGGTTTTGAGAATGCTGTTTTAATAAACTCAATTTATGGCTTGGGTGAAAATATCGTACAAGGTCGTGTAAATCCCGATGAATTTTATGTTTTTAAACCAACCAAGGCGATTATTTCTCGGTCAATTGGTAAAAAACAAGAAAAGATGATTTATACCAATAGTGGTGGCAAGACTGTAAAAAATATAAAGGTTAGTGCAGCGGACCAAGCACGCGCCTCAATTGATGATAAACAGGTTTTACAACTTGCCGATTGGGCAATGAAGATTGAGCAACATTATAAGAGACCGATGGATATGGAATGGGCATTGGACGGTCGCGATAAAAAACTATACATCGTTCAAGCTCGACCGGAAACTGTGCAGAGTCAGAGAAATTATAATATTGTCGAAAAATATCATATCAGTAAAAAAGGGAAGTTGATTATTGCCGGACAAAGTGTCGGATCAAAAATTGGAACCGGGGTGGTGCGCAGAATTATGGATATTAATGAAATTGGCACTTTTAAAGCTGGTGAAGTTTTAGTGACTGATATGACCGATCCTGATTGGGAACCGATTATGAAAATTGCTTCTGCCATCGTTACTGACAAAGGTGGAAGAACTTGTCATGCGGCAATTATTTCGCGTGAAATGGGTATTCCTTGTGTTGTCGGAACTAACGTTGGTAGCAAAAAAATTAAAACCGGTCAAAAAGTGACTGTCAGTTGTGCAGAAGGAGAAGAAGGTTATGTTTATGAAGGAATAATCCCATTTAAAGTTGAGAAAACTGATATTAAAAATTTGAAACGTCCCAAAACCAAAATTATGATGAATGTGGGAGAACCGGATCAGGCCTTTGGCGATTCCTTTATTCCGAATGATGGAGTCGGCTTGGCGCGTATGGAATTTATTATCAACAACTATATCAAAGCGCATCCCTTGGCGTTGATCAATTATGGCAAGATAAAAGATGCGAAAACAAAAAAAGCGATTGATGAAATTACCGTTGGTTACAAAGATAAAAAAGAATTCTTTATCGATAAGATGGCGGAGGGTGTCGGTATGATTGCGGCGGCTTTTTATCCAAAGGATGTAATCATTCGTTTGTCAGACTTCAAAACTAATGAATATGCAAATCTCTTGGGTGGTAGAGAATATGAACCAGTAGAATCAAATCCGATGATCGGTTTCCGAGGGGCATCTCGTTATTACTCAGAAATATTTAAACCAGCTTTTGAATTGGAATGTAAAGCTCTTCGCAAAGTACGTGATGACATGGGTCTGACCAATTTGAAAATTATGATTCCATTTTGTCGCACCGTCCAAGAAGGTTTAGAGGTGATGAAAATCATGGAAAAGAATGGTTTGAAGCGCGGCAAAAACCATCTACAAATTTACGTGATGGCGGAAATCCCCGCCAATATAGTTCTTGCGCACGAATTTGCTAAACACTTTGATGGTTTCTCAATTGGTTCAAACGATTTGACTCAATTAACCTTGGGAATTGACCGTGATGCCGGTGGCTCTCTCTATGTCGCCGGTGTTTCCAATGAAAAGAACGAAGCGGTGAAAACTTTGATCCAATATTTGATCGAAATTGGTAAAGCCACCAAAACCAAAGTTGGTATTTGTGGCCAAGCCCCAAGTGATTTCCCAGATTTTGCCCAATTCCTCGTCGAATGCGGCATTGACTCTATCTCCTTGATCCCTGACACCGTAATTCGCACCACGATTGCAGTAAATAAAAAAGAGGAGGAAATGAGTAAGAAAAAGAAAGGGAAGAAGTAGAAAGTAGAAAGTAGAAAGTAGAAAGTAGAAAGTAGAAAGTAGAAAGTAGAAAGTAGAAAGTAGAAAGTAGAAAGTAGAAAGTAGAAAGTAGAAAGTAGAAAGTAGAAAGTAGAAAATAAAAAATAAAAAATAAAA
>Ga0074195_1002541_pt1 | contig 19995 bp, 20 predicted proteins | sample EPASupsiteHSE623_FD_64525 | JGI IMG/M metagenome (GOLD analysis project Ga0074195, IMG submission 64525) | Bioremediated contaminated groundwater from EPA Superfund site, New Mexico - Sample HSE6-23 | ecosystem: Environmental > Aquatic > Deep subsurface > Groundwater > Contaminated ...
TGACGGCTTCTCCACCGCCCTGTTTTATTTCATCAATTACCTCTTTGAAAGGGGCTACTGTTTCCATCGTCTTTCCTAATCCTCGTATTTTGCGTTAATGGTTTATTCCTTTGATACCCGGACAGCAGTGTCCATTATCTTCTTCAGCCCATGTTTCCTTATTAAGGCCTTTAGCCCAATTTCTATCTCTCCGCGCTTCGTCTCTTCCCTTTCTACTTCCACTTCCCTTTCTTCGTACGTCAGGGCACCGAATGTACATGCATCTACGCACATAGGCTTTTCTATAGGCGGATCGCTTTCACACATATCGCACTTAAGCGGGAGTCCTGAATCCGGTTCCTTGAAAGCATCTCTCGACGGACAGGAAGCCGGGCAGAAAGTGCACTCGTTGTACTCCTTGCCGTCAATCACATAAGTGTTTCTTCCGTTACATTCCGCCTCAGCATAATCACCTGCCCGGATCGGCACAAAGACATCGGTCATTTCGTCCATAACTATCATGATCCGGGAACGTCCGGTATTAATCGAGCTGTATCTCGGTACTGCATGGAAGGCAGAGCACGCTATCTCACAGGCCTTGCATCCCACGCACTTTCTTGTATCCACCTTTATATTTTTAACTATTCTTGTTTTTTTCTCTTTGTTGTCCACGGTGTCGCCCCTTTCCTTTATTCCTTCTCTTTCTTGGCCCTGGCATCGTTGAGGGCAGTAACTTCATTCCCGTTCAAAACGCCCCTCTTGATGAGGTCTTCCGACACATAGCCCAGGCTCAATTTATCCAAGGTCTCTTTGGTTGGAATTCCATCAAATGTCCAACCTTTGAAGTCATAATATTTGGTCAGCAACTGCTGCTCATATTCTTCATTCCTTACCGCCCAGTGATCCTCCGGCGGCCTCTCCATATGTCTCCTCAGGCCTAATCTGTTATTGAGGGCTCTGATCAGGTTCCGGTCTCTCTGGAAGCATTCCCACAACCTGTCTTTGTCAAACTCCCACCCCGTAGCATGGGTGATTATCTGCGGCATGTTCCATACGTGATACCCTGTGGTGCCGCCAAACTGACCACGGAATGAAGATACAAATCCGCAGAACCCAAGGGCATCATCGAGGTAGTGCATACACTCATTCCAATCAGTGATAGCACACATGGCGTCGTCCGGCAACTGATCACGTTTTACCCACTGCCGGAACCAGTCATGGAACTTTTTATCCGGGACCGCGACCCACTTCTTGATGAACTCTTCCCTCAGCTCAGGATCTGCAATCGGGTCTTGCGGGAATGAGCCTTCAATCTGGGTTATGGCCATGTCTTCACCGGTGGCTATCATAAGATAATAGGCCGGATTGAGTTTGCCGAGTTTGATGGGTAGTTGCTCGAATTTCTTCACAGTGTTGTGATCGAATTGCTCGGCGCCGTTACCAATTATAGCTGCCGCCCCGGAAACGCCATGGGCGAGAATGTCTCCAATACCCTCTCTAAATGCTATCTTCTGAAGGAGATAGTAGAACCTTTGTCTGATGTCGTCAGGCATACCCGGGAAGTCCTTATCAGTTAAAATCCCGGCATCCAGTAGCTCAAGAGCGAATGCAAGAACCTGTGGTGTTGAGTAGGAGTCAAACCCTAAGTCCATAGCAATAGGGAGTATCTCGTAGGTAAAGTCCAGTTCCTGGAAGGAGGCCATATGATAGGTATCTTTTCCGTAGCACTTATAGGAGAATCTTCTCCTGTTCGGCCACTGAATGAGATTGTGACATGCCTTCGGGCAGTTCCAGCAGCCTGTCCAGCGGTTCATGTGGTCATACTTCAGGTTCCGCCATCTCTCTTCGAGAGCATCACTCCAGAAGGTCTTACGCCGTACACGGGCATTGCCCCAGGAGAAATTGTTGTGATGGAAACTGTCATCCTCATCAGTCGCCATCCAGTCCCCGATATTCGGGTTTGCATCAAGTTCCTTTCTCAGACGTGAACACATCTCCCACATTTCTACAGGGTGAGCGAGATTGACGTCTTTTGTTCCCCGGATGGCAATCGCCTTCAGCTTTTTTGCTCCCATAACCGGCCCAGGCGTACGAGCAGCGCTCGAGTTGCCGCAATCAATAGAAGCCGTAATGCACCTGTGCTCCCCTGCCGGGCCAATAGCAGCCACCATGGCTCTTTTGTCGTTTAACTCTTCCTGGATCATTCGCTGAGTGTCAACCATTCCTTTTCCGGCAAGATGTCTGGCATCACGAATTTCGACTTTATCGTTGTGTATCGCCAGATAGACCAGATCGGAAGCTTCGCCCTTGATGATTATTCTGTCATAGCCGGCCATTTTCATTTCCGCCCCGAAAAATCCGCCCATCAGTGAATGTCCGAAAAATCCGTTCACGGGGGCAATGGTATTGACCGACACGCGATTTGCGCCGGGAACGCATGTGCCGTTCAGAAGACCATTACCGAAAATGAGCAGGTTCTCGGGAGACCATGGATCGGTATCAGGAGGAACGCGATCATATAGTATCTTCGCGTTCATACCGTGACCGCCCAGATACAATGCTGTATCTCTCGGATCGGTCTCTACTTTATCAATGCTTCCCTTTGACAAATCAATTTCTAAATTATACCCTGTTTCTGCATACCTCATTCTTTACTCCTCTAGGTCTTTTCGCAGCATAATTTCCGGCTGCGCAGGTTGTTAAAATTTCACGTGCTTCCTTGGCACTTTCTAATGGCGAGCGGTCATTGAACCATGCCCACCTTTCTTCTCCTTTACTTCAACTTTTTTAGGTATTCTTGCTTGAGGCGCCACAGGAGTATCTGTGATTGGAAGCAACCAAATAACCTCTTGCAACGAATTCTTAAGAATCAGCTCTGCAGTTTCTATATCCGGAGCTTCTATCTCTTTTACATTACAATAAACCCTAAAATACATGTCTTACCCTCCTCCAACCACTTAGTAGATTCTCACGGGCTCACACCCGCGACTCTATGACTCAACTCCTCACTGTAATCGACAATTAATCTCTTCGGAAATCTTTATCAGCGATTCTATCAACCACTGACGGGACGAGTCGGTTATCTGACTCCTCAAACCGGCAGCCCAGATAGCAACTTGTACATCCTTACCGCAGGCATTAATGGGTACGGCAAAACCAACCATGCCCTCGATATATTCTCCCATATCATAGGCAATGCCTCGTTTGCGAACTTCAAGAATCTCCTCTTTATAGACTGCCTTATCTACAATGGAGTAGGGTGTATATCGCTTCAGTTCGGTTCGAGTAAGAATATCGTCGATTACTTCATCAGACAACTGGGATAACATTGCCTTAATCCCGGCACCAGCCAGGATCGGCATCTTCATGCCTATGTCCGATGATACCTTGATTCCATGGTCTGAATCTACTTTATCAAAAAGAATTGCCTGACAGTCTGATCGAAGTCCTAAAAAAACCGAAAGATTGATTTTTTTATTTATTTCCTCCAAATACGGATGCGCAAGCTGTAAGAGCGTTGAGCGCTTACCTGCCATATTTGCCAGGATATAAAAGCTTGTACCGAAGGTGAATTTACCGTCACGTTGATTTTCAAGCACATTGAGGTCTACAAGAGTATGACTGATGTTGTACACCGTACTCTTATTTAATGATAGTTTCCCGGACATGTCACTGATACCCAGAGATTCTTTAGATTGGGCAAGCAATTCCAGAATAGCAAAACACTTGTCAACAGCAGGCACTCTTTTAAATTCTCTTTGGTTCATACTTTGATCCGTGCAACCCATAATGTGTTCTCTATATCAAACATACGTTTTATATATCAAACGGTGAAATATTTGTCAAGAAAAAAAATTATATATTTTAATAATATTTTTTCCAGAATAATTTAGATTGCCAACATATTGATTAAATTAATCTTTAATTAATTTTGAGCGACGTTCATTATTTATAACTATCTGTAGATAAATGTTTTTTTATAACAAATAGTCCTTTACAAAACATTTAATATCGCCTATAATGAATTATATTCAATTAGAGTTTCAAAGGAAACTTAAAAATTGTCGAAAAAAGATTTAAAAAAACAGCAGATCATCCAGGCCGCTACCGAAGTCTTCGGCAACAGTAATTTTCAAAACACTGCTATCTCTGAAATTGCCCAGAAAGCAAACGTGGCCGAAGGCACCCTTTATCAGTACTTTAAGAACAAAGAAGATCTTTTTTTCTCAATCCCCGCGGAGAAAACAGATGAATTCTGTGAGGAATTTGATCTCCATCTCCAGGGAATTAATGATACTTTCGGCAAAATCAGGAAATTGATCTGGTACTATCTCTATTTCTTTAAAACAAATCCTGCTTACGCCCGCAGTCTTATGCTCGAGATGCGCGTGAGCAAGAGTTTTATAAGGTCAAAAACCTATGACAGAATAAAGGCCTTCACCGATAAGGTTCTTGAAATAATCAAGGAAGGCCAGGAGGAAGGCCGTATAAGAAAGGATGTTGACATATTTATTATCCGGGAGTTGTTGCTCGGGTTCCTGGAGCACAGAGTCACCTGGTGGCTGCTCAAGGAGGAAAAGTACGACCTCGTAGAACATTACGACGAGATCTTTGAATTGGTTTTTAATGGAATTAAATCTTCCACGGAGGAAAGAAGTATATGGAAGAAATATTGAACAAGGAGGAGTAAATGGCTACGCAAGTAATTAAATCAGACTGTATTATGTGTATCAACAGTTGCGGGATAAACGCATATGTTGAAGACGGCAAACTCGTCAAAGTCGAGGGCATGAAAGAACACCCTATCAGCTTAGGGGAGTTGTGCCCCAGGGGCGAGGCACTGCCTGAGTGGGTATATTCAAAAGACAGGCTTACGCACCCTCTGCGGAAGAAGACCGACGGCAGTTGGGAACGCATATCCTGGGATGATGCACTGAACACAATAGCTGAAAAGTTTCAGGAGATAAAAGACAAATACGGCGCAAAGGCTCTTGCTGTGTACACAGGTTCATTGGGAACGGAAAATATTGAGCTGGCAGCCTATGCACAGAGATTTCGTGGAGTCTACGGAACACCCAATCTTCTGTCAGTGGAAGGTAACTGCTTCCGTTCACGCATCATGGCGCGCCAGATGACCTTCGGCGGATACCCGATTGAGGAACCCTGGAATGCCGAGTGTATTATCGTTTTCGGCCAGAATATGGATAACTCCAGAGTGACCGTGGGACGTAAAATATATAAGGCTATGGACGCAGGGACACTTAAACACGTAATAATAGTTGATCCGAAAAAAATCCCTATGGCAGAGAAGGGCACTCATATCCAGATCAGACCGGGCACAGACACAGCTCTTTGTCTGGGCATGCTCAACGTGATTATAGGGGAAAAACTCTACGACAAAGAATTTGTCGAAAAGTTCTGCATCGGTTTCGACAAACTGACTGAACACGTAAAACAGTATACACCTGAAAAAATGTCCGAGATCACCTGGGTGCCTGCAGACGACATAAGAAAAATAGCCCGTCTGTTTGCAACAAGCAAACCGGCATCCTTAGTTCCGGGAACCTGCTCGATAGATCAGCATGTAAATGGCTTCCAGGGCAACCGCGTCCATGCCATAATACAGGCAATAACAGGCAATATTGACATCCCCGGCGGATGGGTAAACATACCATTTATCCGTCTTGGAGACATGAGAGTTACGGAAATCAGCGATCCTATCGGCACCGAGGAACACCCTCTTTTCCGCCGGTTCTGGGGCAGAACATCACCCTACGGACAGCAGATGCTCTTTGCCGATGCAGTTTTGAAAGGCAAACCATATCCTATTAAGGGCATGATCTGCACAGGCGGCAATCCGGCTGTCACTTTGCCCGATTCAGAGCGTATTAAAGAAGCAATCAAAGCCCTCGAGTTTGTAGTTGTATCAGAGCTGTTTATGACTGAAACTGCCGAGCTTGCCGATATCGTGCTGCCTGCCTGCTCATTTCTTGAGAAAAGCGGTGTGGGTTACGTATACGGCGTTACAAACTGTATTCCCTATGCAATGGTGCGTAAGAAAGTAATTGATCCTATCGGCGAATGCTGGCCGGACTGGAAAATCTGGACAGAGATAGGCAGAAGAATGGGTTATGGCAGCTTCTTCCCCTGGAACACTGAAGAGGAAATTATAGATTTCTTTCTGAAACCGAGCGGACTGAACAGGGAGCAGTTAACCAATGAACATCCGGAAGGCGCCTATTATACTGAAATGAAGTATGTTCAACAGAAACGCTACAATACGCCTTCAGGAAAAATCGAGCTTTATTCCCAGACATTGGAGGAAAACGGCTACGACCCCCTGCCCTGCCCTGTGGAACCGAGCAAGAGCCCTATAAGCTCGCCGGAGATGTTCAAAAAATACCCTGTTATTCTTACAACAGGGTCAAGAATCCCTGAGTATACACACACCCAGCTCAGAGGTATTTCTTCCGTACACAAGACCGCACCTGAGCCTTTGGCAGAGATACATCCGGACACGGCAGCCCAATATGGTATTTCAGATGGCGACATGATGAACATAGAGACACAGAAAGGCAAGATCCTTATGAAGGCAAAGACTACCGAGAAACTGGTTCGCGGGGTGCTGAGTATTCCCCACGGTTGGAATAAAAATGCAAATGCAAACCTGCTAACCGAGCTTGAACCACGCGACCCTGTAACAGGCTATACAGAAATGAAGGCTCTTCTCTGCAGAATATCCAAGGCAGCCTGAGTCAAAACATCTAAATAATCCTTTTATAAAAAAACCGCCGTCTATCAGGACGGCGGTTTTTTTATTGCAATTATCAGGAAACCTCGGTCACACAAGGGTGTCCAGGACTTCTTTAAGCATCTTCTCGAGTTTTGCCTCCTCGGTTTCATCGGCATATTTGGGCCTCTCCACATCAGGGAATAGCTTGAATATGCCATTCATAATTACTTCTGCATGGGGAGGACAACCTACCAGGGCTGTACCTTTTTCAGCGTGGTGGAGTTGACAGATGCCCATGAAAATATTGGTTTCATTCGGATCGATATCAAAACCCTCATAGGGACCAAGGAAGATGTTGACCCTGTGTTCAAAAGGCCGGTCAATCAACAATCTATCCGGATTCGCCGGATCAGGTTTCCGCAGTTTGTTGAGGACAAAGTGAAGGTATCCTCTGCAGCCGGAACAGGCATCTGCCGCATGGATTCTGAAGTCCTTGCCGCTCTCCAGATTAATAATGGGCAGTTTGAAAGGGCTTGCCACCTTTTCTATTGAAGCGCCGAGAACTTCTATCTTCTCAGGCTCAATAGGCCCCAGCCCCTGGAGATATGCCAGAAGTACCGGCGGGGACATATGAGGGTCAAGACCCATGACGCGCATGGTAACGGCATCAACTGCCACCGGATTGTTTCCTCCTATGAGGAGATTCATCGTTTTCGGCGTACCTGAAACAGGTCCGAAATCCTCCTGTCCCACAATGCCGTCAATTATCGTCAGATTGGGCTTAACAACATGATGTATGTTGACAAGGTTCTGCCAGAGACCGAAAAAGTGAGTCATATACTTCTCAAGAGGCGGCATGGCTCCCTGAAGATTTTTGACTCCGAGAGAGACGCCTGCTGCAAAATGTATCTTCATAACAGGGAGGCTTATGAGGACATCAGCCTCTTCAATCGTCAGCGGAACCTTTCGGGACTTCATTCTTTTCCCCGCCGGAACCGATTTTTCTACAAGTTTATCAGTATTTAAATCAACAAGGCTCACCTTGTTGGGGTCAAGATCAACCAGTTTGGGATATCCGTAGACGTCAAACATCTTGCCGGTAGCACTCCGGTTTATCGATGAACCCTCGGCCACAATAACTTTCCCGGCAACAGGCAGCAGCAGTTCAATGAGCCCCTTCAGAATACGAATATCCGTAACCACCCCGCCGGTATACTTGCCTCCCATCATACCGTGGTCAGCCACTACATTGGGCTTGAGTACAACGGTTTGACCGGGCTTCACATATTTCTTTATGCCTCCAAGCCTGTCTAAAAGACTCTGCAGGGCCGCCTTTATATCTTCTTCTGTCTGGGTTCCGGCAACCTCTTCAATAACCACCTGCTCTTTTTTGCGATATGGCCTGAAAGGTTTATGCTCTTTCAGGCGTTCAAAAAATATTGACGTGCTCAGTTCCATCTTGACGAGGGAACGGCCGTAAGCTTTCATCTTCCTTGCAGGACGGAAACCGTATTCCACCAGCCAGTCAAATTTCAGCCTGTCCTCCTCTGCAATCTCGGCAGAAACAAGACTTTCTAAGGTGATAAGCGCATCCACCGCCTGGGCGCTGATCATTGCCTGGTTCTCTTTTGAATTTATGAGTATCTCTTCGATAGAGCTTGTGGCTTTGTTGTAAATAATCCAGCCAACAGTCTTGTTATCCTTTCTGACAAGATAGGTAATGATGTCAGGGCTTTCCTTCCACTGTTCCCATCGTGCATTGATATATGCCGGATCAAGATCAGGTATTTTGAAATAATATTCAACCAGCCTGCTCCACAGAGTGGAAGATGGTTTCCCTTTTTTCAGCGTTATTTCCAACATAATATCCGTCTCCTTTTTGGGAAATGTTTTTCTTAATTATTTTCAAGATATCTATCTTGCTTGTGACCGTGTTCTATTCTTCTGCAATTATATTTAAAATTTATCACGAAATCAAGCCAAGGTCGCAACCACAAACTTTACTTAGTCCTCGTCCGGAAAGGGTACTTTTCCGCCCCCAAGGCCGCAACTACAAACTTTACTTACTAAATTAACCAAAAAAAGACAGAAATTGCTTCGAATTTCATGTAAACTAACCTTTTCAGATTTTCATTTCTTTTTCACAATTAGGACAGGTAATTTATAAAAAGGAGAAAAAACACAAATGAATGTTTCAATAAAAAAGAGGGTCGGGCAATATCTTTTAGCAGCAGGATTTATTCTGCTTTTCCTGGCTGGAACAGCTTTTTCTGATGAGCCATCTTTTGAAAACGTGATTGTCCTGGTGGCCGACGGCATGGGGTCAGCGCATACAACTGTTGCCCGTTGGTACAAAAGGTCTCCTCTTGCCCTTGACAGGATGTATCTGGGGGCTGTCAGAACTTATGGGGCCGATTCCATTATCACCGATTCAGCGCCTGCTGCAACTGCTTTTGCCACAGGGCATAAGGCATCCAATAAGATGATCGGCGTTTTGCCGGGAACTGTCACAATGCCGGGCTTACAAAAAATACCCGATAATTTAATGTATAAACCGGTAGCGAATGTTCTCGAAGGCGCAAAACTGTCAGGCAGGTCTGTCGGAATTATTGCCACATCCAATATTCAACATGCCACCCCTGCCGGTTTTTCAGCACATTGGCCGGAAAGGAAAAACTTTAATGAAATTGCCGAACAGCAGGTGTATCTGGACATGGACGTTGTGTTGGGCGGAGGGAAAAAATATCTGACGCCGAAAGGAAAGGGCGGCGCACGTATTGACGGTGAAGACCTTGTAGAGGTCTTAAAATCAAGAGGTTATGACTTTGTAGAAACAAAGGGCGCCATGCAGAACAGCGCTTCGAGGAAATTATGGGGTATGTTCGCCGATGACGATATGGCCTATGAGTTTGACCGGAGAATATTCCATCCCGAACAGCCGGCACTTTCTGAGATGACAAAAAAGGCAATTGAAATACTGTCAAAAAATCCTAAAGGGTTTTTCCTCTTTGTTGAAGGAAGCAAGATCGATTGGGCTTCCCATGCAAACGATCCCATAGGGGTAATAAGCGATGTCCTTGCCTTTGATGATGCAGTGAAGGTTGCCATGGATTTTGCAAAAGCAAAGGGAAAGACCATGGTGCTCGCTTTTTCCGACCACGGTACCGGCGGGATGTCCATAGGAAATAAGCCAACCGATGGTATACACCCTAAAGTTACCTATGAGACAATTTTTGTCCCTCTGAAAAAGGCCCGGTTAACAGGTGAAGGTCTCGAAAGGGTAATAGCAAAGAATCCCTCGGACGAGCATATCAAAAAAATCATGTTGCAATATGCCGGGGTTGATGACCTGTCAGAAGATGAGATTGATGCCGTCAAAAAAACAAAGCCGGGCAGGATGAACTCTACCACGGGACCCATGATCAGCAGAAGGTCTGATATCGGATGGACAACAAAAGGACATACAGGCGAAGACCTGTTTTTCTATGTTTACGGGCTCAACAAACATGTCGGTCTTATCGACAATACCGATATCGGGCGCATAATAGCGAAAGGCATGGATTTTGACCTGACAGACATAGACAGAGAGCTTTTTGTAGATGCACAGGAGGCTTTCGGAAGGATCGGAGCAAGCATAAAGACAGAGAAAAAAGACCCTGCAAATCCTGTGCTGATAATAGAAAAAAAGGGCGGTTATGCAGAAATGCCATTCAGTAAAGACATTATTCGAATAGGAACAGATCGAAAAGAATACAGGATGCAGGGGGTAACAATCTTCTCCCCGCGGACAAAGAAAGTGTATATTCCCCAACAGGCAGTAACAATTTTTGAGGGGGTAACGAAATAAGCTACCCTGCCGCAAGAAGAAGGGGCATCACAGGCGGCTAAAAACCCTTTTGCTCATGCCTTTGTCAGATTTTTCTAAACATAACGGTCTTACTGAGAATTATTTTCGGTCCTTCTTCGGCTTTGAATCCGGTATCCTGGGCCGCTCTGACGGTTTTTGCAAGGGCTGATTTTGATACATGAAATGGCGGCTCCACAACGAGAATTTGTCCGTCAGTTCTCAAAATGGATTCCAATTCTTTAAAAAGTTCTTCTTTGTTGGGAATCTCATGAGCCACATAAAAAGCAAGAACAAAATCAACTTTTTCATTCCAGCCTATTCTGTTCTGTTCGCATTTATGAAAAACGACTCGTTCCTCAAGTGGGGACAACCCGACACCGATACTTTTTCCAATGAAAAATGGGTTAAAAGGAGCAACGATCATGGTTGCAGGTTCCTATCGGACGAACTTCGCATATACCGGCTCCTGTGTCCAGGTACGAATCGCATTCCAGTCGCGGAAATCTCCTTCGGGTGATCCTTTAGATTTCATAATCTTCTTGGTGAGCCAGGAAAGGTTGTTGTAATCCAACGCTCCGGCAAATGTTCCGATGCCGACAGGCCTTATTTCCGGCACGGCCTTAAGGATGGGGTTCATGTATGACAGCACCTTGGCCCGGTTCTCTTCCGTCGGCTGGGACAGAGTCATACAGACAAGAAAATAGGCGACAGGTACCTGGCGCAGAAAATCCTTGTTTTCCTCCACAAAGTCTATCGCCTCAGACATCAACTTACCCATATAGATAGCACTGCCTATAACCACTCCCTGATATGAACTGACGTTACCGGCATTCTTGACCAGGGCCACGTCGGCGGCCACATCCTTGCTGCACAGTTCCTTTCCAATGACATCAGCGACTCCCCCGGTGGAGCCGTATTTGCTGGCATAGGTAACCAGAATTTTCTTTTCCATTCTGCCTCCACATTTTCCTTCGGGGAACTTTATCTCTGCCGCATGGCTTACTCCTGCACCTGACATACTCCCCAGCGACATAGCAGCAACAAATCCGGCAGAAAAAGTCAGGAAATCCCGGCGGTTGATTCTCCAGAAGTTACTATCATTGACTCCCATCAGAACACCCCCTTTTCTTTCTTTTCTCTGCAAGCGTGTCCATCTTATTCTTACCTCCTTAAACGTTGTTATGAATCAAAGGAAAAAAGAGGGAGACAATTGTGCCGGTGCCAGAAATGCTCTCAACTTCTATCCTCCCCTGATGAGATTCCATAATTGTCTTACAGAGACTCAGACCCAATCCGTATCCACCGGTATGTTTGGATCGCGACTTGTCTACCCGGTAGAAGGGTTCGAAGATATAGGGCAGTTCTGTTTCCGGAATGCCGACGCCCCAATCCTGAATTTGAACAATTGTGTATTCTGGGTCTTTCTTCCATAAGAGCCTCACAGGTTCACCGTCAGCAGGGGAATACTTGAGAGCATTATTGATGATATTGTTGAAAACAATTTTTATGAGCATAGGGTCGCCGTGGATGCAGGCATTATCCGGTATGGTGTCGAACCTTATGTCAGGGGGCTTATTTCCATAGATTGAGCAGATTTCACCAAGGAAATTCTTTACCGATATTGCTTCAATCTGCAGCCGCGCTGTCGTATTCCTCAGCCGGGCAGCTTCCAATATTTCTGAGATCATTGTTTCCATTTCCCGGATATCGTCAGTAATGTTCTCTTTCGTCTGTCCATGGGGTATTAATTCAAGGGCAACTTTCATGCGGGTTAAAGGAGACCGCAATTCATGACTTACATCCAGAAGGAGCTGGTCTTTGGTGTAGAGCATGTTTTTAATCCGAAGCGTCATGGCGTTGAAGACCTCTGCGAGCTGGCTGAACTCTGTTGTTGGGCTTAAAGGGACCTGATAATCGAGATGGCCACCACCGACCTGCCGGACTCCTTCAGAAAGAGATTTTACCGGTCTTAATATGCGCCGGATTATAAGATAGGCAGCCAAGACAACAATTGTCAGAAGAAGGATCAAGACGATTATAAAGGTTATTTTCCTGTTCTCAAATGAGGGGTGGGGATGAAAACTAAAGACGTATGTGTGAGGACCTTGAGATAGGACAATAATATGTTTGCCTTTTTTGAAGGGCATTCTCATGAAGCGGTTCTTCTGACCAGGTTTTAAATTGAGTTGAGGGCTCGCAGGGATTTCATCCGATGTTGTCCAGGTAAGATCCTGGCTTTCATAGCGTATCTGCAATACGGATTTTTTGACGATCTGTTTTGCCCTTTCCAGATTTGGGGGTGTGCCCAGGTCTTTGATGATGTATTCGAGATACTGATCGATATTATATTGCCAGGTGCTCTTAAGAGACTCTCTTGCAGCATGAATAAAAAATGCAGCTACAATTATATTTATACTTATTCCGGCAATCATGAGAGTAAGAAGGATTTTTGTAAAAACCGAATGGATAATCCGCTGGAATCTGCTATTCGCCATCTTCGCTTTCCTCGACGATAAAGACATATCCGGTTCCCCAGACGGTTTTAATGAATGAGGGGGACTTGGGATCATCAAGCAATTTCGAACGGAGGCGGCTCATGACTATGTCCACGGAACGGTCGAAGGCCTCGTATTCAATGCCTCGCAGGGCATCCATTATCTGGTCGCGGCTCATTACAGCACCTGCATTATTTGCCAGTAAGGACAGGGCCTGGAACTCCATGGTAGTCAATTCTACCGGTTCGTTGTTCAGCAGGACTGTCCGTTTCTGAAAATCGATGACAAGGGACCCGAACCGCCTCTTAGGGGTCACCGGGGAATTCTCTGTTCGCCTGAGAATGGACTGAATACGGGCAACTAATTCACGGGGCTCAAAGGGTTTGGCGAGATAATCATCAGCTCCCAGTTCGAGTCCCACAATCCTGTCGGCAACTTCACCTCTGGCAGTGAGCATAAGAATAGGGGTTGTATGGGATCGGCGTATCTGCTTGCATACTTCAAAACCATTCATGCCGGGAAGCATCACATCAAGGATGATAAGCTGCGGCTGAAGCGTTTTAATCTTCTTCATACCCTCATCGGGATGGGTAACGCTTTCGACGGAAAAACCGTAATTACCGAGATAATCCTTCAGCAACCGGTTGAGTTTTTCGTCATCATCAATTATAAGTATCGTTTTCTTCAATAGGGACTCCAAAGTTCATGGGTGAAAGGCGCCCGTCACATAGTGCGGGCGCCTTTCTTTGTCAATTCCAGCAATCGTGACGGTCTCTGATATACTTCACAAGTTTTTCTTTTTGTTCAGGGGTGAGTGTACTATGAAATTTTGCCAGTTTTTCTATTATTATAGATGAGAATTCATCCATTCTGGCTTTTCTCTCATTTATCATTTTTTTGAGTTTTTCCTGGTCGATGGTGTCGCTTTGAAGCATGGTCAGGAGTTCTTCTTTCTTAGATGCATGATTTTTCTTCATCTCCGCCATTTTTTTCGTCACTTCCTGCTTGATGACCTCAAGCTGTTCCTGCTGAGCAACATTCAAGTCAAGTTTCGATTTGAGCTTTTCAGTAATACGGTCTACCATTCCTTCAGGTGAAGGGCGTTGGCACCCGCCGAGAAAAGCAATACATATTAAGAGAATCGGAACACATATTCCTGCTGCATATTTTTTTAACATAGGTTCTCCTTTCAGGTAAATAGGGTATTTTTTGCCTCGATGACCTGCTGTTATTCCAGAGCTATCCTCTTTCAACAGGCTGATTTATCCCGGATATATCTTTGGCAACACCGATACTTTCTCCAATGACATATCCGGATTTATTTCTTGGTCACCTCCTTCCGGTAGATTTTGTACTGCCCGTATCTGTTTTTTCAGGGGCGTTAGCACCAGGGCTATTAAGAGATACTGGAACCACTCCTGACTGAGAAACATATAGCTGAGAATCTGCATTGTCATGACGAATAAATACCATTTTTCTTTCGGAAAGGTTTGTCACAAAGGTAAAAGTGTGTAACAAAATGTAACAGGCAAGGATGTGCGGCTATACCTCAATCTCCAGGCGGATTATTGGATGGCTTCTGCTACAGGATAAAGTCTGTTGAAAGAAATCGTGACTGTCGTTCCTTTAAAATAGATTTAATGATCCCTCGATTCGCATCAGTTTCCTTGGCAGCCACAAGCGTCCTGATAGTAAAAACCCTCAACGCATCCGAAACGGACAGAGTGCCTTCCGCAGAGTCCTTTCTTCCGGTGAAAGGAAATATATCTGGGCTGCGTTGGCACTGACTGTTTATGTTGACGCGACACACTTGATTAACCAATGGATCTATGAGATCGGCGATAAGCTCCGGATCGCTTCCAAAAAGGCTGACCTGCTGCCCGTAGTCTGATTGAGTTATATAGTTCATAGGCTCTTCAATATCACTGAACCGTGCAATCGGGACAACCGGTCCGAACTGCTCCTCGTAATATAGTCTCATTCCTGGTCCAACCGGATATATAACTCCCGGAAACATAAAAGTGTGATTCACAATACCGCCTTTTTCATTCATCATGCGCGCGCCTTTGGTGCGAGCGTCATCAATCAGCTCAGTGAGATACTTCGTCTTGTCATCTTCCGGCAGCGGTGTAATCTGGACGCCGGTTTCCCAGGGCATCCCGCTTTTAAGCTTGTCTACGGCTTCACTGAATTTTGTTATAAAGACATCGGCAATTCCCTCATGAACAAAAAGCATCTTAAGGGCCGTACAGCGTTGGCCATTAAAAGAAAGGGAGCCCAATACACATTCTTTCACCGCGTTATCTATGTCCGCATCTTTCAGGACAATGCCTGCATTCTTGGCTTCGAGTCCGAGCACACAACGCAGGCGATGCGGTTTCGGATGCTGCTTCTTCAGAATATCGGCAACCCGGCTGCTACCGATAAATGCCAGCACATCGATTCTTCCGGATTTCATAAGAGGGCCCATGACTTTGTTCCCCTCTCCATAAACGGTGTTGATAACACCCCTGGGGAAGGAATCATGGAATGCTTCAAGAAGTGGTTTGTGAAGCAGAACTCCCAGTTTCGGCGGTTTGAAAATCACGGCATTACCCATGATAAGCGCAGGGATTAAGGTCGTAAAGGTTTCATTGAGCGGGTAGTTAAATGGCCCCATGCATAGCACCACTCCGAGGGGCGCACGGCGAATCTGCCCGATCACACCCTCTTCGATAACAAAACGTGACGATATGCGATCCAAATCCTTAAGGGCATCAATAGTGTCCCTGATGTAATCGACTGTCCGGTCGAACTCCTTTTCAGCATCCGGGAGCGTCTTTCCAATCTCCCACATCAGGAGTTTGACTACATCTTCCCGCTGCTCCTTCATGCGGTAGGCAAATGCTTCTACATGTTTAATCCGTTCCTCGACAGACATAGTCGGCCATGCTCCCCGCCCGTGATCGTAGGCGCTGCCGGCTGCATCAAGAGCCTCCAACGCCTGCTGCTCGCTTAACAGGGGATAGCTGCCGATTCGCTTCCGACGAACAATGCCGGCGACTGCTTCACATATCGGGGAGAACACATCCTGCTGCGGACCGGTCCATTCTTTAATTGAGCCGTCGCAGAGGTATTGGCGCTGTTCTATAGGGGAAGCAATGCGATACTTCTCAGGCACTGCATCTTCAGCAGTAAGGGTCGGCACAAAGGTATCATCTGTCATTGTATTATCTCCTCCTTAAAGTCAACAAAGGCCACCTGTTTGCGTCCTTTCCCAGTCATCTTTTATGAAACGCAGGATTTGCGCGGCCCGGTCGGTATAAAGGTTAATCCCCTCCCAGTTCGGTCGCGTAAGCACCTTCTGCATAAGAAAACCGTCTTCGTCAAACCAGCGAGGAAGGATGCCGCCGAGAAAAAAGCCTTTATTTCTTAGGATATTTACAACCGCACTGATCCATGGCCATGATAATTTGAGCCACACCTGGATAACTGTGCAATGCATGTCCATTATGCGTTTTTCCTCTGTTTCGAATGCAGCCTCAAAATCAACGGCGACCTCAGAAACAGTTAGCCGCGCTAATTGTGCGAAATCGAATACCTGAGTGGCTATTTCGGTTGATCCGCCGGAAGGGAGGCCACCCATTGATACATTAATTGTACGGCTATCGTCGAACCCGTTAAACGCATAGCGGGAATAGTTTTCATAGACTTCAGGAACATAAACAGCGTGGGGTTTCTGAACAAAAGTTCTAAACATATATACGGTTGATACACGTCCGGAGGCAGCCTGCTCCATTTCATAGGCTTCGGCAGGCATAAGGTCGATTTCAAATGCCGTTTCAATGTGTTTAAACATGACCCCTGCTCTTTGTACATGCGTATGATTGCAGACTCCTTCACAAAAAAGCGCGTTTATGTCGGGGATTGTTGGCACAAGCCTTATGGTATACCGGAATAACAAACCTGCAACAGGCGTTTTTCGGTAGTCCGGCAAGACCAGAGTTTGGCCGGTTTCGTAAAGCCCCCTATATGGCGCCGAGCGGTATAGAGATGTGTAACCCACAATCCTATCGTCCTGTGTTCTGGCAAGAATAGGGATATATTCGCCGGTCTGAAAACCGGTCACGAGTTGTTCGGGATTGTAGACTATCTTAACCGGATATCCGTCTCCATACACCTCTGTGAACAACTTTACCACCCCCGCAGCATCGCTCGGCTTAAACAAGTCTATCTTATAATCACGTTCACTCATCCCGTTCCTCTACGATAAATCCTACTCTCTGGTCCATAACGGCAATTCCTTCCTAACCCGTAAACACCACAATAAACCTCCCCGCAGCAGAGCTACGGGGTATCAGAGGAATGAGGCCACATAATTATGCCCCCTCACCCTACCCTCTCCCGCAAGGGGCGAGGGAATGTGGTTACCCGCAGCGGAGCTGCGAGGAATCATCAGATTGAAACGGGTGGGGACAATATCACAATGAGATTAGGCGCTCCTGAAAACAGGATTCTGTCCTGACGCCCCGGCACTTGACCTCTAAACCGGTACTTGGACCCGTGATTATTGCCCCACCCAATATTCATTTTTTCATTTCATCAACAATTTGTCAAAGGAAATCCCATGCAAATCAACCATTTTTATATTTCTATTTTGCACTTAACTAAAAATTCAGCGCGACGCTTTGCGGATGCGCTGGAATGACTTGTTATGCAGTTTTTTTTGCTTTTCAATAATTTCGGATAAAGACCTTAGCGCTTGATTTACTGAATCGTGGTCAGGGAAGTATTTCATAACATCAGATTCAATAACTACAACATTGGTCCCCTCATTGTATCTTTTTGAGTATTTTCCCTGTATCCCGGCACTGAAATCATATTCTTCCAGCATGTCTTGATCTTTTGGCATTTTCTTCATAATATTGCCTCTCTTTCTTTTTGGCTTTTCGTGCACTTATAATTCTTATTTTATCGCTTCTTTCGGTGTGCACAATAACAAGCAGTCTATCCTTATGTGAATTACCAATCAAAATGAATCTATTCTCTTTTTCCGAATGCAATGGATCATAAATAGTTAACGATAACGTGTCGTTAAAGGCCGTGCTTGCTTCATCAAAAGTAATGCCATGAATTTTCTTGTTTGTTATCGCTTTTTCTGTATCCCATTCAAATAACAGCAATTTTATACCTTAAAATTATTATAGCTTTTCGGAAATTATTTAGCAATGTTGATAATTTGTTCTTGCATAATGGAAAGCTGAGCCAGAGGCAGGTTTTATTGCCGATTGGCTCCAGCGATTTGTTATGCGCTCTTTTGATAATGTGAAGCATACAAATCTACAATCTCTCTTATCATTTTCTGATAGGATGTCCGATTTTTCTTAGCCTGTTGCTTAAAGAAATCAATACTCGATTTCTTGAGAGAGATAGTGACTTTTATGTTATCTTCCTTCAATACCAACTGATCCGGTGAGGGGAGAAAATCCTTGACGATTCTCAACTTACCCATAGGCTCATCAGTGTATCTTGTTTTGTTCTTCATAGACTTTCCTTCCTTGTCTCCAGTACCCGGCACCGTAAATTCGAATTACATCACCACGATAGGTAAACCTGACGGTCATAATGCTATCATCAACTCGCCCCATGCAATAAAACCGGTCTTCTTCCGAACTATGAGCGACGTCCTCAGCGATAACACGTTGAGGGTCAAGAAATGCTTTCTGTGCCGTAACAAAAGAGACGCCATGTTTGATCTGGTTTTCTTTATCCTTTTCCTCGTCCCACTCAAATTTTGTTCTTCTCACAAGTATATTATATCAAAGACTTGAGTAAATAGGCAATATATATGTATGGTTAATTATATGGGCATATTCATATTTCTGCATAACACGAGCATCACCTGGAGGCGAGCGCCTTTCCTCGCCGATCAGGTGCATGCCATGGTTATCCGTCTTATTGTGGCTGTGGGTATGGAGAAAACTGATCTGCCACAGCCCACCACCTGACGTTTTCTTTAACAAACACAAACATATCACGCCCTCCCATCTCGACCAATTGCCCTCCCATCTCGAAGGCCATATCAAAGTAGTATGTGACGACGGCCGTATCACCGTAGATTTGGATTTTGGGGTCAATCTCCTCCCAACGATGGACCTTTGCCATCGATAGGAAACCGACCCATCCCGCAACACAATCTTCCCTGCCCTCACGTCTATTTCTGTCTGTTGGCGTAATTGCTACCATGTCTTTATGAAAGAAGTTTTCGAGGTCTTTTCCATCGCCTTTTGTCCATGCATCATTCAGCTTACGTAGTGTTTCCCATACCTCACGTTCTTTCCCTTGAAATAATGACTCCATTCAGTCCTTCTCCTTTCTTCGGATAACAACAAGCTGAGCCAGAGGCAGGCTTTATTGCCGATTGGCTCCAGCGTTGTGGTGGAATTTTTTACCTCTACCTGTTTCTCCGTGTTTTTGTTTTATTATATCTTCTATTCCGTTTTTTGTCTTTATTCTTATCTCAACTTTCAATAAGATAAAAACCTACCCTTTTTAATAACCTTCTTTTTTAACTTCCTGTACTCCAATAAAAACAATTGTCAAATGGTTTTCATACTTTCTTGCAAGTTGCAAGAAAAATATATCTAATTGTCCAAACCAAAGCCTGTATTAGGTTTGCAGAGATTTGCTGTTTAACGCCAACTGTTGGCGTTAATACCACAGATTCATTGTCTACAATTAACCGGCATAATCTGAAATTGGTATTTTCGATCATCTTGTTCCAACGCCATAATTCAGCGGTGGCTGTAGGCCATCCGCTGGAATGATTTGTTGGGCATCAGTCGGGTATGATCCGGGTACATGGGTTACATTTTGTTCCAGGTACATAGGTTACACTTTTCTCCGCGTTTTGGGATTTCCGCATTCAACAATGGTCTGTCGTGACGGTACCCGTTCAATAA
>Ga0074195_1002542_pt1 | contig 19987 bp, 16 predicted proteins | sample EPASupsiteHSE623_FD_64525 | JGI IMG/M metagenome (GOLD analysis project Ga0074195, IMG submission 64525) | Bioremediated contaminated groundwater from EPA Superfund site, New Mexico - Sample HSE6-23 | ecosystem: Environmental > Aquatic > Deep subsurface > Groundwater > Contaminated ...
AGGGCCCCGGGGGATAACTCCATGAAGATGGCCGGCAAAAATGGTGTGGGCAGCAGCATCCATGATCCTGAAACTATTCACCCTTACTCTTGAACCAGCAAACCCGGTGCAATTCTCCCTTGCTGAATTACGGTCGTATCTCACCGGAAAACTCGGTGAATACACCCTGCTTCACAAAGAGAGTGCAGCCGGGTTCATTCACCGCTACCCGGTGGTCCAGTGCAAGCAGATCCGGCATTCGCTGATTGTCATGGGTATCAGTCAGGGATCTGACTTCCTTTACGAGCTCGCTGAGGGGCAAAAAGAAATTTCGGAAGACAACACTTCCTGCGCAATCCTGGAGCGTGACGCATCAGTCCGGAATGAAGAGTTCGGGATCTCCGGCCCGACCTGCACCTATGAGTTCCTGACCCCGTGGCTTGCCCTGAACCAGCAGAATGCAAAGAAGTTTTATGATCTCAAAGGAAAGCCGGACCGGGATGCATTCATGCACAGGATCCTGGTCGGAAATCTCGAAACACTGGCAAAATCGCTTGATTATAAAGCGCCGGTTCCGATCCTCTGCGAGACAAAATTGAAGTTCCGGATTGACCGGATCGATCGTGAAAATATTATCGTCTTTTTAGGAAAGTTCCGGACGAACCTGCGGATCCCGGATTATTTCGGCATCGGCCAGTCCGTTTCGCAGGGATTTGGCACGATACGGTGCATCCCGGACAATCCTGTACCCGGAATACGGGGGGACCACCCCCCCGGATTCAACGTGAAATAAACATTTATGCAATGTTCAGTCGATATATTCTCGCGTTATACTCATGATTGCCCTGAGAACTCTTACTGATGAGGATATTCCCGGTATAAAATCCTGGCCTCCTTATCCTCCGGAGTTTTCAGTCCTGGATTACTCCCTGCGGGATGGCGGCTGGCTCGATGAGTACCGAACTAAAGCCGGCACGAACCTTTTCGTTGGAACGGATGAGGGCGGGATTGCGGGTTTTTCAATAATTTCCAAAGATGATGACGGTACCGCCGAATTCCGGATAGCCCTGAATCCCGACAATCTTGGCCAAGGAATAGGAAAGATCGTGACGCTTCTCACGCTTCAGCAGGGTTTTTCAGATCCTGATATTTCCCTGATCCGGCTAATCGTGCGGAAGAACAATCCGCGTGCAAGAAAATTGTATGAAACCCTCCGGTTCAGGCATACCGGTGAATGCACTTCAGTAGTCAATGGAAAACAGGTAGAATTTTTCTCAATGGCAATTGACAGAAAAATATTTTTTATGGAGAACAAAACATGAAAGAAGCCTTACTCGTCATTGACGTCCAGAATGAATATTTTACCGGGAAACTTCCCGTAACGTTTCCTGAGGGAAGTTTTAAAAAAATTCTTCAGGCAATGGATCATGCCAGCGCCGTGCAGATGCCGGTTGTCGTTATCCAGCATACAAATCCTGCACCGGAATCGCCAACCTTCCGGAAGGGAACAACGGGATGGGAACTTCACGATGAGATCAAACGTCGGCATGCTGATGTCATCATAGAGAAAAACCTGCCCGGGAGTTTTACCGGAACAAATCTTGGCGACTGGTTAAAGGAGAATGGGATCTCGATCGTAACCATTGCCGGCTATATGACCCAGATGTGCTGCGATACGACCGCCCGGCAGGCTTTCCATCGCGGGCATACCGTGAACTTCCTGTCCGATGCAACCGGAACCCTGTCGATAACAAACTCCGCTGGCTGTATCAGTGATGCAGATCTTCACTGCGCCATTCTTGTCACCCAGCAGCAGCGTTTCTCCCGGGTTCTCCCAACCGCAGAATGGATCCGGCAGTGATGGCGCAGACCGGTTCGTGTAGGGAAGTTGCAGGTTTTTTTTATCCGCTTAGTTCCCGGAAAAAAACAACGGCACATCCCTGAACTCATGCACATCAAACACTCCTCGTTCCGTGATACGCAGCGAGGGAATTACGGTTAATGAGAGGAACGAGAGGTACATGAACGGATCATCAATGCTGTCCATATTCCGGGTGACTGCATGGAGTTTCTCCAGGCAGGACGCGACCTCCGGGTAGGGCAGTGTTGACATAAGCCCGCCGCAATCCAGCGGAAGTCTGGCATCCTGTTCTCCGGCAATTGCAACCATGCCGCCGTTCATCTGTATCACAGCATCGATTGCCCGCAGGATTTCTGCATCGCTGCAACCAACCGCGATCAGGTTGTGTGCATCATGGGCAACACTGGATGCGATCGCACCCTGGCTGAACTTAAATCCCTGAACAAGGCCGACCCCACAGGCACCGGTTCCGTACCGGTTGCAGACCACTACTTTGAGGATGTCGTTTTCGGTGCGGGCAGGTTCATCGATGGGTACCCTGAGAGAATCCGTCACGATCTGGTGCGGCACAATACCGATAACCCGTGCAGTGCCGTTACCCTGAATCCTTATTGCATCCGCGGAAGGAACCGTGCACCGGAATGAAGGTGGCAGGGCAGGCCCCCGGACCGGCATCGAATCCTCAAGAACTTTTCCGGCAACAAATACTTTCAGTACCGTAAATGTGTGCGGGTCATCAATGATGCAGAAATCTGCCCGGCATCCGGGTGCAAGTGCCCCGCGATCCGAAAGCCCGAACCGTTCTGCCGCAGAGAGCGTGGCCATGCGAATCGCCAGTTCCGGTACTACTCCGCAGGCAATGGCCTTCCTTATGCAGCGATCGATATGCCCGCCTGCCATCAGCAGGTCAACATGGCAGTCATCGGTGGCAAAGCAGCAGCGGGGAACGGTGACTGGCGTGATAAGGGGAGCAAGTTCCTCGATATTGTGTTCTGTCGAACCTTCCCGGATATAGATATACATCCCTTTTTTCAGTTTTTCTTCCGCCTCGTCCCTGCGGGTGCATTCATGGTCGCTCTGGAGTCCCGCAAGGATATAAGCATTCAGGTCTTTTCCCGAAAGCAGGGGGGCGTGCCCGTCGCGGATGGAGAACAGTTCCAGTTTCTTTCCAATCACGGGATCTGCATTAAGGACGCCGGGAAAGTTCATCATCTCGCCAAGCCCAAAAACCCCTTCCCGGTCTTTGAACCGTGCGAGATCAGGAGCGTCCAGGACTGCCCCCCCAACATCCATTGGTGTTGCCGGTACACAGGAAGGCAGCATATACCGGATATCGACGGGAAGTCCTTTGCGCTGGGAAAGCATCCAGTCAATACCTGCAGCCCCGGCCACGTTGGCGATCTCATGGGGATCCGCAATCACGGTTGCCGTCCCGTGCTGCGCCACGAGCCGTGCGTATTCACCGGGAGTGAGCAGCGAGCTCTCGATGTGGACGTGGGCATCGATCAGTCCGGGTACAATATACCTGCCGGCAAGATCGTACTCAATTTTCCCGGTATAATCCCCGATGCCAAGGATAATCCCGTCTTTTACCGCAAGGGTCCCTTCATCCCATGTGCAGGTAAATGGGTTGAAGAGCTTTGCGTTCATGAATACCGCATCCGCAGGTGCATTGCCCCGGGCTGCATTGATTGAGTCCAAAGAAAAAACTGTCATATTGTTACACCACGATATCCCGGATTACGGCAGATTTTCGTTCACCGTTCTGGATCAGGTAAATAGAGTGTTTATAGCTGCCCGGTTCGAGCGGTGCCGGCAGGTTGATTTCATTGTTTCCGGTTTTTAAAGTGACCGGTGTATTGACGATTGTGTACTCCTTCTGTTGCAGATCCCTGATCTGGCAGATGGTCACCTGCCTCGATGTATCAACAACATGACGGCTGCGGGCCCGCCTGACCGATATTCCCCCCTTTTCGTAACGGGCTTCATCGATTGCCGGTGATGTGAAGCCGGAACTTATAACGAGCAGCATGCAGAAAAGAAGGAGTAATAATCCATGCAGCCCGTTCATGATCCAATGGTAAAACCGCAAGCTTAAAAACGATATGGTTTCCCTTCATAAATGGCTCCTGTGAAAAAGGAACAGGGCTTTTTGGTAAAAATTTTAAAAAAGGTTTTTTCTGTGCTGCTTCCATTCAGCACATACTCATTGAAAATGAAATTTTTCCCGGTTCAGGCAACCGTCTTTTTTTAGCAGATATCTTTGAGCAGGTACTTGATATCGATCCAGATAATAAGTTCATTCTTCTCGTGATCCTTATCCCTGACTTTCTTTTTGATGATACCGAGAATCGCCGCATCCTCATGATTGTCAGCTGCTGATGTCTTGTCGATATCAGTCATATCGAATGTAGAAACCGATAATACATCATCGACCATGATACCGGTCTTTGCGTTAGTAATCTTCTCATCGAGAACAATGATCCTGGTGTTCTCTTCCGGTATCGTGGAACCCCCGCTGATATGAAGCCGCTCTTTCAGGTCTATGATAGTGGTGATCTCACCGCGGAGATCGATAATGCCTTTCATATAGGAGGCAGAGTTGGGGAGTTTGGTGACGGTCGTGTACTCCACGACCTCTTTGACATCGAAGAGATCGATGGCATATCGTTCGTTTCCGAGCAGGAACTCGACGACCTGCAACATCCCTTTTTCATGTTTTCCCGTTTGTGTCCCCTTTCTGGATTGGGTATTATCATTACTATCTGTGCCTGTAGTGAGAGGAGTAGATGAGATATCCACTTCAGCTGCGGGCTTTGTAGTTTTTGCCATGCCATACCCCCCGAATCAGCACTTGAACCGGGATACTTCTTTGGATACATTGTCCACAATATTATTTACATTGCCTACAACCCGGGTAATCTGGTCAATTGCTGCACTTGATTCCTCGGATGCAGCCGCAGAGTCCATGGCCTCTTTGGAACTGTTGTTAATCAATGTCATGACTTCGCTTACACTGGCCGCAACCTCTTCTATGGATGCTGCCTGCTCTTCTGCTGCCGCCGCTACCTCGCTCACATGCTGGCTGATCTGATCAATGGATACAGCGATCTTGCTGAAACTTGCAATTGTTTCCCCGAGTGCACGGCTTCCTTCATCCACACCGGTGTTTGCTGCTGCGACCGCATCGACTGCGCTGTTTGTCTGCGCCTGGAGTTTTTCGATCATGCCGGCGATACGCTCTGCGGATGAACGTGATTCGACCGCAAGCGACTTGACCTCAGTTGCAACGACAGCAAATCCCCGTCCTGCATCTCCGGCCCGTGCTGCCTCAATAGCTGCGTTAAGTGCAAGCAGGTTGGTCTGGTTTGCAAGATCGGTAATCAGGTCGACAATCTCGCTGATCTGATCCATCTGCCCTTTTATTCCAGTAATGATCAGGTTTACATCGTTAGATGATTTGGTGATGCCCTGCATACCGCCTTCGGTTTTCTTTGCAAGTGCCATCCCATCACGGCTGTAATTTGTTGATTGCGTAGTGAGCTGCGCAACCGATTCGGATTTTGTGGCAACTTCCTGAATTGCCCGGGACAGATCATCCATTGCCTGCTGCACCTGCCCGATTCCCTGGGCGGACTTTTCCGTGTTTACACTGACCGCAGTAGCGCTCCGTGCAATCTGGTTTGCACCGGCTGAAATTTCCTGGACACTGGCATTTGCCTCTTCAGCATTTGCTGCAAGATTCGTGACCTGCTGGTTAACACCCCGCATTGCTTTCGATACTTCAGTCCCGATACTGTCCAGGGAATTTTTGAAGTTTTTATAATCCCCTCTTGTTTTTATCGATTCATCGAACCGGGCAGTGAAGTCACCGGAAGCATACTCGTGCGAAACCCTCATGCCTTCGTTGAGGGGGAGTGTGATGCTGTCAAATGTCTTGTTGATGCCGGCTATAATTTCCCAGTACCCGCCCTTGAATTTTTCAGCATCACCGCGGACGGACAGTTTTCCTTCTACTGCGGCAATCGAGAGTTTATTGGATTCAGCAATCAGACCTCTCAACGTATCGATGGTCTTTTTGAGGGCGGGAACGATCTCGTCCTTATCATCACGGACTTTAAGTTCACGGGACAGGTCTCCATCAGCAATCATCTTCATGGTACCGACAACATATTTCTGGAGATCTTCAGAGAATTTGTCCATCTCTTCAGCCATCGCACCAATCTCATCCTTGCGGTTGAGCCTGATTCGGTCGCCGAGGTGACCTTTATGGATCTCGCCAATGTTCTTTGTCACCCGTTGTACGGGTTCTGCAATGCTCTGGGTAAGGAGTATTCCCATACCAACAGCACCAACAAAACCGATGATACTTAACAATACAACTGTTCCAGCACTGTTCATACTGAATTCAACAAACGCTACGATTGCAAAGATCAGTCCTATGATGAGAAATGATCCGGTGATCTTTTTTCCAAGAGGGAGGTTGTCAATAAATTCCATGATAGCTAGCCTGAATGGGTAATTATTTGTGCATTTTTCATGTCTGGAAGTTTTTTTGTCTGGATAAAGAATGATTAAAATTTAAGCCGGCAGATCAGGGTTTTGTCCCATCACTTCCGCCGGTTTGGCTGACCTAGGCACTTTTCTCGATATGGCTGAGTGTTTCCCGGATATCGATCCAGATGACCAGTTCATGCACGGAGTTATCCTTGTCTTTTGCACGTTTTTTGATGATACCAAGGATCGCGGCATCATCGCCTGCCCCGGCGGTCGATGCCGCGTCAACGTCGCTTTTTTCAAAGGTGGAAACAGCCAGTACATCATCGACAAGAATGCCGGTCTTGGCCCCGGTGAGTTTTTCATCGAGGACAATAATCCTGCCCGACTCATCGGACTGTTCCGGCTCGCGGGGGATGTGGAGCCGTTCCTTGAGATCGATAATCGTGGTAATTTCGCCACGGAGATCGATGATTCCTTTCATATAAGGAAGTGAGTTGGGAAGTTTGGTGATAGTGGTATACTCCACTACTTCCCGCACATCGAAGAGATCGATTGCAAAGTGTTCTTTTCCCAGGAGGAATTCCAGGACCTGGAACGAATCCTGCTGCCGGGCAGAACCAGTACTCCCGTTCGATAATGGCGGTGTAACCGTTCCCGCAGTTCCGTGGGATTTAACCGGTTCCGTGCTGTCAGCGGTCATTTTTCCCTCTCCTTACTTGAAATTGTTGATCTCCTTTTTGACATTCTCGACAACTTCGGAAACATTGCCGATGACTTTACTGATCTGCTCGATTGCCGCAGAGGACTCTTCACTTGCTGCCGCTGCATCAGTGGACTCCTTTGCGGTGTTCTGCATCAGTTCATTAACCTCGTTAACGCTGGCGGTGATCTCTTCGACCGAGGCCGCCTGCTCTTCCGTTGCGGATGCCACATCGCCCACATTGTGAGTGATCTGGTCAATGGAGCCTGCAATCTTTGAGAAACTTGCAACCGTTTCCTGGAGCGCGAGACTGCCTTCCTTGACCCCGGCATTGGCTGCGGAGACCGCATCAACGGCATGCAGGGTCTGGCTCTGCAGGTTCTCGATCATACCCGAGATCCGTTCTGCGGATGCACGGGATTCGACTGCAAGGGATTTGACTTCGGTTGCGACAACAGCAAACCCGCGTCCAGCATCGCCAGCCCGGGCTGCCTCAATCGCTGCATTCAGTGCAAGGAGGTTTGTCTGGTTTGCAAGGTCGGTGATGAGGTTGACGATCTCGCTGATCTTGTCCATCTGGCCCTTGATATCAAGGATGATGACATTCACGTCATTTGAGGACTTGGTAATGCCCAGCATACCCTGCTCGGTCTTTCGTGCGAGTGCCATGCCTTCCTTGCTGTAATCATCGGTGTCATGGACGATCTTTGCGGTTGCTTCAGCCCGGGTTGCAACATCCTGGATGGTACGCGACAGGTCTTCCATGGCTTTTTGTACCTGGATGATACCTTCCATGGATTTTTCCACGTTCACGCTGACAGCGGTTGCATTCTTTGCTACCTGTCCGGCACCGGCAGAGACTTCCTCGACATTCGCGTTTGCCTCTTCAGTACCCCGAGAGATCCTTGACATCTCGTTGTTGATCATCGCGAGTGCATCTTCAATTCTCTTCTGTGCCTGGCGGGCAGCATCCTTGACGTCAGTCAGGTCCGTGAAGAATTCCATTGAGCCGATGACCGCTCCTTTGGTATCCTTAATCGGAACGCCGGTATACATGATATCATACGTGCGTCCATTCGGGTTTGCCTGTGTCTCGGAAGTCGCCATCTTTCCTGACTGCATGCACTGGCCGGATGCGCATTTCTGTGAACGGCAGTCCGGTGTCTTGAAGTGTTCGTAGCACTTTGCGCCGATCATATCGTTTACCGTTGTTCCGGCCATCGCAGCCGACGCCTTGTTGGCGTAGAGGATAGAGAATTCCTTGTTAACGATAAACGCCGGGACGGGAATTGCGTCAAGATGGCCGACAACCGAGTTGATCGTGTTGTTAAAGCCGGTGATCATGGTCGCATACTCGCCCTTGAACTTGCCGCTGTCACCACGGGCTGAAAGGCGACCTTCTACAGCAGCGTTGCTGATCGTGTTGATTTCATTGCTGAACCGCTGGATGTTGTTGACCACACCACTGAAGGCTTCAGAAACTTCGCCAATCTCGTCGCCGCCGCTGACCATGCGGGCATTGGAGTCAATCTCCAGTGCAGCACCCGAGATGTCCCCATCCATTACTTTCTTACCAAGGCCGACAAGGTCGCCCATTCTCCGGGCAATTGATTTGCCAAATAGAGTGGCAATTGCTGCGCCGGCACCGATGCTGATGATCAGGATGATGATAATCGCATTTCTCAGGCTGTCAACGGGACCACTGAAGTCCGACGGATCAACATGGGATGCGACGATCCAGCCCGTTGGTGCATAATAGGTGTAATAGGTTACTACTTCCTTGCCATTGTCGTTATAGGCAAGACGAGCATTTTTGCTGGATACTGCTGCCGTGTTTGCAATCATCTTCTTGGCAAAATCTGCGTCAGCAACGCTGGTACCCTGTGCAACCGGTGAGACCAGCAGGGTGCCCTTGGTGTCCATGACATAGATATAGCCGTTCGTGCCGATCTGCGTATCAAGGATTTGTTGCTTCAATGGCCCATAAACGGTATCTTCCGGTACCCCGACAAAGAGAATACCGATGATATCTCCTTTTGCATTTCTGATAGGCTCATATACTGCTACGAACTTTTTTCCGACAACATCGGCAGTCCCGTAAAAGGTCTGGCCTTTATTGATGACGGTATCGTACACTGCATCTGATATGGCAGTGCCAATGGCACGTTTCCCGTCAGCGCCGATGATATTTGTCGAGACACGGATTGCCTTGTCCCCTACTTTCTGAAAGACGGTAGCTTTGCTGCCCATGTCCTTTTCAATGGAGTCAACAATCTGGAAGTTATCATTGACAACCTGGCTGCCATAGACAATTTTGTCGCCTACTATAGCAGGTGCTCCGTTCGCAGTGAACCGGCTTTTTAAGAGGTTTAAGTCCCCGTTCAGCTTGCTCTTCGAGAGATCATAGGAATTGGATGTCATTCCCCGGATATCAGTGATCTGCGTGTTCAGGGTCATGTCAAGCTGGTCGTTGATCGCATTGCTGGCCGTGATATAAGCCACGGTCCCAAGCAGAAGCGTCGGTACAATAACGAGAATCAGGCAGATGATCAGGATTTTTGTGCCGATCTTCATGCGGTTGAATTTTTCTGTCATTTCTTCAAACATAGTGGGTATCTCCAGATGGTTGTCAAGTAGGTTTCATATCTTTGAGTAAACATTCATCACCCCGAATCCTCATCACTTGTGCTCATCAAAGGGCTAGGGTAACATAGACGTTCGTCATCAAATGTATATAAATGTTGGGCTTTCGCTCATCAAAAGCAATGTTTAATATCATTGAGCAATAATGATGAATACTTACTGGGTGACAGGACCGCTATGAATACACAAAATAGTATATGCAGGATGTAGGTACGATGGTGCGTGAGGAGGAAATTAACCGGATTACTCAATTGCTTGCGGAAAACCCGGCGGGCCTTACTATCGAGCAGGTATCGCGCCAGCTCGCAATTAACCGGACCACTGCAGCCAAGTACCTGAACTTCTTAATCGCATCCGGGAAAATAGAGAAACGTAATCTCGGGCCTGCAAAAATCTTTACCCTGTCGCCCCGCATACCGCTCTCCCATTTCCTGAATCTCTGGCAGGATGGCATTATTATTCTTGATAATAATCTCCTGATCCAGCAGGTGAACGATCCCATACTCACCCTGCTGTCCCTGAAGCGTGAGGATCTTGTTGGCATGCCTATCGACAAGTCCCCCATGGCGGTAATGCTAACACCTCAAGGTGTGAGTCACTTGCAGAAAGCGCGTGAAGGTCATGAACAGGTACACGTTGTTCAGTTTATAATCCAGGATCAGGCACAACATTTCCGCGTGAAGATGATTCCTCTTGTCCTTGACCACGGAGAGCAGGGGCTCGGGGTCATCTTTGAACAGATTCCCCACGTGGTGGAACCATCCCCGGAACCCGATCAGAATAAAGAGACCGATACCGGAAAGTTATCGGAAAAGGATGAGTTCGAACGCAGGATATCCGAACACCGGAAGATCGAAAAGGCACTCATTGAATCCGAAGCCAAGTACCGGGCACTTGTGGAGAATATTACGGAAGTCATCTTCACGCTCAATGATCAGAACCAGATCACCTATGTCAGCCCGGCTATAACGAACCTGTCAGGAAACGATCCATCAGTATTCCTCGGGCACCCAATCCAGCAATTTGTTTATAATGAAGATATCGTTCCTTTTGAAAAAGGTCTTGAACGAAATCGCCGTGGTATCTTTGAACCGTTTGAATTCCGTTTTCTGGCTAAGGACCGGGCGGTACGCTGGGTTCAGGTATCCGGAAAAATTCTTCCGGGAAAAGAGGCAGGCATCGGATATCATGGCGTCATTGCTGATATCCATGAGCGCAAACGTATGGAAGATGCACTTCGTCATGCAAACAAACAGATAATTCTCCTCACCAGCATCACACGGCATGATATTCTCAATGATATCACGAAGATGCGGTTATCTCTGGATCTTGCGAAAAATGAAACAAGGGATGAAAAACTCCTCCGGTTCTTTGAACAACAGGAAACAATCATCGCATCTATACAACACCAGATTAATTTTACCCGGGATTATCAGAGTATTGGTATCCGTCCACCCCAGTGGAAGGATATTGCAGAACGGTTCCATACCGCAGTTGCATCGGTCCCGCTGGGAAAAATCTCGGTTTCTGTAGATATTAAGAATATTGAGGTCTTTGCCGATAATTTAATTGAACGTGTTTTTTCAAACCTTATTGAAAACACGCTTGAACACGGCGTCAGGACAACGGCAATCAGGTTTTTTTCCGAACAACAGGGCAGGAACCTTATCCTTGTCTATGAAGACGATGGTGTTGGAATTCCCGCAGATGAAAAAGAACTGGTTTTTGAACATACCCGCAGGGGACGTATAAGTTATGGGCTGTTTTTCTCCCGGGAAGTACTCGCGATTACGGGTCTTACCATTACTGAAACCGGGCAAACCGGTAAAGGAGCACGCTTTGAGATCCTGGTACCTGAAGGGATGTACCGGTAAGGAGGAATGGTTGTCATATGTACCAGAATAACAGCATTGTAATAAATCCTGTATGGCAGGAGAACATGACTGATGAGAAGGAGAGAAGATAATGGCAGATGAAGGAGAAGTTTTGGAATTTACCCTGGGCAGTGAGCATTATGCACTCGATATAACCCCGGTTCGTGAGATCGTTGAAATGACACCTATCACGGTTATTCCCCGTGCACCCGGACATATTACCGGTGTGATCAACCTGCGCGGGGAAATTGTCAATATTCTCAACCTTAACTCATTCCTCAAGTTACCCAACCAGCCGATCACTGAATCACAGAAAATCATAGTATTTATGGCAGATGCAGCAAAAGGCAACAATGTCGGGGTAATTGTCGACAATGTCAGCAGTGTAACGGAAATTTCAACAGCTCAGGTTGATTTAATGACTGAAGGAATTGCCGGGAATGAATCGAGATATATCAAGGGGATCATCAACACCCGCACCGATGATGGAGAGGACACTGGAAAGGGATTGATCATCTGGCTGGATATACAAAAAATGTTTAATGATATAGAAAATACTTAAATTCTCATCAGGGAACTACCATTATGGACGAGTCGGCAAATGAATTCAATCAATTAAAACGGCATGTTGAGCAGCTGCTCAAAATCCAGTGCTCAAATTATAAGGAAGATTATATCAAAAGACGCTTTTTATCCCGAATGCGTTCAACAAATTCCGCAACCTATGCAGATTACCTGCGGTATCTCAAAGCACATCCTGCGGAAAACGAGCCTTTACGCAATGCACTCACGATCAATGTGACTGAATTTTTCCGGGACAAGGAGGTTTTTGATGAGATTAAGAACACGGTTCTTCCTGCACTCTTCCAACTGAGAAAACGTGTCTCCATCTGGTGCGCCGGCAGTTCAACCGGCGAAGAACCCTATTCCCTTGCCATTATTCTCTATGACATACTTTCCAGCCATAAGGACTTGTCCGGTCATATCATTGCTACTGATATCGATGAAGTCGTGCTGGGAAAGGCAAAAGCAGGAATTTTTGAAGAGAAAGCGATTGCCAAACTGAGTACCCTTCAGATCCAGCGTCATTTTACCAAACGACCGGATGGCACCTATGAAGCCAAGCAGCACTTAAAAGATCTGATCCGGTTCCGCCCTCATGACCTCATGAGCGGTGTCCCTCCGGCACGGTACATTGATCTCATCACCTGCCGCAATGTTACAATCTACTTCACGGAAAAACAGAAAGATGACCTTGCCCGTACCTTCCATTCAGCGCTCATTGCTGATGGCTATTATATCATGGGCAAGACAGAATATCTCGGGCGCCAGGTTGAGGACCTGTTTGTATCAAAGAATACAGCCCAGAAAATTTTTATGAAAAAGGAGAAAGCCGCGCCACCCAAGGCGGCTTAATGTTTTTGCCGGTCGTCCTGCTCCAGATCCTCGCCACGAACGAAATCCTTAGTGAGTTCTGATTGTATTTGTTTGCGGGATGCGTGCAGCTTGATCTGGGTGAATACTACATAGAAATTAACCCCTACAATCACAATGACAAGCATCAGGCTCACCCACAGCATGATACCCTGCGCCGAGAGGAATGCAGCCCAGAGTAGAACAACAAACGATATGAGGTAGAATACAACCCACGTCTGAAGTCCCGGCAGTTCCATACTCATCAGTTATTCGCCGAATGCATAAAAAATATCTGTGACCTTTTATGGCGCGTTTATCAACTACGGAACCGCCATTCAAACCGTACCGTTTTCTATGTTATTGATAATTATCAGGTTAATATCGCCATCATTTTTATAGACCCTCATCCAGTACTTTGTGTGGAAAAAGGCGATATTCTCACCCTTTTCGGGGGTCTTCTCATCGTGCTCATCATAGCCATAGTTGCAAATCCCCAATACCTGGCCTCCATTAAAAGTGTCGGTGTGAAGGTAACTCCCACCCCCACGCCAATCCCTGTTCCGGTTCCAACGGTCATTCACCAGACCCCGGTTACCCCAGTCTATGTCGAACCTACCCCTACGCTAATACCTGCGGATGCACCGCCGTATCAGATCTTCTACACTGACAAACCGTTCACGTACCCGGTCTTCAAACTTCCTGAGAACATGGAGACCTATGGTGCATCTGATATTATTGCGCGGAACCAGGAGATGGTTCCTTTTGCATTTGTCAGTGAAAAAAGGGGTGGCCTTACTCAGGTGTTCTCTGTACCTTATCCTGTATGGATACTCAATACTACCGTTACTGCAAATGTAACTCCGCAGTATGGCAGGTTCCGCATGGCACTCTGCTATGCAGACAATGGCTCAATTATAGAAGGAGAAGAGATCTTTAACCGTGGTTCTTCGTACCGTGTTGTCCAGACCTCCAACACTGATATTTATATGATTATCAGTACAGCATATATCGATGGTTATTATATCAGTCTTGAAACACCCCGGAATTATTACGATCTTTACCGGCCCCGGTAATGTCTTGTAAAATCATTATTTTTGCGTGCCAATTTGTCTATTTTTCCTGTTTTGGTGAGGTTGTTTTTTCCGGACAGGGACCCTTTTGTTTTCTGATCGGTTCGGATCATGAAGGCTGGAAGCCCAGCTATGCTTGATTGGATTAAGGAGGGTCGTATTTTCGAATACTCTTTGCTGAAGATCTGATTTCAAACCGGAAACTAATATAAGGGAAATAATTAATAATTCCCAATTAGGAATAGGAAGATAATCTCCGGGTTTTCAAAGGATGACGAACGATGTATACCATTACCCTGATTTCCACTGATGAAAACGAGCGCCTGATGGAGCTTTATCTCCCCAAAGTCCTCTATGAGATCAAATCGGAAATATATGGATGCTGTATCAAACTCCTCTCAGATGATCATGGGGTAAAGGAAACCTGGCAGGAAAATTTTTACCCCATGTCCCAGAATGTCCGGTCTCATGGCAGGCTTTTCATTTTCAAAGATCCTTCATGCGCTCCGGACACGGTATTTTTTGATCCGCATTCCCGGTCAGCGTACCTGATCAATTTCAACTATTATGGCTGGATAAAATCCATTGCCCTCAGTCTTGCCGGGGATATCCTGGAAGATGAACATAACATCTATTCTGTGCACGGCGCCTGCATCGATATAACCGGGAAAGGTCTCTGCCTGATTGGGAATTCCGGCGCAGGTAAAACAACCCAGACCTATGGGCTCTTAAAAGATTCCCATACCCGAATTGTTTCGGATGACTGGTTCTTTTCACGGGTATATGGGCCGGATATCCTCGCCTATGGGTCAGAAAAAAATTTTTACATCCGGAAGGATCTCGCAACCGTTTGGAAGGAATACGACGGGCTTGTTCCCGAGGGTGATTTTGATAAGGAAGGCAGGGCAGTTGCAGATCTGCGGTGGGTTATTGGAAAAGGCCGAATCCTTCCCATGACTACCTTAAAGATGATGATTCTTCTCAAACGGGATTCAAAAGATTCCAACGAGGCCCGCTCACTGCTACCGGAGGAAGGTCTCGAGTTGTTCGAGGAAAATAACTATTTCAATCCGCACATCCTCGTTAACAATTCTTATAAAAAACATATCCGGAAACGCTATATTACCAACCTGCTTGAAAGGACTACCGTTTATCTCGTTAACACGACAAATACTGCGCAGGCCACCCAGAGGCTGATACGCTCGCTTGCAAATGTTGCGCAAACTCCGTAAAAAATCACATTTCCTGTAATGGTGGTTGGTACGAGCGATCCACCCAATTTTTTTCTGTTGACTGTCATCTGATATGTTTCCTTACTCTTTTTTTTATCTCACCATTTTTCCTTGTGTTAATAATGGGATCATTATTATATAATTCTCATTTCTACTATGCACACATACGGACAGCTTAAGTTCCTGTTTTTTTTAAGTAGCGCTGACGCTGCCAAACTCAGGAGTAATCATGAGTACTAAATGGGTGTATGCCTTTGAAGAAGGCAACGGCAAAAACAAGAAACTTCTCGGTGGCAAGGGAGCCAACCTGTGCGAAATGACGCAGATTGGGCTGAGGGTGCCTCCCGGTTTCGTGATCACAACGGAAGCCTGTCTTGCGGTTGTGAATGATCCGAAAAAAGAACTCCCGCAGGGAATGATGGAACAGGTACATGCCCATCTTGCGGAAGTGGAACGTAAAAGCAGCCGTGTCTTTGGCGGGCGGAATAATCCTCTCCTGATATCTGTCCGTTCCGGTTCCGCGATGTCCATGCCGGGTATGATGGATACTATCCTTAATCTCGGTCTTAATGCTGAAACACTCCAGGGTCTCATAGCACAGACAAAGAATGAACGGTTTTGTTACGATGCTTACCGACGCTTTATCCAGCTTTTCGGTAAGGTCGCTCTTGGGGTTCCCGAAGCGGAATTTGATGCCGAGTTCGAGGCTATCAAGTTAAAGGCCGGCGCAAAGCATGATGTGGATCTTTCATCCCATGATCTTGCCGAGATCTCTGAGCGTTTCCTCAATGTAGTCCACCGCAATACCGGCAAACCTTTCCCAGCTGATCCCCGTAAACAGCTGGAGATCGCTATCATGGCGGTATTCGAATCCTGGAGTGGCAAGCGTGCGGTTGACTACCGGAGGGAATTCAGGATCACTCCTGATATGGCCAATGGCACTGCGGTGAATGTCATGCAGATGGTATTTGGCAATATGGGTAATGACTCAGCTACCGGGGTTGGTTTTACCCGCGATCCCGGCACGGGCGAGAATGTCATGTTCGGGGAGTACCTGGTCAATGCCCAGGGGGAGGATGTTGTAGCCGGTATCCGGACGCCAAAGCCAGTATCCGCAATGGCCGATGAGATGCCGGGTTTGTTCCGCGAACTTGTTGACCTGCGCAACAAGTTAGAGACTCACTATATGGAAGTCCAGGACTTTGAATTTACCATTGAAAAAGGCACCCTCTACTGCCTGCAGACACGGAATGGCAAGATGAATGCCCATGCACTTGTCCGCACATCAGTAGAAATGGTCAAGGAAGGGCTTATCGACAAGCGCCAGGCACTCCTGCGCATCCAACCGGAGGTGCTTGAGCAGATGTTGTTTCCCCGGCTGGATCCAAAAGTTACAAAAAAACCAATAGCAAAAGGACTGCCAGCATCGCCGGGAGTTGCTGTCGGTGTAGCGGTGTTTGATGCGGACCGTGCTGAAAAACTTGGCCGTACCGGTGAGCGTGTGATCCTTGTGCGGGAAGAGACCAAACCCGAAGATATTCATGGCTTCTTTGCATCGCAGGGTATCTTAACAAGCCGGGGTGGCAAAACTTCGCATGCAGCGGTAGTCGCACGAGGCATGGGCAAACCCTGTGTATCGGGAGCCGAGGGAATCCATGTTGATGTCCGTATGCGCCATGCGAGAGCTGGTGACCAGGAATTTGGTGAAGGTGCATTGATCACCATTGATGGTACTACCGGATCTGTTTACCTCGGAGAAGTACCTATGTTAGAAGCAGAATTCTCCGCAGAACTGGCCGAACTCCTGTCAATGGCTGATGGCATGGCAAAGCTCAAGGTCATGGCCAATGCAGATACACCCGATGATGCGGATCGCGCGCTGAAATTCGGTGCAATGGGTATCGGTCTCTGCCGGACGGAACGAATGTTCAACGGTATCGAGCGGCTGCCCATTATGGTTGAAATGATTGTGGCCGATACACCGGAGGATCGTCGGGTTGCCCTTGATAAGCTGCTCCCCATCCAGCGTGAAGATTTTATAGGTATATTCAAGGTTATGTCACCTCTTCCGGTAACCATCCGGTTGCTCGATCCGCCTATCCATGAGTTCCTGCCAACCGAGCATCTTCTTGTTGAAGATCTCGACCACCTTCGCCACCTGAGAGAAATCCTCCGGGGTATGCAGGTACTTTCTGACGCAGTGACATTTATGAACCGCACAAGAGAGATGCAGCCGCAGGTACAGAAATTTACCGACCCGGTGCTGGTGGATGAGGCGATTGTGAAAAAGGAGGCCATTTTAAGGAAAGTCCGGGCGTTATACGAGGTAAATCCGATGCTCGGTCACCGGGGAGTCCGGTTGGGTCTTACGTTTCCGGAGATCTACCGGATGCAGATCCGGGCGATTCTCGAAGCTGCCGCTGAATGCCAGAAAGCAGGTATCGTAGTACACCCGGAGATCATGATCCCCCAGGTCTGTACCGCCCAGGAACTCCTCCGGGTCAAAGTGTGGGTTGATGAGATCCGGAACTCGGTAGAGTCTGCTTATAACCTGAAGCTAAACTTCAGGTTCGGCTCCATGCTTGAGGTTGTCCGTGCCTGCATGCGGGCAGATAATCTTGCAGAACAGGCCGAGTTCTTCTCATTTGGAACAAATGACCTGACCCAGGCAACGTTCTCCTTCTCGCGTGAAGATGCGGAGAATAAGTTCCTGCCGATGTACAACCAGAGCGGTATACTGCAGGATAATCCTTTCGAGGTGCTGGATGTCAAGGGAGTAGGCCGGCTCATGGAATCGGCGATAATATGGGGTCGGCGCGTGCGTCCGGACATGAAAGTGGGAATTTGTGGAGAACATGGGGGGCATCCGGCATCCATACGGTTCTGCCACACGATTGGCCTTACCTATGTCTCCTGTTCCGGCCCTCGTATCCCGATCGCCCGGCTTGCAGCGGCACAGGCTGCAATTCTCGAAGGAGAAAAAATTGCAGACAAGGCTGTATAAATGATGAATACCGATAGGAAAATCATCAGAAAATCAGAACCTTTTTTTTGTCCCGGCGCCAAGTTTTTCATTGGAAATTAAAAAAGAGCTGGACGCCTTCGCGTTCATTGGATTTTCAGGTATGATGCGCGAACTGCGTTCACGATTTGAAGAGATCAACGACTCCGTCTTTGCTTTTTTCTTGTCATTTCGCATTGAAACAGCTCAACCCGGATAACCCTGATTGCGGTTCTGAAAGTCCGGTGGCCAAGTGCGGATTTTTTATGAGGAGGAAATCATGAGCAGGAAATGGGTGTATGCATTCGCAGAAGGCGATGGTAAAAACAAGAAACTGCTAGGTGGCAAGGGTGCAAACCTCTGCGAGATGACACAGATCGGGCTTAAAGTGCCGCCGGGTTTTGTAATCACTACCGAAGCCTGTCTCGCTGTGGTGAATGATCCGAAAAAAGTACTCCCGCAAGGGATGATGGAACAGGTACATACTCATCTTGCGGGAGTGGAACGTAAAAGCAGCCGTGTCTTTGGCGGGCGCAATAACCCTCTCCTGATATCAGTCCGCTCCGGTTCTGCGATCTCCATGCCGGGCATGATGGACACCATTCTTAATCTCGGCCTGAATGCAGATACCCTCAAAGGCCTGATTGCCCAGACCGGTAATGAACGATTCTGCTATGACGCTTATCGGCGTTTCATCCAGCTTTTCGGTAAAGTCGCCCTCGGTGTCCCAGATGCGGAATTCGATGCAGAATTCGAGATAATCAAGCAGAAATCCGGCGCAAAACATGATGTCGATCTATCTTCGCACGATCTTGCGGAGATATCAGAGCGTTTTTTAAAGGTTGTCCACCGGTACACCGGTAAACCCTTTCCGGTCGAACCCTATGAACAGCTGGAGATCGCAATCAGGGCGGTATTCGACTCCTGGAGTGGTAAAAGGGCGGTAGATTACCGGCGGGAATTTAAGATCACCCCTGATATGGCTAATGGCACTGCAGTAAATGTTATGCAGATGGTTTTTGGCAATATGGGAAATGACTCTGCTACCGGCGTAGGTTTCACCCGCGATCCCGGGACGGGAGAGGACGTTATGTTCGGTGAGTACCTGGTCAATGCCCAAGGGGAGGATGTTGTAGCCGGTATCCGGACGCCAAAGCCGCTTGCCGCAATGGCCGATGAGATGCCGGGTCTTTATCATGAACTGCAGGATCTGCACAAAATACTGGAATCTCATTATAAGGAAGTCCAGGATTTCGAATTTACCATTGAAAAAGGGATCCTCTACCTCCTTCAGACAAGAAACGGTAAGATGAATGCTTCGGCACTGGTACGCACCTCTGTCGAGATGGTCAATGAAGGACTCATCGATAAATCCCATGCTCTCCTTCGCATCCAGCCGGAAATACTTGACCAGATGCTGTTTCCCCGTCTTGATCCCCGGGTAACAGAGAAGCCTATCGCAAAAGGACTGCCTGCATCGCCCGGAGTGGCTGTGGGTATTGCAGTCTTCGATGCCGACCGGGCCGAACAACTGGGACGGACCGGGGAACGCGTTATTCTCGTGCGTGAGGAGACCAAACCCGAAGATATTCATGGTTTTTTTGCCTCACAGGGTATCCTTACGAGCCGTGGGGGCAAGACTTCCCATGCAGCAGTCGTTGCACGCGGTATGGGAAAACCCTGCGTATCCGGAGCCGAAGGTATTCATGTC
>Ga0074195_1002543_pt1 | contig 19986 bp, 11 predicted proteins | sample EPASupsiteHSE623_FD_64525 | JGI IMG/M metagenome (GOLD analysis project Ga0074195, IMG submission 64525) | Bioremediated contaminated groundwater from EPA Superfund site, New Mexico - Sample HSE6-23 | ecosystem: Environmental > Aquatic > Deep subsurface > Groundwater > Contaminated ...
TCCTCTCCGTCCAGAAATCCCTCGTCTACTTCACGACGAGCCTCAAGACCAACGAACTTCTCCTCGAAAAGCTGCAGAAATCTCCCTTCATCCATTTCAAGGAAGATGAGCAGGAGCTTCTGGAGGACGTCCTCACCGACAACAAGCAGGCCATCGAGATGGCCAATATCTATTCCTCGATTCTTACGGGCACGATGGATGCCTTCGCGAGCGTCATCTCGAACAATCTCAACAGGGTGATGCGCCGACTCACCATTGTTTCTATCGTGCTCATGATACCCACCCTTATCTCGAGTTTCTTCGGCATGAACGTCGATCTGCCCTTCCAGAACCTGCCATTGGCATTCCTGGGCATCTTCAGCGGAAGCCTCCTCGCTTCCGTGATTGGGGCGCTGCTGCTCAGCGAGCGCCGCAAGAAGAAGATCGCGAATCTCGCCATCCCCTATTCCAACAACCTCATCGTCCATCGCTAAGTGATCGCCATGGAGAGCTTGGGAATGAAGCGGGATAATAAAGGCATTATCGCGCTCTATGCTTTTAGTTTTTTCAAGAACCTGCAGTTTTTCGGGGCGGTGGCCGTTCCCTTTTATATCCACCGCCTCGAAATGGGCTATGCCCGGATGTTCACGCTCGAGATGGTGTTTTCCGCCGCCATGATGATCCTCGAGGTGCCCGCGGGCGTCGTCGCCGACCGATGGGGCAGGAAAATCTCCCTCTGCCTGGGATCGCTTTTTCTCGCGGCAGGCTTCCTCATGTTCGGCATATTCCATTCATTCGGGATTCTTCTCGTGGCGGAGCTTATCTGCGCCCTGGGCATGACGCTCGTCAGCGGCGCGGACAAAGCCCTGCTCTACGAGGTAATAAAGCGCGACAGGAACGCCGAAAATACCGCCAACGTGTTCGCCCGCTATGAGTCGGCCGGCACGGCGGGGCTATTCATAAGCTTTCCCCTGGGCTCCCTGTTCGCGGGCAGCGGCATCGTTCCCTATAAGGAAGCCCTGGGTCTGGTGTTCGTATTCACGGCCGCGGCGCTGGGGATATCCGGCCTCATCGTCCTCGGCGTCAGGGAAACCATGGAAAAACGCGGCGGCGAGAACTTCCTGAGGCATGGAATCGACGGCTTCCTCCAGATATTCAGAACGAAGGAGCTGCGCGGTTTCGGCCTCAATTACGCGGCCATCTCAGCCCTCACGTTTTTCATGTTCTGGTTTTACCAGTCCATGCTCACGCGGAACGCCTTGCCCGTGGCCTGGTTCGGCTTCGTCGGCTCGGCCTTCAACCTCAGCGCCATGCTGCTCCTGCAGACGACGCCCTTCATCCAGAAAAAGATGGGCATAGCCCGAGCGCTCTTCCTCTCCTCCCTGATGCCTGGCCTGCTCTATATCGGCGCCGGGCTGTTCCCGAATATCGTCGTCGATCTCATCGTCATGTTCGGCGTGACGAACCTGAGGCTTTTCAGGGCGCCGATGCTTTCAGCCCTCATGAACGACCATATCGAGGATTCCAACCGCGCCACAGTGCTTTCGGGCATTTCGATGCTGGAACGGGTCCTTATAGCCCTGCTCTACCCTCTGGTGGGCATGATCGCCGATCTCTCACTCAACGCCGCCCTCCTCATCCTCGGGGGGCTGACCATCTTCGCCTCCCTCGCGCTCAGGGTGAATGAGACATCTCGACCGCCCCGGGCTAGCGATGGTCCTTAAGTCTCCGCGCGAGTGAGAGACGGGCTTCGCGGCGGATGCCCGCCTGCTGGTAACGGCGTAGCTGTTCGGGCGTCTCGGGAAGGATAGGCCGGACCTGAATGGGTCTTTTATCGGGACCGACAGCCACGAAAGTCAGATAGGCGGGGCAGATCAGCACTTCTTCCCGGGAACCCGGCCGCCAGCCCGTAACCCGGACGCCGACCTCCATCGAGGTATTGAAGACGCGATTCACCGATGCCCTGATCATCAAGACAGTGCCCACAGGCGCCGGATTCTTGAATATGAGCTGATCCACCGATACGGTGACCACGCTCTCGCCCGAATGCTTGAACGCGGCGATTCCGGCGGCCTTGTCCACCAAGGACATGAGATGACCGCCAAAAATCGTGCCGTAGAGATTCACATCCGAGGGCTGCACCACGTCGTCCATTTCCACAAGGGATTCCGATACCGGCTTCCCGCTCAATTCCATACTGCCAGGCATGGCAGCCTCCTATTCGGCGCTTCAATAGATTCCGGAAATTTAACATGGTAAAAACCGAATGGAAAGGCTAACCGATGAGTGATAAGCTCAAGCCTTGAAGCGCATGTCGCGTCTGATGACGGGACATGCCTGCTATAAAGGAGAGCGACATGAAGAAATATGCGGCGTTCGCGGCAATTCTCTGTCTCATGTGCGTCTTCGCTTTTGCCGAAGCCCCGGAAGCGGCAGCCCTTCCCCACGCGAATAAGGGGGAACTCATCGTCAACGCGGGAGCGCTTTTCGGCTATTATGGTTTCGGGATAGGAGGCGGCGCCGAGTACATTTTCGCCAGGTGGGATATCGCCAAGACCGTGCCCCTGACTTTCGGCGCGGCAGCCAAGGCAAGCTTCGGCTACCCCGGCCTTATGCTCGACCTCGGCGCGATGGCGACCATGCACTTCGGCCTGAACACCTTTATGTCACTTCCCCGTTTCCTGCGCAATTTCGACTGGTACTGGGGTCTTGGCCTTGGCGGTTGCGTCGGAGCGTATTTCGGCGCTGGGCCCTTGGCGGCGAGCGGCATTTCCTACTTCATCAATCCCAATCTCGCGATCCACGCTGACATCAGCGTCCCGTACTTTTTCGGTCTCGGCGTTGGATATACCGGCATGATCGGCGTCAAGTGGAAGCTCTGAGCGCATAAAAAAGCATGCACATAATTACTTTGCATGCCACTAGCCTTGAACCGCGCTGTTCGGCGGAAGTATTCGCCAATATGCCCTTTTGATTTCGCGATAATGCTACTATACTTGATTTCAATGAACACGCGGCGACAGCGCCGATACAACCTCGCCGATGACAGCTTTCGGACCGGATAAACGATACGACAAACCATCCAGGAGGGCAGGATGAAAAGAATAATCGCCATTACAGTATTTGCGCTATCCGTAGGCGCGCTCGCGCTGATCTCATCCTGCGCCACCTCGGCGGCACCAAAGAAGAGCGATGTCATCATCGAAGACAAGGGAATGTCGGGAAAAATCACTATGCCGCTTTGGGTACCAGCCGCGATGCTGGGCGACACCTTAAGCCTGGAAAAGATGCCCGACTTCGCCGGCATGATAGTCGTCACGACGGTGTCCGAGGCGCAGAATCTGGAACGCGCCAATGAGCTCGCGGGAAAAGTGCGTCCTCAGACCGAAATGGGCTACTTTCTTTCCGTCCGGGTTGGGGATGCGCTCAAGAACGCGAAAGTACCCGCCCAGGATTTTTTGAGTTTCTCCGCCTATAGCGAGCGCTTCCTAAGCGGCGTGGAAGAGGCGATCTACGAGGATTTCACGAAAAAAGCCGATTGGTGGGTAAAAATCCGGACCTACGCGGCGGACGCGAAGCCGGACAAGGAGCTCTATCGCGTGATCCAGGTATGGGCGATGGAAAAGAAATTACTGAAAAAGAAATTCGATCTCATTCTCGCAACCGTGAACAGCCAGGCCGCGCCCGTACCGGAAAGCGTACGGGCGAAAAACCTGATCGAGAAGACGCTCGCGGAAGACTTCTTCCACGAATGATCGCCAGCGAATAATCGCTAGCGATCATTCGCTAGAGCGATATGCCTCCCGTAACCGTTACGGCGGCAGTCAGCGCGTCATCGGCATTATCGACGAGCGAATCGGTGTAATCCACTTCCACCGACGCGCCCATGCTCAACACGCCGAACCGTTTGCCAAGCGTGAAGATTCCCCCGATGGCGTAATCCTGCGCAAGACCGTCCTCATAGGTCTGGTCAAATGATCCAGCCAGTGTCAGCGTATCGAAGAAACTCTTCAGAAGCGTGAATTTGGCGTCATAGCCGTAGGTGCTCTCGGAGGAAGCCTCGGTGCTCCATCCATGCTCAAAGCCGAGATTCAGTTTGTAACGGTCGTATTGGAAACCGCCGTCCAACGCAAATTCCAGCTCCCAGACGCTCGTGTTGCCCTCCACGCCGTCCACCCTAAGATAGGTGACATAGGAGTCCTCGGTGGAAGCGCCCAACGTAAATATGAAATTGCCGGACTTGATCCTGCCGCTCTTCCATTTCAAGCCGCCCGTATGCGTCAACGATGAGTCATTATAACTGGAATTGACGATGGCCGCTGCCGCTGCCGCGTCATCCGTTATGAGGGCCGCGAGTTTTGTCGCGTTCGTATCTACCCACTCGAAGGTGTAGAGAAAGAGGAGGCTCCCGAAAGCGCCTTTAGCCGGCGTGCCGATGGCGATATCGACCGTGTTGCTTATATTTGAAATGTCATATTCCGAAGGATCCGCAGTCGAGGCCATGCCAAGGAGAGGTAATATATCGTTGAAGAGAATATCGGGGACATTATCCTGCTGCCAGGCATAGCTCAGGAATACATCGTAATCCCACACCGTCTTTTTCCACGCGGCGCCCCAGTCCAGCACGTCGGTATCCACGGCGGCGGCAAGGCTCTTGTACGAGCTGTCCGTTTTATGATACCAGCCCTCCAATCCCAGGGTAGGTATCTCGAGGTCGCCGCCGTAGGTAATGCCCCAAAGGCTTCGGTTCACCGCCGCCGCGGTGAGGCCAGTGGTGAGGGGGAAGTAATCGAAAACGGGGAAAATGTTGGTCACCATGTCCACATAGCTCAAATAGGGGCTGATATCGAAGCCAAATCCATCGTTGATGTCCGAAGCGAGCTTATCCTTATCCAGGATACTGCCGGCGTCATCGGTATAGAGCGTGAGGCCGAGCCCTCCCGAGAGGTTGAAGAGCTTGTTCTTCGTGCCCATATCCAAACCGAATACCAGACTTTCCTCGGGTTTCACGTCGGCCAGGTCGTAGAGTATCCCGATCGGCGAGACGCCGGACGCCGCTATATCGTCGTATCGTCCCTGCAGGGAGCTGATAAAGGAGACGTTCGTCTGCAGCCACCAGTAGTCAAACACGCTGATGCCCGCCTGCAGTCCGAAGAAGTTCTGAGGCCAGGCGGTCTGGTAGAGTCCCAGGTCGGAGAGCCCTTTCGCGACGGTAAGGTCCAGGAAGGGTGTGTTGAGGGAAATCGATGAGCCGCGGAACTCGAAATCCTTTATCGTTTCCTTCTGGAAACTCAGCTTCTGATCGCCGAACGCGTAGGAGAGGTAAGGATCGAAGAGCGACAATCTCGCCAGCATCTTGTTGTCGTTGTAGAACTTCCTTGCCACTTCGCCGCCGTAGTCGAACTCGTTGTCGAAAGCCCAAGGATTCCAGAGGTTCATGATGTTCTGGTAATCGGCGATGAGCGCATTCGGATAGGCAGCCGGGATGTCGAAAATAGAAATATCATCGGCCAGCGTCCCCGCCAACTCCAGCTTTAGCGGTCCGGCCCTGAGTTTGGTTCCGCCTCCAATTTCATAGGTCAGGTTGACATCATGCCGCATATCGCCGAAGAACGTGGCGAGATCCGTCGTGTTGGCGGTTTCTCCCATGGTCAGACTGTATTCCGCCTCCAGTGTGGCGATATAATCCGCCTCGGCGGAGAAGAAGGGCTCGACGCCCTTTTCGAGCACGAAGGTGACCGTCTCCTTGGCCGCGTTCCCGTAGATATCGGAGACAGAGAGGTCCACCGAGGCCTCCGCGGCCTTATCGTTGACCGGTGTTATGAAGAACGTGAGATAGTCCTGATATACCATAACCTTGTCGAGAGCTTTACCCTTGTATCGAACCTCGCTTGTCTTTATCTCGCTGTCCTCGATTATCTGGAAGACAACCATCTGCTCCTTTCCCCTGATAAGAATTTTCGTTTCGGGGGATTTAAGCGTAAACTTAGGGGGAATCGTATCGGGCACGAGTCTGGCTTTACGGGTTCCCATGGCGGGAAACCTGCTGACCGACCCTCCCGCCGTTTTTACTTGCACGTAGTAGATAAGCTCTTCGCCGCGCAGGTATTCGAAGGGAATCACCGTTGTCCATTTACCATTCTTCTCGGTGAATTTGGCGTACTGTGGCACATCGCTGCGTTCAGGAAGGAGGTAGAATCTCGCCTCGGCGATTTTTAGTCCCGATTCCACATTCAGGGTGACGACCAGGTCTTTGTATGAGGGGACTTCGTTCGGAATGGTGACATCGTATCCGAAGATCGCCAAGGTCGAAACGCAGAGGAAGAGCGCAATAAAGGTTAGCTTTTTCATGGTTTTCCCTTTTCCGGATTCCGGCCTTTCAAGGATTATTCGCCAACGCCGCCATGACTTCGTCATAGATGATCTTTAGCATGGCAAAGTCTCCATTCTGCATGAGAACTGTACTCTCCGCCTCCCCGGCAATAGCTATCGCCCTCTCCATCGCCGCCTTGGCCCCCGCTTGGTCACTGCGAAGCTCGGCCTGCACGGCTTGCCTCGCCGCAACATCCGCGTTGCCCCTTAACCGAATCAACCTATCGCGGGCTGAGCTGATCCCTCTCAGCAATACCATTGAAGAGGTAATTTTCGGAGCGAAGGGACCGCCGTTTCCATAGACGGCGGAATTCCTCCGCGTCATTTCCGTCACCATCCTATTCGCCTGGTCAAACGACAGTATGGATTGCTGCAGCGCTATGGTCACCTCAATCGCTGCGCCTAAGGCTTGCTGGGCATAGGTTGGGGCATTCGTTCTTTTCTGTCCGCCTTGCATCTCCTCGCCATCGTCAAGATCTCCCGATCCTCCGCCCTCTCCGCTTCCTCCGCCCTGGTCTCCGGAACCGCCCGAGCCTTCCTGACCCTTCGCTTGCGGCACTTTTACCTGGATTTGCTTCAAGATGGCTATTTTCGTACCGCTGACGCCGATCGCCTCGATGGTGATGATATGGTCGCCACCGGTGAGGTTGGCCAAGGAACCGAGATTCAAACTATTTCCCCTGCCGAGCAACCCATCGATATGGGAGGTCCAGGTAATGGAATCGCCGGTCAAGGCCGAACCGTCCCTGTCTTTGGCCGCCGCGTCCATGGTCATGGCCGTCCCGCGCTGGAAGATGAGCGGTGCCTCGGCCGGAAGCACTTGCAGCTCCATGGCGCCATACACCTTGAGGAGGAATGTGGCCGTCGACAAAGTCTGGCTCCCCGCGCGGGCTTCCACCGTGATAGAACGATCGCCGGGCTTCAGTCCCGCGGCGGCAAGTTCCAAAGTCTCGCCAGTACCAATGGGATTGGCCGAAAGGTCGCTGCGCCAGAGGATCGAATCCACTCCCTGCAGCCCCGCGACTACCGCGCGCACGGTGCCCGGCTGCCCCGTCAAATCCACCTTTTCTGGCGGGCTGTCGACGAAGATGCCGACCCTCGGCTTGTATACATTGAGCGTATAGGCAATCCAGCTCATCATTCCGTTTTCGCTGGCCTGGATGGCTAGTTCAAAGACCCCATCGGACGAGAGGGTGTCGGCGGGGATGCTGGCCTGGTAGGTGGCGACCCCTTCCGTTTTCGTCCACTTCGTCTCGATGGATTGCCCATCCAAGCTCAGGGAGAAGCTTGGCTGATTGAAGCCTGCCACACCCACCATAAGCGGAACAGGCTCGCCGACCCTGAACATGTCGCCCTGTATCGGGCTGATCAAAGTAGCCGCGGCATTCAGGACAAATTCGACGGGGAAATCTTTCCTGTAAACTTCCCCCGCACCCTCATCCGTCAAGCCTTTGTCCACGACAACCGCGGTGACGACAGCCTGGCCTTCCAAGAATTGCCGCAGGTCATCATAGCCGAAACTCGCTTCGTTGCCTGTTTTTACTTTGCTGAGATCTCCCTGCGCCAAGGTCCATGAGACCGCTGGCGCGATGCCTCCCTCGAGGCTTAGTTTCGCGGCAAGGGGACTTCCCTGTTCGGATAGCAGATAAACAGGCTGCCCGCCGTTGACGGCGGCCGAAAGGACGGAAGCCGGCCGGTACACCAAGAAAGAACCTTGGGCGCTAGCGGCCGCACCAAAACGATCCGCTACATCTATGGCGATATTGTATTGGCCGGGCTCAAGATTCAGCGCCACCGCGGGATTTTCGGTTCCCATAATCCGGTCGCCGCTTTTCCATGTGATGGATCCATTGAAGGGTTGGTCATCTTCGATTTTCGCCGACAGAACGATAGCGCTGCCAAAAGTGAACCGCTGGCCCGATGCCGGCGTCTCGATTCTGACAATAGGCGCCCCGTTTACCGAGAAGAGCAGTTCCGCCCGATCACGAGATCCGTTGGCGAAATACTCGGCGGCGAGGGTGTACTGTCCAGCGATCGACGGCGCGACGAGAGCATTGATGTCGTTCACCGGCAGACCGTTCAAGCTCCAGACCGCCGTTCCCGGGTCGGCGCCCGCGGGCAGTCCTATCAACTTGGGTTTCAGGGCCGTACCCGCGTTTACCATCGCTCCGTGGGGCCATTCTATGCTGAGCTGCAGCGGCTCGGGATCCACGCGCAAGCTGATCTGTTTTTTCCCGCGTTCCCTTCCCGCCGCATCTATATAACGAAGCGTGACGGCAACCTCGCCAAGGGATGAAGGCCGTATCGAAGTGGATTGCCCCGAAGCGGTTCCTTCCTGACCTGTCGTATCGTCCAGATATTGTATGGTCCAGGCAAAAGTACCTTGAGCCGCCGATTCCGCTGCGCCCGTATCGACCGAAGCGATCAAGGGGATATCGAAGCCGCTATAATAAACCTTGCCGGGAAGCGGAGACTGAATCTCCAATGGCAACTCGCCGGGTTCTACCTTTATGCTGACTTGTCGCGTAGCAATCAAGTTTCGCTTATCCTTGCTTCTGGCGGAGAGCACATGCTGCCCCACATCCTCAACTGTCAGCATTTTCGGATTCGCGCTGTCCTGGAGCACCCCGTCCAGGTATATCTCGATCGCGGGCGATTCCTGATCCTCCACGTCGAAAGCGCTGGCTGTCCATGAAAAGCGCTGACCAGTGAACAGCAGAGGAGGCGCCGTCAAGGTTAAAATAGGCGGAGCGTCCACCCCCAGGTTCACCGTGGCCAAGGTCTCCTTGGTCCTCCCGAACGCGTTCGCGGTCAGACTCAGCTGCTTCTGTCCGGCCAGTCCGTTTGGAGCGAAAGCCCCTTGGCTGCCATAGGCCACGGCCGCGCCATCGATGCTCCATACAAAGGAAGCGCCGGGTTCGCCGGTCGCCTGGAGCTCTATCGTATCGCCCAAGGCATAGACCAGGCTGGCTCCATTAGCCGGTTTCAAGATTACAGGCTCGGCTATATCCCTGACGATGACAGTTCGTTCGGCTGTCACTCGTATCATGGCGCCCTTTTCATATTTGGCTTGGATAGTCTGGTTCCCCATGGCATCGGCGACGAAGGAATAGGACAGGCCTTTTTCTTTCGGGCTGCCATTCACGTACCACGTTATATATCCCGCCGCATCGGCTAGAGGAATATCGGCGCCTGCCACTTTTTCGATGCCGGCCGCGCAGACGACCGTCGTTCCCAGAATTGCCTCGAGGCTGCCAGACGGGTACAGAATGTTAAGCAGGAAATCGCTCTGGACTTCAACGCTTACCGAGGCGCTGACGACCTTGTTGAGCGAATCGGTGGCGCTGACGCCTATGGTATGGATCCCTGGCTTGAGCTTCCCCAAAGAACCTGAAGCAAATCCCGAATTAGGCACTTGCGCCGCGTCGATAGTCCAGAAGAGCTTGGAATACTGCCCCGAAGCTGTCATCGCGACAAAGAGGTTGGAGTCGGGAGCCAATCTAAAGCCGTTCGCCGGTTGCGTGATCGTCAAAGTGAGAGGTTGGTAGACCGTGACGGCAACGTCTTTCTCGGAACTTGTCCCGAAAAGATCGGTTACTTTCGCGCTTATCTTGTGCGTTCCAACGGAGAGATTGGGGATGCTTATCGAAGCCGACTTTCCCTGAGCGAGCACGCTGCCGTCCACGCTGAAGACAAAGGAGTCGAGCAGGGTACCGTTGCCCGCCGTGGTTACCGCTACATTCACCGTCTCGCCCGAATAGATCGACGCGGGAGTGGCGGAGAGCGTCGCGAGCGTCAGGGGTTCGGCTACCGTGATCGTGACGCCATTGGGGAATTCCCTGGGCGTCACTTCATACTCGCCATATGATCCGCCGGACAATCTGACACCTGTGGCGAATCCCTTCACCGCGAGCGTGTGATTGCCTGGGGTAAGGCTCACCGTCTGACCAGCGCTGGCCTGGTTGTCCACAGTCCAAGCCACACGATCCACCTGTGAAATCTCGGCCTGCAAAGGCAGGGCCGTCTGGGCCGGATACAGACCGTTGCGCGCCATCGAGGCGGGCAGGACAATCCTGATCGAAGGCGTTATGACTCTAAGTTTGACGCTTTTCTCCGCTGCCACGCCTTTAGAGCTGCCGCGCACGCGGGCTGTCAAATTCAGGTCGGCGCTGTCCGCGGCAGCCGTGAAGCTATAGGCCTTCGGGTTTGTCGCCGCGTCGGGATTCTCTACAATAGACCCATTCATTAGCCATTCAATGAAAAGCGGGCTCTGGGAACTGACAATCCTGTAAGTGTATCGTTGCCCGGCGATAATCCTGTCACCGTCGGCCAATCCTTCGACCGTAAACGTCGGCGGCCTTGTATCGACCACTTCGAAAGTGACGGGATTACTCTGGATTTCCTGCAAACCTGTCTGGCTGGAAACCGAATAGTAGCCGATGGCTTTTAGCTGGTGCACGCCCACGCTCACGGTGCTCCAGTTGAAATCCTTAGGCAGCGTCTGTCCATCGAGGACAAAGGCATAGGAAGCGATATCCTGAGAAGTCACCGAGGGCGTCGGAACGGTGTTCAAGCCAAAAGTCCTTTCGCTCGTCGCGAATCCTGCGGAAATGCTCGGTTTGATGATCTTCACCGTCCATTCCGCCGAAGCGGAGTAGGCGAATGTGTCGGATGCCGACGCGAGCACGGCGTACTGCCCCGGATCGCCGAAGCTGTAGAGAACGGAAGCCCCGCTCCACTCGAGTACAACACCCTGCCCACTCGTTATGCGCCACTGTGTGGCTTTAAGGGGATTATCGCTGGACGCGGAGAGGCTAAAAGTAATGTTGGTTCCAAAAAGCTCCTTCAAGGTCGGACTCGCTGGCGAGAGACTGTTAATCACGGGGATTTGGGTATCGTAGATGGTAAAGCTAATCTTATCCGAGAGACCAGAATATTCCTTTGCGCTCCTCGAACCGTCCACCGCCGTCACCCTCCATCCGACCCGAACGGTATGAACGCCAGCCTGATCGAAAGTCTTACTCCATGTCGTGGCTTCGACATCGTCGATAAGCCAGAAAAGAGTGGCGTCGATGGCAGTGGCGCTGATAGGTACGGCCCCGCCCACGGGGTACTGTACGATCGAAGGTGCCGAAAGGAAGACGGAAGGGTTTACGATCCGCAGAGTCACGGATTTCGCGTTGACTATCCCATCATCATTCTTGGCCGAGAAGGTCACCGTAATCGATTTCTTGGTCGTGTTCGCCGGAATGGTGTAGAACTCGGTAGCCAGTTTTGTACCATCGACATCCCACCAGGTTCCCGCGATGGAGGAGTCGGATTCCGCCGTGCCATAGAACTGGTAGATCTCTCCTGCCTTTAAAACCATCGCGTTCTCAGGGAAAGAAATGGTGACTCTCGGCGGAGTCAGGTCCTTTACCTTGAAGGTAGTCGACGCGCTCTCGCTGTATTCGGCATCTTTGCCGTCTATATCCACGGTTCTCCAGAATCCCGTCGCCTTGAGCGTAAACTCCCCGGTGCCGCCTTTTGCAAGCGCATATGAAGAGCCGGAAATCTCGACATCGTCTATATACCATGCGATACGCGAGGCGTTGGGCGCGCTTATGCTCGGAATGAGCGTCGCGGTAAGGGCATAGACATCGCCCTGGGCAGGCTTGGCGATCGTAATGGAAGGGTCGCTCACGAGAATGCGTATCTGAGCCTGGCCGCTCTTCTGGAATTCATCAGCCGCCACGCAGGTCAAAGTGTACTCCCCGACCTTCAAAGGCTTGAACGCAAGTTCGGCACCAGTCGCGCCGGTCTGGGAAACGTCAGGACCGGAGACTGTCCAGGTAGTGCTTTTTAGAACATTTTCGCTCTCGATAGAAGCTTTTACCCTTACCGTATTCCCCAGGATGAGGCCGGAGCCCGAAGCCGGCTGGGAAATGGAAACCACAGGAGCCGTACCTGCCACCGTTACGATAATCTTGGAGGATTGGAGGGTTTTAATATCTCCCTTCAGGTCAGCGACCGTTGTTCCCTGAACATAGACTTCATACTTTCCTTTCTCATCGAAGGTGACGCTCTTCGGCCCAGTCCCAGTGCCCGCGCTGGATCCCCCGACGAACCATTCGTAGGTAGATAGGTCCCTTGTCTTGGATCCGTCCAGGCTGAAGGTCATCGATGACCCCTTGTCGACCGTGACCGCGGCGGCTCCCGGCATGGCTATGGCCGGATCGAGGACGGTAAGCTGGAGCGCCGGAGAAGCTTTCGTCAATCCCAGGCTGTCGGTGACTGAAAGCGTCGCCGAAAGGGAATTGTTCGTATATCTCGTCTGGGGAGCATAGCTGATCTCGAGTCCGCTTCTACTGTCGTTGCCGATCTTCCAGGTTGAAGTATCTTCGGTGGCCCCGTCGTAGAAAGTCGCCGCTCCCTTGAAATCGTAGGTTTCACCCTTGAAGAGCACCGATCTGTTCTCCGGCGCGCTCGTGGTCACGGCCAGCTCCGTGTGGCTCTTGGCCGTAAGGGTCTGCAGGATGCCCGATGTCGAAGAGAAGAAGACTGTCCCATCCTTGTTGTAGGGCATGATATACCAGGAATTGGTCGAGGAGGGGGTCAGGGGATCGGTCAAGTTATACGAGGTGTCATTCGTCGTTCCCACATAGCTGTCATTTACAAAAACGCGATATTCCTTCACCCAGGACGAGTAATCGTTCGTCCTGAAACTCCATGAGAACGTTGGCCGGAAAGGATCGTCCTTATTGACCGTCGCGCTCTGCGTTAGCGAAGGAGTAGGGAAAGTAATGATTTTCGTGAGCGAGACGATGGTATCGCCGTTCCAGTCGATGAAGCTCATTTCCATCGAATAAGTCTCGCCGGCGCGGAATCTCGCGCCGCTCAAATCATAGGTTACTTCTCCGCTATCTGCTTTTAGGTCCCCGGGATAGCCTTTAAAGCTCAGCGAACCGGCCGTGGATTTCAAGTGGTCTTTTCCCATCGTATAGCTGTACCCATTCGCCCCGGTAATCTTGACTTTCGTCGAAGAGGTCGATGTTCCCTTGGCGTCGTTGTAGACGGGGATTTCCGGGACTTTAAAGCTAAGCGTAAGGCTGTCGAAGGTTGGTGACTTCACAAGCTCGAGATTACTGATCGTAACGACGTTGAACTCGACCTTGGCGTTGGCATCGGTCTCCTTTATCCATTCTTTCACAACGGTATACGAGGAGTTGATATCGTTCGGGTCCGACAGAGTGATTTCCGATACGGTAAGGGTGATCGAGACAGTGCCTTCGGGAATGCGGATATTGCCGATATTCGCTATCTGGCTGACATCGCTTATACCCGTCTTGGAAATGAGCGTTTCGCTGTATTTAAAGTCGTTCGAACGGATATTGCCGAGATAGTTCAGCAGGTCTTTGTTGGTGAACGTGAAGGATTCGTTCGTGGCAAGCTTTTTCACGAAGCTCGCCTCGACATATTCATCCCGCCATTCACCGCCGAACTGGATTTTCATCTTTAGAAGGAGGAAAGCCGCGCCCTCCCCGTTTTTGATATTGATGGAGATCAACGAGGTGGAGAGTATATCGCCAGGCTGAAAATTGGCTTTGCGTGTCGTCATTATATCGCCGGGCTGTTCCAGGACACGGGCTCTGGCGCTTCGGACCTGGCTGAATACCGGCGATACGGCGCCCAGAAACAGGACGAGCGTAAAGAGCATAAATCTTCTAAAAAACTTGGAATGGACCAACATGAGGGCACGGTTCATACAGCAGCCTCCTCTGGCGACATGACAATTATTTTCAGCGGGGTGATCGAAGAAACATGTGGCGTGGAATTTTGCCATCACTTTTTTTCTCTTCACAATTACGCATTACTATGACCTTCGTGCAAGTTAGGGCATATGTCAAATTTTTACTGTTATTTTCAATTATTTTTATTGGATTTTCCGGAAATGTAAAGGGTGATAATTTGCGATCGATCAAAAAAAAACTCCGGATTTCTCCGGAGTTTTTTGAGCCGCACGTGATTCGAACACGTGACCCACGCCTTAAAAGGGCGTTGCTCTGCCAACTGAGCTAGCGGCCCGCGAGGAAACACAGTACCCAAAAGGCGTTGCTCTGTCAACCCTGGAAAGTTGCAGCAGGTCATTGAAAGGGCCGCCCGCGTTGCGTGGGCGGCCCTAAACAGAAAGCAGTATGTGCTTAGCCTCTATGGTCGAGCGATTACCGAGAAACCGCCCGCCGGTCGGTTTGCTCCATCTTCATCGATATTATCGACCAGATCGCCCTTGGAAATCTTGCCATCCAGATCGATATCTACGACAACACAGTAATCACCCACGATCATCGGTGCGCGCCAGATAGTCTGGAGATTGGCTCCGTTGTTGCAGGCGTACTGTACAGGCATATACATCCTTTGAGTTCCGGTAGCCGGAATAAGAGGGTCTGTAGGGACTGTCAGATCCAACTCAGTCGTCTTCACGATATAGACATACACGTACCTTCCATAATAGAGGGTATTGGCAGTGTTGGGATCATGGTCAATATCCTTATCGATGTAGGGATTCCAAAGTGCTTTAACGCCATAGCCTCCAAACTGCCAGTCATACCCATACTTGGTATCGTAGCCGTCGGCGTAAAAGTTGTCTCTGTAGTCATGGTCGGGCCAGTCTTCGAACCAATAATGTCCCCAAGTAACTCCGCCGGAAGCAATATTCGCTGGGACATAATCGACAGTGGGGTCGGGATCAACCTGCTTGACGATAAATCCAGGCACTCCGTTGCCATCCAAACCGTCCAGGTAGAAGTCGTCGGTGCCATCCTTCAAAATATCATAAATGCCATTGTTGTCAACATCCAGGAAAACGCTGAAGGATTTGCCACGGGCGGCAAGGGGAATCGGGTCCCAGCCTCCGATGCCGGACCAGGCTTCGGATGCTGCGGAGAACTTCACGCCGTCCCGAAGCTGCTTAACCGTGAAGATCTGTCTCGCAACAAAATTCGATGTGAGAAGGTAGCTGTCTTCATAGTGTCCGGCGTCAAAGGGTACTATGTAGACGGACATATCGGTGGTTTCTGGATCGTCCGATTCCAGCAAAGTTTCCAGATTGGCTACCTTAATCCAGAGCTCTTCTCCAGAGTCATACGCATTTTCCAGTACAAACTCAGATGCCGAATCAACAGTTGCCATTTTTCCCGCCATGACGATGGGTTGCGGTCTGCTAATGTCTGTCTTAAAGACGACAAAGAAAGGCAGCTTGAAATCTGTCATGGTAAGCGCCTTGGCGCTGTCATCCAGGCTCACTACATGGATATTGAAGGCATTGAGCCCAAGTTCCGAATCAGTCGGAAGGACTGCTTTAATATTTCCATCACTGTCTGTTACCTTTTTGAATCCAACATCGTACCATAGTGGCGTAGGCGCGATAACGCCATTCTCGTCCGCCTGAGCGGTCAGCATGGTGATGACATTATTGGATGGATCTAGAGCTTCAATATTGTAGTAACCCAAAGGCGCTAGCCCTTGGACTTCGACGTAGAGCGTATCGTTGGGTTGAAGCTTGTTGGTCTTTTCATGATTTGAGTTGTATATCTGGATGACGGCGATGTTCCTCATCCTGCTGGCAATGAGGTTGTTGATCATGTCGCAGGAAGCAAGAGCCATCACCGTGAACAACACAAGAAGGATAGCGGATATTCTGTGCTTTTTCATGGCGCGCTCCTTATTTCTTCGCCGGGGCTTTTTTGCCCAGCTTGATATCTATAGCCACAGTAGCCATATAGTTGGCATTGGCAAGGTCCAGAATCGACGAGGAATACTGGTCGATCAGGTTACCGCCTTCCCCGGGAGTAAGGCTGATATTGAACATGCCTATGCCTGCTGAAAGGAAACCAAGCCGGAGTTTTACTCCTACATTGAGAACTTCACTGGAAGTGGAATTAGGATCAAAGCCTTGGATTTCGCCAAAACCATAGAGGAAATTAAAAAGGTTGAGGTCCGCACCGCCGGAGAACTGGTACTGCCCCAGTTGGTTCTCGTTCATGATGGTTTCGGCTACGGCAGTTACTGAGAAAAGTATCTTAGGGGTGAAGATGGGGATTGTGGACGTTACTGCCAGGTAGGGGTTAAAGAGAATGTCATTGCGGTCAGAAAACTGATTGTCCACGAGTGACACCGCATTGACGCCGATTGAAGCCTGGGGGATGAAGTAGTCGGCTATGTTCAGGAATCTTGCCTTGAGATGGAAGGTATCCATCGATAAGTTGGAGAAGTACAGATCCTCCCAGATCAATTGTCGCCGCGTGTAGCCGAATTCGACATCATCCGATGTGCCCGCCATCAGACTTACCGAAGTCAAGTACAGCTTCAATCCCTCAAGCGTTCCCGCCTCTTGCCCCATGGCACCAATGAAGAAATTGGCTTTGCCAAGCGTAGTTGCCTTGGGAACTGTCATTATTCCATTTTCGCCCCAACGCATCACAGGCGCTATTGTCCTTTTGAATAGGGCGAATTCCGTATCCTCCGTCTGCGCGACGGCGCTGCCTATGCACAGAAGAAGCGCAAGGGCGAGCAATGGAAGCCGCTTTTTCATACTACCTCCTCACTTTTCAACGCTCCACATTTGGGAACAATTCGCGTTCATAGTTAAGTCTAGGTAGAGGAACTTGGTTGTCAAGGAAAATGAGTATGATTTTAGTACATTTTGCGTAAAAATGAACGAGGGCGGCCCTGGGAAGGGCCGCCCTCGTCGTCGGCGTTATGCGAATTTCAGTTCAAGGATGATCAGAAACGGACGGCAGCCTGAAGCGCGACGCCGCTCCGTCCCGATCCGCCGGTAACGCCTGATATCGTTTCGGAAAATGCCGCAATGTCGAGTTCGATAAGGGCGAAATCGACGCCGGCGCCAAAGGACAGCAGGCCTTCGTTGAATCCGGCGCGCAGGGCTATGAAGTTGAGGATTTTCAGCTCAGCGCCGGCATGGAGAAGGTCCAGGGAGCCTTCGAAATCAGCCTGCGCTTCGGTGATGAAGTTCATCGGATCGTCCGCTTCAATATAGAAGGAAGAAGCCAGGGGGCTTCCGTTTTTAATGTTCAGGGCGATCCCCGCGGTGTAGACGGGGAGAAGGGCATAGGCGTCGCTGCCGCCGATGGGCACGGAGAAGGTATCCACGATGTCGCCGACTGTGGAATTCTCCATATAGAATTTATACCCATAGTCGCGGATCATCACGCCCGCCGAGAAGGGGCCGATGCTGAGCGTTGCCCCGGTGTCCACCGCGAGGCCGTAGCCGCCAGTCACCGACAGTGCCGCGAGGCTATCGTAGTCTTGGCCGAACAGCATGGCCGAGGTCAACGTGGAAAACGGCCAGTCGCCGGTGGAATCGAGACGGTAGAAAAGTCGGATATCGGCGCCAAAGTTGAATTTGAATGGACCGAGTTCGAGCGGATAGGACATACCGAAAATGGCGTTGGCCTGGTTGCGCACCGTCGTCAGGGAATCGGTATAGGAAGTGCCGGTGGCCAGCGTGTCGGAAATCATGGTGAAGCCGAGGCCGAAGCCTTTGCCGGACCAGCCCATGCCTATGCTGGCCCCGCCCCCGAAACCGTTTTCCGCTATGAGGTTTCCGAGCGTCGCCTCGGTTTCGGCCTGCGTCTGCTGCCGCTGGCTTATCCTGACCAGATCCCTGATGTTGAGGGGGGTGGGTTTCAGGTATGCCCAGGTGGCTACATCGGCCAAGGTAAGTGTGCCCGGCCCCGAGAATCCCGCGGGATTGCCGAAAAACGCCTGGTATCCCGTGGCGAAAACACCGAATAACCCACCCATACCCATGGAGCGCGCGTCTTTTGGGGAGAGGCCGGAAAGGCTGGTTTGCGCGGATGCGTTTACCAGAAGAAACATGGCGCATACCGCCGCCAGAAAAGCCCTCTTCATCACTACTTCCTCCCCGAAAATTTGGCGTCAGCGCCATATATATGTTGTACTATAGTTCACGACTCAATTGAATGCGCAAAGTATGTATATCGGCACATAGCCTATAATAGATAACACAGTCCGGAAGAAAGCGGACCGATAAAAAGTCCGCCCAGAAGGGCGGACTTCAAAATAAAGAAAGAAGAGGCGGGCAGTCAAAAGGTCGGCTGCCCGCCGCGCGCCTTAGGTTCAGAACCTAAAGGCGGCCTGAATCGCTATGCCTGTCCTGCCGAAGTCTCCGGGGATATCGCCCAATTCTTCGGTGAACAAAGCCGCGTCCACTTCGAAAATAATGAGGTCAAGCCCCGCGCCTAGCGATACCCAGCCCTTGTTGAGGCCGGCGCGAAGAGCGAGGAAGTTGAAAAGCTTGACTTCGGCGCCGGCGTGGACCTTGTTCCACATGCCGTTCATGCCCTCTTCGACAAAGGTGAGGGGGTCTTCCGTTTCGATATAGAAGGAGGGGGCGAGTACCTTTCCCAGGTTGAACTGGAGTCCGGCGCCCACGGAAACCTCGGGCATGAGGATATAGGCATCGGTTCCGTCCGTGGGAAGGGTCATCGTATCCATGATGGTACCGATCTTGGTGACGCCTCTGTTGAATTCCAGGCCGTAATCCCTGACCATGGCGCCGATCATGAGCGGTCCGAAACCGATGGTCGCTCCGGCGTCGAATGCGAATCCGTAGCCGCCAATGGCGTCGAGATCGCGGATGGCGGTCATGGGGTCACCGCCGTCACTGGTGGCTTCCGTGGCGATGTTGGCGAAGGGCCAGCCCGAAGCCGGCGAATTATCGAGAAGATAATAGGCGCGGGCATCAGCTCCCAGCCTGATGCTTATGGGGCCGAGATTGATAGGGAATCCCACGCCGGCGACGGCCGTGGCCTGTGTCCTGCTCGTCATGACCGATCCCAACAGGGAGTTGCCGGAGGCGACTTCGTCGGTGACGAGGGTGGCGCCGAGGCCGAAGCCCTTGCCTGCCCAGCCGAGGCCAAGGGAGGCGCCTACGCCGAGGCCGTTGTTGATAACCCAGTCGCCTATATAGGAAGCCGTTTCGGATTGGGTGGCCGTGCCGTCGGCGATGGCCATAGCCTTGTCGATATTGTCCTGGGTCGGTTTGAAATAGGCCCAGGTGGCCAGATCGGCGATGGTGAGCGAACCCTTTTTCGTGGCGAAGCCCGCCGGATTGCCGAAGAAGGTGTCATAGCCCGTGCTGAACACACGGAAGGTGCCGCCCATGCCCATGACCTTGGCGGTTTTGGGGGATACGCTCGATGTGGCCGTCTGCGCGAAAGCCAGGCCGCCGAGCGCGAGTATTAAAACCAAGCAAATGGATTTTTTCATCGTTCTACTCCTTATTTATGCGAGCGCTCGGACGCTCATGCCCCGAATGTATCCAGCAGCTCTACGAGGTTCAATCCCGCGGCGGTGAAAAGATCCTGAAGCGCGGTATCGGCTTTGATGTCATCTTTGAGCGTGGGAGGTACCTGAATATAGGTTTGATAGGGGAAATGCTCGGGATCGATCGAGTCCGTGACATCATTGATGAGATTGGCGAGAGCCTCGCCGATTGACGTAAAAGTAAAAGTGGTATCTACGTAATCTATCCGGGACAAGATGTTCGCGATGGTACCTACCTGGGCTATCCTTCCCCCCTCCATTCCCTGCACCCCCTACCCCCCCCCCCCC
>Ga0074195_1002544_pt1 | contig 19982 bp, 19 predicted proteins | sample EPASupsiteHSE623_FD_64525 | JGI IMG/M metagenome (GOLD analysis project Ga0074195, IMG submission 64525) | Bioremediated contaminated groundwater from EPA Superfund site, New Mexico - Sample HSE6-23 | ecosystem: Environmental > Aquatic > Deep subsurface > Groundwater > Contaminated ...
ATTTAAAGAAGAAAATCCTCGCTTGGAACGAGGAGTATAACAATACCGAGCACTGTGCCTTAAACGGATTAACACCTAATGAAGCCTTAAGGAAGAAAGTGCAGAATGTGTGTGCTTAAAACACACCCGTTACTTCTTCTTCATTATCTCATTGAGTATTTCTTTTACCTTTTCAATACTGTCGTAGTCGTAAATAGAAATGGGAATCTTTTTCTTCCTCCACTTCCCCATTCTTTCTTTTAAAACATCTTTGTCCACCCTATCCGTCTTGGTGATAAAAATGTATTCTTCTTTATCCAGCATCTCTTTATTGTAATCTCCAAGCTCTTTCCTGATTGTCTCGTAGTCTTTCTTGAAATCTTCCGACTCGGCGGAAATCAAATGAAATAATATTTTGGTTCTTTCAACATGCCTCAAAAACTTAATCCCCAGCCCCTTTCCTTCCGAAGCTCCCTCAATCAATCCGGGAATATCGGCCAAAATTAAATCGTAATAAACTCCCAAATGCGGCTCGAGAGTGGTGAAAGGATAGTTGGCAACCTTGGGATTGGCATTGGTCAATTCTTTTAATAAGCTTGATTTCCCTACATTGGGCAAGCCGATGAATCCGACATCGGCAATCATCTTTAATTCCAAACGCAAAGTGAAAGCTTCTCCGGGCAATCCCGACTGGCACTGCAAAGGAGTTGTATTGGTTGAAGAACGGAAAAGGAAATTGCCTCTTCCTCCTTTTCCTCCTTTGCCAATCAATATCGGCTCTCCTATTTTAACAATTTCAATGTCTTCTCTTTTGTCCAGATTGTGAATTACCGTTCCGACCGGAATTTTGAAAATAACATCGTTGCCTTTCGGCCCATCAACAAACTCGCCTTTTCCATTTCCTCCATCTTCAGCCTGAACCGATTTCTTGAAACGGAACTGCTTTAAAGCTGACAAATCGGAAACTCCGACAAAATAAAAACTGCCGCCTTCTCCGCCGGAACCTCCTGTCGGTCCTTTGGCAAACCTGCTTTTCTGAAAAGCCACGCAGCCTTTGCCTCCGTTTCCCGCCCTGACCCTGATTGTTACATCGTCGATAAGCATTTATTTATATGTTCTTTCATTTCTTAACTTTATAGAATCGATTACTGCCATCCTTTGCTCCTGGTGAAAAATGATTCTAATCCTTCCTTTTTTAACCCTGAAGAAATCCGTGCCTTCCACTTTTTCAATATTTAAACCGGCTTTATTGCCGGCAGCAAGCTTCTCAACAATCTCAGCGATAGAATCCCTTTCTTTCTGACTGAGCTTTCTGAAAAGTTTTTCTATCTTATCCATGCTTTTCAATCTTATTCAAAATTTTCAATAACTCTCCGGCTTTTATGCCTTTCCCCTTGTTATCTCTCAGGGCGTCAAAAACAGTATATTCTTCTTTTTCCAAGTTTTCAATATTGACCGGCCTTATCTCCAAAATATCTTCTTTTTCTTTAATAATAAAATTATCGGTAGAAAAATTCTTTCTCCATTTTGACGGTAAAGTTATCTGCCCTCTGCTTGTTGCTTTAACTATGCTTTTCATTTTATTTTTTCTTATTTTCTTACTATAAGAATATCTTATTTATTCAATTTTGTCAATCTTTCAAATACTTTCTTCCTTTTAATTTCTCGGGCAGATATTCCTGCTCCTCTTTATATCCGAAACTGGGACTGTATTTGTATCCCTTTCCATATCCAACCTCATCCATCAACTTGGTAACGGCATTCCTCAAATGCAAAGGAACCGGAAGATTGCCATGTCTTTTAACGTCTTCCGCCACCTTACCATAGGCAAGATACAATTCGTTTGATTTCTTGCACTTGCTCATATAGACAACCGCCTGGGCCAAAATGACATTACACTCGGGATAGCCGATGAAATGGCAAGCTTGATAAACGGCAACCGCTTGTTCCAAAGCACGGGAATTGGCCAGTCCGATATCTTCCGAAGCAAAACGAACCAAACGACGAGCAATGAATAACGGATCTTCGCCTGATTCAACCATCCGACTTAACCAGTACAAGGCGGCATTGGCATTGGAACCTCTCATTGATTTATGCAAAGCGGAAATAATATTATAATGCTCTTCCCCATCCTTGTCATACAATAAGGCGGCTTTCTGAGTTGCCTCTTTGATTAATTCCACATCAATCTTAGAAGACACCGAAGCGGCGTATTCCAAAATATTCAAAGAAACTCGAGCATCTCCGTTGCTGACTCGCGAAAGCAAATCAATTGCTTTCTTGTCAATCTTAATTTTTAAATCTCCCAATCCTTTCTTCTTGTCTTTTAAAGCTTTTTTAACAAGAGAAACAATATCTTCTTTTGATAACTGTTTAAAAACAAAAACTCGGGAACGAGACAATAATGCTCCCCTGACTTCAAAAGAAGGATTTTCAGTCGTCGCTCCAATCAAGGTAATCAAACCGCTTTCAATGTGGGGCAACAATCCATCCTGCTGGGTTTTGTTCCAGCGATGAATTTCATCGATAAAAAGAATTGTTCTTTTTCCCAATCTTTGATCTATTTTCGCTCTCTCGATTATCTCCCGCAAATCTTTAAGCCCGGAAGAAACGGCACTCACCCGGACAAACTCAGACTTGGTCTGCTTGGCGATGATAAAAGCCAGGGTGGTCTTACCCGTTCCCGGCGGACCCCAAAATATCATTGAAGGAATCTTGTCTGTCTTAATCGCTTCCCTTAATAATTTCTTTTCCCCGATGATTTCTTCCTGACCCAAAAATTCGTCCAAGGTTTCCGGACGCATTCTGTCGGCCAATGGATTACTGGGATTAATATTTGCCATGCAATTTTTTAATATGATTTTCTGAAGAAATAACTGATTTGCCTATTTTTTTCTCTAATTGTTTTCGAGCTGTGCCAGCAACTCCTCCTCCTTTCTTTGCAACAACTCTATTTTGCATGAATGTTTCTGGTTCATCTTTTTTTGATATCTCTATCGTCGAAGCCTCGGCCAGCATATTCAAAACCAATTCCAAATTAGTCATATTATCCCGTAAATTTTCTTTCTTTAACTCTTTGTGCTTCTTATAGTCTTTAGTCCTCAATCCCGCCCAGGCAAATGTTATATCATCTGTCAAAATAGCAAACTCATCTGATTTCTTAACGCCTCTCTCATTCCATTCATTGGTCAAATCTTTCCTTATCTCAATGCTTTTCAATCTTAAATCAACCCAACTCTTGGAATAACCCTTCTTTAGATAAGTAGCCAAAGCTCTTTGAATAGCTTTCTCCGGATCTTCTGTTTCTTCAACTCTTTCATATCCGACTCGGGCCAGCCAAAGCTTAAAGGGTTCGGCATTGGGAGAAGGAATCGACTGAATTATCCTAAACATTGTTTCTGTATCGGCAACATCTGTTAAGTAGTATTTACCGTCAGAAGATACCATTTTCAGTTGGTGACAAAATGTCACGACCTCACTCCCTTCTTCTTTCAAACGCTGTTTTAACTTTCTCCAATAAGCTCCAGCATCAACACTTTCTGTTAAAACTCTGATAACGTCAATAACTGAAAAATACCATTTCTCTTTTTTATCATCCCAAGCTCTTCTAATCTTATTTCCTTCAAAAATAGCTATTTTGTTGTTTTTTGTTTTTGGATTGGACATATCTCTTTTCTTTTATTATAATGAAAAAGCAATAAGAATACAACAAAAATGGATAAAAACTACGATTTCAAGACGGTCGAGGACAAGTGGCGAAAAGACTGGGACAAAAAGGAACTCTTTAAGTTCTCCTTTAACGAAGGAGACAAGCTTTTTGTCGTTGATACTCCCCCTCCCTACGTTTCCGCCGACCATCTTCACGCCGGACACATCATGTCATACGCCCAGGCCGAATTCATCGTCCGATACAAAAGGATGCAGGGATTCAAAGTCTTCTATCCGATGGGCTTTGACGATAACGGCCTCCCCACCGAAAGATTTGTGGAAAAGAAATACAAAATAGACAAAAGCAGAACGACCAAAAAAGAATTCATCGAACTTTGCCTCAAAGAAACGGAAAAAGGAATCGAAACATACAGAAACCTCTGGAACAGCTTGGGCATCTCGGTTGATTGGAGTAAAACATACAGCACGATCGCTCCTTTGCCGACTAAGGTTTCCCAGTGGTCTCTGATTGATTTGTATAAAAAAGGAGTATTGTACCGACAAGAGCTTCCCATCCTTTGGTGTCCGAACTGTCAGACCGCCATTTCTCAATCCGATTTGGAAGACAAAGAAAAGAATTCCAAAATGAATTATTTGAGTTTCCCCGTACAAAACGGAGAAAGCGTGGTTATCGCCACCACCAGGCCGGAACTCTTGCCCGCCTGCGTGGCTTTGTATTTTAATCCGGAGGACGAAAGATACAAAGAACTGATCGGCAAAAAAGCCATCGTTCCTCTTTTCAATCAAGAAGTTGCATTCAAAACCAGTGAAGCGGTTGATAAAGAAAAAGGAACCGGCTTAATGATGGTCTGTACCTGGGGCGACCAGGAAGATTTGGAAAAATGGAGAATGGATAACTTGGAAACCAAAAGTCTTTTGACCCCTGACGGCAAACTGAACGAACTGGGACAGAAATACCAAGGTATGAAAATAGAAGCTGCCCGGGAAGCCATCATCAATGATTTAAAAGAAGCCGGATTCTTAATCAGACAAGAAGACATCACTCACACAACCAATGTCCACGAAAGATGCGACACTCCGGTTGAATTGATTCTGTCCAAGCAGTGGTTTATAAAAATCGCCAACTTGAAAGAGAAATGGCTTGAAATGGGAAAAAAGATTGCTTGGCATCCCGAATACATGCGCGACAATTACGAAATCTGGGTTAATTCATTGAAATGGGATTGGTGCGTTTCTAGACAGAGATACTATGGAGTACCATTCCCTTTCTGGTATTGTTCTGACTGCGGAGAAGTTATTTTACCCGATGAAAAAGATTTGCCCGTCTCCCCGACCGAACAAAAAGCTCCGGTCAAAGAATGTCCCAAATGCGGAGGAAGCATCATTCCCGAAACCGATGTCATGGACACCTGGGCCACTTCTTCCTGCACTCCTTTTCTTTTGAGAGAGATGATTGGCAACGACAAGCTGTTCCCGGTTGATTTGAGGCCCAACGCCCACGAAATCATCAGAACCTGGGACTTCTATTCCATTGTTAAAAGCACCTATCACTTTAACGCCATTCCTTTCAAGAATATCATGGTTTCCGGACACGGATTGGACGAACAAGGAAAAAAGATATCCAAACGTTTGGGCAACTATGTCCCCAGCGACCAATTGGTTGACGAATGGGGTGCCGATGCCATCAGATACTGGGCCACCGGAGCTGGTTTAGGACAAAACCTGAGATTCAATCCCAAGGAGATAAAAAAAGGAAAACAAATTGTGACCAAGCTCTGGAACGTGGCCAAATTCATCGACCTTAATCTGACAGATTTTGAAGAAAAAGAGGTCAAGCTTGAAACTCCCGACCTTTGGATATTGAAAGAATTGAACGAAACGATAAAGAAGGCGACAACAAACTTTGATAACTACGAATATGCCAAGGCCAAAAGCGAAATAGAAGAATTCTTCATGAGCAAGTTCTGCGACTACTACATTGAATTCGTAAAATACAGATTATACGGAGAAGATAATGAATCAAAAAGAGCTGCCCAGACAACTCTCAAAAAAGTATTCATCAATATCTTGAAAATGTTCGCTCCGATTCTTCCCTTTATCACCGAAGAAATATACCAGAACTTCAATAAAGAAAGCATCCATATTTCAAAATGGCCCGAAACCGAAGAAGTCAAAGACGAGCCCGATTTCATTGAAGCCATATCGGCAATTGATGAGATAAGAAAATACAAATCGGAAAATCAAATTTCCCTGGGGGCGGAACTCGAAGAATACAAACTTCAAACCAAAGTCAATTTAGACAAATACGGAGAATTCATCAAGAAAGCGATAAGAGTAAAAGATATCAAATAAAACAAAACACCCTCACGGGTGTCTTGTTTTGCTTTTCTTTAACCTCTATTTGATGTTGAAGTATCTGCTTTTTTCCACCTTTGTGGCTGAAGCTTTTTCAGTCAAACATTCTTTTCCTCTTTTTCTTTCAATTAATAAATACATTAATATCAAACAGACAAGGATAAACAGAATGGTAAGAGCTCCGGCATAGAATCTCAAATCAAGGAAAGAGATAAATCCGGCCTCGGCTTCAACAGACCTCGAAACACTGATATTCAAAGTCTTCTCGGCTTCAGCCACATTCTTGGCCGAAACGGCAACCGAACTCTCTAATTCGTTGGAGCCGTAGCTGAAATTGCTCTTTCCCGCAATCTTTCCCTTGAAAGTGACTATCTTCGATTCTCCCAAAGCAATGGTTCCCAATTTAACTTCTCCGTCCAATGTTCCATTGTATGACTCATCGTCAAACTTAATGGAACTGATTGAGCTGATTTTGTCAGACAGCTTTGCCTTCAAGATGACGTCTTCAAGAGACGATCCTCCTGTCGGAGTGATAATAACCTTGAATTCTATTTCGTCATCGGGACTGACGATAATTGAATTCTGCCAAGCAATCTCGTTTTGAGTGACATCTCTGGCTAAAACCTCAAGAGCTATTCCGGCTTCCTGCTTAATTATGGGAGCAACATAGCCGGTAACTCCTGACACGGTGTAGGCCTTGGCATACTGGCTGTCGGCGAAAGAATACAATCCCTCGTCGCATCCAACCGCCCAAGCACGGTAATAATACCAAACATTGTTTGATAAATTCCTGTCGGTATAGCTGCTGCCGGTTCCGTAATAAACAACTGAACCGTCGGACGAATTGGTCGGATAACCGCCTGTTTTTCTGGTAATCATGGTATAGCAAGAAGACGCTCCCGGATTCCAACTCAAATTAATTTGATTGGGATTGCTTCCTATCGCAATAAATCCTGAAGTGCTGTCCGGCTTGGTCACAAAAGTGATATCCTGTCCGACAACAATTTCTTTTCCGTTTGACGCTTCGACTCTGTAATGATAGGCCTTTCCTTTCTCCAGTCCGGAAATATACTGGCTAAAAACCTGTCCTCCTGTTTTTCCAGAAACCCAAGATGTGAAATTATTATAGTTAGACAATCTTCCCCAATTGAATCTGACTGAAGCATATTGTCCTCCGTCATTGTTTAAAGTTCCCTTAAGAGTGGCTGAAGTTCCGGTAACATTCTCGGCAAAATTAGTTGTCACATTCAATCCGGTGCTGTATGCCAATCCTTTTTCTCTGACAATGATATTGACCGTATCAGAATTCTTGTATCCGCGACCGTCGGTCACGAACAAGGTGCAAGAATAGGTCGTATCCGAATTAACGGCCGGAGCGTAATATGTCGGTGACAAAGTTGAAGAATTGGACAAACTTCCTCCGTTGCATGACCAATAGTAACCCAAACTATACCCGTATTGGCTGTAGGCGTATCCGTTTAAAATAGTTGACTGTTTTTCTCCGATTTCCTTGTTCGGACCGGCATCAACGCTGATTCCGTAAGCTCCGCCTCCGGGCAAAGTTCCGACAACGATATTAATCTGATTGGTGGCTTCGTATCCATCAGCTTCAACCTTTACCAGTGCGGTATAGGTTCCGTCATACTGATAATTACATAAATCCTGAGCGGTATAGTTCCTATTGGTAGTTTCAACCCTCAATTCCCAAGAATTATTGTTTTCACAGTCAAATCTGTAAATAATCAATCTCTGATTGGAAATCCCCTGAGTAGAAACCGAAGCGGTCAAATCAACTCCGTTCAAAGGAGACAATCCTGTTGCCGGACTGGCTGACAAAGAAACGTTTAAAGTAGGAGCTCCGCTGCCACCGTAATAATATGACGAACCGGATCCTCCGTCTGTATTTCTGACAATAATACTGACCGAATCAGAACCGGAATTGCTGTTATTGTCGGTTGCAGTCAATATGCATGAATAAGTCATGTCCGAAGAAACCGACGGGGCAAAAAATGTCGGGTTTAAAATCGTTGAAGAAGACAAGCTTCCTCCGTTACAACTCCAGGAATAAGTCATCGGATCGCTCTGAGGGTCGGAAGCCGAACCGGCTAAAACAACCGACTGCGATTCCCCTATGTCTCTATTGGAACCGGCATCAACCGACGGTGAGCCGGGAGTGGGAATACCTGTATTCCTGACAATAATACTGACCGAATCAGAACCGGAATTGCTGTGATTGTCGGTTGCAGTCAATATACATGAATAAGTCATGTCCGAAGAAACCGACGGGGCAAAAAATGTCGGGTTCAAAATAGTTGAAGAAGACAAGCTTCCTCCGTTACAACTCCAGGAATAAGTCATTGAGTCACCATCCGGATCATTAGCTGAAGCACTCAAACCAACAGATTGTGATTCATTAACTTCCCTATTTGACCCTGCGTCAACTGTCGGAGCATTATTGGCTGGAGAAGAATTGGAAATATTTGCTCTGAAAACAACGTTTCCCTGAGTAGGCCATCCTCCAACAATATCTCCGATATTAACTTCAGCATAACTCCCATTGTCAATAACGGTCAAATTAACTGGATTACTGGTTGTTCTGTTGGGATACCAATAAGCAGTGCTTTCAAAAGTAATGGTCTGAGATGAACTGACGGCAATTGTTGCATTGTCGGAAATTTGGGAAGCATTGTTAGATAAAATTGTTCCTGTTGAAGTTAAACTTGTTGAAGCCGCGGTGGGATAAGCAATCCTTAATCTCACATTATTTGCTGTAGTCCCTTCCACTGTATTGTGGTAATAAAAACGGAAAGAAACAGCATCTCCGGCATTGGCTGAAATCGGATCTCTCCAATTTAATGTTCCCGTATAAGTAGTTCTATTTTCAAGGGTTAAAGTTTCCAAATCTCCCGAAATAGCACTAAAACTTGGATCGGCGGCATATGCCGGACCGACTAAAGCTAAAACGGCAAACAAAGAAAATGCTAAAACCCTCAAAGTCTTTGAGTTTAAAATATTTATTAAATTCATATTTGTTTTTGTCATATTAATTATTTATATATAATTTTATTTTAAATAGATGAGAGAGGAGGAAAATAGTTTATGGTGGTACTCCTCCTTCTCCAGATGTGCCTCCGCCAGACGAATCTCCGCCAGATGTGCCTCCGCCAGACGAATCTCCGCCTCCACCGGATGAACTTCCCCCGCCATCGCTGCTTCCTGGAATATAAACCGTAGTAATTTTAAGGTCGCTACCTGTTCCAGAAGCAGGAACCACATCACCGCTCGGGTCACCCAAGTAAGCATTGACAAATTTGTCTTTGCCTCCCTCTTGGTTGTCGAATTCACCAGCGTACATAGTTATCCCATACTTATTAAGCATGGCTATCGTTCCACTGGTCACCGAAACATTGCGGGCCAAATAGGTCACCCCGTCCACCGAGTAGATAAACCTTTCAAAAGTTCCCTCTATCGAAGTAACTTTTTTCTTTTTTTCGAGTTGAAAGCCTATCATCGAGTTATAGGCTATCTCTCTTCGGCCAGCCGATTGCCATTTTGGGTTTTCTTTCCCCAAAATGAGGGCCCTCTCTTCAGCCGGGATGCCTGAAATATGTCCACCAAAATCAATCTCGAAAATTGACTGTATTGATGATTCCGTTAATGGCATTCTCGGTTTCGGAGTAGGTGTCGGCCTTGGCGTCACCACTCTCGTTGGCGACGGACTCGATGGCACAACCTCCTTGACAATATTGTCTGTCGCTGTGGTTATCTTGTTGACGACCACGTTCTCATGCGGTTCGGGTTCAGGAATTTTCGCATACGCGATTACCCCTATCACCAAGATGGCAATGATTACCACCCCAAATAACATCTTTTTGTCTTCTGGAGTCATTTTGAACTTCCTTCCTCTCTACATAAAAAACTCATGGTAGAGTGATCTACCCCCTTTACGTAAGGGAAAAACAATCTACCACGAGCAATATAAAAGAGCTTTTAAGCTCCTATACGATAATACATATTAAATTGTTTGTCAAGACGACTACTTCACATAAACAACATTTCCGAACCCCAATTTTATATATTCCAGCTTATCTAAGTCGGAAGAATATGCCGGATCCTTTAAAGTGTATGCCAATTTGTCTATCTGCCAGTCCAAATCTTCCTTAATATTGAAAATAATCAAAAAACCGTAATTGCTCTTGGCTGAAATGTCATAATTGGATAGATCAAAAGAAGAAACATTGATGGATATGTACTTTAATTCTTTTTCAATGAAAGAAAGCTTTTCGAGCACTACTTTTTTATCCAAATCTTTGATCTTTTCTTTTTGAACAACTCTAACTAAAGAAAAATATTCTTCTTCGTTATTGTAGTTTTTGATAAAGCTTCCCTTACTGTCAACCAGATAACATTTGGAACTGTCGAAAACATCGGTCCAAACTGCAAAAGGAGTCTTCTCAACTATTTCCAATGATATTCCGTTGGGAAAATTCTTCTTGATTGAAACTTTTTCTATTTCCGGGAAAGCCTCCATCAAACTATCAACTCCCTTACTACCGGAAAGGAAAATCGAAGCCGTGCTAACATCAAAACCCATAAAGGAAAAAGAAGTTTTCATTTCCTGCTCGGCTATTTCTTTCAATTCTTCAGTAGAAATATCCTTGTTTCCACTGACGTTCAGTTCCTGAATCTGGAACCTCGGTGAAAACAAAAAGAATCCTGCGGCGGAAAGAATTATAATTGAAGCAAAAACTGAAAAAGAAAAATAAAGGTTGGTAAAAATACTTTTCTTTCTTCTCAATATCTTCCTCTTTTTTCCTTTCAGTTTTCTCATTATAAGTGTCGATTTATCTTTCTTAATTCTTCAAAAATATATGTGAACCAGTACTTGCAAGACAAAACGTAATCCTGTGTATGGGTATATTCCTTGGCTTCGCCGCCGTATCCCATCTTAAACAATGTCGGGCCGGCCCAGGGATGATTGGGATTGATTTTGGGATCGACATAGCCCCAGAAATCATACAATCCGCAACCCCTCTTCTTAGCCTCTTTAATCGCTTCCCACTGCAAAAGGTACGGAATCGACAGTTTGGCGTATTTTGACAATGAAGCGGCTTGATGATAATAGCCCGTTCCCTGCCAGAAGATAACCAATGCTCCCGCCACAATCTCTCCTTTGTATTTACCGAAGAACAATAATGCCTGATTATCTTTGCCAAACACCTCAAACTCATCCTTTATATAGCTATCGGAAAAAGGTACGAACTTCTGCCTGATTGCCACTTCGCGGTTCAACTTCTGATACACTGCCAAATCTTTAATATCTTCGCTCTTTTCAATTGCCACGTCCGGATTCTTTTCCACCTGACGAATGATGTAACGGGTGGTCTTGCGCATGTTTTTAAACAAATCTTCTTCTGATAAAGAAATGTCCAATTTCCAAGTAGCATCATAGGCATTGGCATGCATCGGAGCAACTCTCAAGCCATTCTTCTTCAATAATTCCTTATTTTCCGAATTTCTTTCCAATAAGGGATTCATACGGATAAAACTGGCTCCCTCCCGTTTGCCGATTTTCGATAACTCCTCTATGAATAATTTTAAAACCTCGGACTTTGTTTCCAAATCCGAACTCGCTATCGCGGGACCGTGCTGAATCAACAAATAAGTCCCTCTTCTTGCTTTTATTTTAACCGCTAATGCGACTCCTTGCAAGTCTGAATCGGCTACAGCCAATCGCCAAATCTTAAATCCCCGGGCGATTTGAAACTCGCCCCAATTCCATGAATCCAAGAAGCTTTTCTGCGAGCATCTTTCTATAAACTGCTCCCACTCATTCTTATCGGTAATTTCTCTTATTGTCATTACTTTATTATATTCCAAAAACAGAAAAATGCAAAATGTAAAAGAAAAAAGGACAGTCGTACAATCAGGAACCATTTCCCGAATTGTAGTCATTCATGTCCTTCTTAAGGATAGCTGCGTGAAACGGACAAAGGGCTGTTTTCACCATTTCTTCCGCAAATACTGCGGTCAGATAATTAGTTTCTTCAATGCTTCCATTAGAACCATCTAGGATGATTCTGTCTGCCGCTTCTTTGGCTTTCCTGATTACCTCTTGCCTGCGATAATCATCTTCTTTTGCCATGTTAAAATACCTCCGCCGCGATAATAGCAAATTAACAGAAAAAATCAATCCCCTCCCTCAACTATCGCCTCCTCATTATACCAATTCTCCGGACTCCAAAGCATATATCCCGAATAATCTTCTCCCAAAATATCTTTAACCGCTTTAATCTGAAGATATACTTTTGAAGTATCGTATTTGGACCCCAGATTAAAGTCCTGAAGCCAAGGCCTCAACTTGGAACCATAATCTCCCAAACGAACCTTGGCCTTGGCCATGGAATAAGCAACGACTTCAAAAGGATATTCGGCCGGATTCTCAAATCCGATAAACCCCGAAGCGTAATGAGAAGGATAGACCATCGGACAAACAAAATCAAAATACTGATAGGCGTCTTCCAAAACCTGTCCGATTCCCAAATCATCCTTATTAACCGTAGTCAATCCGAACAAATCAACCGAGACATTATCATTGGGAATGCTTTCCCTTAAGTATGCAAAAAAGTTTCGAATGACTTCCCTTTCCGAAACAACACCCAAATCCATATCTTGCAAGATTCCGTCCGAAGGAAAACGAATGTAGTCAAAATTAACCTCATCGAACCCTTTCTTTAAAGCATCTTTAGCCAAAGCAATATTATAATCCCAACCTTCTTTTTTCGAAGGATCAATCCAGGACAAACCGTTGAAATCATACCAGAGGCCCCCGCTTCTCGACTTGACCGCCAAGTCATTTCTCAAAGAAGCCAAGACCGGATCCTGAAAAACGGTGATCCTTCCGATAACATACAATCCGTTATCATGGAACTTCTTTACCACTCCGGACATATCCTTGATTATAACCCTCTCGGCATTTTCCATTTCTTTAACATCGGTGTCGTAGGAAACATGGCCGGACCAGTCCTTGATGTCAATAATCACCGCATTGACCGGAGTTCTTTTCGACAAATCAATGACGTAATCAATCTTTTCTTCATTGGAAACAGACCAGCCGGTCAGATAAACGCCGATAACTCTTTCCGGAACAGCCGCTTTCTCTTTTTTAAAAACTTCCGAATCATCCCCTTTTAATTTTTCTTTGGGTATAAAAAGAAATATCCCCAAGGATATCAACAACAAACACAGGAATCCCAAGAAAAGCTTCTTCATCTTAGTATTCCATCATATTATTTATAAACTTGTCGCGGGAACCCATGAAACCATTGATATAATCAATCGCCTCAATCTGTTCACTAATCTTGTTGTCCAATTCAATCGCACAATAGTCGGAAAAATATTGAATCGGATAATTCTTCAAATAATCCAATTCCGACAAATCATCCAAATGATGGCTGTCATATTGCAATTTTCTCGTTTTGCTGTCAACAAAAGAAAATTCTTTTTTAATGACGGAAATATGGTTGCATTTTATCGGAAACTTGGAAAGAATCTCTGTTTCTTTTTTATACCTGTCGCTTTCCAACAGTCTGATATTTTCCAAGTGAGCAAAATCCAAACAAATACCGCCGTATTTTTTAATCTCTTCCCCATCCAACGGTGCATCAGGAGTATTTTCAATACAAATCAATTCCCTGTATTTAACCAACCATTCATTATCTATGGGAAACAATCTTTCCGAGTGAGTGTTGAAAACTCTCGTATCGTATGTTTTAGCCAAAAACTCCAATTCCGAAACATCCATATCGCTCCTCAGATGAACAAAAGGAATCCTCTTGATTGGAGATGTTTTTAAGGCATCATAAAGATTCTTTCTTTGTTCCTTGGTCAGCCCAGTCAGAAAAAGAGCGACTTCTTCGGTCTTTAAGGCCTCGATTTCCCTCAGCTTGTCTTTCCAGTTGGAACCGCTGGTGGTTGTAATTGTCGGAATGAATTTCATATTAAAATCCAAAACCGGTTATCTCGGAAGCCTTTCGAGCCATAAACATCTTGGCCTCGCGAGAAACATCATTGATTATCTCTTTCAAAACCTGTTCCTGTCTTTCTTTTTCCAATTCAGCATTCAAAGAAATGCTCACTATTTCCGCCCGGCCGTTAACAACAACCTTGATGCCGTCTTTCTCTTTTTCCAACATCTCTTTTCCCAAAGCGTTCTCCAAATCTTTCAACTTCTTTAAATCCTTTAATTTATCAAACATTTCTTTTTTCTTTAATTATTACCTCTTTATTCTGCCTTAAACCTTAAAAAAGGTCAACTATTCTTTTAATATCATTCCTTGAAATATTAATATGCGTCGGCAAGCAAACAATTCTTTTGGCCGCTTCTTCCGCTTTCGGACAAGAAGAAATGGCGTAACAAACACTGGTTAAATCGGTTAAGGGAGGAACAACCGGAGAGCCGTTCCATCCGTCATTCAAATATATGCCATCTTTTCTGGCTTCAGCGATAACCTTCAAAGGATTGATAACCATGACCGGATACTTTAAAAACACCGCTTCCCTGTTTTTGTCTTCCTTGAAAACAAACTTAATCTTCTTTTTAACAAATTCTCTTTCATATAGTCCGGACATCTCCTTCCTGTGCTCGTTGAATTTGTTAATCTTCTTCAACTGATGAATCGCCAAAACCGCCAAAGCGTCGGGCATCCTCTTGGGAAAATACGCCGGAAGCTCTCCTTTGTTTTCCTTCCTGGTCACGGCCTTGGATAAAATATTGAGATTGAGGAATAAAGCCAGCAATCCCCTCCCTATTTTAGAGTCATATAAAGGAAGAATGACTTTGTTCATCAAAACCGGATGCAATAATTGCTGAATGGTCCAAAAGAAAGAAGGATAATCCAAAACCTTCTGGAAATCGGAAACTTTTTCAACTAAAGTTTCGTTATTGACAACCACCATTCCTCCGTAGACGGAAGAAATTATTTTATCCCTCCCGAAACTGAAGAAAGAAGCGTCTCCAAATGAACCGCAATATGAATCTTTGAACTTGGCTCCCAAAGAATGAGCGCAATCTTCAATCAAATAAATATCTTTTAACAAGCAAATCTTCTTTATCTCCTCCACCTCGGCCGGATAGCCGAAAGTGTGCTGAACCATTATCGCTTTCGTCTTTAATGTTATTTTAGCTCTGACTTCTTCCACCGAGATATTCAAAGTCTCATCGATATCAACAAAGACCGGCTTGGCTCCCACATGGATAATCGGATTGACGGCCGCATTGCAGGTAAAGGCCTGAACAATGACTTCGTCTCCCTTTCCTATCTCCATCGCTTTCAAAATGGCAATCAAAGAACTTCTTCCCGAATTAAAGCTGAAGGCGTTTGGAAAACCGAAAAAATTCCTGAATATCCTTTCCAGTTCTCTTCCCTGTTTCCATTTCCACGGCTTCCAAAGCAAATCCGAAGCCAATGAGACATCGTCTTTTTCCGTATTGGGTGACAAGGAAATGGAAATTACTCTTTTCATTGTTTTAATAATTTATCAATCAATTTCAAGGGAACCCGCGATTCCAACAAAACAACATCTCCTTCTTTGGCAAAAAAACATATCTTCTTGAATATCTCTTCTCCGTTGTCCATGAAAACAATGTTTTTCGCTCCGCCCTTCTTTAATTCTTTCAAATAATCTTTGGAAGTGATAATCGCCAAATCGCAGACTTCTCCGATTTTCTTTCCAATTTCTTGATGAGCTTTCCTTCCGTCGGAGCCAAGCTCAATCAAACAAGGCATGACCAATATCTTTTTACCCTCCCAGTTCTTCAAATAATCCAAATGGGAAATAATTCCATTGAAGTTGGAAGAATAAGTGGCATCAACCACATCAAACCCGTTAAACTTCTTGAACTTCATTCCGCCGATTGAAGAATCTATTTCTTTCAATCTTTCGATAATGACTTCCGTTTCCATTCCCAGCTTTTTAGCTACGGCAACAGCGGCTAAGATATTGGGAATATTCTGCACGCCGTTGATATTGAGATTCAAATCATAACTTTCTCCGGTCTTAAAAAACAACTTGAAAGAAATTCCTTCTTTTCCTCCTGTAACTTCCTCGGCCCAAACATCCTGCTTCCCCAAAACCGAATACTTGATACTGTTGATTGAAGACTTGAAGTTATCTCTGACCAATTCGCTGTCCCAATTCAAAACCGCCAATCCTTCCATGGGCAAAGAATCAATTAATTCGAATTTGGCTTTAGCAGTATTCTTCTGTGAGCCGAAAGTACTCATATGCTGGTTGTTTATTCCCGTCAAAATCCCTATCTTCGGCTTACTGATATCGCATAAAAACTTTATCCCCCCTCGGTTATAAGCGCCCATTTCACAGATAAACACTTCGTCATCTTCTTTAACCTGATTCAAAATACATTGAGAAATACCGACCTCCGAGTTCTCATTCTTTTCAGTTGAAACCACTTTGAATTCTTTAGAAAGGATGAATTTTAAAAACTCCTTGGTCGAACTTTTTCCATAGCTTCCGGTAATTCCGATAACCAAAAGGTTTTCCAAAGATTTCCTTTTCTTAATCGCCTTTTTGATCATCCTGTTTCTCATGAAGACGGTGAGCGGCTGAAACAAAAGAATGATAAAAGAAACTATCAAGGGAGTTAAAATATCAAAAGAAAGAATGCTCATGGCAAAAGGAATCAAATCAAAACTGATCCACTTGCTCGGATTCAAATAATCATCGATAAACAATCTGGCAAAAACAACGGTAATCACTCCCAGGGGAATAAAAATAATCGGCAAAAGGAAAGAAATCTTTGATGTCATCTGAGGGACTTTAATCCTTCTCCTTAATAATCCCGCGATTGCCGATAAACCTTCGGCAAAATAAATCAAGAATAATAAAGGAATAAGCCCGATAATATATATGCTGTATTCAATCAAATACGAATTGAAAGGCTCGGGATAATTATAATCGGAAGAACCGAGTATCAGGAACAAAGCGATAAAAATAACGTATTTTAAATAAGCAACCCAATTGCTGAAAATCTTTTTTCCGTTATACGTATCGAAATGAGCCAAAAACCTGCCGATGTGATAGTTCTTCAGCTGCCACAAATAAGTCCAAAACAAAAAAGATTTAATTTCTTTAAAGAACCAAAAAAACAAAACTGTTAAACCCACTGTTATCGGCATCCATGGTTCGATTGAAAACATGTTATTTGTTTAAAAAATTAATGATTACTTCGGCTGTCTCCTTGGGATGGGTTTTGTATGGATTGTGCCTCGCTCCGGAAATCACTTTCAATTCAGAATCTTTAATTTCTTTATTCATATAGTGTGCATCAACCAAGGGAGTCGCCTTATCATCTCCTCCCCAGATGATCAAACAGGGACAACTGACCTTATCCAACAGAAAACTCAAATCTTCATTAATGACTTTCTTAAAAACTTCTTTCATCACCGGACTGGCCCGGTAATAATCATTCACTCCCGCCAATCTGTAGACCGCTTTTTCCAGAAAACGATAACCAGGGAAATTCTTGGAAATCAATTTCGAACCGACTCGGGAAATTGTTTTGGAAATCTTCTGTCGCAAATCCAATCTTTCTTCCCTCACTATAGCCGCATCGCAAAGAATTAATTTAGAAACCTTTTCTCTTGTTGCTATCTTTAAAGCAATTCCTCCTCCGAAGGAATGGCCCAGTAAATAGAAATCTTTCAAATCCAATCTTTTAATCAGTTCCAGGATACAATTTGTATATTCCTCGCTTCCCCAATTGCTGTCCGGTTCAGAGGACTTTCCAAAGCCGGGCAAATCGGGAATAATCAACTGGAAGCCTTTCCCGCTCATCTCTTCAACAAGGTTCATCCAGGTATTGGACGAAGCTCCCCAGCCGTGAATTATCAAAAGAGACTTGCCCGTTCCGGCAACTTTGTATGACAACTCTTTTCCGTTGATTTCAATCCTGTTTTGCTTGTATTCAACCGCTATTTCCATTATTTCTTCCTTTTGATTTCTTTAAATCCCAAATATTTGTGAAGGGCCTTGGGAATCTTAATTGAACCGTCTTTCTGCTGATTGTTTTCAAGTAATGAAATCAAAACTCTCGGAGTGGCAATTCCGGTGTTATTCAAAGAATGAGCAAACTTGGTTTCTCCTTGTTTGTTCTTGTATCTGATATTCAATCTCCTTGTTTGAAAATCAAAGAAGTATGAAGAAGAATGAGTTTCTCTGTATTTATTCTGCGAAGGAGACCAGCATTCAATGTCGTATTTCTTAACCTGACCCAGACCCAAGTCAGCGGCGCAATTGACGACAACATGATATGGGATATTCAATCCCTGAAGAATAGTTTCGGCATTCCTGGTTATTTCTTCGTGCAACTCAATTGATTCTTCTTTATCATTCCTGCACAAAACAACCTGTTCGATCTTCATGAACTCATGAACCCTGAAGATTCCCTGAGTGTCTTTGCCATAGCTTCCGATTTCCGTCCTGAAGCAGGGAGAGAATCCCATGTACTTAATCGGCAATTCTTCTTCTTTCAATATTTCATTACTAAAATAACTCATAATGGCGACTTCCGAAGTTCCGGCCAAATACATTCCGTCGTGGGTTCGATAGACCTCGTCTTTAGACTGAGGCAAATATCCGGTTCCGGTCATGGCAGCTTCATTGACTAAAGAAGGGGCTTGGACGGGAACAAATCCTTTTTTCATCAAAGTCTCCATTGCATACTGCCAAATGGCCATGCAAATCAAAACCGCTTCTCTTTTCAAAAAATATCCTCTGAATCCGGCAACTTTGGTTCCTCTTTCAAAATCAACTAAATCCAAATCCTTGGCCAGCTGAACATGGTCCTTGATTGGAAAATTAAAGTTTTGTATCTTCCCCCATTTCTTGATTTCCAAATTGTCGGCATCGGAGTTTCCTTCGGGAACCGATTCATCGGGAATATTGGGAACCAAAAGCATCAATCTTTCAAATTCCTCATTGACTTTCTTGTATTCATCTTCTTCGTTATCCGAATTTCTGTCCAATTCCCTCATTTGAGCAATGACCAATTCTCTTTCTTCCTTGGTCTTAGCCTCCTGAATCCTCTTGTTGGCCTGATTCTTCATGGCGCTCTTGTTTTCAATCGCCACAATCAGCCCCCTTCTTTGTGCATCCAATTTCAATAAATTGTCCACATCAAAATCAACTTTTTTCTTCCTGCAAGCTTCTTTTACTTTGTCGGGGTTTTCCCTTATGAATTTAATATCCAGCATATGTTTTTTTGTAAGTATATATTATCAATTTGGAACAAAAAAAGCAAACAAAAAAGGGTATTAAACCCCAGGGGTAATCACTTCAAATCCGGTCTTCTTAGACCTTGCATCTTCAAGAGCGAAAACGCAAACCTTCTCAATGATTACTTTTATGCTCAATACTTTGAGCGCTTCGTCAATCTGCTTTGCATTGGAGTCGTCAATTTTTTCCAGGGCGATAACAATTTTGGTGTTCTTGTATCTCCTGATGTTTTTGACGGCTGAAGCGATAGAGCTGCCGGACTTAATAATCCGACTCTCAAAAGGATTCAACATCCCCTGCAAAAAATATGCAAGGCTTTCCTCCTGCCTCGTCACGAGAACCATCTTTGTTTTTGGCGAGGTTGGTTCCAGCTTCTTTACAGCAACATTCAGGTCCCCCATGCACTGAAAGACTTTTTTTAAAAGGTCGTCAAATAACGAATTCATCTCTTTCGCCTCCACTTTAAGTGGTAGATATTCTAACCTTAACAAAAAAAGAATAAGGTGTCAAAGTGACCTCCTCCCCGCCCTCCGCTCCGCTTCGAGCGGGGCTTCCTTGGTTGGTGAATGGAATACAACTTAGCTATTCCTCTAATCCGTCGAATAGGCTGATCGTCCGGACCTTGTCGTGCTTGAACTGCCAGTCGATATATCTGGTGATTTGGGCCTCGTTCAGTCCCACAG
>Ga0074195_1002545_pt1 | contig 19967 bp, 17 predicted proteins | sample EPASupsiteHSE623_FD_64525 | JGI IMG/M metagenome (GOLD analysis project Ga0074195, IMG submission 64525) | Bioremediated contaminated groundwater from EPA Superfund site, New Mexico - Sample HSE6-23 | ecosystem: Environmental > Aquatic > Deep subsurface > Groundwater > Contaminated ...
TGGGGGGCCGTAACCGGAAGCGTATTGGATCGTACGCTGAGGATTGCGGCCCCCCGCGCAACGCAGTCCAGAAGCCATTTTTCCGGAGCATGCACAGACAAAAAAAGTCGGCAGAAAAGGATTCTACCGAATTAGAGAATGGGTTTAACTTACCCGGGATAAGGCTGCCCGGCCTTATCCGGGGTAAGGAGATTGGACAAATAAACCCCCGCTTCGGAAAGCGGGGGTTGGTTGGCTGTACTGCCTTTACACCGCGCCTTTCTTCCGAAGGCCGTCGTGTCTTCATACAGGCAGGTCTCCTGACTCGCGGATCACTACGCTTCATCCCTTCCCCGGCAGCCGGGTGGTTTTGATAAAGCATTTCTCGCTTACAGTGGCGGGACCGTTCAGGATTTGCACCTGATTCCCTATTATCCCTGAAAAGGGCACCTATAATCAGCTAGATGAAATTTATAGTAAGTATATCATAATCCGGTTTAACTGTCCACACTATTGAGGATAGAAAATACTATTTTTTTCAGATGATGTGCGCCGGTCTTTCACCAATAACGCAGTGCTGACAGCTCCTGAAATTGCCACAGCTGCAGTCAGAAGGAATACCGGGGAGAACGACCCCTGAGCATCAGCCATACCACCCGCCACAACCGGACCCACAACCTGCCCAATCCCAAAAAAGAGGGTAATAAACCCCAATGCTGCCGGAGCTAATTCAGGACCCAGCAAATCACCGCAAGTAGCTGAAATAATAGCGGGGATACTCCAGGCCGAAATTCCATAGAAAATTGCCGAAAGTATAAAATATACGGGTGAATTCCCTAAGGCAAACAGGCTGAATGCTAACCCGTGAATTAGATATAAGATCACAAGTGTTCTTTTTCGACCAATTAAATCTGATATCGTGCCCCAGATTATCCCGGAAAACAAGCTGAACCATCCCATCAACATGAAAAGTCTCCCCGCGGCTGTTCCGGTAAATCCGGCATCGGCTACTAAGTGTTTGACAAAAAAAGTCATGAAAACAATATAAGAAAAACCAAAAGCGATATACACGATGCCAAGATACCATACGGGGGCCGAAAAATAAACATGCTTCCAATCAACGCTCCCTTTCTGCGTATTTGGTGCTGTTCCCTCATCTTCACCAATCGGTTTTAATCCCATCTCGGCAGGATTATTCCGCAGGATTAAGTACGAACCCACTGCGAGTAAAAGGGTAATACTGCCGAAAAGCAACCAGCTAATCTGCCAGGCTTTTTCCCCATAAGCGGTTATAATTGGGGGGACAATAAAACCGGTCGAAATCAAACCCATAGAAGATCCCGATACCGCAATGCCTGCTGCCAAACCGCGTCTTTTTCTGGAAAACCAGGCCGGCCAGAGCCCCATGACAGCTATATTCACTGCCCCACTCCCGATCCCTGACAACCCGCTCCACAGGGCAACCGAAAGAAATTTATCAGCTAAACCCATAAACAGCATACCCAACCCGGCCAAAACAAGACCCAGTGTGGCAATCAGCCTGACTCCGTACCGGGAAGCCAATGCCCCTCCTATGATGGCTAAAGCCAGATATCCCGCTAAACTCACGGTTGCCAACAGACCTGCCTGCCCATTATCCATGCCGAGAGCAGCCTGCATATTCGGGAGTACCATGGAGTAACCAAACCGCGCCAGGCCCAGTGCTCCGAATATGGTTAAGGTTCCCATGGCGAGCACTACCCAACCATAGTGGATACCGATGTTTTCCTTCTTCAAATCATATCCTCCCTAACTGCAATAATCACCGCAAAAGCTCAAGCTCCCGAATGCTTCCAATGTCTTCCCTGGATTCTATTTTTCCACCCGGTAAATAGTTTCACAGTAGGCTCCCCAGTGGTCGGTACTGTCCTCTTCAACCATGGTCACATGGGTATAACGGATTTCGGGAAACTTTTTCTCTATCTCCTGTTTGACATGAAAATTTATATCATCCACCACTGCCAGGGTGAGATTTTTATTCCCCTCAATAATCAGGTTTAAAAGATATGCGCACGGCCCCACCCGCATTGTTTTTACGCGGTGGATATCCTTAACTTCCGGCAGGGTTTTGGCGAAGTCGCCTACCCGTTTCACCAGCTCAGGGTTAGCTGATTCCCCGGTGATGCTGTCCATGTTTTCCTTGGCCGTATAAAAACCTATTGTCAGCAGCATGATTCCGATCAGAACGGAAGCGATACCGTCATATACCGTACTGCCGGTCACCTCGGATATAAAGATAGCCAGGCCGGCGATTGTCAGGCCCAACAGGGCGGCGGTATCCTCAAAGAAAATAAATCTGGTGGTGGGCGCAGCGTCGGACAGCAGCCTTAAAGCAGTGGGCAGTGTCCTGAACCCCGTGGCAGGCGCCCCTCCGTCCAGGCAGATTCCTTTAAGGGCAGAATAGAGACTATACATCTCGAATAGCATGCTGGCGACGATAATGGCCAGGTTTAGTCTCACAAATTGAAGTTCCTCGGGATGCAGGACCTTGATCACGCCTCCATATATAGAGAATGCCCCGCCTATCGACAGCATAGCGACGGCTGCCACAAAGGACCAGAAAAACGCGGCCTTCCCGTAACCGAACTGAAACCTGGCGTCAGGGTCCCTTCCGGACTGCCGGACTCCGGCCAGCAAAAAAAGGCTGTTGGCACCGTCTGCCAATGAATGTTTAAATTCGGCCAGCATGGATGCCGACCCGCTCAACAGCGCCCCCGCCAGCTTCATCGCAGCAATAGCCGCATTGGCAAACAAAGCCGCTTTAATCGCCTTTTCTCCACCGTGTGACATTATATTAATCCCCTCTCAATTTGCACTAGGAATATTATAATTGTTTGCATTTCCTAGTACCCCTCTATTAACGTTGACCTTACTTATTGCCGTTTAGCGGGGGAATGGTATAAACGCTCGTGACTTATGCTCCGCTGCGTAGTCCTGCTAATACTCAGCCTGTGGATAAAGGTCTGTTCCGCATTTTACAGTAGCAGTATCGGGAGCGGCCATACCTTTATCCACAGGCGTTCGTAAAAGCAGGACTACCTTGCTGCGCAATGTCACTCGCTTATTATACCATTCCCCCGCTAAGTCATACAATACACAAGATCAACGTTGGTTGAAGGAACACTATTTTAAATTTAAAAATTAAACCCCTCGTTACGAGGGGCTTAACTATGCTTCTGTATGCACTGGTCACTGGCCGCTGGCCGCTATTTGGTGCTGACCGAACTCTCCCCGCCTGTAGCAGCCTGGGCTGCGGCCAGCCTGGCGATGGGTACGCGGTACGGCGAGCAGCTTACATAATCCAAGCCGATCTTATGGCAGAACCCGATGGATGTGGGTTCGCCGCCGTGTTCGCCGCAGATGCCGACCTTCAGCTTGGGGTTGGCCTGGCGTCCGAGGTCGGTGCCCATCTTGACCAGTTTGCCGACACCGCCCTGGTCGAGGACCACGAAGGGATTATCGGCTAGAATTTTCTTGTTGAGGTAGTCCTGCAAAAACTTGCCTTCGGCATCATCCCGGCTGAAACCGAGGGTGGACTGGGTCAGGTCGTTGGTTCCAAAGGAGAAGAAGTCAGCGTGGGCAGCTATTTCGTCGGCAGTAACACAAGCCCTGGGAAGCTCAATCATGGTTCCAACATGAATATCGAAGGTAACGCTCTGCTCTTGCTGAACTGCCTTAGCTATTTGAACGGCCTGGTCACGCAGCATGATGAGCTCGTTAACGTGAATTACAAGGGGGATCATCACCTCCGGCCTGACATCCACGCCCTCCCTGATCAGTTGCGCGGTGGCCTGGTAAACAGCCCTTACCTGCATGGCATAGATCTCAGGCCACGTTACCGCGAGGCGGCATCCCCGGTGGCCCAGCATGGGGTTGAACTCATGGAGTTGCCTGACCTTACGGAGAAGTTCCTCTTTTTCGGCGATAAGGTTTTTGTCGCCGTTGGTGCACTTGAGTTCGGTTATTTCAACGAGGAGTTCCTCCAGGTTGGGGAGGAATTCGTGGAGAGGCGGGTCGAGGAGACGGATGTACACAGGGAAACCTGCCATAGCCTGCAAAATGCCGTAGAAATCATCCTGCTGCATGGGCAGCAGTTTCTCCAGGGCCGCTTCACGGTCTTCGGTGGTTTCAGCCAGGATCATTTCCTGCACGGTGGGCAGCCTGTCCTGGGCCATAAACATGTGCTCGGTACGGCAGAGTCCTATCCCCTCTGCCCCGAATTCGCGCGCTTTCCTGGCGTCTTCCGGGGTGTCGGCATTGGCCCTTACGGCCATTGTCCTGATTTCGTCAGCCCACTGCAGGAGCTGCAGGAATTCATCGGACAACTCGGGGTCAATCATGGGCACCTGGCCTATGATCACCTGGCCTGTGGTCCCATCTATGGAAATGGTATCACCTTCTTTGATGACCAGATTAGCCACTTTAAAGACTTTTGTCTCGTAATCGATCCTGATGGACTCACAGCCGCAGACACAGGGTTTGCCCATGCCGCGGGCCACAACGGCGGCGTGGCTGGTCATGCCGCCCCGGCTGGTCAATACACCCTGGGCTGCCACGATGCCGTGAATATCGTCAGGAGTCGTCTCTGTCCGCACCAGCAGCACTTTTTCGCCGGTCTGGCCGAGTTTTTCGGCGTCGTCGGCATCAAAGACAACCTTCCCGCAGGCCGCGCCCGGAGAAGCCGGCAGGCCTTTGGCGATAACATCAAACTTGGCGTTGGGGTCAATCCTGCTGTGCAGCAGTTGGTCAAGAGCCCCCGCCTCAACGCGCAGGATGGCTTCCTTCCTGTCGATAAGTCCTTCTTTAACCATATCCACGGCGATCTTGATGGCCGCACTGGCAGTCCTTTTGCCGTGGCGGGTCTGTAATATGTAAAGTATCCCTTTTTCAATGGTGAATTCAATGTCCTGCATGTTTTGATAGTGCTTTTCCAGCAGGCTGCAGATATTCACAAACTGCTGGTAAATATCAGGCATTTCCTCCTGCAGCTTGCTGATAGGCTGGGGTGTCCTGATACCCGCGACAACGTCTTCACCCTGGGCATTGATCAGGTATTCGCCGTAAAGCGCCTTTTCGCCGGTGGAGGGGTTGCGGGTAAAGGCCACGCCGGTCCCACAGTCATTACCCATGTTGCCGAAGACCATAGACTGAATGTTGACGGCTGTACCCAGGTCATCGGGAATCTGGTTTAAGCGGCGGTAAACAATAGCCCGCTGGTTGTTCCAGGAACCGAAAACAGCCTGGACGGCCAGCAGCAGCTGCTCCATGGGGTCACTGGGGAATCCCTTGCCGGTTTCCCGCACGACCACGTTTTTATAGGCTTTGACAACTTCTCTTAAGTCGTTGGCATCCAGTTCGGTGTCAAAGTGAACGCCGCGCTTTTCCTTCTGGGCATCCAGCACATTCTCAAACTTATGGTGCTCCAAGCTCAGCACAACCCCACTGAACATCTGGATGAAGCGGCGGTAGCAGTCAAGAACGAATCTCTCATTGTTGGTGGCCCTGATCATGGCCTCACAGGTCTGGTCGTTGAGGCCCAGGTTGAGAATGGTATCCATCATGCCGGGCATGGAAAATTTCGCTCCGGAACGGATGGACAGGAGAAGCGGATTGGCGGCGTCTCCGAATTTTTTGCCGGTTTTCTGCTCCAGGGCAGCCATCTTTTCCTTGATCTGAACCTCCAGGCCTTCCGGCATTGTACGCCCCTGGGCATAATAATCATTACATGCCTCGGTGGTTACCGTGATGCCGGTGGGAACGGGTAAGCCAATATTGGTCATCTCGGCCAGGTTGGCCCCTTTACCCCCCAACAGTCCTTTCATATCCGCTTTGCCTTCTTCGAACAGGTATACATACTTTTTAGCCATGCGTCTATCCCCCTCATAGAAATTGAAATAACGTATTTTAAATAAAACTCTTATCTATAATAATTACTACTGATTATGCCTGATAATCTCCATCACCTTGCTGGCGGTCTCCTCAACCGCCTTGTTGGATACGTCTACGACCGGGCATCCGGCTTTGCGCATGATCCCGTCGGCGTAGTCCAATTCGATGAGTATTCTCTCAAAGCTGGCATAATCGGCGCCGGATTTAAGTCCGAGGGTCCTCAGCCTCTCCTGTCTTATCTCGTTAAGCAGCTCCGGTTTGATGGTCAGGCCGATAACCTTGTTCTTGGGCAGGTTATGGATCTCTTCCGGAGGCGCCACTTCAGGCACTAATGGGACATTGGCCGCTTTGATGCTCTTATGGGCCAGGTACATGCAGAGAGGGGTTTTAGACGTCCGCGAAACCCCGATAATTACCACGTCGGCCCGCAGCAGGCCGCGCGGGTCCTTACCGTCGTCATATTTAACGGCAAATTCTATGGCCTCAACTTTCCGAAAATAATTTTTGTCCAGCTTATGCAGCAGTCCGGGTTTCATTTTGGGTGGTCGGCCCGAAACTTTGCCCAGGGCATCCATCATCGGCCCCAGGATATCCACGATAGGGACACCGGCGGCCTGGGCTTCTTTTACCAGGGCATCTCTGAGTTCCGGCAGGACGATGGTGTAAGCAATTACCCCCGGGACCTCCCCGGCTTCCTTAACTATCTCTGATATATGTGCCTGGTTATTAACATATGCCACTCTTCTTATATCAATAAAGCCGGAGTTAAACTGGCTTACGGCTGCCCGTACCACAAAATCTGCAGTTTCCCCTACCGAGTCTGACACCACGAATACTACAGCTTGTTTTTCTTCGATTGTTATTCCCGTCACCCCCTTACTTTCCTTCACCCAGCTCAACAAACAGACGGGTTATTGTTGTTTTTGTTATGCGACCCACCACTTCCAGCTCTTCCTTACCGTCCGGGGCAGTTACCGCCCTCACGACCGGCAGGGCGTCGACCTCCCTGGAAGTGAGCTTCTTAGCAGCCAGAATCACGGGCTCTTCCGGAGTGGTGGTAATCAGGTTGGGCATGCGGGTCATGATAACCCCAATTGGCATCTTATGTAGGTCAGACCCGCCCATAGCCGTTTTAAGAAGGTCTTTTCTGGAAATAACACCTTCCAGGTAACCGCCTTCCTTGACCACGAAAAGGGTCCCTATATCTTCCAGAAACATGGTCACCACAGCATCGTAAACAGTGGCATTCTCACGGATAACCGCAGGTACTGATTTTACATCCCCCACCTTAATGCGCTGCACGGCCTGGGCCGCGAAGTTAACCGGGGTTTTTCCGGTAAAGTAATAACCGACCCGCGGTCTGGCTTCGAGGATACCGGCCATCGTTAGGAGGGTGAGGTCCGGGCGCAGAGTGGCCCTGATCAGGGACAGCTGTTCGGCTATCTGCCTGCCGGTGATGGGTCCCTCCTTTTTGACAATTTCCACGATTCGCTCCTGTCTCTTGGTGAGTTCCACCGCACGTTCACCGCCTTCCGGAGGCCAATGTGTTATACTAATTAAAAAAATATAATTATTAATATACTATATTTATTCCGGATGTCCTCCTTTTATCTATGAAAATTCTACAGTATGTACACCAAAAATTATATGCCGCTAGTCACTATCTTAGTAAGATCAGCTACCGGCCTGTTCAGGTCGGCAATATTTTTCAGCAGGGCCAGGCGGTTGTTTTTAATTTTTTCGTCTTCAACCATGACCATTGTTGACTCAAAGAAGCTGTCAATGTACTGCTGCAGCAGGGCAAACCTTTGCAGAAACTGCCTGTACTGGTGCTCATTGAGAAAAATCTGCATCTCATCTTTTGCCTTTACATATTCACTGAAGAGGACTTTTTCCGCTTCCTCCAGCAGCAGGTCGTGGTCGATTTGGCTGTGCACCGCATTCCTGGCCAGGTTGGAAACCCTGTTATATGCAGTAAGCAGTTTGCCGAAGATGTCCTGGTTGCGCAGGTTGGACAGGGCCTCGGCCCTGAGCAGGGTGTCGGTAAACCTGTCAGATCCCGCAGCCAGCACAGCGTCAACAACATCGTAGCTAAATCCCCTGTCGCTGAAAATGTTCTTCAACCGCTGCTGGAAGAAGTCCTGAACCTCCGCCCTGGTGTCTTCCGGGGAAAGTTCGGCCTTGATTTTTCCCGCATAAAGGCCGTAAGCCTGATCAATTAATCTGGCCAGGGAGAAATCCAGTTTGGCATCCAATACGATGTGACAGATACCCAGGGCCTGCCGCCTCAAGGCGTAAGGGTCCTGGGAGCCGGTGGGCTGAATACCCACGGCAAAGCATCCGACAATGGAGTCTATCTTATCAGCAATGCTGATGATACGGCCAACAACGGATTCCGGCAGGATATCACCGGAGAACCTGGGGAGGTAGTGCTCAAAAACGGCATCTGCCACAGACTCCTTCTCGCCGTTGTGGAGAGCGTATTCCCTGCCCATGATTCCCTGCAGTTCCGGGAACTCGTAAACCATATTGGTGACCAGGTCCGCTTTACACAGGTATGCAGCCTGTTTTACATTTTCCAGCACTTCGCCGTCCCAGATACCCAGTTCGGCGGCCAGAAAGCCTCCCAGGGCATCAATCCGCCCGACCTTTTCGTAAACCGTGCCAAGCCGTTCATGGAAGACTATTACTTTGAGTTTTTCCACGTTGTCACGGAGTGGCGCTTTCAGGTCTTCCTCGTAGAAGAACTCGGCATCTGCCAGCCGGGCTTTAAGGACCTTTTCGTTTCCTTCCCTTACTGTATCAAGAAAAGCATTTGTACCGTTCCTCAGGGTGATAAATTTGTTCAGGAGTTTCCCATCGGGGTCGACCACAGGGAAATACCTCTGGTGCTCCCTCATGGGAGTTATGAGGACCTCTTTGGGCAGCCTTAAATAATCATTGGCAAAGCTGCCGCAGAGGGCTGTCGGGTATTCCAGCAGCTGGGTTACTTCCTCCAGGAGTTCATCATCGGGAATTACTCTGCCGCCTTCGCTGGCTGCCAGAGCGGTGACCTGCTGCCATATCATTTCTTTACGTTCGTCCTGGTTCACAATAACATAGTTCTCTGTTAATTTTTCAAGATAATCGGAGGCCGCAGCAATCTCCACGGGACCCTTGGATAAAAACCTGTGGCCGTATGTAATCCGGTCTGAGGAAAGCCCTTCCGTGTTAATAGGTACAACCTCATCGCCGAAGATGCTCAGAATCCACCTGATCGGCCGGGCAAACCGCATCTCTTTATCGCCCCACCGCATCGGCTTGGGGAAAGAAAGGCCGTTGATAATGCCGGTACAGAAACCGGGCAGCAACTGCCTGGTCTCCTGGCCGGCCTGTTTTTTAACGGCAAAAACGTATTCACCGTTAGGTGTGGTTTTCACGGTAAGGTCAGTCACGCTGACCCCCTGGCCGCGGGCAAATCCCTCAGCGGCCTTAGTGGGGTTGCCGTCGGCGTCGAAAGCGGCTTTAACGGCCGGTCCCTTAACCTCTTCGCTGAATTCTTCCTGTTTGTCCGCCAGGCCCGTCAGATAGACCACAAGCCGACGGGGGGTCCCATAAGCTGCAGCTTTTTCAAAACTCAACCTGTTTTCTTTTAACCAGTTGCGGGAGAGTTCTGCCATCTGGGATATGGCAGGCCCCATAAAACGGGCCGGTATTTCCTCTGTACCGATTTCCAGCACAAAATCCCTAGCCATTAACCACACCTCCCTTATTCATGAGGGGATACCCCATCTTTTCTCGCTGATCCACATAGGCCTGAGCACATACCCGGGCCATGTTGCGCACACGGGCAATATAGCCCTGGCGTTCAGTAACACTGATAGCGCCCCGGGCATCCAGGAGGTTAAATGTATGAGAGCATTTCAGCACATAGTCATAGGCCGGCAGGACAAATCCCTTTGCAATGACCCGCAGGGCCTCTTTCTCAAACATATTGAACATGGCAAACAGCATTTCCGTATCCGCAATTTCAAAATTATAGTGGGAGTGTTCAACCTCTCCCCGGTGATGGATATCACCATACATAATATTACCAACCCAGACGATATCGAAGACGCTGTCAATTTTTTGGATGAACATGGCTAGGCGTTCAAGGCCGTAGGTTATTTCAGCACAGACGGGTTTGCAGTCTATCCCCCCGCACTGCTGAAAATATGTAAACTGGGTTATCTCCATACCATCCAGCCATACTTCCCATCCGAGGCCCCAGGCTCCCAGGGTGGGAGATTCCCAGTTATCCTCCACAAACCGGATATCATGCTGGTCATGGTCTATCCCAATCGCTTTGAGGCTATCGAGGTATACCTCAATAACATTTTCCGGGTTGGGTTTCAGGATGACCTGATATTGATAATAGTGCTGCAGCCGGTTGGGGTTTTCCCCGTACCGCCCGTCAGTCGGCCTGCGGGACGGCTCGACATAAGCCACATGCCACGGTTCGGGGCCGAGGGCCCGCAGGAACGTAGCCGGGTTCATGGTCCCGGCCCCTTTCTCCACATCGTAGGGCTGTTGGATGATGCATCCCCGCTCAGCCCAGAACTTATTAAGCGTTAAAATAATTTCCTGGAAATTCATCTTGAAACGTACCCCCTTTATATTAGCGGCCAGTGACCAGCGGCCAGTGCTAATGGCTGGTGAAATTAAAAAACTCTCGTACCCGGCAAAATGCCAGGGACGAGAGTTTATCTCCCGCGGTTCCACCCTGATTGGCCGGCAGGCCGACCCACTTATCAGTATAGGCTCCGGAGCGCCACCGCCCGCCTGAGTTACCGGTTTGCACCACCCACCGGCTCTCTGCAACCAGAATCGGGTTTTTCTCTCCTTCACAGCCTTACTTATACAGTTACTAAATACTTTACCAAATCCGCTCGTAAAAGTCAATCATCCTGATTTTTTCCGTTTCTCAACCGGTCGATGGAGATTACCTTGGTTTCTCCCCCCGGTTTTTCTATTTCAAGGGATACATTGTTAACCACGGCAGCAACTGCGCCGACTCCGACCGCTATCGCCAGCTCGGCGCTGGCCAGCATGGCCAGGATGCCAAAGGCGCCCACAGTGGCCGGGAATTCTACCAGGGTTTCTTCGCCCCTCTTGAGTTTGACCTTTGTCCGGTTGCCTTTATGTATATATTCTTTGACCTGACCGGCCACTTCTTCGCCTTTGTCCAGCAGTTTGTCACTCCAGTTGCGGTCCCTGCGTTCCTCCGCCTTAATCAGCGCTTCTATTAGGTTCCCGCCGGCCTCTTCGAGGGCTTCCTGCGCTTCGCGATATGAAATGCCCATGCGTTCTCTGATAATATCTATTTTTTTCAGTTCGTCTTCCACCGTAGTACCTCCTTCCGTCAACTTAATTCTATTATTTCCGGATTTACCCGATATTTTGCACTGATGTCAAAGATTTCAGGAAATCAGCCGACTTTATTTTCTTCTCCAGCCTGTGACCGATATATGTCCCGAGAATCTCGCCGATTTCCCTCTTGGTCTCATCGTTCATCCTGAGCACCCTCAGTTTCCTGATATCCCACTCTGCCAGCTGTTTCAGCATATTTAACGTTCCCATATTACATGCCACGGCAGCCGGATCGCAATTGGCACAAAAGCCGCAGAGGCTCCCGCCCAACATCGAACTGAAGGCCACCTGCGGGCCTTCCAGCCTTTGCCCGCACTGAACGCAATCCTCCAGATGCGGCCGGTATCCCAGAAGTCCCATGGTCCTGGTTTCAAACGCCCTGGTAACCAGCTCCGGGTCTTCCACGGTAAGGAGATGGAAGCAGACCAAAGTCAGATAAAACAGGTCCTCATGCGGCTCGCCGGCATTGACAAAACCGTCCAACAGTTCAGCCATATAAGCCCCGTAAGCCATCCTGTCAAGATCCTCCCTCAGGGCTCCAAAGGACTCCTTGCCCTCGCACTGGGTAATTGTATCAAGGCTGCGGCCCTTGTAGAGGGCAAAATGCCCGTAAGTAAAAAGCTGAATTAAACCTCTCTTGCGGCTTTTCTGCCTGCGGCAGCCCTTGGCAATAGCCTGCACCTTCCCGCAGTCCCTGGTAAAGAGGGTCACAATCCTATCAGCCTCATGATAATCGCGGACCCTTATTATTATTCCGTCTGTCTTATAGTCTCTCATAATCAGATGTTCTCCCGCGGTTTCGTAATAAAGGAAATCCGTCCGGATCCTTTTCACAAGCACAATAGTCCTTATAAAGTAAATAAACACCGATGTATCCGGTGGCTTTAAATACTTCCCAAAGTGCATCACTGGTCCTCATGACGACATCATCCTTTCGCCTGGGATATATGATGGAAGCAGTAATATGGTCTCCTGAAAAATGAGGGCCTATACTGGCAGGTTTCTGTAATTATGGCAGTTCATTCATTATAGTGACACCCGAACTGGTGCCGATTCTCGTGGCGCCGGCCCTGATCAGTTCAATGGCCTGGGCCGCGGTGCGGATTCCGCCGGAGGCCTTAACTCCTATTGCCGGGCTCACCGATTTTCGCATCAGGATAATATCAGATACTGATGCCCCTCCGGCGGAGAATCCGGTGGAGGTTTTTACAAACCGGGCCCCGGCCGCTTCCGCCGTCCTGCAGGCCCACACTTTTTCCTCATCGGTCAGCAGGCCTGTTTCAATAATAACTTTGACTGCCGCTGCCGGGTCAATCCCCCGTACAGCAGCCACAACTTCCTCTATATCACGCCCGACAGCTTCGTAATTCCCCTCTTTGATTGTCCCGATCCTGGCTACCATGTCGATCTCCCGGGCGCCCTGAGCAAGCGCCAGCCCGGCTTCATAGACTTTGGTTCCGGTAGCATTGGCGCCCAGGGGAAACCCGATCACGGTACAGACTTTGACTTTTGTACCGGCCAGCCAACCGGCGGCCAGGGGAACAAAAAGCGGGTTGATACACACTGCCGCGAAGCCAAATTCTGCGGCTTCACGGCATAACCGTACTATATCTTCTCCCGTGGCCTCGGGTTTGAGAATGGTGTGATCAATATAACCGGCCAGGTTTTGCCTCTCCATACTGTCCTCCGCTTAAATATCTCTAAGTTCGTACCCCTTAAATATCTTTAAATTCATATCCCAGGTCCCTGAGGTAACTATCCCTGTTTCTCCAGTCCTTCCTCACTTTGACCCACAGATCCAGATAAACTTTGGAACCCAGCAGATGCTCTATTTCCTCGCGGGCGAGTTCACCGATCTTCTTCAGAAGCTGGCCTTTGCTGCCAACGAGAATCCCTTTCTGGGACTCTTTTTCCGTCAAGATAGTGCCTCTGATATAAATCAGATCGTTCTTCCGCGGCCTGATTTCTTCAATCTCAATAGCCACCGAATGAGGGATCTCGTCCCTGGTCAGGTGAAGCACTTTCTCCCTGATAATTTCCTTGATAATAGCCCGTTCGGGTTGGTCGGTGACCATGTCATCGGGATAGTACTTGGGTCCCTCGGGGAGCAGCCCCGTCACTGTCTCCATAAGGTCCTGCAGATTATCCCCGTGCAGTGCCGATACGGGAATTATATGGGCAAAGTCCAGAAAATGGCGGTACATTTCCATGAGGGGCAGCAGTTTGCTGTTTTCGATCAGGTCTGTTTTATTGATGACCAGAATCACGGGAGTCTTGGTTTCTTTCAACAGGTCCATGATATAGCGGTCTCCGGGGCCGATTTCTTTTTCGTCGGCCTCAACCAGAAATAATATTACGTCTACTTCGCTGAGGACGTTGCGGGCCACCCCTACCATATACTCGCCCAGCTTATGCCTGGGCTTATGTATGCCCGGGGTGTCGATGAAGATTAACTGAGCATCGTCGGTCGTCAGGATGGCGGTGATCTTGTTCCTTGTTGTCTGGGGTTTGTCTGACATAATGGCCAGTTTACGTCCTACAAGCCGGTTCATCAGAGTAGACTTCCCGACATTCGGCCGCCCCACCAGAGCTATGAATCCAGATTGGAATCCTTCCGGAACGCTCACTATTTAATCTCCTTTCCAAGAATCCCGGCGCTGAAACCACCAGGCAGCAGTTCTTTTATGGTACTAATAATATATTCGCCATGGTTATTGCACTGCACAACAAATATATCCCTGCCGAATTCGGCCATCACCTGACGGCATGCCCCGCACGGGGAGCAGAATTGGTCGGTATCGGCGTAGATAGCCACAGCCCGGAATTTCCTGTTCCCCTCGGAAACCGATTTAAAAATGGCAGTTCTTTCTGCACAGTTGGTCAAACCGTAAGAGGAGTTTTCCACATTACAGCCCGTATATATCCGGCCATCGGCTCCCAGTGCCGCCGCTCCGACCCTGAATCCGGAGTAGGGGGCATATGCCTTTTCCCCTGCCTGCCGGGCAGTTTCTATAAGCCATTTTATTTCATCTTCATTTAATTTTGGGTTCATGTACCTGCCTCCGATTGTAGTATTCGCAATTTGAATAATGATATTACTAAAAAAGCACCTGCGGCCAAAAGCCGACAGATGCTTTCAGTTTAACGGTCAATGTTGAGAATTGAAAGAACTTTTTCTTCCTTTTCCCGCATAATCTGGCGGTTATCCTCACTGTCATGGTCATAACCCAGCAGGTGCATCATGCCGTGGGCTGCCAGGTAAGCCGCTTCCCGTAAAAAGGAATGCCCATAGTCGGCGGCCTGGCGCTCAGCTGTTTCCAGGGAAACAATAATATCTCCCAGGATATTGTCCTCCTGTTCAACCACCGGCTCTTCCTCTCCGGCTTCCTCCATGGAAAAGGAAAGCACATCTGTCGGGCTGTCAATGCCGCGGTACCTGTGGTTAAGCTCTTGCATATAAGCATCATCCACAAGGGCGATACTGACTTCGGGGTCATCGGTCCGGGCCTCAACTTTCAACGCCGTTGCCACCACCATGCTGAGAGCATCAAGTAGCCTGCTGTCCACTTTCAGCTTTTGCTGCAGATTGTTTACGAACACCGGCATCCCTGGTCTTTCTCCTTTCCATCTCTTTCAGTATAGTTTCAGGATACTCCACCCGCATATGAAATATTCCTGACAGGACCCGGACAAAAGCTCCGGCAATAATATCAAGGTCCTTGAAGGTCAGGTCGCACTCGTCTAACTGCCCGTCGTTGAGTTTATCCTTGATGACCCTGCGGACAAGGCCTTCTATTCTTCCGGGTGTCGGTTTCTGCAGTGAACGGACGGCGGCTTCCACCGCATCTGCCATCATTACCAGGGCAGCTTCCTTGGTCTGGGGTTTGGGCCCTTCGTATCTGAAATCATCCTCATTGACGGTTCTTTCATTTTTCTCGTTGTCCAGGGCCTGGTGGAAGAAATAGCTGACCAGACTCGTCCCGTGGTGCTGCTCTATAATATCGACCACAACCTTGGGCAGTTTTTGTTCGCGGGCCATTTCCGCCCCATCTTTATTATGTGAGGTGATAATCAGGGTGCTGAGATTGGGCGACAATTTATCGTGCGGGTTTTCGGCGGAGAGCTGGTTTTCTATAAAGAAATACGGCCGGCGGAGCTTCCCTATGTCATGGTAATACGATCCCACCCGGACCAGCAGGGAATCACCGCCAACGGCGTCTGCAGCCGCTTCGGCCAGGTTGCCCACAATGATGCTGTGGTGATAGGTGCCCGGGGCTTCCATCAGCAGCTGCTTCAGCAGCGGCTGGCCAGGGTTGGCCAGTTCCAGCAGCTTGACCGATGAGGTTATGCGGAAGGCGCTTTCCAGATAAGGCAGGGCCCCAATTGTCAGGACGGCGGAAAATATGCCGTTAACCAGTCCTCCCAAGGCCCCTATGGCTATGGCCGTGGTGTTAACCCCTCTGGTGACAAGTTCCACTGCGATAATTGATGCGACATTGGCCGAGCTGATATATACCAGTCCTGCTTTGGCCAGGTCGGAACGCTGGCTGAGCCTGGAAACGCTGTAGACAGCCACCATGCCGGATATCAGGCTGACCAGGGCAAATCTCAGGTCATTCCCCGTGATGATACCGATCATGGCGCTGAGAATGGCTGTCGCCAGCAGGGCCAGCCTGGTATCAAGCAATATAGCCAGCAGCATACTGGCGGCCGCCACAGGAATCAGGTAACCCAGCAGCCCGGACCACTCCGCGTTTATATCTATGGCCATCACTGTCTTGGCAATCAGCAGCGCACATATAACGATAAGTGATATCAGAATCAGGTAGTTCTCATTCTGGTAAATCTCTATTTTATGCTGGTAAAGGTAAATCATTAACACGGTAATGCTCAGGGCTACAATAATAGCAAGGCCAAGAACAGCGCTGACCGGCGCCGGGGCCTTCAGAAGTCCCAGGGCCTCCAGTTTCTGAATGTGGTCAGCGGTGGCTATGTCACCCTCACCGATGATTTTTTCCCCTCTTTGCACAGTTGTCGTAACCGGCGCCACAGCCTCCCTGGCGGCTTCCCTTTTCTGTTCCGTGGCCTCGGCATTGTAAATGAAGTTGGGCCGCAGGTAATTGTCGATGAGCGCGCCGATAAACACCCTGGCGTCAGGATGAATCTTGAGGGAAGCAACTTCTTCTTCCCTGGCGGCAGCCCTTATTTTATCCAGGTTTTCGACCGAAATGCCCTTGTTCACAGCCCTGGTCACGATTTCCCGGGTCTTAATATCAATATCCTGGACCGTCTGGCTGTCAAACTTGGTCAGGCTGATGTAGACACCTGCCGGCAGGGTGAAGGGGATATCCTTCTTCAGCAGGGCTACCTTGGCTTCCGGTGTCATCTGGATATTGCCGCTGATGGCCTTAACCTTGTTTATGACAGCTTGAATATCCGTAATAGCATCGTCGAGGGCCTCTTCGTCTTCATCATGCACTTTGCTCACTAATTCCGCCGCTTTGCGCCTTGCCTCGCCGGTTTTCAGCCGGTCCTGGAATTCGACGGTCCGCGTAGCCTTGATCGTTTTAGGAGAAGGTTGTCCAACCTTTATGTCCAGCCTCTCCGGCACAAAATTCAAAGAAAGGATGGCGGTTGTGACTATAAAAAAACCAAAACCTATAATCAGGCGTTTTGTCGTCGTATTGCGCAGAGCCGGCAGAACCTTGTCCCGAAACAAAGCCATAATGCTTTTCAGAACAGGTGCCATTTGTGTCACTCCCTATTATTGCCGTTTTCCCGTTCTGCCTTTTCGTAAGCGTTAATGATTTTCTGGACCAGCTGGTGTCTCATGACATCCTCGCTGCCGAGATATTGAAAAGACAGACCCTCAATACCCTTCAGGGTCTTTTGGGCTTCCAGGAGACCTGAATACTGGCCCTTGGGCAGGTCAACCTGGGTTACATCACCGGTGATTACAGCTTTGGACCCAAATCCCAAGCGGGTCAGAAACATTTTCATCTGTTCCGGAGTGGTATTCTGTGCTTCGTCAAGGATGATAAAGGCATCATCAAGGGTTCTTCCTCTCATATAGGCGAGAGGGGCAATCTCGATAATGTTTTTCTCCAGGAGCTTCTGGGTTTTATCTGTCCCCAGTATGTCATATAAACTATCGTAAAGAGGCCTCAAATAAGGATTTACCTTTTCCTGCAGGTCACCCGGCAGAAATCCCAGCTTTTCCCCCGCTTCCACCGCGGGTCTTGTGATGATGAGGCGGTTAATGGTCTTTTCCTTGAGCGCTTTGGCCGCCATGGCTACGGCAAGATAGGTTTTGCCGGTGCCGGCCGGACCGATGCCAAAAACGATGTCATAGTTCTGAATAGCATCAACATACTGTTTTTGCCCATAAGTCTTGGGTTTAACCAGTTTACCCCGGAACGTGATGATGATGACATCAGCCGCCAGATCCCTGATCTTTTGGCCGTGACCGTCCATGACAAGCTTCAGGGTATACTGTACCTCCCTCGGAGTAACCTGATGCCCCAGAGCGCTTAACTCGTTAAGCTGGCTGAGCGCCTGGGCTGCCTGTTCGACATAACCGTTTTCCCCGCTGACAATTAGACTGTCGTCCCTTACAACGATGTTTACATTAAGGCTTTTCTCAATAAGATGAAGATTTTCGTCATGATTGCCAAAGACATTTACTGTATCCGTTAGTTGCTCCAAAGGAATTTTTTTCTCAGTTTTTACAATCAACAGGTCTTTACCCCCCGGGTTTTTAATTTTACTGCTCTATCTATCATGGTCCGTCTGAATTCAAAGGCTGGGCGATGCCAATGTCCTCCATCACCTCAAGGATTACCTTAATCCTGATCACATTGCTCCCACGGGCCGGAATTTCTTCAGTTATCTCCCCTATGATTTTGGCATCGCCGGGGACCTTGCCCCTGGCTACCGCCAGAGCAGCGCTGCCGGCAATTGATTTGGCCTTGGATAAGCCTATTATATCACGGTATCTGTTAACTTCATAATAATTCGTTGTTACTATTTCGACAGGAATGCGAATATTCCTCCATACGGGTAGTCTTTTAACATCGACGCCGGTCACGAAATCAGCATAGGGCGGGCTTTGGGGGCCCTTGAGGACCAGTTCCTTGCCCAGCAGCCGGAGGCTGATAATTTCAGTTTCCCTACCCGTCCGCCTGGTGCCTGTATCGACCAGGCGGCTTTCCCCGTATCCCTCATACCAGACCTTGGCGCGCACCATTCCCCTGGCCCGGACCAGCCTTACAGGTTGGGGCGGTTCGATTTCCTCCTCCTCTTTGCCGGGCTGTTGATCGGGTTTGGGTTCAGGAGTTATCATGCCTGTTATCAGGATATCACCCTGTTTAACCATATCCCCTTCATTAACCGCAGCTTTCCCGTTTAGAACCAGGATCTCTCTGACCAGACCGGCTTTTTCCGCAACCACATTGGCCGGAGAGTTATCGACAGGCGGCATGATGACCTTTTCCGCAATTTCTATCACGGCCTTGGTACCGGTAATCCTGACCCCCACCCAGGCAGTTTCCGGAATGGAGTTTCTGATGTACTTCTCAATTTTATCTTTATCCAATCCTATTTTCAGGGTTCCCATAGCCAGCCCCGCATGTTCCGCAGTCTTGATGACGGTCGCGACCGGGATCTTTTTGTTTCCCCTGACCTCAACAAACCAGATAAATGAGGACATCATATATGTCAAAACCGCACATAAAACCAACCCGACCAGAAGCATTTTCCGCTTCCTCAGCCGGGCTGCACTGAAGGGCAGTCCGCTTTTGCCAACTACCCGGAAACGGCTCCGGGTCCTGCGGGCAATATGGCGGAGCACCTTGACACCGTTAAGCCTGACCTTGACACAGACCTTTCCTGTCTCCAGCCACTTGATATCCCATAGATAGAGACCCCGGCTCACCGCCATATTGATTACCTTTTCCAGATTTTTGCCCTCAAAAACCAGGCATACGTAACCTGATAAAAAAGACCACAACCGTGCAAGCATCGCTCCGACTCCCCCTGTTAATCCTTAAATACTACGGATTTGACTCTTCCTTCTACCAGGATCTCATCCGGGAGAATGTTTTTCAGGGACAGGTCAAGACCTGTCACCTCGAGCTCCCCGAGAGTGGTATTGACCCTTACCGTTTCAGGGGTATATACCACTATCCCCCGGTGATTTTCAATGAAAACCTGCACATCCCCCACCATCACGATCTTGGGCAGATCCATCATCAGGTCCCTGGGGATATCAAGGAAATTAGCCACGTTCTGCTGAAACTGTCTTTTCCGGTCCTTCCAGGACATACCTACCCCTCCTTGTCTATTACCAAATTTATGCCGTTCTTTGGACAAAAATGACAAACAGAAAGGAAAGGTATAGATGGGATACCGGTTTTCCGGCACTACCGTCGAATTCATCTAAGGCGCCAACCACCAACAGTAAGTCAGCAGCGCCCAACTTGACGACTCTTTTACTGCATTCCTAATACTGTCAGACCGCCTCCCGTTTCGCTGTTATCCTAGAAAAGTAGTGAAACTTCCCGGCGGTCTCCGTCGTCTTCAAACAAAGGGCGCTTCCCTGCCTTCCTGTTGGCGGTTGGCACCAAGATGAATACGACGGCGTGCAAGGAAAACCGGTATCCCATCTATACCTA